>Ga0310123_10000143_pt1 | contig 61884 bp, 58 predicted proteins | sample CB6_AW_1057_MG_FD_203505 | JGI IMG/M metagenome (GOLD analysis project Ga0310123, IMG submission 203505) | Marine microbial communities from Western Arctic Ocean, Canada - CB6_AW_1057 | ecosystem: Environmental > Aquatic > Marine > Oceanic | place: Canada: Western Arctic Ocean | collected... | reverse complement strand
GTCCTCATCGGACTGGGCGCGTCCATCATCAATGGGAAGCAACACGCTGGTGCCTGGATACTCCTTGCCTTGGGGATCTCCGTCCTCGTCACCTTACTTGTTGGCCACAGGGATAGTCTGACCAGATCCACAACGAAACCGCGATGTTTGCTGAACCTTCGGCATCGACTTCAGCGACGCCCGAAGATAATTTGCGCGCTTTGTCCCACTTGGACCCTTTCGTCGGCGAACCAGCCTTGGGGAACCTCGAGCGCAAACAACGCGGGCTGGGCTGGCGTATGGAGCTCCTCGGTCTCAGGGTCCATCTGCTGGATGTCCACAATGACTTGCAAGCGATTGAGCCAAGCGATGTCGAGGGGAATGACAGTATTCCGCATGAAGAAAGAGTGAGCAAGCTCTTCTTCGAACACAAAGAGCATGCCGTTAGCGGGATCCAGATTCTCTCTGAACATAAGACCTTGCTGTCGAGCGGCCGGCGTATCAGCCACTTCGGCCTGTACGGTGTCAGAGCTGAAGATTACCCAGGCAGACCCCTGGGGGGGGCGGGCACCACTATAGATTCCGGGGGTTGAGTTGCCGCCTGAGCCCTCGCAGGCGACCAGGCCCGCAAGCACTAGTGCGATGGGCATGAGCTTTCTCATAGACGGCCTTTCCGAGACGGAGTCGAGGATTCGGGATCCGGGTCGCGGACCGCGGTGGAGGATGCTAACTTCTCCAGTCCATGACGCAAGCGGTCTTGTCGTTTGAGAAGAGAAGGAAGCGAGCGTCGACAGAGCAAGTGAGGTCGATGGCGATGCTAGACCCAGAACTGCTGGAAATCCTCGTGTGTCCGGAGACCAAGGAGCCAGTTCGCCTGGCGGATGACGTGTTGCTTGCTCGCCTGAATCGAGCCATTGCGGAGAACCAATTGTCGACACGGGGGGGAGAGCTGGTGAAGGAGCAGATCGAGGCTGGACTAGTGAGGGAGGATGGCCGAATCCTTTATCCTGTGAGAGACGACATACCCGTGATGCTCATCGACGAAGCGATCCTAATAGAGGATTTATCATAGATCATCCCTTCTGACGCTGCTTCTTCAGAAAGTCCATCATTACGTACTTTCCCAGGGTGATTGTCGAGGTGAAGTAGGCTTTCCCGCGAGCGATCTCCGAGACCTTTTCAACGAACTGAATAAGATAAGGGTCTTGGGCAAGCATGAAAGTGTTGATGAGTATTCCCGCCTTGCGGCAGGCCATCACCTCTCTGTAACTCCGTCTTAAGATCTCCGGATCTAGACCACCCGAATTCGTATAGATCCTTCCGTCCCCAAGTGTCACCGCCGAGGGCTTGCCGTCGGTAACCATGATGATCTGCCGCATCTCCTTCTTCTGTGAAATAAGAATCCGACGGGCGACCTCAAGGCCCTCTGCAGTATTTGTATGGAAGGGACCTACCTGTGCGCGTGCGAGCTGAGAGAGAGGGATCTCTCGCGCTCGGTCACCAAAGGTGACGATCCGTAGCGAGTCTCCGGGAAACTGTGTACGGATCAGATGCGAGAGGGCTAGAGCCACGCGCTTCGCTGGAGAAAAGCGATCCTCCCCGTACAGAACCATTGAGTGGGAGATGTCCAACAGGAGTACCGTTGCACACGAGGATCGATACTCAGCCTGATAGACCATCAGATCTCCGTAGTCTAACTGGAGCGGGATCTGAAGCCCCTCACGTTGGATCGCGCTAGACAGAGTCGCGGGGATGTCGAGGTTTAGGGTATCTCCAAATTCGTAGGGGCAACTGGCGCCTCCGGCTTCCACTCCGGTGGATAGGTGCGGCGTATCATGCGACCCGAACGAAGACTTTCCCAGCGCACCCAGGAGATTGCGGAGTGCCCGGTATCCGAGAAAATCCATTCCCTTTTGAGTGAGTGAGAAATTCACTCTCTGAGCGGCCTCACGGGCTTCGTCTACCTGGCCACCCTGCCGAGTGATGTCCACGCTCGTCCCCAGCAGCTCCCCGCCAGAGTACAGGGACAAGTATCCCTCCTCGACCATGCGTTTCACGAGACCATCAAGCATCTCGGCGATCCGGGCCCTTAGCTCCTCGTCTCCGTCACCGTCACCGCGGAGTTCTGAAAGCATCTCCGGGGTCACCGCTTCGGTTTCCATGAGCGCGCGCAGCAGTGCTTCCTTCAGCGAGGTTGTGGAGGATGTGTCCTCCTCCCCAGTCCAACCCCAGTAGGGGTGATAATGCGGCCCTCCCGCAAATCCTCCATCCAGGAGGAAGTCGGAGAGCCTCTCCATGAGAGCTTCCAGGTTCAGTGCGTCCAGGAAGCTGCCACGATACTTGGAGTAGGTAGTGAACCGCACCGATTGCGTTGACTTTGACCAGAGAGTAATGATCGGGGGTGAATAGACTCGAGGTATCATACCGATCTGCTCAGGGCCAGTTCCGAGACGCTAGGGGCAATGACTACCTTGATCTCCGATGACACATTTTGACCCCACTGAGATGGAGTGCCAGCGGAAGCCTAGTCCTCCACGTCCATCCGATCCAGGGAGGGAACGGTCGTTTGGGGCCGGGGATGGAGCAGTGTTGGACCAAGCCACGGTCAAATTTTTCCGAATTGCGCTTCTTCGCTTTTTCGCAAAGACACGACGGGACCTCCCGTGGAGGAAAAATCGGGATCCTTACCGGGTTCTGGTTTCTGAGGTAATGTTACAGCAGACTAGGACCGAGACCGTGGTTCCCTACTTCAGACGATGGATGAAGCGATTCCCCAAACTTGCTGAGCTTGCGGCAGCCGATGAACAGGAGGTGCTCAGGCTCTGGCAGGGGCTGGGATATTACTCACGAGCTCGCAACCTTCACACAGCTGTTCGCGAAATCGTGAACCATCTAGAGGGAAGGATTCCGGACAGCCCGGAGGCGCTCCAAGCACTTCCAGGGATCGGTCCCTACACGGCTGGAGCGGTGGCATCGATTGCCTTTGGGGTCATGGTGCCCGCGGTTGACGGGAACGTCCGAAGAGTTCTTGCACGTGTGATGGATCATCCAGCTCCCTCCCCTACTGTTCTCCGCGAGTGGGCTAGAAGTCTTGTCGATCCGGTCGATCCCGGAAACTTCAACCAGGCGCTCATGGAGCTCGGCTCTCAGATTTGTACCCCGAGGAGGCCTAGGTGCGATTGCTGCCCTATAGGCAGGCTGTGTCGCGCGAGGCGATCTGGTACCCAGGAAAAGCGACCGGCACCACCAGCCCGCAAGCTGGTTCCAAGAGTTACTGAGGCACTTGCGGCACTCATGTGGGAGGGAAAGGATTGTCCGAAGGTGCTTCTCAGACGACGACCGAGGAATGGTCTTCTCGGAGGGATGTGGGAGTTGCCTGGTGCGCAGGTACACAAGTCTGAAACGCCTGTGGAGATTGCGAAAGAGATCGCAGTGGCTCTGATAAATTCTCCTGCTGGAGCAAGGGAGAGGGATTCGGTTGGGGGGGCATCGGCCTCAGATGGCCGGATAGAACCTGCGCTGATTGGTCAAGAGAAGCCCGTGGATCACGCTTTCACGCACCGTAGGGTGCGTTATATCCCCTTCCGCTTCTTGGTTCCGTTTAAGGATGACGGGCCTACTTGGAGGGAGGATCTCCGGTGGGTGGATTCGGGAGAGGCGAATTTATTACCCATACCTGTGGCACAGTCTCAAGTTCTGAGTCGGATATTTTGATCACATTTCCTTTGTGGCTGGCGGGGTAACACGTCGCAACTGCCGAGGACCTCTCACACACCCAGGGGATCTAACCCCTGGGACCCTTTAGGACCGTTGCCTGTGGACGATGGATGCCGGGCTCGCTCGTAGCCCCCTTCTGATCTGGAGATTCGACGTCCGGCAACCAGTGCCTCAAGAACCAATTCGCAAGCTGCGGCGCGAACGCCAACGGGGGCATTGTCGGAGGCGAGACCGACTATAGCCACGAGGTCAAATAAACCGTCAACCTGAGCGAATCCCTGAACGCAGGCATGAGAAGTGGCGTCATCCGAAACCTGAAGGGCTCCTCCGGACTCGAAGTACTTGACGATCTCATCTACGTCAACTCCTCCTGCCCGAGCGTGGAAGACCTCCTTCGCGGCGAGGGCGATAAGTTCGCGTGCGATCTTCTCGACCCCTTCTAGCTCCCCGTCGTACTCCAACTCGATTTTGCCCGTGATCATCGGAAGAGCGGCGTAGATGTCACAGACACGAGGAATTGCCTCCCGTTCATCAAGCCGGAACGCGCGTCGCTCAGCGTTTGACACCACTCCCTCGAGGACAGCGATCGGTAGGCGCTGGCTTACTCCAGAGCGCTGATCCACCCGTTTGTCGGCTCGTGCCAGGAAGGCAAGCCGTTCTACCACTTCCGATATGAAGTCGGGCACCGTAATAGGGACTGCGTTCCGATCCAGCCACGCCTCCTCCTCAGTGATTGTGATCCCTGTTTCGATCTCCATTGGATAGTGGGTACGGATCTCGGCTCCGATCCGATCCTTCAGTGGGGTAATGATCTTACCTCTTGCTGTGTAATCCTCAGGGTTGGCCGTGAAGACGAGGAATACGTCTAGTAGCAGGCGGATCGGGAACCCCTTGATCTGGATGTCGCCTTCTTGGAGGATGTTGAAGAGCCCCACCTGGATTTTCCCCGAAAGGTCGGGTAATTCGTTCAGGGCGAAGATTCCACGGTTTGCTCGCGGGAGTAGCCCAAAGTGGATCGTGAGCTCATCCGAGAGGATGTGGCCGCCGCGCGCCGCCTTGATCGGGTCTAGGTCACCAATGAGGTCTGCGACGGTGACGTCAGGGGTGGCGAGTTTTTCGACGTACCTTGCCTCACGGGGGAGCCAGGAGATAGGCGTATCGTCTCCGGCCTCCTCAACAAGGAGGACACCATCTTTCGAGATCGGTTGAAGGGGGTCATCATTCACCTCGCTCCCGGCGAGCACGGGTATCTCGGGGTCTAGGAGGTCGATCATTTGCCGGAGGATACGGCTCTTAGCCTGACCGCGTAGCCCGAGAAGAATGAAATCTTGCCGGGCCAGAATGGCGTTGGCCAGGCAGGGGATTACGGTATCCTCGTACCCGCGGATCCCCGGGAACAGCTCCTCGCGAGAGCGGAGCTTGCCGATCAGATTCGAGCGGACCTCGTCCTTCACTGAACGCGGGCAGTAACCGGTGGCCTTCAGAGCGCCGAGGGTCGAGGGATTGGATGAAGGCATTTTGGAATCTCCGAACTTGCGACGGGCTGCTGGCAATCGAGCACCTTTGGGGAAACGGCCCGTTCAGAGTGACGGACAGGAGCTTCCTCGCTACTCGTCCTACCCCCCGGGGCTCGGGGTACCACGGCGGCGCTCACGGGTTCCCTTCCCGAGTGGATGTGAATGGAAAACCCATGTTTTCGAGGGCAAATGCCGTGTTCAGGTTGGGGACCTGTACCCGGGAGGACATTCCGGGTCATTTCATCACTCCCGGATATGAGACGGCCGATAGCTCGGAATTATTCTACGCTTGTCTGTATGCGGCGGGATTTTACGGGGGTAAGGACCTAGTGGTCAACTCTCCAAACTACATCGATTGTACGGATAAGGTGGGTCTAGGATGGAGCTGGAAGGAGGGGAACATCGGACCTTCGTGCTGTCGGATATAGGGGTTAGTTGGGTGTCAGGTCGGTGCGGGGAGTGCCACCGGCAAAGGGGCTTCGGGCTACGAGTGTCGGGTATGTCAGGCCTAGGCAGGGCTCAAAATTGCCGCACCCATATAGAGCTGAATAGATGCGGGTATATTGTTGGACCACCTTGGCGTAGTTCTGAGTCTCCCGAAACGGGATGTTCTCGAGGAAAACGTCTCGGTCCTGATAGGTGGGGTGTTGCTGCCACCGGCGCATCCGGCTCGGCCCTGCATTGTATGCGGATAGCACGTCCGCGGGTTTTCCGTTGAATCGGCGCATCATGCTGGCAAGATAGGTGGTCCCAAGTCGCAGGTTTGTTACAGCGTCCGTGAGGGCATCGGGGGAATATGTAAGCCCGAGGTTCCCTGCTACTTCGCGCGCTGTCGGTGGCATCAACTGCATGAGTCCGACTGCACCGGACGAACTCTTGATGCCGGCATCATATGCGGATTCCTGCCGGATGAGTCCGGCCACGAAGAAGGGGTCGAGCCCATGCTCTCCCGCTTCTCGCACGATGATATCCCTGTGGGGGAAAGGGTGCACGATGCGGAGCAAGCGAAGGTTCCAGCGTCCTTCTTCTTCCCGAAGACTTCGACCGAGTACTATAGCCTGGAGGGGGAACCCTCCCTTGATCAATGCCTCCGCGAACTCGTATGCGCCTCCAGGTCGCTGTGAGAAGTAGTCGGTGAGCCGGCTGAGCTCGTATGCAAACGATCCTGAGATGGGTACAAGGCGGTGTACACGTAGCCGGAGGAGGGCGTTCTCGAGCTCTGCGTCTAGTCCCGGGAGGGAGGGAGGGCCAGCCGGGATATCCAGCGGAAGGACTGGTGCTCCGATGCGCTCTCCGGCGAACACTCCGTAGAAAGTCAGCGGATCCTCTTTGTAGACTTCCGCAAGTCGGGAGCGGGCATCAGACTCGTCCCCGGCCCGTTCGTGGCTGAGTGCTGCCCAATACCCCGCTTGTTGGCGCCTCGATGAGTTACGACTCCCCCGGAGGTATTGTTCGAATGTGCGGGCCGCTGCCAGGTAGTTCTGCGAGAGGTACTGCGTGGAGCCAAGCTGGACTACTCTGGCCCCAATAGAGGCGCTGGCCACACCTGCCTGTAAAAGTTCGTCCAAGAATTGTCGCGCCCGTGGACCAAAGCCGGTCTCCAACTCTCGGGACAGCAGAGCAGACAACCCCAGCTCAGCCCAGGGCGAACTGGAGTCAACTTCGGCGAGCTGTCTTAAAATGGATTCCGCCTGGGAAACTGCGCCACGTTCCAGCAGGGCACGTCCGGTCCAGTAAAGAGCGGGTGTGCTCAATTGGGAAGAGATTTCATCCCTGATCAGTGGGGACAACATCGCCTCCGCTTCCGAAAAGCGACGCAGCTCGAATAGAGCTCGTCCTAGTCCAAGACGGAGTTCATCTCGGTCGGCTGGAATAGGGGGCCGGTCCTCCGTGACATAAGGTGCCAGTCTCATGTGCGATTGTTCCCAGGCGCGGGAGGCCAGGAGGGTTCTCCCGAGCCTCAGCTCGTCCGTATCCTCTAGTGGCCAAGGGTTCTGATCTATCAACAGGGCTGCATTCTGAGCTCCGTCAAGGGTGGTGCCGTATTCGAGCGCAGCCCAGAGGTCCTCTTGTGCGCTCACGGAATCGCCTGCCTCGAGTGCGAGGGTTCCAGCACGAAGCCAGGCCGCAGAGGCCCTCCCCGGGTTACGCTCTACCAGCGCCTGCGCACGCGCGGCTTCTCTCGCGGCTGTCAAGTCGCCAGCCTCCTCGTACGCATCGGCCAGGAAGATCCAACCCCAGCGCGACCAATATTCTCCGGTCGGATCCAGCTGCCCTAGGGCAGATCGCACAGCCGCGGTATCACCAGTCAATGCCAGAAGTTGCGCGAGCACCAGAGGCCGCCAGTCCGAAAGTGCCGGCAGAAGGGTCATAGCCGAATCAGCAAGATAGGCCCCGTGCCGTTGGTCTCCTCCGTTCCATTCCTCAATGGCTCGTTCTAGATGGTCGAATGCCTCCCGCTCATCTTCCAACGCAGGGTGTGGACGGGCCAGCTGCAGGGAAAGCTGATCCGATCGGAGTGAAGGCAGTGGTTGATCTTGTGCGGTGGAGCCTGCGGCGGGAAAGGCGAAGAGAAGTGATGCGAAGAGACTCACGACCAAAATGGAGGCCCAGCGCTCGTATAAGACCCCAGGGACGGATCGGCGCGAAAGAAGGCTCATTCGATACACGGAGGTTACTCCAACGATGTGGGGATCATTCCATCAGTCCGATGTGATTAAGCCAGCGGGCAATATGCGACGCAGAAATGATGCCGAGTAGCTCATAGTCAGCGGCCACGAGGATCCGGCCCGAGGCACGCTCTCGCATCTGGCCGAGGATTGTGGTCAGCGGCGTTTTCCGGGTGGACAATCACAATCCTCACAGGGGAGTCTGTTCAGGTGGCCGAGCGTAACCAAACCTACGATCACACCATCGGTGCCCAGGGGAAAGGAGTTGAATGGTCTGCGACGGAAGAAGTGATGCACTAGCTCGTAGGCCCAGAGGCCCCCAATTAGCCCGCGGCCGGCCAGAAGACCAAAGAAGCCCAGTTTAGTGACCTGCCACCGCACAGAACTCGCGGAAATGTCCTGGCGATGTGTGTCGGGGTTCGAAGAGAGCTGGTCATACGCCAAGCGGTCGCCCACAGAAGCTGTCCTCTGTCGAGACAGAGGCCGGTAAGGAAGTTGAAGATTGCAAGTGCCAGATTGACAACGCCTAGATACTCTGTCACCACGACTGCCTGTACCCCCCAAGGCCCAGAGAGCCTCCCGCCGCTCCCATACCGTAGAACGCCGTGGTCAGGAAGTGGCCCTACGACAGTGATGAGGAACTTGTTACTGGGGTTCGAGGCATCACGGGAAGTCCTTGCCATACCTCCGAAGATGAAGAGAGCGTAATCCCTTCGATTCTGATCCCCTTAGAGCGGGATACGAAGGAGTGGGCTAGCTCATGGGTCAAGAGAAATGAAAAGAATAGGACGGTGCCGACCGACCCCTTGATCAGATGCTCGCCTGTACTCAGCTCGGGGGTACTAGCCAGGAGGACTGCGGCGGTGAAAGTTGCCAGGATGAGAAAGAAGGAAATGAACCAGGAGCAGCTGAGAGAGATTTCAAATCCCGCGATTGACCCGACCCGTATACTTAGAAAATCTTTTGCCTGGCAATCGGTTCTGGACTGAGGTGTGGGAGAAGGAGAGTGGTCTGATGCCCCGAAGCTGCCGGACCCCGGAAAAGGGACAAAGAGGCATCCTGTGGGTGCCATATCGGCAGATATCCCGCCGGACCGGCACACTATCATGGCTGGGTGCTTGGCAGGAATCCTGCAAGTGATCAGTGAAATGCCATCCGGGGAATGCTTGATCGGATACGTTGGCACCCACGCCAGCCAACTTAGTCAGCCGTCCTCGACGCCTATCGAAGCAAGTGAGGATATGGAACATGGGTAAACGGTTCGAACTTCCCGTCCTCCCCCTAAGGGATACGGTCGTCTATCCTGGGGTAGCGGTCCCAATTTCTGCTGGTCGCGCCGGCACCGTCGAGGCAGTGCAAGCTGCCTTGGATGGTGACCGACAGCTGTTCGCTGTCGCACAGCGCAAGAACACCGATGAGTCGACTCCTGAGCTCTTGTATTCGGTTGGGACCGTTGTAAAAGTCATCCAGGCCCACCGTGTACGGGGGGGACTCCAGCTATTGGTACAAGGGGATCAGCGGGCAGAATCCGTCCACTACGAGGGTGGGGGTAAGGAGATGTTGCGGGCCCAGCTCATCGCTCTCAACCGGTTCCCTCCTAGAAATCCAGACGATCCGCCCTTTCAGGCGTTGAACAAGGAGTTGCGCGACCGGGCCGCCGAATTGGGCACTAGGCGCGGGGTGCCGGCCGAGGCGCTGAATCAATTGATCCAAGGAGTGGATGAGCCCGGCTCTTTTGCGGATTTGGTAGCGTTCTATCTAGACCTTCCGACCGCTGAGAAGCAGAAACTTCTGGAGGTCTTAGATGACGAGGAACGCATGCGGAGGGCTCTTGTTTCCGTGGAGCGGGAACTTGCCCGCATTGAGGCGCAGGAAGAGATCCAAGCGAAGGTACAGGAGGAGCTTGGGGAACGACAGCGGGAGATGCTACTGCGAGAGCAAATGAAGCAGATTCAGCAGGAGCTTGGCGGTGAGGACGAGAAGCAAGAGATCGACGAGCTTCGCTCACGAATTGAGGCCCTTGATCTTGAAGAAGACGCTCGTGTGGAGGTGGACCGGGAGCTCAAGCGTTTGGAGCGCACGTCGCCCCAGGCCGCCGAATATCAAGTGATTCGAACCTTCCTAGAGTGGATCACGGAGCTGCCGTGGAGCCAGCGCACTGAGGATAAGATCGATCTCGAAATCGCGCAGGACATTCTCCACGAGGATCACTACGGCTTGGAGGATGTCAAGGATAGGATCGTAGAGTTCCTGGCTGTCCGAAAACTCCAGACGGAGCGGAGTCCGGAGCCCCCCGAGACGAAAAAGGAGCATGCGGTGTCTCCCGGGTGCAGCGGCTCGACGACGGAGGGTGAGGAAGATGCTAACCCGGACGATGAAAACGGGGCCAATAGTGGGGACCCTACCCTACCGTTGGCGGAGGGCCAGGAGGAGGAGACTGAGGATGCTGATCGGGCACCGGATGGCTCTACAGAAGAGTTGGAAGGTGAGGGTTCCGGAGAGGAACCGTCATCAGGGAGGAAAGCGGGGAAGCTAGTGGGCCGGGGACCGATTCTTTTATTCACCGGCCCTCCCGGGGTCGGCAAGACTTCGATAGCCCAGTCGATTGCGCGCTCTCTAGGTCGAAAGTATGTGCGGATCTCGCTTGGGGGTGCCCGTGATGAAGCCGACATCCGGGGCCATCGACGTACGTACGTGGGCGCAATGCCTGGCCGAATCATTCAGGGCATGCGCCAGGCGAAGTCGAAGAACCCGGTCTTTCTTCTCGATGAGGTCGACAAGCTAGGCGTGTCCTTCCAAGGAGATCCGTCTTCTGCGCTGCTCGAGGTCCTCGACCCCGGGGAAAACTCAACCTTCACTGACCACTATCTCGGGATACCGTTCGACCTGTCGGAGGTTTTGTTCATCGCAACCGCGAACTACGTCGATAGGATCCCCCCCCCACTTCTCGATCGGATGGAGCGGGTGGATTTCTCCGGATATACCGAACAGGAGAAATTGGAAATAGCCAAGCGCTATCTTCTTCCACGTCAGAGAAGCGAAGCTGGCTTGGAGGATAATGAACTTGAGGTCAACGATGCCGGGATCTCGGTTATGACCTCACAGTACACTCGCGAGGCAGGCGTTAGACAGCTAGAACGGACGCTCGGCAAGGTGGCGAGAAAAGTAGCCAGAGAGATTGCCGGCGGGCAGGCCGGCCGGGTAGTTGTAACTCCGGGTGAGGTGAGGGAGCTACTTGGGCGACCACGAGTCCACCCTGAGAAGATGCGGACGGAGGACGCTGTCGGGGTGACAACCGGAATGTTTTACACTCCGATGGGCGGCGACATCATGTTTGTCGAGGCGAGCGTGATGTCTGGTGAAGATGGGTTGGTCCTGACCGGACAACTCGGGGACGTTATGAAGGAGTCGGGGAGGGCGGCATGGACTTTCGCGAAGAGTCATCACAAATCTTACGGCATCTCCGAAGAGCATCTAAAGGGAACGGAGGTGCACATCCATGTTCCGGCCGGGGCAGTTCCGAAGGACGGGCCGTCCGCTGGGATAACGATGGCGACGGCGCTGGTATCGGCTCTCTCCGGAAGGAAGGTGCGGAGGGATATCGCAATGACCGGGGAGCTAACCCTTACTGGTCGTGTGCTGCCTATCGGTGGGATCAAGGAGAAAGTTCTAGGTGCAGTCCGGGCTGGGATTCACGAGATCATCATTCCAGCTGACAATGAGGCGTCTCTGGAGGACATTCCGAAGGAGGTAAAGGATGTGTTGACCATCCACCTTGTCCAAGAGCTGGATGATGTTATCCCGATTGCCTTAGAGGGGCCGGAGACGGAAATGCCCTCTGTTTCGCACCGGAGTTCTCTGGAACGGGCAACTAGCCAAGTCGGCTGAGAACTACCGTCAGCTTCTGGTTGGCTTGCCACCTCAGCAGGGCCCGGCCTCGACGACCTCCAGATCGACCCCGTCCTCATACGCCTGAAAGTTCTCTTGAAACATCTTGGTTAACTTCGCTGCAGCGTGATCGTAGTCTTTGGGGTTCGTCCAGGTCTGGCGGGGAACCAAGATCTTCGGGGGCACCCCAGGGACCGTTGTAGGAACATGAACCCCAAAATGGGGGTCCGGGATTGTCTCGGTATGATCGAGGCTGCCATCGAGGACTGCCCGGACCATGGATCGGGTGAGATCCAGGTGGATTCGATTTGCCCTTCCAGCCCCCCCACCGATCCAGCCGGTATTGACGAGCCACACATTGCTTCCGTGCACGCGGAGTTTCTCGCCGAGCATCCGGGCGTAGACCCCTGGGTGACGGGGAAGAAACGGGGCGCCGAAACAACCTGAGAATACTGCCTGCGGTTCCGTAACCCCCCGCTCGGTGCCGGCGACCTTGGCCGTGTACCCCGAGAGGAAGTGGTACATGGCCTGCGGGGGTGTCAGGCGGGAAATGGGAGGCAGGACGCCGAAGGCATCGCAACTCAGGAAGATGACGTTTCTTGGGTGTCCCCCCTTCCCTGGCATGATTGCATTCGGGATATGGTGAATGGGATAAGAGGCCCGGGTGTTCTCGGTGATCGAAGCATCGAAAAAATCGACTTGTCCCGTGGTGGGATCCAGAACGACGTTCTCGAGAATGGTTCCGAACATCCTTGAGGCTCGATAAATTTCCGGCTCGCTTCCGGAGGAGAGCCGAATCACTTTTGCGTAACAACCACCCTCGAAGTTGAAGACTCCGTCGGGACCCCATCCGTGCTCGTCGTCGCCGATCAGACTACGATTTGGGTCCGCGGACAGGGTCGTCTTCCCCGTTCCCGAGAGCCCGAAGAAGAGAGCTGTATCTTCCGAGGGGCCGACGTTGGCCGAACAGTGCATCGGAAGGACGCCTTGGTCGGGGAGCAAGTAGTTGAGGACTGAGAAGAGGGACTTCTTGATTTCTCCCGCGTACCGGGTGCCACCGATGAGGGCTATGCGCTCCTCAAAGTTCAACATGATGAAAGCACCCGTCCGAGTGCCGTGGAAACTAGGGTCCGCCTGGAGTTCGGGAGCGTGGAGCACTGTAAAATCCGGACGCAGCTCAGGTAGCTCGGCGAGGGGGAGTCGAAGGAACATGTTGTTTGCGAAAAGCGCGTGCCATGCCGAGGTCGTGACAATTCGCACATTGATTCCGGCCACGGGGTCTTCTCCGATGCGCGCATCCGTGACGAAAAGATCCTGACCTTGCAGATGATCCGTGACATAGGTCTTCAGGCGATCATAGAATTTCGGGGCTATCGGCGCATTTACCGTCCCCCAATCTACCGTTTGCTCCACGGCCGCATCCCTTACGATGTACCTGTCCCCAGGAGATCTTCCGGTATGAGGGGCTGTGTTGGCCGCGAAGGCACCCATGTCTGTTAACTCGCCCTCGCCCCGCAAGAGCGCCTGAGTGCAAAGTTGAGCTGGAGAGAGATTCCAGTGAACTAGCAGCGAGGGCTGGAGGCCGTGAAGTTCGAGCCCGTAGCGGCTTGGGGAGCCTGTGGGCTTCCTTGTGGAAGCTTCGAGAACCGAAGTCATATGTCGGACCCCTCAGAGGTAGGTAGGGGATTGGACGATGAGCCCTCTATCTGAATAGTACAGTTGTTCCAAGGTGGGCAGGAACTGTTAAAAATAAAACCTTTGACTGTAGATTTGTTTGTTTATAGCTTTTGGATTCTTAGCCGCATGAGCCTGGCGAGGCCCTGCCTGCCTCTGCCTGGTTCGCCCAATGCTCAGGTCCGTATGAAGTTGTGGCACCCCCGGGTCTGCATAATGCCTTCCGGAAACCCTTTCAGAGAGGTGGCGCGGACCGGATGTTTACCTCCGCTCGTGGCTTGGATTCCTTTGACCAGTATCTCCAGGACGTTGAAAAATATCCCCTCATTGAGGATCCCAAGGAGGAGAGGGCGCTCGCTCGTAGGGCGCGTGCCGGCGACAAGGAGGCTGCTGAGCGGTTGGTGACTGCCAACCTACGTTTCGTCATTTCTTATGTGAAGAAATACCAAGGTCGCGGGCTCGGCCTAGGGGAGTTGGTCTGTATCGGGAACGAGGGCCTGCTGAAGGCGGTGAAGAAGTTCGATTCAGAGAAGGGGGTCAAGTTTATCTCATACGCGGTCTGGTGGATTCGACAGACAGTCCTTCAGGCCCTGGCCGAACAGACCCGCTCAGTTCGCATTCCCCTCAATCAGAACTCCAACCTTGCTCGACTCGCCCGCACGAACACGGTCCTGACTCAACAACTTGGACGCCCGCCAACGGATCAGGAACTAGCCGATGATATGGAAGAGCCAATTGAGACCATTCGGGCACTCCGCAGGGTCGCTGCCAATGAGCTCTCCCTTGATGCCCCGATCGACCGCAGTGATCGGGATAGCGCGTCGTTCGGAGAAAGATTCGCAGGCATCCAAACAGAAGACATCGAGGAGGATGTCGAGGCCATTGCCCGCAGAGATTTCCTCGAGACCATGTTCAAGAGCTATCTGACCGAGCGAGAGAGGAAGATTCTCTACCTGTATTACGGGCTCGATGATGGTGAGGAGCGGACTCTGGAGGAGATTGGCTCACTTCTTGGGGTAACTCGGGAGCGCATCCGGCAAATTCGAAACCGAGCCTTTGAGAAGCTTCGCGAAAGTCCCCACGGGGAATCCCTCTCGGGATTTTGGGCCACGCACTGATGGATCCGCCGGTGTCGGCAAGGGGCCCTCGCCTCTGAAGCGTGTAAGTCTTACCGTCCTGGGTGCCTACACTGCCGCCTCGGTGTCACGCTGAGGAGAAAGGATTACGAGCCTCCCGGACATTTATCTCGGTGGTCGGGATCGTGATTCTGTCTCATTCATTAGAAATCGTACTCGGGCCGACCCTCGCCATACATCGCCATACATCCGGGCGCCTTTCATCACGCACTCTTCAGCGAGGAGTACCAGCCTGTAGAGGGTAGGGTGATGTCAATCCGTACGCCCTTTTTCGGAATCTCCACTCGCGCTCACCGGGTGATTCGTAGCAAGGGATAGATTGGCAACCTTGGTGATGCCCTAAGTTTTACGAAGCTCGGAATCCCGTCGTACATGTCCGATAAGAGTGGGTTTATTCACTGAATGACTTATGATGTGTTCCTCCGTCGACAGAGTTCAACTTAGCCAGAAGCAGGCGGGGGCATCGGATGGACTGACCGAAGGAGAAACATCATGGTCGAAAGAAGCGGTCTTCTGGGTGGGTCAGCCCAAAGGGTGGGGAAGATAGGGGGGAAAACAGTTTGCCTGACCACCGGCCTTCTAATTCTTGCAGTCGTACCAAGAGGCTCCAATTCCGACATCCACTTTGAGTGGCACCGCAAGCTCCATCGCATGCTCCATGTGTGAGACAACCATCTTTTGGAAGGAGTCCAGCTCGCTCTCTGGCACCTCGAACACAAGCTCGTCATGAACCTGGAGCAGGAGCTTCCCTGACAGGGTCTGCTGCCTGAGCTCATTGTAAATTTGAATCATAGCCGCCTTGATCAGGTCGGCTGCTGACCCTTGGATCGGGGTATTCTGTGCCACTCGTTGTCCGAACTGTTGGACGTTCCAGTTTCGGGACTCCAACTCTGGGATGTAGCGCTTTCGGCCACTCAGGGTTTCCACATACCCTTTCTCCCGTGCCATGTCGATCTGACGGTCAAGGAAGGACCGGACTCCCGAAAACCTCTTGAAGTAGCCGCTTATGAAATCCGCTGCCTTCTCTCTTGAGATTCCGAGCTGGCGAGCAAGCGAGAATTCGCTCTGTCCGTAAAGAGTAGCAAAGTTGATGGTTTTCGCCCGAGCCCGCTGATCGTCCGTGACCTGATCGATAGGCACGGCGAAGATCACGGAGGCTGTCTGGCGGTGGATATCAATTCCTTCTCGGAATGCCGACACGAAGGCCGGATCGCCAGAGAAGTGAGCCAGGATTCTAAGCTCAATCTGTGAGTAATCGGCTGTGAGAAAGAGGTGTCCTTCCTCGGGGATGAAGCCTTTTCGAATCTGGCGCCCTGTCTCCGATCGAATTGGAATATTCTGGAGGTTTGGATGCGATGAGGAGAGGCGACCGGTTGCTGCGACCGTCTGATTGAATGACGTGTGGATTCTGCCAGTGGTCGGATTGACCAGCTTGGGTAAAGAGTCCACATAGGTAGATCTGAGCTTTTCGAGCTGCCGGTACTCGAGCAGCAGCCGGGGGAGTGTGTGGCCTCGAGCGGCAAGTTCTTCGAGTGCGGAGGCATCTGTGGATGGTCCCGTCTTCGTGCGTTTGATGATCGGAAGATCAAGCTTTTCAAAGAGAATCTCTCTCAGCTGAGGGTTTGAATTCACGTTGAATTCTGCGCCAGCCTCCTTGAAGATGTCCTCCCGGATCAGCTGAAGCTCTTGCTCAAGCTTCCGACTCATCTCGCCAAAAAAAACCGGTTCTATACGAATGCCAGCCCATTCCATTTCCGCGAGTACGGGAAGTAGAGGCATCTCCAGGGTGTGGAACAGGCGCTCCATCTTCTGCGTGACAAGGGTAGGCTGAAATTGGGCCTGGAGTCGAAGGGTGAGGTCGCTTTCCTCGCAGACATGAGTTCGGATAGCGTTGGGCGTGACCTGAGAGATAGGAAGTCGCTTTTTCCCTTTTCCCGTGACATCTGTATATGGGGTGGGCGTGTGACCCAGAAAATCGGTTGAAAGCACCTCGAGAGTGTCCTGGCGACGACCGGGATCCAACACGTACGATGCGATCATGGTGTCAAAGTCGATTCCGCCCAGCTTGACTCCCACCCGTCTGAGGACGAGGAGATCATGTTTGAGATTGTGTCCAACCTTGGCCACGCGCTTGTCCGTCAGGAGTTCAACTAAAGGGGCCATCGAGGGGTCAGACAGCGCTGGAAGGTTCTTAGTTACTGCAGGTGTGCTTTCTAAAAGAGAGGCTGCTGGTGCTTCATGACGGAGAGGGAGATACGCCCCCGATCCTTCTGACCAAGAGAGGGAGATGCCCACGAGGGTAGCTCTCATCGGTTCAAGCGAGGATGTCACGGTGTGTACAGCCACCCGGCCCGCTGCCTGTGCGGATGCCACCACCTCATGGACTTCCTTAATTTCGGTGAGGACCCGGTAGTGCACCTCTTCTACGCCACTCAGGTCGGCCGATCCACTGCCTGTACCAGAGAATCTATTGAGGAGGGAGTGGAACTCCAGATCTCCACAGATCTTACGGAGGCGATCAATATCCGGGTCACGAACTTTAAGGCGCTCGAGGTCGAGGTCGACGGGGAGGTCCGTTTGGATAGTCACTAGCCTCTTGGAAAGAGAGATCTGGTCGGCATTCTCTGAGAGGGATTCCCGCTTCGATTCCCAAGGGATCTTTTCCGGATGGTCAAGCAACTCTTCGAGTGGCCCGATCTCGTTCAGAAGACGCCGTGCCCACACTGCTCCGATCCCCGGGGCTCCCGGGACATTGTCGGATGCGTCTCCGACGAGGGCGAGGAGGTCGACGACTTGGTGGGGTGCTACGCCTAGACGCTGAGAAGCATTCGATTCATCGATCCATTCCGCAGCCACACCAGTTGGGCCACCCCTTCCCGGGTTCAGAAGGTGGATTCCTGGGCCGACGAGTTGGTGGAAATCCTTATCCCCGGAAACGACGACCGTTTCGATCCCGGCCGTTTTCGCCTTGAGGGCGAGGGTGCCGATCACGTCGTCAGCCTCATAGCCTTCTAACTCAACCACCTCATCGTTGAACGCTTCGACGAGTGCCCGGATCCGTGGAAGGGACTCCCGAAGCTCGTCCGGCATCTTTTCCCTTGTTGCCTTGTAATCTGGGTACTCTTTCTCTCTGTGGCTGAGCCCGGAATCGAAGACCACAGCGAGATAGTCAGGATTGTATTCATCACGGATTGCGAGTAGAAAGTTGATGAATCCCCAAGGAGCAGAGGTGTTTTCTCCTCGGGAGTTGGTCAGCGGTCGGTTGATTAAAGCGAAGAACGAACGGTAGATGAGGGCGTAGGCGTCGATCAGGAAGAGCCGTGGCGTCGCGGGGGAAGCGTCGACCATCGCTAGTGCTCTGGAAGGGTAGTGAAGGATGAAGTAGCCCGCTGAGCGGGCTCAGGATGTCAAACTCTCTCAGGACTCAAGATGACGAGAAAAGGGCCACCCCTGAACTGGGGTGACCCCTCTAACGCTCAAAACCGGGAAAGAGTTTCAGGCCTGCTTTGCCGCGATTGCGTGAAGGGTGTCAATCATTTTTTGTGCCGACTCCTCCATGTCGATGACCAGGGAATCGATCGTCGAAACGAAGTAGTTGTGGGCAATACTCACTGGGATTGCGATTCCCAAACCGGTCGCAGTAGTGAGAAGGGCGACCTTGATGCCACCTGCCACGAGCGTTGCCTCTACCTCTCCGGCAACCTCGATTGCCTGGAAAGCGATGATCATTCCGATCACCGTTCCTAGGAAGCCTAACAGTGGTGCGATGTTCGTAAGGGTTGCCAATACGACCAGTCCCCTCTCCAGTCTAGATAACTCCAAGAGACCCTGGTTCTCGATGGCCTTCATGACCCGGTCCGCCCCTTCACTACGGCGCTGGAGACCAGCGAAGAGGATGTTAGCAGCCGGAGAATTCGAGTCGCGGCAAATATCCAATGCCTCGTCAACTTGGTGCTCAGCCAGCAGTTCATTTACCCCAGACAGGATGCTTTTCGTACGCATGCTCTGCAAAAGCAGATCAAAGAACTTCCAGATAATCACGAGGATACCGACCCCAAGGCAAATAACGAGAGGCCACCGCATGAAACCCATCTCGTCCCAGGCGAACTGGATCTGCTCGGTCATAGTCGTATCGGGCGCGTCCATCCCCGGGATTTGAAGAAGGGCGCTGTAGATTAGCATTGTACCGGCCAAGAGGACCTCCTAACTAATGTGGTTATACTCCAATCTTTTCCTGACCTTCACCCAAGAAGGGAGATTCCTAAGTTTGGGGAATCCGATAATGAGATCACCCTTACGAACTGTCAAGTGTGGAGGCACTATCGTCAAGGAACTTGATACACGCAACTGTGTGATTATCTCCCGCAGGCTCAAGGATGGGAGTCATCCGGGTGCAAGCCTCATCCTTCAATGGATGCCAGCATCGCGGATGGAAGGGACAACCGGGGGGAGGATCCACAGGCGAAGGTACGTCCCCCTCCAACATGATCCGTTGCCGCCGCTTTGTCCTCTGAGGTTCAGGCCGTGGCACGGCTGATAATAAAGCCCGCGTGTAGGGGTGCTTGGGATCTGCATATAGCGAACCAACCGGAGCAGTCTCCACGATGCGACCCAGGTACATGACCGCAACCCGATCACTCATATGCTCGACCAACGCAAGGTCATGGGCGATCAAGAGATAGGTGAGATCGAATTCATCCTGTAGGTCGCTGAGCAGGTTGATCACCTGCGCCTGAACTGAGACGTCGAGCGCCGAGACAGGCTCATCGCACACGATGAAGTCAGGCTCCACCGATAGGGCGCGAGCGATCCCGATCCGTTGTCGTTGTCCTCCACTGAACTCGTGTGGATATCGGTCGGCGTGCTTGGCAAGAAGACCGACGGTGTCCAGGAGTGTCCTGGCCCTGAGCCTACGGGACATCCGGTCACCCCCGAGTCGGTGAACCCGGAGTACCTCCTCCAACATCTGTCCGATGGTCATTCGAGGATTTAGGGAGGCAAACGGATCCTGAAAGATGATTTGTGCACGGCGTCTCAGTTGACGGAGTTCAGCAGGTCCCATCGCGCGGACATCCTCCCCGCTGAAGTAGATTTCGCCTTCTGTCGCCTCGAGAAGGCGTAAGACGGTCCTTCCAGTCGTTGACTTCCCGCAGCCAGACTCTCCAACGAGACCAAGAGTCTCCCCCCTGAATAGATCAAAGGAGATCCCATCCACGGCTTTCACAAATGCTCTGGTTCGAGGGAGAAAACCTCCCCTGATGGGAAAGTGCTTCTTCAGATTCTTAACCCGAATGAGAGGCGCTGGGTCGTACGACTCAGTGACCAGCTGGGCAGGGTGTGACGAGTGGGGTCCGGTGTCGATCACGGGGGAGCTCTCGTCCCTTTCTGGTCTTTGCGAGAGAGGGGTAGGTCTTGAAGCCAACATCTGGCCGAATGCCCAGATCCTTCTCCGTCTGATTGAAGGAGAAGTGGCATTGTGGCCATGCACCGATCCCAGGCATGGGAGCAGCGGCTGGCGAATCGGCAGCCCTCCGGCCAGCTCGCTGGATCTGGCACTGCGCCGTGAATCGTACGTAGACGGGCACCCGCAGCCGAGATCCTGGGAAGTGATGTGAGGAGCCCCTCAGTGTAGGGGTGCTGGGGTCGGAGGAAGATCTCCTCGACCGTGCCCGATTCGACGATCTGACCCGCGTACATGACGAGCACACGGTTGCATACTTCAGCGATGACTCCCAAGTCGTGAGTGATCAGGAGAACCGCCATCCCCCGACGATCTTTGAGGTCGGCCAAGAGTTCGAGGATCTGGGCCTGGATGGTGACGTCGAGCGCGGTGGTCGGCTCATCGGCGATGAGTAAATCCGGTTCACAAGAAAGGGCCATCGCGATCATCACCCGCTGTTGCATCCCGCCCGACAACTGATGGGGATACTCACTGAATCTTTGATCCGGCTCTGGGATGCCCACCTCTTTCAGGAGCTCAATCGCGACTCTCCGAGCATCGCTACGTCCCAACTTACGGTGGAGGACGAGTGCCTCGTGGATTTGATTTCCCACTGTGAAGACTGGGTTCAGCGAGGTCAAAGGCTCTTGAAAGACGATGGCGATCTCGTTGCCACGGATCCGCCGGATCTCGTTTTTCCCGAGGCCAACCAACTCCCGGCCTCGAAGCCGGATGGAGCTGCCGGTCATAACCCGTCCTGGCGGGTCCGGTACCAATCCCATGATCGAAAGAGAGGTGACGGTCTTCCCACAACCCGATTCCCCTACGATTCCGACAGTTTCGCCTTCTTCCACCTCGAACGAGACACCGTCTACCGCACGCACAGTGCCGGCATCAGTGGAGAAGTAGGTCCGTAGATCCTCGATCTCCAGAAGAGGCATCCGTCAACTCCTAAGCCGAGGATCCAGGGCATCACGTAGCCCGTCCCCAGCGAGGTTGAAGGAGAGAACAATGAAGACAATCGCCAGTCCCGGGAAGGTCGAGATCCACCAGGCGCCCAGGAGGTTGTCTCGACCGTCGGCTACCATAGTGCCCCAGGACGCGGTTGGCGGCTGGACACCGAGCCCGAGGAACGACAGGCCCGCTTCGAGCACGATGGTGTCACCGATCCCCAGGGTCGCTGCCACGATCACAGGGACAAGAGTGTTCGGTATGATGTGGCGTAGAATGAGCCGAGCCCGAGAGAATCCCAAAGCCCTTCCCGCCTGAATGAATTCACGCTCTCTGAGGCTCAACACCTCTCCACGCACGAGCCGAGTCGGCTGGGGCCACTGGGTGAGACCAAGAACTGCGACGATCAGAAAGATGGAAGGCTCGAAGAAAGCTATGATCGCGATGAGAAGTACCAGTCTTGGAAACGAGATCACCATGTCCACGAATCGCATGACTACCGCATCGACCTTTCCTCCAAGGAAACCAGAGGTCGCACCCAGGAGAGTTCCGATCGTCATCGAGATACTCACCGCCACGAACCCTATTGTGAGAGATATTCGAGCCCCGTAAAGTGCTCGAGACAACACGTCCCGGGCGAACTGGTCTGTTCCCAAGGGATGAAGCAACGACGGTGCGAGCATCCGTTCCGTGAGGAGGCTTCCCTGAGCAGCTGGGTCGAAGGGTGCAAGGAAGGGAGCCAGAAGCGCAACGAGATAAAAGACCACCACGGTCATGGCCGATGCTACCGCTACTTTACTCTTCCCGAATGCTCTCCACGCCAGGGACCATTGACTGCGGGTCGAGATCGTATGGAACGTTTTTTCCCTCCGCTCTTGGAGGAAGGACCACAGCAAGATCATGGTGACGCCCAGGATCCACGTGATGAGGGCTAGCTGATGATCCCAGGGCCCCGAGATCGCTCCCGTGACGCGTTCCCACCGCATGATCGGAATCCAGGCGAACCCAAGCCAGAGGAGGAGGACGAATCCGCCCGAGGCGATGCGTCCACGCATGAGTTGCGAGAGGCCTGGGAGGACGAATGTCAGGACGGCTCGGCCAGGCAGTAACCTATCCGATGACTCAGTCATAGCGGATACGGGGGTCGACCAGAGCGTAGAGGACATCCGCGATCAGATTCCCCACGACAACCATGACCGCGAAGATAAAGGTCCCAGCCATAACAACGGGGTAATCGCGCTGGAAGATGGCGTCGACCAGGAGCCTTCCCATTCCCGGCCAGGCAAAGACCGTTTCGATGAGCACTGCGCCACTGAAGAGAAAAGGCAGGTACAGCCCAAGCAGTGTGATGATGGGAATTAGTCCGTTTCGAAGCGCATGCTTGAAGATGACGCTTGCCTCTGAGAGACCCTTCGACCGGGCCGTCCTGATGTAGTCCTGTCGGATCACCTCAAGCATGCTTCCCCGCATGTACCGGGCAATCCCGGCCGCGAGAACTAGGGCAAGGGACACAGACGGTAGAACCAGGTGCATAACTCGGTCACGCAGTTGTTCCATGGGGCCCATGAACGGGTAGTCCACCGATGTCATTCCAGATACAGGAAACCAGATGGGCCAATCCCAGAGGTTACGCGCGCTCAGGCTGAAAATCAGGATGAGCATGAGCGCTAACCAGAACGAGGGCATGGAGTAGAAGAAGAGCCCCACGACACTGAGGGAGCTGTCTGAGAACCGGTTCTGACGGACCGCTTGAAACACTCCGATCAGGATTCCGGCGGCAAAGGCCAATACGACCGCGCAGAAAGCGAGAATGAGAGTATTGGGCAGGATCTCGGCTATGATGTCTCGAACCGGCTGGTTCCGCGAGAAGGAGATGCCAAAGTCTCCACGTAGCATAGAGCCCATCCATCGCAAGTACCGGATGTGCACAGGTTGGTCGAGGCCCATGTTCCTCCGCATCTGCTCCAAGACTTCGGGTGTGATGTTAGGAGATACGAAAAACGATGCGGCGTCCCCGGGGGCCAGGCTGAGGACGAAGAACACTATGGTTGCGATTCCCAGAACGATCGGAACTGCGCCCAAGAGCCGGCGGACAAGGAAGGGGATCACGCTGGAAACCCAGCCAGGAGCAGGCTCGGGGCGAACTCGCTCATCTGAGATCAGCCGGGATCCACCAATCCTTGATGTTCATCCACTCTCCACGTGCGTCCAACACGACGCCCTGTAACCGGCGGTTCAATCCCGCGAGTCGCTCAATGTGGTAGAGGTACGTGTATGGCTGAACTTCGAGAAGACGATATTGATACTCTCGCCAAAGCGGAATAGCCTCCTCCCTATCTACGACTGTCTGCAGGGTGTCGATGAGCCGATCTAGCTCGAGATCTTGGGTCCCGGACCATCCGAAAGGTTGGTCTACTTCCTCCGAGTGGAAGAGATCGTGGTCGTCCAGCCTGAACTCGGTCACCCACCCGATTACGACACCGTCAAAGTCTCGGATCTCTGGAGTATTGATTTGGTTGAGTAGCGTGCCCCACTCGACGACCTGGGGTGTCACGGCAATTCCTAGCGGTTGCAGCTGTGCCTGCATGATCAGCGCGATATCCTCTCGTTGCTGGTTGCCCAGATTATACTTGATGGAGATCTCCAGAGGAGTTCCGTCGGAGTTCTCACGGACGCCGTTCCCATCCCGGTCCACCCATCCGGCCTCGTCAAGTATGGTTGCTGCTCTTTCGGGATCATACTGGAGGGAGTCCCGGATCCCCTCGAAAAACCCCCAATGAAATGGAGGAACGCCAGCGTTGGCCACCTCACCATATCCTTGCCGGATTGCCTGCACGATCTCCTCCCGGTTCGTGGCAAGGGTGATCGCCTGTCGGACTCTTGCATCTGAAAGCTGGGGGCGTCGGGAATTCCAGCCAACCAGATCATATGATGGAAATGGAAACGACCTTAGCTCTAGTGCCTCTGCCTCCTGGATCTGAGGTGTTTGATCGGGCCCAGGAGCGATGTAGAAATCGATGTTCTCCGTAAGAAGCTCAGCCAGCAGGGTTGTCTGCTCTGGGATGATGCGATATACCTGTCGATCGAGGAAAGGTGGGCCCCCTAGCCCTTCGGGAAACGCAGGATTTCGCACGAAGCTCCAGCTGGCGTCGATCTGGTGGTTCTCGAATACAAAGGGCCCGTTCCCGACCGGACACCGGGTACCGAAGGGGTGCTGCCGGAGTTCAGCCGAGGGCACATCCTCGAGGAGGTGGCGTGGCATGATTGCGGTTGCCCGCCACGGATCTAGGAACTCAGCGTGTGGTGCCAAGGAGAAGCGTACAGTGAGTGAGTCAAGAACCGCGACACCGTCCGGACCCTGGACGTAGTGAGACCAGAACGCCGCGTTTGGAAATGCGGTTTCCGGGTCGGTTATCCTCACGTAGGTGAATTCCACGTCGTAGGCTGAGGTTGGTGTGCCATCGTGCCAGAAGACATCATCTCTCAGATGGAAAGTGAGTTCTCGGTTCTCCTCATCAAACTCCCAGGACTCGGCAAGATATGGGCGGGGCTGAAGCTCCTCGTCGAAGTCGACCAAGGTCATCAGGTGCATGAATTTCTGAACCTGACTGCTTTGGTAGTCGGATGACACCAGCGCATTCATGCCATCCGGCATCTCTCCGATGGATCCTATGACCACAGTCCCGCCATAACGCTCTCCGGTTGGTTGTGCGAACTGACTCAGGTAGGCGTCAACCCGGGGGAGTACTTCCTGACAGAACTCGGGCAGATTGGTCAGGGAGCGCTGGCCGGGCTCACCTCCACCGCAGGCGGCCAGTGCCCAGGCCAGGGCTGACAATATCGAAGTCCGGAGCACGGCCAGATTCATTCTGCGTTCCTTGGTCTAGAGGGTCTTTATAGAGGAGTCATGGGGGCGATTATCGCCGCCAGGTCCAAGTGGGGGATTCATAGTGATGAAGGAGTGATGCCGCCATCCTCTGTTCTCTGACGCGAACCCTTCCGCGACACCAGAGGCCTCCCAATGCCCTGGTCATCGCGGACTCAATGGCCTCAGCTACTGTGGAAAAACAGATAGACTTCGAGAGGAGTTCCGAGAGTGAGATCCCTGCTGAGCGGAGGGATTCCGGTCCGAGCGAAGGTGGTTGAATGGGCAGGGAGCCATGTTGAAGTAAGACATCACCGATCCTGGCCTGAGCACTCCCTACGAGCTTTCGGCCCGCCGCCTCGATCTCGTCCCTCACTGGCTCCCGGAAACAGGCTCCAGCGTCGGGTTGAGGCGAGCGGTTGTGCGATTGAGCTAGGCGGGCGGGAACCCCAAGCGACCGAATCGCTTCGACGAGTGTTGCGTTGAGAGTTCGGTAGGTCAACCGCGGTCCACCTAACGCCCTGGAAGGAAGCACAACGGAGTAGGTCAGCTCCCGATCATGGAGGACCTCACGACCACCGGTCGGGCGTCGAACCACGTGACCGTCAAGCTGCGCCTTGGCGAGTGATCCATACCGATCCCTTGCCGGCTGATTTCGGCCGAAAGAGAGAGTGGGGTGGCTCCAGCCGTAGATTCGGAGTACCCCCTGGTCCAACTTTAAGCACCGTGCGAGAGCCACGTCGAGGGCCATGTTCCAGGGTCCGGAATCGGGAGGGGTCTGGAGGAGTCTCCACTTGGAGGGCAGCACCGTTAGGGAACCTCTACACAAGTCTTGGATGTCTCATTACGGATACCATGACGTCGTAACCCTTTACTACCTAACGAGATGGCTTTCGAGCGTTTGAGGGAGGGGGGTGGCGGAATCATGTGTCGTCTCTCCTCCTTGCTCTAGCTAGCCCTCTGTCTCAGTGTACGATTCGACGGAGGGGCACGCACACACGAGATTCCGGTCGCCAAACGCGTTGTCCACGCGTCGGACCGACGGCCAGAACTTATCCTCGCGGGTCCAGGAGGCTGGGAAGGCAGCCTGCTCCCGTGTATAGGGGTGGGACCAGTCGTCGGTGACAACTGCCGCTGCGGTGTGGGGAGCGTTCTTCAGTGGGTTGTTGTCACGGTCAGATAGCCCATCCTCCACCTGCTGGATCTCGGCTCGAATCAAGATGAGGGCGTCGCAAAAGCGGTCCAGCTCGTCCCTGGATTCGGATTCCGTGGGCTCCACCATGATCGTTCCCGGAACCGGGAACGACACGGTGGGCGCGTGGAACCCATAGTCCATCAGACGCTTGGCGACGTCCTCGTCAGTGATCCCCGCCGACTTGCGGAATGGGCGGAGGTCCAGAATGAACTCGTGGGCCACTCTTCCCGCAAGGCCCCGATAGAGCACATCGAAGTGTGCCTCTAGGCGGTGGACCATATAGTTGGCGTTCAAGATTGCGACCTCGCTGGCTTGGCGGATTCCCTCCCTCCCGAGAAGGGCTATGTACGCCCAGGAGATCAGAAGAATGGAAGCGCTTCCCCAAGACGCGGATGCGACCGGTCCGATGGCTTGTTCGCTGTCGCTAGTGGAAATAATTGGGTGGCTAGGGAGAAATGGTGCGAGGTGCTCAGCGACGCAGATTGGCCCCACCCCTGGACCCCCACCGCCATGAGGGATTGAGAAGGTCTTGTGAAGATTGATGTGACAGACATCAGCGCCGTAGTCGCCGGGCCGACAGATCCCGACCTGGGCGTTCAGATTGGCACCATCTAGATAGACTTGCCCGCCATACTGGTGAATTGTGTCGCAGACCTCCTGGACATGTTCCTCGAAGACTCCGTGCGTGGAGGGATAGGTGATCATCAGTGCCGCGAGCCGGTCCCCGTGTAGCGCGGCCTTTGTCCGGAGGTCGTGTATGTCGATGTTACCTTGATCGTCGCAGCCAACCACGACGACTTTCATGCCCGCCATCCTGGCAGATGCTGGGTTTGTACCATGTGCGGACGACGGGATTAGGCATACGTTGCGATGTCTCTCCTCTCGGCTTTCATGGTATGCCCGAACAATAAGCAGACCAGCGTACTCGCCCTGCGCACCTGAATTGGGCTGGACGGAGACTGCCGGAAGGCCACTGATGGCAGCCAGCCATTGCTCCAGCTTCTGGATGATCTCGAGATACCCGAGCACTTGATCCCTCGGCGAAAAGGGGTGTATGTGCGAGAACTCCGGCCAGCTGAGGGCGACCATTTCCGTGGTAGCATTGAGCTTCATGGTGCATGAACCGAGAGGGATCATGCTTGTACAGAGCGAGAGATCACGTCCTGCCAGGCGATGGATGTAGCGAAGCATCTCGGTCTCGGAGTGGTACCGGTTGAATACCGGGTGCTCCAGAAACGGTGACTTGCGTCGAACCTCCTCGAAGAGACTGTCCGGACCCTCCGGACCGACAGACTCACAAAGAAGATCAGAATCCGAAACCTCTTCCGTCTCTTCACGGCGAAAGAGTTGGAGAAGCGTCGCAAGATCTTCGGGCTCTACTGTCTCATCCAAGGACATGCCCAACGTGCCGTCACCGAAGTCCCGGAGGTTAATGTGCGAGCGCGAGGCCCTGCGCAGCACCTCCTCGGCCCCAGGAGCGGTTGGTCGCACTCGCAGGGTGTCGAAAAAGTGGCGGGTGAGAACCTCGTGCCCCGATCGACGGAGTCCGGTTGCTAGCGTGCGCGTCAGGTCGTGGATCCGCGCCGCAATGCTCCTGAGCCCCTCCGGACCGTGGTAGACGGCGTACATGGATGCCATAACTGCCAGAAGGACTTGGGCCGTACAGATGTTGGATGTGGCTCTCTCCCGGCGAATGTGTTGTTCTCTGGTTTGCAGGGCCATCCGAAGCGCACGATTACCAGCAGCATCCCTCGACACGCCGATAATCCGTCCCGGGATTCCCCGTCTAAGATCGGCTCGTGCGGCGAAGTAGGCTGCGTGGGGCCCCCCAAGACCCAGCGGGACGCCGAAGCGTTGACTGCTCCCGACGGCGATGTCTGCACCCATCTCCCCCGGTGGGGTCAGGAGGGTTAGAGCCAAAAGGTCCGAAGTCAGGGTGACCTTGGCCCCAGCATCGTGTGCGCGTCGAATGGCTGACCTGAGGTCTGTCACCTCGCCATCCGTCGCAGGATATGCGAAGAGCGTCCCGAATACGGAGGTGTCGAAGGGTTCTTCCTGGGGATCTACCACCCGGACATCGACTGCCAGTGGACGAGCGCGTGTCTCCACCACCGCTATAGTCTGGGGGTGGCAGCCCTTATCCACTAGAAACACGTTCCTCCCAGCCTCCGCCTGATTCAGGGAGAGTGCCATCGCTTCGGCAGCGGCAGTTCCCTCGTCCAGGAGGGAGGCATTGGCGAGCGGAAGTCCGGTGAGATCGATCACGACGGTCTGGAAGTTCAAAAGCGCTTCCAGGCGTCCCTGTGAGATTTCTGCCTGGTACGGTGTGTACTGGGTGTACCAGCCCGGATTCTCGAAAACGTTTCTCGCTATGACCGCTGGAGTCAGGGTGTCATAGTACCCCATCCCGATATACGAGCGGAAGGTACGGTTCTTTGCTGCAATAGCTCTCAGACGCTGCACTAGCCCATGTTCTGAGACGGCATGATCAATCCCGGGGAGATCCTCGTTTCGAATAGATCGAGGAACAGTGTCAGCGATCAGAGCGTCGATCGATTCGTATCCAAGTTCCCCCAGCATTTCCTGAATCGCTGTCGGATTCGGTCCCAAATGTCGATCAGAAAAGGGCATTTATTCCACTAGGAGGTGGTAAGCTTCCTGATCAAGCAAATCGTTCAGAGAATCTGGGTCGTCCACCTTCATACAGACCATCCAGCCGTCCCCATAGGGATCGGTGTTGACCAAAGCCGGGTCCTGGTCGAGAATTGAATTCACGGCAGTGATCTCACCTCCCACTGGGCTGTATAGGTCACTTACGGCTTTCACGGCCTCGATCGTCCCGAAAACGTCCAACTTCTCGAACCGGTCGCCGATCTCAGGGAGCTCCAAGAAGACGATGTCTCCCAGTTCGTCCTGTGCATAGTCGGTGATCCCGACGAGGAACACGTTCCGCTCTTCCGTTGGCTTCAGGTATTCGTGTTCTTTGGTGTAGTATAGGCCTTGGGGAATCTCGGACATTCATGTCTCCGGTGAGTAGACGGGTGGTGGATGCCCCGCCAATAGATATTTTCCTCTTAGCAGCGTCAACCCGGAGTACGCACATTAAGGGCGACGCCTGGATTTGCACCGACTCCTTGAAGAGATTCCTTCTTCTTCTGCCATTCGCAGCCGAACCGGGCAGCAAGGCAGTGATGGAGCATGTGTTCTCCCTCTAGACTCGGAGTAATGGCCATGTTTGGTGGTCTCGGCGTGGTTGAAGTCATCGTCATCTTCTTCCTGCTTCTTCTCCTCTTCGGTGCGAAGCGTATCCCGCAGATTGCAAAGGGGCTGGGAGAGGGCATCCGGAACTTTAAATCCGATGTGAAGGATCCAAATCGTTTGAGTGGGGGTGACGATTCCGAGTCGGAGCACGAGGACGGGAGGAGCTGAGGTTTCCGCTAGTCCACGGTGGGTTCGGCTCTCCATCCTCTTCCTCACAGTCTTTGTGGACCTTGTGGGGTTTGGGATCGTCTTGCCTCTTTTGCCCCTATATGCAGATAGATTTGGAGCGTCGGGTACTCAGATAGGGATTCTTGTTCTTTCCTATTCTGCTGCTCAACTCCTCTTGGCTCCTGTTTGGGGTCGCTTGTCGGATCGGTTCGGCCGTAGGCCTATCCTAATCATCGGTTTGCTCGGATCCGCCGCGTCCTATTTGGTGTTCGCCTACGCTGCTTCGCTGTTTGTCTTGCTGCTTTCCCGCATCATGGCTGGGATCGGTGGGGCGAATATTCCGGTGGCTCAAGCCTATATCGCTGACATCACTCCCCGTGAAAGCCGGGCTGCCAACATGGGTCTGATCGGAGCTGCGTTTGGACTGGGGTTCATCTTTGGGCCGGCCATCGGCGGGGTCCTCGCACCGGTGGCCTCGGAACTGCCAGGGCTTGCGGCTGCGGGTCTGTGTGCCGGGAATGCACTACTCGCAATTGTCTTCTTGCCGGAGTCCCTTAGCAGAAGCGAGCGAGCGAAGATAGGGGAGAATCGGATAAAAGCGGTCCAGCCTGGGATCGGGCTCGTGATCGGAGGAGGCATCCCCCGGTCGCGACGAGCAGAGCTACAGGTGATCTTACGGAATCCCCAGTTCGTACGGGTTCTTGTCCTCTCTTTCATCTTCACCACAGCTTTTTCGGTCATGCACCCGATCTTTCCGTTGTTCGCGTCAGGGAGGTTCGGGTTGAATGAGCGAGATGTGGGATGGCTCTTTGCTTTCATCGGAGTGATTGCCGCTGTGATGCAGGGCGGGGTCGTGCGGCTTCTGGTAGCTCGCATAGGTGAGGTGAGCCTCATTCGTGCCTCAGCTGTCCCTTTCGTTGTGGGGTTCGTCATTATCGGAGCCTCTTCATCAGTACCGATGCTTCTCGGGGGGCTCGCCCTCTTGGCCGTGGGTTTCGGGGGGACTCTTCCAACGCTAGTCAGCCTGCTTTCCCGCTCTGCGCCAGAGGAACTCCAGGGAGGCGCGCTTGGGGTCGGCCAGAGCGTGGGGGCGCTCGGTCGTATCGTGGGGCCGTTCGTTTCGGGAGTTATGTGGGACACCTTCGGAAGCTCCTCGCCGTATTTCGTTGCAGCAGCAATCGGCGCGGTGGCGGGACTTTGGGGACGCGGACTTCGTCAGCCTGATTGAGTTTTGGACCATGCGCTCCGATATCTTGAAAAATGTGACGATCGTTCTCGATCACCCGCGGAACCTCGTGAACATCGCAGGTGTGGTGAGAGCTATGAAGAACATGGGGCTGACACGGCTGCGGTTGGTACGGCCTGAGGAGTTTGATCCGTGGAGAATCGAGGGTATTGCTCACCGGTCGGAGGATGTCATTGCATCGGTGGAGATCTTTGGCACGCTTGAAGAAGCCGTCGCTGACTGTGTCTATGTTCTTGGAACGACGGCTAGAGCGAGGACGGCCCACCGGAACTATTGTCGGCCCCGTGAATCGGCTCGGATGCTGGTCAGGCAGGCGGAGGAGGGCCCGGTCGCCGTGGTGTTCGGGAGGGAGGACCGTGGCCTGTCGAACGATGGATTGGATCGCTGCGATGGGGTAGTCGTGATTCCGACAAATAATGACTACTCGAGCATGAATCTTGCTCAGGCTTGTCTCTTGGTTGCCTACGAGATCTTCTTAGCAGTGGAAGGGGATGCTGAGCCCCTTCCTCAGGGTAAACGGTCGACCGGGCTAGCCACTCGCGAGGAAATGGAGGTTATGCTGCTGGCCCTTGAGGGCGGTCTGGCAAGGATCGAGTTCTTCAAGGCGCGGGCTGCCGAAAGTGTGATGCGGACGTTCAGAACTCTTTTTTCCAGGGCAGCGCCTGACCAGCAGGAGGCGGGCCTAGTCAAGGCACTTGGCTTTGAGATTAGCAATTATATTGATCGGATGGCCAGCCAGGAGGGGGAGGCTGAGCGACAAGAGGGAGACTGAGGTGACTTGCAGATGTACGCTGGCGCGACATGGACCTAGTAGTTTTCAGGCAGCGATCAAATAGGTGCCAATTGGGGCAAGGGGTGGTAGCAAGGGACGGATGCCAATAGCGGAACGTGCGTCGAATAGGACCGGGCGTTTGGGGACGAGGATATGCACCTCAGGGAGCAGCTGTCTGGCCACTCCTCTATCGAGTTCCAGAATGCCCTTCTCCATGTGAGCTTACAAGCTCTGTCCCTTACGGACCCGTTGATCGGGCTCCCGAACTGAAGATAAATGGAGTTGTACGGGAACCAGGAATTGGCGGTCGCTCACCTCTCACAGAGGCTGTCCATTGTGCTTTTCGATCTGGGTAATTTCAAGTGGCATAACGACACTTTTGGAAATTTTGCAAGCGATGAGGTTTTGAATGCCGTTAGCGACGTTCTGTCGAGCGCGCGACGTTCGATGAATCTGGTGGCCAGATTTAGTGGCGATGAGTTCTTGGTCGTCCTGTCTGACACTTTACGGGAAGGGGCGCGACAGTGTGCTGGTCTCGTGCCGGAGGGGGTGGCGTACCATCCTTTCGGGGGGTCCGCTGGAATCACTTTGAGTGCGGGTGTCGGGGCCTTCTATGAAGAGACTGATTCGAGTAAGGAACTGATCAGGGCTGCGGACGAGGACATGTGTCGTTCGAAGGCCGAGAAGAGCTCGAAATGAAGGGACGAGGGGCAGAGGGGGGGCTCGTTAAGGAAGATCTTGCCAACCTCATGGAGCTTGCTCGGGGATTGGCACTTCGGGCTGGGGAGATCACCCTAAAGTATTTTGGGGAGGTCCTAGTCGCCGACGAGAAGGCGGACGGGACTCCCGTGACGAGGGCGGATCGCGAGGCAGAGGCCCTGCTGAGGTCGGAGATTCGCCGGCTGTACCCCGATCACTCAATCCTAGGCGAAGAATTCGGGGAGTACGTGGGTCCGGCCCCGGTGCGGTGGATCCTAGATCCTATCGATGGAACGCTTGCGTTCATGCGGGGAGTTCCCCTCTATGCAGTTCTTATCGGGATTGAGATTGAGGGAGATCCGGTGGTGGGCGTGGCGCACTTTCCGGCATTGGATGAAACAGTAGCGGCAGCCCGCGATCAAGGTTGCAACTGGTGGCCCCGGAAGAGCGTGTCCTCCGTGTCCGCTTGCGTATCAGATGTCGGTAACCTCAAGAACGCCCTGGCCTTGACGACGGACCTTGAACGCATATTGGTCTCGAGGGTTGGCTCAGGCTGGCGTAACCTCAGCGGTAGGGTCAGACTGGTCCGCGGCTGGGGCGACGCGTACGGTCATATTCTCGTCGCGACGGGGCGAGCTGAGGTCATGGTCGATCCTTTCCTCTCTTTGTGGGATGCGGCGCCCCTGCTTCCGATTGTGACGGAGTCGGGGGGGCAGTTCACCGATCTGCAGGGGAACGAGACCATCCTTGGGGGGTCCGGTGTTTCGACGAACGGTCGAGTGCACCAACCGGTGCTTGATATCTTGAAGGAGGGGGTCTGAGAGATACCTGCCAGAGCAGACCATTCCCCTGTCAGCATCCGGTCGAGGTTCGATGCGTTTGCGGTGGTGCTTGCTCGGTCCTCTGGTGAGTCTCAGTTGGTTGCTGAGGGGAGCAGTGCCACGAGAGCACGATCTCAGCTGACGACTGACTCGTGCTGTAGCTCTGCTTCTAACATTTCTGGGTCCGGTGCGGGCTGCCACATCTGAATCATGGGAAAAGTTGCGAGGAACCAATGGATGGTTCCCCCAAAGAGGCCCAGGAAACCCAGCCCAATGAGGGGTTCCCAGATCGTGATTGTAGGCGTGCCGATTTCGTGGAGGGAAGGAGCCACGAGGAGGAAACGCTCGAGCCAAAGCCCCAAGAGCGCTAGAAACGCAATGCTGCCGAGCCAACTGGGAATGATCTTGGGTTTCCTGCCGATCAGGGCAGCAAATGGTACTAGGAAGCAGAGCACGATGACCAGAAGAGACAGAGGTCCCCACTCAGCGCCAGAGCGGTGGACGATCCATTCCTGCTCCCACGGAAGCTTTCCGTACCAGATCACGATGTACTGCGACCAGAAAAGATAGGTCCAGAAAATCGAGAACGCGAAGGTCAACTTCCCCAGGTCATGCAGCTGATAGCTGGATATATGCTTGTCGGCGTAGGTACTCCTCCGCTTGAGAAGGACTGAGACAAGTGCCGTGGCTCCGATGCCTCCCCAGAAAGCTCCCATGAAGAACCAGCCGGGGAACATGGTCGAGAGCCAATGAGGCTCGAGTGACATGGCCCAGTCGATCGCGAAGATGCTCATGACCACGACGTAGACCAAGACAAGCGCTGGAGAGAGGATCTTGAGTTTTGCCCAGCTTCGAGACTCCTCCTCAGCGGTGCCAACCCAGCTTCGGGAGAGCCACTTCCGCCAACGGGTTCTCGACGTACCTTCTTTCTCGTCTGCTTCTCTTTCCGGTCCCAGGTCAGGTCGGAGGGCCAAATACATAAAAAAGAGGCTCAGGGAGAAGAGAATGAGGGCCCCGAGGAAGTTCCGAGCGGTGAGAAACGGTATGTTGAGGAACGCCGCTTTCTTTTGGATGAGCTCGTCGGTTGCCATGAGTTCGATCCAGGGGAAGTAATTCTCCCTCAGCGTAAGCATCGGCAACAGCAGAAGGAACGAGAACGGAAGGAATGCTCCGATAGCGAGTGAGACGCGCCTCACAGACCAGTTCCACCTGGCCTTGGTGATCACCGTCACGGCACAGAGAATCACCGCTCCCTGTGCGATACTGGTGAAGAAGAGCCAGTTGGAGACATATGCCTGCCATGCCCGGTCGGGATTCGATCCCAGGAGGATCAAGAAGGAGACGCCACCTACCGCCAATAGCGCGCTGGCAAGGAATACAGAGCCTCTGCCACGCGTCAGGTACCGGGCCGGGAGCTCAGGGGGGATTGGGATATCGTACATTCTAATCGTCCTGGTCCTGATCAGTCGGCCCGGTTTCCAGTTCCTCCTGTATCACTGGCCCCTGCAGTTGCCGTACGTAGTTCACGATATGCCAACGGTCGTAATGAGTGATTTGGTGTCCGTACGGAGGCATGATTCCTCTTCCGATCCGGATGAGCGAGTAGATGTACCCGTCCGTATAATCAATCGCCTGGGGCGAGAGAAGGGAGAACGGGGGAATCCCCGCGCTGGCCACTGGCCCAGCACCATCTCCCGCAGTCCCGTGACACGGGCTACAGGCGCGATTGAACATCACTTCGCCACGCGCAAGGGAGGCGGGCGTGGCCTCCACGGGGTTCGGGATTCCGGTTACCTCTGGCGCTTGCTGGAATAGCTGTGTTTGCGTTACCGGGTAGGGGATGTCTGCGATTTGCGGTTGGCCGAGGTTTACTGTACCAGGGGCGGGCGGAAAGTTGCCAGCGGCGAAAGGAACCGAGCCTTCGGGTGGGAGGATCGGATTCTCGTACGCTCCAATGGACGACTGTACTCGCATGCTTCTTCCAAATACAGCCTGCAGAACATCGTCTAGCGGTGAGCAACCAGTTCCGGTTAGAACGATGGCCAGAAGAGTGAGCCCTCTCGCGGTTCGCACGGATCCACCTCCACCTTCAGCCATGGGCTTCCCCGTCGGTATCTTGTTCGAGCTTCACCGGGTTGTTCGACTCCAAAATCACTCGAGCCGCTCCCAGTCGATCATCCGGTGCGGTGACGTATACAGCGAACCGCCCTGCGGTGACCTCAGGGTCGTAGACTACACTCGTCTTCAGATCTGGAATCCGCATGTTCCAGAACACCCCGATCACTGTGGCCAACACCCCGAAGAGGATCATCATCTCAAACGCGATTACAACGTAGGCGGGGATCGAAAGGATTGGTTTGCCCCCGGTCACGAGCGGCCAGTCCATGGCCGTGAAAATGGTGAAGGCAAACCCGGTTGCGGCACCGGTGAGGCCTCCCACGAGCGTGAACAGCCGGACCGGGCTTGTTCCGTATCCGAGAGCTTGCTCTAACTTGTGCTCGGCGAAGGGCGCAAATGCTGTAATTTCGTCAAATCCGTTCCCCCGTAACGCCTTGATCGATTCCACCGTGGAGTCGAGATAATCGAAGGAGGCCATCAGGCCCTGGCGGTTGTTGTTCACCTGGCGGCCTCCTCGCGGGCACTCCGACTCAAGGGTGCAGGAAGCACTTCCTTCAACTCGCTGATGGCCACAGGGGGGAAGATTCTGATGAAAAGGAGGAACCAGAAGGCGAACCAGGCAAAACTTCCGATAACGATGCCCATTTCGGTAACACTTGGACGATACGTGCCCCAAGCGAACGGCATGAACTCATGAGAGAGGGAAGTCACGATGATCACGAAGCGCTCGAACCACATCCCGATGTTGATGAAGATGGAGATGACGAAGAGCGCTGCTATGGAGTGTCTCACCCGCTTGAACCATAGGAGGATAGGGATCATCCCATTACATGTGAGCATGATCCAGCCAGCCCACCAGTAGGGCCCGAAGAACCGGTTCCAGAACGCCTGGCGCTCGGGAGCCTCACCGGAGTACCACGCCATGAAGAATTCGGTTAGGTACGCGTAGAGCACGATGGTTCCAGTGACGAGACACAGCTTCGCCATCGCATCGAAGTGCTTAGTCGTTAGGTAGGCCTCCAGCCCGAATGCCTTTCGGATAGGCACCGTGAGCGTAATCACCATTGCCACACCCGAGAAGATTGCACCAGCCACGAAGTACGGTGCAAAAATCGTGGCATGCCATCCGGGAACGATCGCCATGGCGAAGTCCCAGGAGACCACTGAGTGGACTGACAGCACGAGCGGAGTAGCGAGCGCTGCCATGTACAGATAGGCCTTCCCGAAGTGATGCCACTGCCGGTCGGTTCCCCTCCACCCAAACGAAGTCAACTGGTAGATCCTATGCCGAAGGCTTCCGGGCTTGGCCTGATCGCGAGCCGCCGCGATGTCAGGAAGCAGACCGAGGAGGAGGAAGAGTGACGATACCGTGAAATAGGTCGTGACCGCGAAAACGTCCCAAACCAACGGGGATCGGAAATTCGGCCATAGGAGCCGCTCGTTTGGATAGGGAAAGAGCCAGTACGCGTGCCAGGCCCGACCGAGATGGATGAGGGGGAAGAGGCCAGCTGTCATAACTGCGAAGACCGTCATTGCCTCTGCGGCCCGGTAGATCGACTGTCTCCACTTCGCTCTGAAGAGATAGAGAATGGCAGAGATCAGGGTCCCGGAATGGGCGATACCGACCCAGAATACGAAGGTGGTGATGTAGACACCCCAACCGACCGGCGAGTTCAACCCAGTGAGCCCGATCCCTGTTATAAGCTGATTCCCCCATGAGAAAGCAAGGAGGCCCACGCCGGCTGTTGCCAGCCCGAAGAGGAACCACCATAGCTTCCCAGGTCGGGAGAGCATCTTAAGGATGTCGACATTGACCTCGCCGTAGGACTGGATGTCCGGGTGAGTCTGCGCTCCTCTTTCTGACTCGACGGCCAAACTAGACATGGATGTCTTCCACGGGGTGGAAGGTGACCTTCCGCAAATAGTTGATGGCTGGCTGCGTATTGATGAGAGCGTCCAGGACTCGGTACGAGCGTTCGCTCTCGGAGAGCTGGGCAACCCGAGACCCGGGATCCCGGATGTTGCCGAACACGATCGCTTCGGCCGGACAACTCTGTTGACACGCCGGCACCACGTCTCCGTCTCGAACCGGCCGGCCGTCCAACGTTGCTCGGCTTTCAGCTTGTCGAATCCGCTGGACGCAGAAGGAGCACTTCTCCATGACTCCGCCGGTGCGCACCGTGACGTCTGGGTTGTATTGCCAGTTTAGGGGTTCGGGTACGTCTGAGAAGTCGAACCAGTTGAAGACTCGAACCTTGTAGGGGCAGTTGTTGGCACAGTATCGCGTACCCACGCAGCGGTTATATACCTGTGCGTTCAATCCCTCCGGTGTGTGGTAGGCGGCGTACACGGGGCAGACCGATTCACAGGGGGCGTTTCCGCAGTGCTGGCACAGCATTGGCAGGAAACGGATGTCGACTGGTCCCGGTTCGTCAGCATTCACCTCCTCGTAGAACCGTTCGAGCCGGATCCAATGGAGGTCCCGCCCCATTTTACTCTGCTCCTCGCCAACGGAGGCTACGTTATTCTCGGATTGACACGCGGTGACGCAGGCGGAGCAACCGGTGCACTTGTCTAGGTCAACGGCCATCGCCCATCTGGCATAGCCTTCGGGCTCATACTGTCCATGACGTGCACCCTCCAAGGGAAAATCTTCGGGTCTACCCTCGGTCGGCACAGGAACAAATCCACCCACCGCTTGCAGTTCGTGGATTTCGGAGTGTTCTTCCTCTTCCAACTGTCCGGCCTGGAGAGCGCTCAACTCCACCGCCGGGGTGATTGGACGGTCATTCTGGTCGCTCGACCCCTCGATAGTAGCGATACGTTGGCGCTCTCCCGTGGGTTCGATGACGACCCGAGTTGCTAGGTGAACCAGGGAGCCCGATGTTTGCTCGATTTCAGCGGGCAGAAGAGCCATCGGGTTCACGCCACGGCCATCCGCGAACCGCCCGAAGCGGGTGTGTCCGCCTCCCATCGCCAGGGCTACCGTGTTGCGGAGGATGCCCGGGTAAGTCCAGACCGGTACCTCGAGTTGGCCATGCGGTGAGGTAACCCGGACGATGTCGCCCGTGGAGATGCCCAGGTCGGATGCCGTTTCAGGATGAACCTCCACCCAGGAGTGCCACGAGATCTTCGATACTGGATCGGGGAGCTCCTGAAGCCAGGGCCGGTTAGCGGAGTACCCATCCCCAAACCGTGAAGAAGGGTAGACAAGAAGGGTCAGACCTTCCCCGTCTAGAGCCGGCGGGTCAAAGGTGAGAGCGCGGTCCGGAACTTGAAGGCTCGGAGCCTCCTGATCGCCCGTGAGAAGATCAATTACCCCTTCCCTCAAAGCCCGGTGCCAAAAGGCTTCGGCCGGTTCTTCGGACCTCTGCGCCGCGTGAAGATCGAGCCAGGACATGCGGAGGTAATCGTAGAAAGTCTCCGCACCGAGGTCTTGACCCAGCCCACGGGCCAAGGACAGCAGTATGTCGCCAGAGGCACGTGAGTCGAAGTGGGGAACAGGTCGCATCGCCGGCTGCTGAATGGCCCAGAGGTTGGGCCGGGGATTCGAATCGCCCCATGCCTCAAGGAAGTGCCGGTCGGGAAGGACGAGGTCCGCGTGGCTTGCCGTTTCATCCATCCGGTCGGTGATCGCGACAGTAAAAGGAACCGAGGCCAAGGCTTCCGGGAAGCCGGCCGCCGGTGGAAGAGTATAGGCCGGGTTTGTGCCGTGGAGGATCAGGGCCTGGATCTGCCCCGCTGACATGGAATCCACGATGGCCAGGAGATCACCAGCCGGGGCCGTGGTCGCGCTCAGGTGTGCTTGACGCGGAAACAGTGTCCGACCAACCGCCCCGCCAACGGTATTCAGGACCAAGACCGCCAGATTCACAGCAGTAGCGTTCTGCCCCTGACCGGCGATCCCAGGGCCAACCGCGAGCCCTGGACCCTCAGAGACGAACAGAGACGCCAACTCGTGAAGCGTGTCGACGGAGATGCCGACCTGATCAGATACGGTTTGAGGATCATGGGCACCGAGAAGTTCTGTGTAAGGGCCCGCATCTCCTCCGGTGGCAGAGATGATGTTGGCGATTGCGAGAGCGACTAACCCCTCAGTGCCGGCTTCTACCGGGACCCACTCGTCCGCGTTCTGGCCGGTCAGAGAGAGTCGTGGTCCGAGGAAGACGAAGCGGCTCTTTCGAAACGTCTCATCCGTGCCACTCGCGCGCGCGAATCCTCGGGTATGTTCGACCGGCGATATCCAGGATCCGAGGAAGTCCGCTCCAAACGAGAACACGATTCCTGCGGATTCGAAGTCGAATGAGGGTAGAGCGTCTACGCCGAATGCTAGCCTGGCCGCCTCGCGGAGTGGTGCCTCCGATATAGCATCATATTCGATGCGGCGTCCCCCCACTGCCTCGATCATCCGCTCCTGAAGACCGGTCAGGGTCGGGCCGGTTCTGCCGCTGATAAGGACAACATCGGAGTCCGCCCCTTGGACGCCTTCGAGCAAAAGTGCCTCGGCCTCATCCCAGGATATTGCCTCGTAAGACTCACCTGACCGTCGCATTGGCTGAGTGAGCCGATCCGGGTCATAGAGGCCTTGAAGGGCAGAGTGGCCGCGCGAGCAGAGTGCGCCACCAGAGATGGGGTGATGCGGGTTCCCCTCGAGCTTGATAGCTCGACCTTCGCGGGTCTTGACCCACGCTCCGCATCCCGCAGAGCATTCTGAGCAAACCGTAGAATACCAGGTTGCAACACCGGGTGTGATCTCCTCGGGAGCAGTCACGTACGGAATCAGTTTTTGAACCTCGTCCGTAGAGCATCCGACGAGCCCGGCTCCCGCACCGCTCACTCCAAGTACCCTGAGGAAGTCTCGTCGCTTGATTCCTTCTCTCATATGCTATGGCTCGTTAAGGCTCTCGGGCCCGATTTGAAGACGCCTACTCGGGCACCCCATGGGGGAAGCTTGCTCTCAATCAGTAGTGACAGACCGTGCAGTCCCGGGATGCCCCTCTCTCAATATGGCAACCCACGCACCATCCCATCGTGAGGGGTTGGCTCACCTGTTGGATGATTTCGATTTCTTGAACGTTGCCGTGGCAGTTCGCACACTCTACTCCAGCGGATATATGTCGCATGTGGGGGAACTGGACATGGTCCGCGACCTTGTAAATCCGGTTCCACGGGATTGCCTCCTGCCTTTCAAAATATCCACGCAGAAGCGCAATTTCCTCCGGATTTTGACTCCCAGCTACGAGAGCGTGGCATCCCATGCAGGTAGCAACCGGCGGGATCCCAGCCCTCATCGACCGCTCAGCCGAAAAGTGACAATACTGGCAGTCAATCTGGTTATCGCCGGCATGTATGTTGTGAGGGAAGGCAATCGGCTGCTCGGAAGGCCCGACGTCGGCGTTGGCTTCGGTTCCCGTCGGGTCCTGGCTCGATGGGTTCTCCTGGGCCAAAAGAGACGATGCGTATGCGAAGATGACGAGTGCCGCAATCGGCAGGAGGGAGCACTGCTTCTTCATGGTCGTTCTCTTCATAGGTCTGGGAAAGCGGAAAATTGGCTTCCCTGCAGCAAACAAACGCCGGAAGTTAGAAAAGCCATCCCTAGGCGTCAACGTAGGAAGATTTAGCTGAATTGCGGGCGACGGTGGGTGGCGGTTGTACTCGACCGTATCCCTACGCCAACTGCAGGAGGTGGTGGTCTGGACGTTCGCGTGATACCGTACGATTAATGAGCGCTATTTTCCCCACCCCATCCTCGGCCCAGAGGCCGTCTTCGGGCCAACACTTGGCCACGATAAGTTATGAGGGCCGCTTCTGGGATATCTATTTGGAGTTCGACGACGACCTGAGGCGTCCTGGGGGGTGCCGAGCGAATCTTGCGTTTTCACCTGCGGATCGGGCGGAAGGAGAAGAAATCCTACGGACGATTCCGGTGATCATAGAGCCGTCCTACGAGGAGGCCTTGAGCAAGGCTCGGGGTCTGGAGGAACATCAACTTGTGGGGTTCCTTAGATCGCTCCTTCCATAGACTCGGTACTTCCCCGAAATTGGGCCATACGTCTTCCTGAGGTTGGTCTGGGCAAAACGCGGATCCTTCACATGGGTCCGGGGGTTTCAAGGGTCAATCCATAAAAGCGGCTTGTTCTACCACGACGTTCGTCCCGGACCAGACCTGTGAGGAGATTGGATGGCCATCTATCGGACTCGTTACTACAGCGACATGACTGTCGGAGTTGGCGGTCGAGTTACGATTCCACAAGATATGCGGGACGATCTTGGAATCGAGGAAGGTGATGTCCTGACGGTTCGAGTTGAGGAAAACTCCTCCGGCACCCGTCAGATGGTGGTTTGGCGCTCTGAACAGGAAGTTGAGGACTAATCCCTCAGCGGGGCTCTTGGTGACCCCCGGTCAATCATTTTCTTCCAGCACCACCCAACTTACGAGAGCTTGAAGGGGCCCGGTGCCGTCGTGACGCCACCAGGCGGCCGGCCAGGGTTGTTTCTTGAATGTGGTTATTCGCGTTATTCCGCTCGTAGCGAGCGGGTCTTCCAATTCTCGTCGCCTCAACTCAGGAGCATCGAGGGCCAGCGTTTGGAGAGTCCTTGAGGCAGGACGAATAACTTCTGAGAGCTGACTTAGATCAGCAATCGGCTTGACTACAACTGTTCGGCCCGTGCCCGCAAGCGATGTAACCCCACTGGTTTTCGGGTCGAAGAAGACAATCCCCTTCCCGGCGGCATCACCGAACACCCGGTCTCCCATTCCCGCAAGGCCCTTCAGTTCAGCGGTCGCCTTCAACTGCTGGAGAGCGGCTGCGACAGTCTTGTCGATAGGACCGGCTGGCATCTCTTGCGCGAGAACTTCGAGTTCCGTGGCTAGTAATTTAGCCCAAGTGACAGGCTTGGTCGGAGCACCCTCCTCGACCCAAATGATCTGCGGTGAGACACACCCGCGCTGATCGAATGTGGCTACCGAGCGGGCTGCTTTCCGAGCGACAGCCTCGGCTTGGGCGAGAGTGTCCAAGTGCTCTCGGGCTACCGCGCCGATTGAGAGACGGTGGTGGTAGGCGACAAGCGGTGTGGTAGGAGGCAGGCGAGTACGTAGCTCTCGCACGAGATCAGTTCCTCCGTACGCGACCACGCGATCCGCCTCGTGAATTGCCAGTTCTTCAAGATCACTTCCTTCCCCGCGGGCCCAATAGACGACGGCGACAGCCTTAGCCAGCTCGGGGTCGGACTCTAACAGAGCCTGGACGAACAGGCAGGGGAGAGTGACATCCCCTCGTCCAGGCTTCAGGAGAACGGGGCATTTCACTAGGAGAGATCGAATGATGGAGGTGGTACCGATTCCCGGTAGGTTTCCGGCACCGATGTGAAAGGCGAGGGACCCGCCTACCGCTTTGGACAGCTGACCCTCAACGTCGGGTCTAAAGTTGTCGAGAATCCCGGGATCCTGGAAGTCGGCGAGCAGAAGGCGCTCGAGTGGCTCCGGCGTCCAGTCGCGCGCCATTCCATCGATAATCAAGCTTGCCATGGAAGGCGATATTCCGGCCTCGGAGGGAAGCTTTAGTTCGGCTTCGCGTCGTAACGGGTCACCTGGTTCCGTAAAACGGCGACCGACCTCGCCTATGGATTGAGCTAGGTCGCGTGAGGTTCGGCCACAGAGGGTCGCTCGAGCCCTGCGGAGGGACCGCAGCAGTGCCTCTCCTCCCGCCCGTGAGAAACGGGCCCTGAGATGGCCCTTCGCCTGTATTTCGGCAGTTTCGAAGCCGCGTGTACCAGGAGGGAGCTGGAAGGCTCGGAAGGCAGTCATCGTCTGGCCTCTCTATCCAGATATCGACAAGAGTTCTTCCATGATTAGTGAGCATCCCCTGGGTGTAGCATCCTGAGCGCGGCCGAGGATGCGAAATCCCTCGCCCACGGCGACTGCCAGATCTTCGGTGAGAACCATTGCTACGGAGTCAAGGTTCGCGAGGTCGATATGACAAAGGATTCCCGGGTGACCGGATGGCACGGCGTGAAGGGTGTGCGGATTTAATATCCGGGTTCTGACCCACGGCGGACCAAGGTGTCGTCGGTTTTCCGGATCCTCGGGGCCATTCTCGAGGAGGATCGGTTCGTAGAACTGGGAAAGGAGCTCTGTCATTCCGTATTCGTTCACGATCCGGGCCATTGAAATCCCGAACGCGTCGGCAATTGCCTTGTAAAGCTTCACCCGCGAGACGGTCCTACTTCTGCCCTTGAAGCCACCCGTCTCCACCACCATGGATCCAGCAGTGAGGGGTGGAAATCCCTCCTTGCTGATACGATCTAGCACGTGCATGAAGCTGAATGCGGTTCCCGCGATGAGCACTTGGTTTTTGTCGAGATGTGACCTTTCGATTGCCTCTCGAAGGTCCGACGTGCGAACATGCCATTCGGGATCCGCTAAGAAGCAGCCCCCCCCGTCATCCCACTCATCAATCCAAGTATGAAGCATGTAGATGAGAGACGAGTCTGGGCACTCTTTCAGATCCGGCGTAAGACACAGAATACGCATTCTGGTGCTGGTATCAGCCGAGGATCGGTTTGGCGCTTGAAGCTCCGGCCTGAGATACCGAGTGGCCGTGCTGATTAGGGAATCGCGATAGAGCGAAAGATCGCGGACTTGGTGAACTCCCCGGCCGATCAGTCCTGTGGTGGTACCGCTCGTCCTGAAGGTTGCCTCGACCGGTCGTGGATCCTGAGACAGGAGCGGGAGCTCCTTGAACGCCCTGGCCGGGACGGGGGGGATGTCTCTCCAATCGGTGAGTGCACTAGGATCAATATGGCGAGCCTGGACGAGGGACCTGTAAACCGGATTGGCGTCGACCTGATAACGGAAAATTTGCAGCGCTAAATGATTGAAGAGTCTGTCACTCCGAAGATCCTCGTTTCCCAGAAGCATGGCGGTCCGAAGCGCCTGACGTATAGTGACACGGCGCTCCGCAAGGTCCGACGGCGGATAGATATCTGTGGGTTGAACGTGGGCCATCTCAGCTGCACAGGGTTAATGCGACGAGGAGCGGCGTACCCGTCCGGGCTCAAGACCGCCAGCTTCCAGGATCTTCTCTTGAAGACGCAGCGCTTCCTCATCCGTGAACTCTAGGAGTAGGCTTACCCGGAGGTCCGCCTCTCGATATGCATCGTTCGGAAAATCGGCTCCCTCAGCATGCCGGATGGCACCCTTGAGAGCCCCAAGCTCGCGGCGGGTCTTCTCGAGGGCTCTTTGAAGTCGGTTTAGGGCCTGTCGAGCCTCGGATTGGACTGTTGTCATCAGATGGATGGGTTGGAGGAGGGACAAAGTGTGCCTACTTGCGATAGGTTGTGTCGGTAGAAATGAAGGGTGACAAATGAGCGCGCCCGTAGCAATGGGGATCGAGGTTGATCGGACTACAACTTGCACGGACCATGAGACGGGCGATGTTCCAGTCGTGCCTAAAGCTAAATGAAAGGTGACAATGAGTGAGCGGTCGATAGATATAGCGATCATTGGGGCGGGTCCTTGCGGCCTCGCTGTCGCCGCCGCCGCCCAGCGGGCGGACCTGCGGTCCGTGCTGTTCGATCGTGGCCCCCTCTGCTCCTCGATCGTTAGGTATCCTCCGTACGTGTCCTTTTTCTCGACTCCGGACAAACTAGAAATCGAGAACCTCCCTTTCGTAACTGCGAGGACGAATCCGAACCGTCAAGAGGCTCTCGCGTACTACCGGGGTGTGGCGCGGTACTTTGGGCTCGACGTGAGGCAATATCAAAGCGTCGAGTCGCTCGTGCTTGGCGGGGAGAGCTTCCGGCTCCGGACTCAAATGGATACCAGAGACATCGAGGATTGGGTGGCTAAGACGGTTGTGGTTGCCACCGGTGGATTCGATGGGCCGAACTACCTCGGTGTGCCCGGCGAGGACCTCCCCAAAGTTTCCCACTACTACAGGGAGGCGCATCCTTACTGGGACCAAGACGTGGTAGTGGTAGGGGGGGGGAACTCTGCTGTCGAGGCGACCCTCGATCTGTTTCGGGTCGGCGCCCGGGTCACGATTGTCCACTTCGGGAGCAGCTTCGACTCTGGCGTGAAGACCTGGATTCTGCCCGATATCTTAAACCGGATCGAGCACCGGGAGGTGGCTGTGCGATGGCGGCACCGCGTTACAGAGATTCATCCGCAGTCGGTGATTCTTCGAGCTGAGGACACTGGAGGGATCGAGGAAATCGCGAACGATTGGGTGCTGGCGCTCACTGGTTGGCGGCCTGACCCAGTGCTGCTTCAATCTGCGGGTGTGCCCGTGGACGAAGAGACTGGAGTCCCCGCGCATGACCCGAATACGATGGAGACACCGATTCCAGGGCTGTTCGTAGCAGGTGTCCTTGCGGCCGGCTTGGATGGCAACCGGATTTTCATAGAGAATGGTCGGCTGCACGGCCAGAAGATCGTGGATCGGCTCCTGAGTATCCGCTAGAGTCTGGCAACTCTACGGTACCGGCAGCACTGCCCTGAACTCTAACAGAAAAGCTTCTGTGTCGAAGGTCAAATTCATCTGTCTCTTTCTCGGGGGCCTGAACGCTCAAGGATAGAGGGTGGGATCTCCTTCCACCAAGAGCCATCCGTCATCGGAGAGGGCTCGGACCTTCACCTCGGGTCCAGTCGGATCGCCGATGGTCACTACGGCTGGCGGCTCCACCCTCCTGCGGAGATAACCCAGCGCGATTCCCTGATCGAAGCGTGGAGAGAGGACGAAACTCCTGATGGTCCCAGCCGGTTGTTCCTGGCCGGGCTGGAATAGCGGGGTCCCTGGTTTTGAGGACGGAGTATCGCCAAGGAGGATTCCTCGGAGGTGGCGGTTCACGTGGCCTCGATCCCGGATCCGTACGACCACCTCTTGTCCCGTGTAGCATCCCTTGGTGTCGTCGATGCAGCGTTGCTGAATCCCCGCCTCTGCGGGCATTGTCGTCTCGTCCAACTCGACTCCAAACTCAGGCCGGCCCCGTTCCAGTCGCAGGACATCCCAAAGTCCCTCTTCCGCTACTGGGACTCCAGCCTCAACGAGCCCCAAGCGGAGTGCATTGATGGTGGTTGCGGAACCGAAAATGTCGAACGCTAGCGGTGATACGTCCGCGGTCCGAATCACCCGGATACCGATTTCAGATCCATCGGACGCGATCCATTCATCCCCTTCCTTCATTTTGAGGAGCGTCGGTGCGTCCACCGGGAAGCGGATGGCCCCACCGGAGATCCTCTGCGGAGCATCAGGTCCTACTAACGTTACCATCGCGATGGGCTCCGCAAGCTCAACGACCTTAGCCAGGCGGGGGGGTAGGAACTTCTCAAAGTGCGCCAATGCGCCAGCGGCCCCGGCTTCCGGGAGATCCAGAAGCAGGCTTCCATCGTCTCCATTCGTGAGCCGAGCCACCCTAAGGTCCGTCACAAGCCGGCCTTTGGGTGTTAACATCGCCGAATAGGGAACGTGCCCCAGGTATATACCCGCCCCTTGAGCCTGGAGGGCTGGAGGTGTCATACCGGTGAGAAGCCCAGAGAACATTTGGGTCGGGGCTAGGCCGGCCACGCGCAGGAGCCTTCGAGCGGGACGAAAAAGGAGGACCGCTTCCTCCTGTGCCGCCTGGTACCCTCCAATCACAGGACGTCGTCCCTGCTTCCCCACGCCCTGAGGTCCTCGACAAGTGTTCGAATCTGACCTGTGTCGGATGCGTCGGGAGCATAGTCTAGGTACCATTGCAGCTGTTCGAGGGCCTCACCGGACCTCCCCATTCGCGCGAGAAGGGTGCCCTTGTCTCGGATTTGCCCGGCGGCGGTCGGATGTATCACAAGGATTCGCTCAATGGTGGCCAAAGCCCGATCGTTGTCCTGGACGTTTAGGTAAATCCCCTTCAGGTGGGTCAGTAGGCGCACGAGCATTTCCCTGCGGGATGAAACCTTCAGGAATCGTGGCTGAACCATCACCATCCCGCCGTAAACCCGGTTCAGAAGCTCCTGGGCTTGGTCTTCAAACCAAATGCGACCGCCGTTGAAAGGATCCACCAAGAGCCGAACGGCGATTCCCTGGTAACGGACCAAGAAATGCCCGGGGAAGTTGACACCTTCTAGTGGGAGGCCCAGCCGCCATCCAACTTCAAGAAGAACAATGCCGAGGGTGAGCGGGACACCTTTCTTCCTATCTAGCACATCACTGAGAAACGAGTTGCGGGGGTCGTAGAACGCTTCCCTGTTTCCCCGGAAGCCATTTCGTGTGTAGACAGTTCGCAAAAGCTCCTCGAGAATGACGAGAGGTGCCATCTCGTCTGCAATGCTATCCCTCACCTCTTCAGTCAGCTGATCAAGGCATCCGAGGTGGCGCTCGACTGAGAGTTGCGGATACTCCTCCTTGGCAATGAGAAGGGCGGCACGCGCGAGATTGATACGCTCGTCAGACTGATCGATCTCGTTGATGAATTGACGTCGGGGAGATGGAGTGGGGAGGTTCAAGATGCTAGACCGTTCTGAAGCATGTTTGAATAAGATTCACTTTTCGGGCTTGGGAGCCCTCGTACATTGGAATGATCGTATGTTGCTCAGTAACGAATGGTATGCTCCGGCCAACGATCGTCAAAGGGAATCGTTCCGGGTCGACTCTGTCGACGATCCTCGGTGCGGGGGTGGTAGCACGGCTTCCACTCTGGTTATTGCTCTGCACTTCCCTCCTGGATAGACTCGGGATCATGACGGCGCCCGCCCGCTTCCGGATCATCCGGGATCCCCTCTGGAGCACCATCCGTTTAGACCCCGTCGCGGTGGAGATCGTGGACACCGCGGCTTTCCAGCGCCTCAGGTATATTCGGCAGCTTGGATTTGCCCACCTGGTCTACCCCGGGGCGACACATACAAGGTTTGATCATGCCCTGGGAGTCTATCACCTAGCGGGGACTGCCCTCCGGCTGCTTCGAGAGCAAGGGGGAGTTGGAAAGGAAGTGTGGGAAGGGGCTGAGCTTATTCCATACGCGGCACTACTGCACGACATCGGGCATTACGCCTTCTCGCATGCGATGGAGGAACTGGAAGCGGACTGCTTTCCGGGGGACCACGAGGCAGTGAGCGCACGGTTCTTCTCCTCTCCGGAGCTAGGAGAGGCGCTTGCATCCCTTGGGAAGGGAGCGGCAGATGAGATCCATGCGCTGATCCGGGGAGAGAGTGAGCATCCGCTCAGGGGTTTGGTGAGCGGCAGTCTGGACCTGGACAAGATGGAGTATCTTCGGCGCGATGCCCGTTTTTGCGGGGTCCCGTATGGCGAGGTAGATGTAGACCGACTCCTCCAGGGTCTGGTGCTCCTTTCCGACCTGGATACTGGGAAGGTGGAGGTGGGCGTCCGAGAGAAGGCGATCAGCGCCTTGGAGTCCTTACTCTTCGCCAAGTACCAAATGTTCAGGAATGTGTACTGGCACCATGCGGTCCGGAGCGCGACCGCTCTTTACCGCCGTATCGTAGGCGAGGCCGTGCGGGTGGGCTTGATTGAGAAGAACGAGCTTGTCGGACCCACTGACGAGGAGCTTCTGTATCGAATCCACGAACGAGCAGTATCAAGCCCAGATTTGAATGTGCAGCACATCGGACATCGCTGGGTGAGCGCACTCAGGAATCGGGATCTCCCAAAGAGAGCATGTGAGCTTACCGCACCTGACCTCGAGGGCATAGCCCTTCCCGACTGGATCTCTGTGGAGTCAATGGAACGTCGGCGAGTTGAAGATGCACTAGCAGAGGAACTCGGCCTTGCCTCCGGCGAGGTCATGCTCGATTACCCATCGAAGAAGAAAATGCTGAATCTGGATCTTCTGGTCCTCCGAAGGGGAGGGGTAGTGGAGCGTCTTGGAGAGGCGGGTTTACGGGGTGTGATCGACCTTCCGGGAGTGGCAGAAGAGCTCTACCGGACGAGTCGGGTACTCCGGATCTTCACTTTCGAGCCACGGATCGTTGAGCCTGAGCTCGCTCTGGAGATCATTTCGGTCGATCGAATGGGGCCAGCGGATCGCCCGCTTGGAATGAGGAAATTCATAGGGAACCCATGGAGAAGGGGGGGTTAGGAGGAGCCCGTGAGGGCTGTGGATCCTGCTGATATCGGTAAAGTAGGAGAAGCAGGCAGTGAGCAGGTGGGCACGAACGATCAAAAAAGCGGTGTGGGGGGTCTTGCGGGTAACCGATTCGGCTGTAGGATGGGCACAGGTTCAGAGTCTGGGGACTCTAGGGAGATGTGTATATGGCCACCACGAATGGCCGTGCGAGAAAGCGGAAGGGGAGAAGGGGAGCGCTCGGTGGTTTCGATTCCACCCTTGATGAGCAGACCGCCCTTGACCAGTATCTCCGCGACGTCAGCCGTCATGAGCTGATTTCGCCAGATAAGGAGAAAGAGCTGGGGGCTCTGGCTCAAGCGGGCGATGAAAACGCCGTGCAAGAGCTTGCTCGGGCGAACCTGAGATTCGTGATTAGCGTTGCCAAAAAGTACCAAAATAGGGGCGTATCCCTTACTGACTTAATTCAGGAGGGGAATGTCGGTCTGGTCACGGCTGCCAGGAAGTTCGATCCGGAACAGGGAGTGAAGTTTATTTCCTATGCCGTCTGGTGGATCAGACAAGCGATTCTGGCTTCATTAGCGAATCACGGACGGTCTGTCCGGGTGCCTCTTAACCGAGCTTCGGATCTCGCGCGCATATTTCGGGAGAAAGAACGGCTCAAGCAGGAGTTGGGTCGTGATCCGAACCCCGAGGAACTAAGTGGTGCCACCGATCTCACCCCGGAGCTGATTGAGTCATTGCAGACTCTGAATGCCGCTGAGATCCGGTTAGATGGCCCGATCGGAGACAGCGAGGACTCTCAGCTGGTTGAGCGGTTCATAAACGAGGAAGCGGCTGAGCCGGAGCAGGACGTCGAAACTCGCCTCCTCACTGAGACCGTCTCGGGTGCGCTGAATACCCTAGAGGCTCGTGATGCCAAGGTTCTTCGTCTGTACTTTGGTCTGGAGGGTGAGCGAGAGCACACGCTAGAGGAAATTGGGAACATGCTGGGTGTGACACGCGAGCGAATCCGGCAACTGCGTGACCGGGCGCTCCGCCGTCTCCGGGAGGGTGAAAAGGGTTCTGCCTTGGAGTCTTTCGCCGCGTAGTGGCCTGTGACAGATGAGCACTTAGCATTCGAACGGCGATGCATTCTGCCCGGCTTTGTTAGGACTCTTCATAGTAATCCTGCTATTCCTCATTGTCCTGCCTCGACGGATTAGTGTGATTCTCTTTTTTGTACAGCCGTGACGCAGGCCACGAGTTCGGCGGAGGGGACTCAACATGGCTGGGCTGGAAGGGTTCTCGAAGCGATCGGTGGCCTTTACCGAGTGCAGGTGGACGAGGTGGGGGAGATTGAGGCTTCCCTGCGGGGCAGACTCAAGCACGCTGCACGCGCTGTAGACCGGGTCGTAACGGGCGATGTCGTCATGGTTTCGAATACGAGTTCGTCCGGAAGTTGGACCATCGACAAGGTGCAAGCTCGCCACAGCCGGTTGGTGAGGGCGGCTCCCGGCGGCCAGAGGCCAAAGGTCGTTGTCACGAATGTCGACCACGTCATGGTTGTGCTCTCCGTCTTTCAGCCTGCATTTGATTTCAGGTCCGCCGACCGGTTTCTCGTTCTAGGAGAAGCCTGCGGGATACCGTCAGTGCTTGTTCTGAATAAGATGGACCTTCCGGGAGCTTCTGCAGTGGCGCAGGAAGTCCTCCGGATCTATGAGCAAATCGGGTACGCAGTGCTTCCTACGTCGACTCAGACTGGCGAGGGTGTCGAGCGTTTGAGGGCTCTACTTGAGGGAAGTGTCTCTGCCTTGGTTGGCCCTTCGGGGGTCGGTAAGTCTTCGATCTTGAACACCCTATGTCCCAAGCTGAACCTACGAACTGGACCGGTGTCCCGCCGTGGGGGCCGGGGACGTCACACCACCGTTGGAGTCTGTCTACTTCCCCTGACTACGGGTGGCTGGGTTGCTGACACTCCTGGGTTCTCTGACGTGAGCCTTTGGGGTGTGGAGTCGCGGGAATTGTCCGGAGCGTTTCCTGAATTCAGAGAACCAGCGAAACGATGCCGCTTTAGGGGTTGTACCCATTCTCACGAACCGGATTGTGCGGTTTTGGCTGCGGTAGAGGCGGCGCAGATTCGGGAGGAGAGATACAAGAGTTATCGTGTGCTTCTTGAGGAGAAATAGTCACCAACCGTCAAGTTTCTGAGCCAATTCATCGAGTTCGGCCCCTCGCCACTTCTACGAGCCGTTGCCACCGGCAAGCCGATGGCTGATGATACGCGGGAAAACTCGTATGAAGCCTAGCACGGCAAACCGAGGCGACTGGGTTCTCCAACTCGGGAGCCATCTCGGTGAGGGTAAGGTTCTGCTCTCGGAGCTGAGCGGTGGCTACTCGGAAACCCGCTTCCTCTTCAGTAGCGCCCGTGCAAGCCTTCCTTCACCCAGTCCTTGACTGGGGCCGTTTTCGTGAGGTTCTGGAGTGCCGTTCGTTTGGACGGTTGAGAGTCAGCTCGATAGGGAAGTGGAGATTGTCCCCAGGGACAGGAGCCTTTAGCTGGCTCATGACCGCTTCTCCTCAAAGGATGGTTCAGAGGACTCCTTGTCTGTTTCTAATTCCGCGGCCTTGCGGAGGATTCCGGTGGAAGTGATCCGTCAGGCGAGCGGAGTGACTGAGAGGTGTCCGGTGACCGGGTCATTCCGGACTGCAATCCGGCAGCGGTAAACCCTCTTCAGCACGTCCTCTTTCAGTACCTCCTCCGCCGTTCCTTCTGCTGCGACCTTTCCCTCCTCGAGAAGCAGTAGCTGATCTGCGAATCGAGCGGCGAGATCGATGTGATGGGTGACGAAGATCACCGTCAGTCCAGAATCCACAGAATCCCGGAGGAGTCCCAGGATTCCCATCTCGTGCCGAAGGTCGAGATTGGCCGTCGGCTCGTCCATCACCAACGCCTGAGGGGCCTGAGCCAGAGCACGAGCGATCCGGACCCTCTGGAACTCCCCACCCGAGAGCGTGCCCACATCCCGTTCGGCCAAGCCGAGGGCATCGCACTGTTCGAGTGCTCTCCGGATGGCTTCATGGTCGTCCACACCCTCGCGCTCGAGGGGTCCCAAGTGAGGGTACCGCCCCATCGCTACGAGCTGACGTACCGAGATTGGAAAGGTGACGTTCTCCGTTTGTGTTACGACTCCTACCGAGCGAGCCAGCAGTCGGCGCGCCCACGACTCGGTAGGCCGGCCATCGATCGAAACCGATCCGGTGTTGATTGGAATCGAGCCAAGAAGTGCCCGAAGAAGAGTGGATTTTCCAGATCCGTTGGGGCCCAGCACGGCGTAAAGACAGGCGGACGGGACCCGCATGGACACACCGTTGAGTGCGGGTGCATGGTCTGAGCTGTAGCGAACTACTAGGTCCCGTGCCTCGAAGATCATGGTTGGAGGCTTCTCCTGAGGAGGAGCAGAAAGAAAGGAACGCCCACGAACGCAGTTACGACCCCCACGGGGATCTCCGCTGGAGCAATGACCGTACGCGCAAGAAGGTCGGCGAGCATGAGAAACCCCGCACCGGCTAGGAATGACAGGGGGAGGAGGACCCGGTGGTCAGGTCCCACTAGAAGCCGAACAGCATGGGGGATGATGAGGCCGATGAATCCGATGACGCCGACGAACGCCACTCCCGCGGCAGCGACAAGCGATGCGGCACCATATGCCAGTCTCTTCACGCGTTCCACGTCCTCACCCAAATATGTTGCAGTCTCCTCGCTAATAGCCATGAGATTCAACGGCCGGGCAAGCGTGAAGAGAATGAGAGCGAGTGGAAAAGTATAAATGCTGACCACCCCAACGGTTCGCCAGCTCGCTCCGGAGAGGCTCCCCATCATCCAAAGAACCGCGGAACGGACTGTCGGAGCCTCCGCGAGAGCCAGTATTAGAGCGATGAAGGCCGAGAAGAAGGCCCCCACCACAACTCCCGCAAGAAGGAGCATCCGGACGTCCATCCGTCGGTTTGCCGATAGGGCCACGCCGAATACGAGGACAACGGCCAACGTAGCACCGACAAATGCTGCAATGGGTAAAGCGAAAGAAGTTGCGGACACCCAGCCACCGGCGAGCACTAGGACTGCGCCGGCTGCGGCGCCACCCGAGATCCCTAGGATGTATGGCTCGGCCAACGCATTTCGGAGAAGAGCTTGGAAGGAGGCTCCAGCGATTGCCAGGCCACCTCCGACCAAAATTGCCATCAGAGCACGGGGAGCACGGAGTTCCACCACGATGAATCGGTTTGAGTAGGAACCGGAGCCGAGAAGCGCACTTAAGAACTCGCTACTCGAGAGACGGACGGCACCGAATCGCAGTGCCAGCAGCAGACTGCCAGCCAGGATCACCGCGAGGAGGATAAATGGTAGAGCCCCCGTGGTCGATTTGAGGTTCCTCACCTGAACCGGTCCGGATGGAGAATGGCAGCCAACACCCTGGCCGAACGTCCCACCTGCAGCCCCGGTGTGAGCACGTCTAAGGGAATCCTGTGTACAGGAATGCGGCCCAGTGCAGACGGGATGGGGGTAGCCTCCGGAGCGAGGATCAGGTGGACATCCCGGCGAAGGATCTCCTCCAGACTGATGGGGGCGTACAGTTCCTGGATGTCAGCGAATGCATTCTGTCCGCCGGCAAGCTCCACTAATTCGTGGAGAAAGGTACCAGGCCCCGCCACGGACGGGGGGTCGCCACCTAGGAATACGATTCGAGGACGATCGGCACCCTGTACCTGAAGAGAGACGCTCCTTAATTCCCTATCCATCTCCGCGCTTAGCGAAGCGGCTCTCAACGGCTCCCCTACCATTGATCCAAGGAGGCCGATGATTCTGCGGATGTCATCTAGGCGATCAGGTCGAATCGCGAGGTGGGAGATTCCCATGGCATCTAGCTGTCGAGGCGTGTTGGGGTCCGATTCGGCGCGAAAGCGAACCACCATGTCGGGCTTTAGGGAAGCGATCCACTCCATCGATGGTTTCAATCCACCCCCCACCGAAGGGAGACCCTCGATTTTGGCAGCGACATCGTAGTCTGTTCGGCCGACTAGTCGGTCCGCCTGGCCCAGGGCTAGGAGAATGTCCGTAGCGGATGGGACGAGCGATATGATTCGTTGTGGTGATCCTTCGAGAACGATCGCGGTGCCCGCGTCGTCAATGAGCGAGGGAGTCCCCGCTCTGCCGCGCGAGTCCGCTTCCGGAGGTGAGTCTACGGTGCAGGCACTCGGGGTGAAGAATAAAAGGCACCCAAGCAGTACTAACCAACCTGTTCTTGGGGTCAAAGGTAGGGCCGGATTGTCCCTCGATAAGCAGACTTCCCGCAGACATCCAGATGCAGGATCGACCAATCTTCGTCCAGCGGTCCGAGCATCGTAAGCGAACGGTGCGTTTCTCCACATACCTTGAGCACTGCGTGGAGTGTGTCTAGGTGGGGCCGGTATCCGTCCTCGGAGAGGTGGGGGAACGGAAGGATGGTAGTAGATGGGAAGTGAGTCCGCCCCACCACATATAGGAGGGGATCCGGTTCGACTGGGAGGAGAGGCTCCAACACCCGCAGCTCTTCTTCTTCGGCGGTGTCCACGGTGGGGTCACCCGGAGCCTCTTTGAAGGGGCGTAGCTCGGCCTGTATTCCGTCGAGAGCCACGTTGTCGCACGTTGTGACCCCGGTTATGATGACGGGGAACACGAGTTGCGGGAATCGCCTGGCGTGCATGGGGTTTCGGGGGTAGAGGCAATCCAGCCTCATAGGTCTCCTCAGATTGGACGGAGGCCGACATCCTTAATACCGAAAGTTATCTGAGCCGGGTGACGAGCGCAAAGGCCGCGATGGCTGGGAGACCGTTAGGGGGACTAGATCTGATCAGAGGGGGATGGTGCGGAACGCTCAGCTATTCAAGGAGGTCATGTCGCGGTTGCCCACCGGTGTGACGGTAGTGACCGGCACCGACCCCCTAGGCGTTCCCGTCGGATTCACTGTCAACGCGGTGGCTTCGGTTTCGCTAGAGCCCCATTTGATCCTTGTGTGTGCCGACCGCAAGTCAGAATCACTTTCCGTGCTGCTCCGAACCGGGAGCTTTGCCGTCTCGATACTTCGTGCGGAGGACGCGAAGATCGCTCGCCGCTTCTCGGAGGAGATTCGGGACCAGCGTTTTCAGGAGCTGGAGCTTGTGGACATGCGGGTCGGTCCTCCTACCCTCAAGAACGCTCTAGCCTGGATAGATTGCAGGATTTGGAAGAAGGTGGAAGCAGGGGATCATGTGGTCTTGATTAGCGAGGTTGTCGACTGTGGGGTGGGACCGGCTAGTCATCCGCTGGTGTTCTTCGAAAAGAAGTTCGGTACCGTTGCTGATCTATCATAAGGGTTGAGAGTGCGGCTGGTCCATCTGTCCGATCTCCATCTCGGGTTCCGGGCGTATCTCCAGATAGAGCAGGGATGGAATCAGAGAGAGCGCGATCTTGCCGCGTCATTTCGGTGGGCGCTTCAGGAAACGGTTCGGTTGAAACCGGATCTAGTTCTGATTACGGGAGACCTGTTCGACCATCCGAACCCTCCGAGTACAGCTTTTCTCACCATTCATCGAGGGGTGTCCCGTCTCCGAACGTACCTTCCTGGGATTCCGATCCTGATTATTGCCGGAGAACGAGATTCTCCGATAAATCCGGCTGATCCCGGTCCAGTCGCCGTCCTCGACGCCCTGCCGGGGGTCGAGGCAGCGGTCGGTGCACCGCGTGCAGTTCGGTTTCGCAGCACGAAGCTGCATGCCCTTCTCATCCCATTTCGAGCCGCGGCCTATCCTCCAATGCCCGACGTGAGACCAGATCCAGCCGCCCGCTGGAACGTGCTGCTCGTGAGGGGCGATCCCTCGGACTCGCGTCCTGGGATCCCTGTGAACCCTGATGAGTGGAGTTACGTGGCCGTTGGTGGGGATCACCAACGTAGGGCCTGGGCACCGAACGTTCAGACGGCCGGAGCGTTGGAGAGGCCAGGGTCATGCCCTTGGAGAGAGGCGACGGAAGAGAAAGGCTTTTTGAGTTTTGATCTGGAGGATGGGAGTGCTGAGTTCCACCCTGTTCCGGGTCGCCCTGTAGTAGATTTGGCACCTGTTCGCGTTGCCCGTGAGGATCCGCAACCAGGGACAAGACGGCTACGAGAACTTCTCCAGGGGGTCCCAGGGGGGATCGAGAGAAAAATCGTGCGGGTCCGCTTGCGAGGGGACATAATCACCCCCGACGAGGGGGTATCTCAGGGGCTGCTGGATGCTGTACGGAGAAGAGCGGCCCACCTCGAGGTTCATGCGGAGTCTAATGAGGCCGACTCCATGCAGCGGATGAGCAGCCTTGCTTGGGCAGCCGAGGAAATTGTGTGGTCTGGCACATCACCAGTACGAGTTAGTGAGAGCGGTAAATTTCCCGAGATTACGCTGCTCACGTCAGCGTCGGAGTCCTTTCGGATCGAGATGGTCGATGCACTCCGTCGGAATCGCAAAGTGAGGGGCTCCGGAATGCCGCTCCTCAGGAAGCTCCGAATTTCCCCATCCCCTCCCGACGATCCGGTTTCAGCTGGGCTATGGGCCGGAGGCCTGGATCCCGAGTTTCTGCTTCGTACTGTTCTCGCGGGCTTCCGGGAAGACTCCATCAGTGAACCGGACCAAGAAAGCTCTCTGTCCAGAGGAACCCTGGATCGAGAGGTGCTTGCCGGGGAGACAGAAGAGGAGAGTCTGCTGTCGATGGAGGTGGGTCTTACCGATCGACGGGCGGATTGGGTGGAGGCATCTGCCGACCTCGAAGCAGCAACTCTTCAGTGGGGGCAGGAGAGACAGGATGCCGAGTCCAAGCTGCGGGCCTATCGCGACCGAGCTGGAGAGCTTCGGTTTCGCATACGGGCGCTTGAGTCTGACAAGGAGAGCGCAAGCTGTCCGACCTGTGGTCGGACACTGGGAGCTGGATTCGGGAGTCTGCTGGAGACTCTTCACGGGGAGTGGGAAGATGTGGTCCAGGATGGACGATGGTGGAAACGGCGTCGGGGCCAGCTCGACAAGAAGCCAGAGGAGTTACGAGAACTAGAGGAGCAAGCGTTACGGCTTCAGGTGAGAGTGGAAGAGGCGACGAAGGTCTTGGAGGGTCGTCGGGAGAGACGGCGAGGATATGGTGTGGAGAGGTCGAATCAGAGCGCTGTCGCAGAAGATGTCTTCACACCTGTCCCCCCGGCCTTCGACTCCGCCGAGGATCTGGCTCTCAGAGAGGTGCTTCGGTTGGCGGGGAGTCTCCTGAGTCAAATCACCGAGGGGCTAATCATAGGCGTGAGGGTGGATCCTGAGTTGCAGGTCGTCAGCTCGGATGGGCAGCAGAGAGAGCCTGTGGGAATCGAGCATGCAGCGCTTCGCCTGGCAATCCACTTGGCTCTCTGGCTCCACAGTCGCTCGAAGACCACGCAGACGAACTCGCTATTGGTGTGGGAACTACACGAGGCCGGTACGGAAGAACTTTGCCGCGGCGCGCTTGAGGTGCTGTCCGATGCCGAACGGTTCAACGTTCCTGTTGTCCTGGTCGCACCACCTTCGGTTTGGGAGAGGTTGCCAGAGGTATTTTACCAGGTCCTGGAACTTGTCGTCGACGAACAGGGCCGGCAAGAATTTCGGCGCTTGGAGTGTGGGAGGCCAGGAGTCAGGTTGCTGGGTTGAGATGTCTAGGCTGGTTGACTATTGGAAAGATGTAGGATACCCCACGAGTCACACTCGATTTGCCATTTCGGGGGACACCAGGTTGTTGCGCTGTACTCGACTATGATCGCGGGTCCAGATATAGTCGTGCCCGGGGGGATGTCGGACCGCGAGAAGATTGGCGTCTCTAGCTCCTTCCCACCAATCGGTACCGGCGCGCGATCGTGACCGGGAGGGGCCGATTCTTCCGGGATCTCAAGGATGTGAACCCGATCGCCGGGAGCCTCCACTTTGACACGTAGAGTGACCGCATCAACAGGAGTCGATCGAAGGTACCCGTACCGCTTCTCGTGCGCCCGATGGAAGCCGTCCAGCCAATCCTCTGCTCGGACGGACAACTCGAAACTCTGCCCGCGATACCGGGCATCTACCCATCGTTCGGCGACGAGAGAGGCTGAGGCGGCCCCATCTTTTATTATTTCCACCCGAGCCTCCCCTTCCAATTCGTCTAAGATTCTGGTCATATGAGCATCCGTGGCGGGATCGTCTCCGGGCAGGAAGACTGTACGGGATCGGTTCCGTAAGACTGGCGCGACGAGCATTCCGTAAGCGGAGAGAAGACCGGGATCCGGTGGGATGAGTGCTCCTCGAAGTCCTAGCCGCTGCGTGAGGTCTGCAGCATGTAGTCCAGCTGCCCCGCCGAACGCGACGAGGTGATAGTCAGAAGGGTCTACTCCCCGTTCAACGGAGATGACCCGGAGGGCTCCCTCTATTGCTGTGTTCGCTACCTCGATGACCCCTGCTGCTGCCTCTTCGGCAGAGAGCCCCGCTTCCTGTGCCAGAGTCTTTATATGCTTGGCAACGCGGTCACGGTCGAGAGGTGCAGTGCCTCCGAGCAGTCCGCTTGCGGGAAGTCGACCAAGCCAAACGTGTGCATCCGTTACAGTCACCTGAGTCCCCCCCTGTCCATAGGCGATCGGGCCGGGCTTCGCACCGGCGCTCTTCGGACCCACGTGGAGCGCCCCAGCCGGGTCTAGGTAAGCGATTGATCCGCCACCTGCACCAACCGTGTGGATGTCTAGGAGGGGGATGGCGATCGGTATGCCTCCCACCTTCCCTTCGCGTGTGTCTAAGGGCGCGCCCCGGACGAGACTGACATCGGTGGAGGTCCCCCCCATGTCGAACGAAAGGATCTTTGTTAGCCCTGCGCGGCGAGCCCAATCCATAGCGCCCACCACTCCCCCGGCGGGGCCGGAGAGGACCGTATTGACTGGCTCTGAGAGTGACTGATCGAGAGAGAGAGCTCCCCCGTTTGATCCCATGACGCGAATGGCCTCGGTCCCGCACTCCCGGCTCAGGCGGGATATGTAGCTCCGTACCCGAGGTGCCACATAGGCGTTTGCAACGGTCGTGGAGGTCCGCTCGAACTCTCTGAACTCGGGGAGGATTCGTGAGGAGAGGGACACCGATACCCCGATACTCTCCAAAGCCTTCGCGACGGCTAATTCGTGCGTGGGGTTAGCATAACTGTGGAGCAGAACGACCGCGATGGCTTCAGCATCGCCCACCTGTTTGGAAAGGAGGGAAAGCTGGTCGTGGTCGACCGGAGAGAGCTCATCACCAGCGGGATCCAGCCGTCCCCTGATTCCTATCCGATCCCTGCGATCGACCAGTTGGGGTGGGCGATGACCGGTTAGCGCGTAGAGCTGGGGCCGATCCTGACGCCCTATCTCGATCACATCCTCAAAACCCTCATTCGTGATCAACGCCACTCGGGAGCCGCTGCGTTCTAGGAGGGTGTTCGTCGCTACCGTCGATCCAAGGATCAGCCGGTAGCATTTTGGAGCTTCCTCCGCGAAGATTCGCCGGATTCCGGTAAGTACCGCAGCCGCCGGGTCGGTTGGGGTCGAGGGCACTTTGAGTGCGGTGACGCTACCACCCTGGAGAAGCAGAAGATCGGTGAACGTCCCCCCAGTGTCCACGGCAAGCACTGGCGTTGACTTTCCACGTTTACGTCTGGACATTCTGCCCCTCCGGATCACCCGTAACGGTTTTCAGCCCATCCCTACTAGGGCACATGAATCTGATTCCCTCATTCGAGGCGTTCGTTGATCTGTCACGCACGGCCGCGGTCATTCCCCTGCGGGCTGAGTTTCTGTTTGATACTGAGACGGCCGTCACCGCCTATCGAAAGCTCGTGCGGCCCCCGTTTGGTTTTCTTCTCGAATCCGTAGTTGGAGGGGAAAAGTGGGCCCGATACACTTTTCTGGGAACCGAACCAAGCGCTGCCTGGCGGCTCCAGGGAAGAGAAGTATCGTGGTGGACTCCAGAAGGAGGCTGGGCGCCCGTAGATGTCGAGGATCCCCTCGCCGACCTCGATCAGAGACTGCGTGACCGCGCTCCCGCGCAGATTGACGGGCTTCCCCGTTTCTGGGGTGGTGCCGTAGGGTACTTCGGATATGACCTCGTGCGCCAGATTGAGCGGCTCCCCGACCTTGCGGAGCGTGATCTGGAGCTTCCGGAGGTGATGGTCGTCTTTACCGATGTAGTCTTGGCGATCGACAACCTTTTGGGGCGCGCTATGGCGATACGGGCTGTTCCGGTAGAGCCCGGGCTGTCGGAAGAGGAGCTGCGGGTTCGCTACCGTGCTACTGCCGAAAAAATCGAGGAGCTTGTAGAGCGCCTCGGCTCCGAGGAGGGTCCGTCAGCCCTCTCCCTGAAGGCTGAGCCCCCAGCGGATCCGCCTTTCGAGAGCACAATGACCCGGGAAGAGTACGAAACTGCGGTCACTCGCATTCGAGACTATATCCTAGAGGGGGACGCCTTTCAAGTGGTGCTCAGCCAACGCCTGAGCATGAACCTAGGAGGATCGCCGTTCGATCTGTATCGAGCCCTCAGATCCTTGAACCCGTCGCCGTATCTTTACTTCATGGAGCTCGACGGAGTCAGCCTCGTAGGGTCATCCCCGGAGGTGCTGGCACGGGTCGAGGATGGCACAATCACTGTGAGACCGATTGCCGGCACACGACCACGGGGTCGCAATCCGAGGGAGGACCGTGAACTTGCGGACGATTTACTGAGGGATGAAAAGGAGCTTGCGGAGCACAGGATGCTCGTCGATTTAGGACGGAACGACGTTGGCCGAGTGGCCAAGTACGGTACTGTTAGAGTGCCAGAGCTGATGGCTGTCGAGCGCTACTCTCACGTCATGCATCTCTGCTCACAGGTGGAGGGCGAGTTGCTCGAGGGGTTAGGTGCGATCGATGTGCTCCGGGCATGCTTTCCAGCGGGCACTGTATCAGGAGCACCTAAGATTCGTGCCATGGAGATCATCGAAGAGCTGGAGCCTGTACGGAGAGGTCCCTACGCTGGCGCGGTGGGATATCTCGGATACGGAGGAATGTCAATGGACACGGCGATCGCAATTCGGACCATGCTCGTTCATGAGGGGCGCGCGTTTGTACAGGCTGGCGCAGGGATTGTCGCTGATTCGAATCCGGGACAGGAATACGAAGAGACCCTCAATAAAGCCCGAGCGCTGCTCCGTGCGGGAGTGATGGTTGGGAAGTCGGAAGACTGATTGTCCCATTTGGCATGCCGGCGTCGGCTTGTTTCATAACAGTTCCCCGAGTTCCTCGTAGTACCTCATCAGCGTTTCAATCCCCTTTCTCAGGTGTGCATCCGGGAACCATTCGTCCGGCGCGTGCATGTTTGCTCCCGGTAGGGCGAAGCCCATCAATACAGCGTGAGCTCCGAGGATTCGCTCGAGATCGGTCACGATCGGAATCGACGCACCCTCACCAGTGAGGATGGGCTCCACACCAAAGGTGCTCTCCAGCGCACGGCGCGCGGCCTCGAAGAAGGGGCCCTCAAGATGAGCGCGCCAGGGGCGTCCTCCTGCGATTTCCACTACGTCAACCTCTGCGCCGGCCGGCGTAACTCGGGCAATGTGTGTCCGGAGAAGCTTTCCGATCCGCACGGGGTCCTGGTCGGGAACTAGCCGGAAGCTCACCTTTGCCGCGGCCGTCGCTGGGAGGACA
>Ga0310123_10000142_pt1 | contig 62150 bp, 53 predicted proteins | sample CB6_AW_1057_MG_FD_203505 | JGI IMG/M metagenome (GOLD analysis project Ga0310123, IMG submission 203505) | Marine microbial communities from Western Arctic Ocean, Canada - CB6_AW_1057 | ecosystem: Environmental > Aquatic > Marine > Oceanic | place: Canada: Western Arctic Ocean | collected... | reverse complement strand
AGCATGGGATTTGTGTTGTTGATGTGCGTGAACACCTTGTGCTGACACGGCAGCGTCGAGAGCTGCTCTAGGCTGCCGCCCGGCTCGCCTAGCGGAAGGTGGTCCATGTCAAGTGCGGTGCGGTCACCGATCCCAAGATCGATCATCTCGCGATTCGTCCAGAACGTGCCGTCGAAGAGCAGGATATCTGCCGCGGACAACCGTTCGAGCAACGAGGGGTCAAGTCCGCCGCATCCAGGGACAAACGCGCACCGACGGCCCGTCGCTTGCTCCTCGATCATGAGACCAACAGTGTGTCCTTCGCCCGGGGCGCTCGCAAAACGTGGCGCGCCGGCGGGCACGGCGAACGCCTCCACAGACAAGCCGCTCGCGCGACCGTCGCGATTCTGCAAGGCCACCGCACCCGTGAGCGAAAGATTCGTGACCGGGACGTCGGCAAACGCCCGGGTCACCGGCAAAAAGTGCGAATCGTTCTCGAGGACCGATTGGGTCGCGGGCGTCGCATACAGCGCGAGATGTCGTCCTTCTCGAAGCAACACGATACCGAGGCTGTGGTCGATCTCCGGGTCGGTGACGACGACACCCTCTACCGGCACTGCGCGGGGACCGGCGGACCCGGTCTCGCCCTCGGCTGGGCGAGGGACCGGCAACCGGGTCAACTGCTCACGCACGTCCGGGGACGCATTCAATAAGAACCAATAAACGCCGTCGGCGCTAATCGCGGCGGAAGATTGAGTGCGGGGCTGAGCCGACTCGGGATCGTCGCGGGCCGCTGAGCAGCAGGGGCACGAACAGTTCCACTGTGGGAACCCGCCACCAGCGGCAGTGCCCAGCAGAATTACGCGCACGGATTTAGAAGAAATAGCGGAAGGGTTGGGCGGGGTCTTCGGGACCCCGCCCGGTGTCGAACCTACTTGGTGCGAACGTAGGCGGTGATTTCCATTGTGACGGATACCACCTCGAACTTCGGAGTTGTCCAGCTCATGTTGAACCTCCCGGGATAAGAGTGCATCGGCAAAAGCCAAGCACCACGTTTCAGCAAGCCTGCTTCAGCAGCACTATAACAGAAATGAACCGCCTGGCAAGTCGGGAGCGGATTCGTCCGACCGCCCAGAGTCGCTACTGGGCGTCCCGGCGGAACCCCGTCCAATTGCCGGCCCCATACCAGCTGAAGTTCCCATCATCACCGGCCATGGTGTCACCGGTGACGGTGCCCGACAGATTGATCGGCTGGTCGCCGTCGAGGTCGGGCATCACAAAGACAAACTCGATCGCGGTCCCGTTGACCGTTCCGTCCAGCGGAAAGATCTCGCGATCACCAAGATCGATTTCGCCCGAGAGGGTGTCGCCGTCCTGCTCGAAGGTCGCTGTCCACGTCGTCTCGCCGACCTGTGTGGCCAGAGTAATCTCCCACTCACCCGCGACATCAGTTTGGGTCGCCACACCACCAACGCTCGCTGTCACAGCGACCAGCGAAAGCACCAACCACACTATCCGCATGCTATTTTTTGTCACAACCAATCTATTGTAGGGTCGCGCCGAACCGGTGTCGAGAACCCTGCGACGGCACCGACACGTGAGCGCGGACTGCTAGACTTGAGTCACGTGAGCGCTGCATCTCACCACTGACAGACCATGACCACGGACATCACCGAACAAACTGTCCCCATGTGGGTAGACGGCCACGAGACGACCGCTGAAACCCACCGGCTGGCGCCGGTCACCAATTCAGCGACCGGCGCCGTCGTGCGCACAATACCGCTTGCGAACGCCGCCGATGTCGACCACGCGGTGCGTCGCGCGCGAGTCGCTTTCCCGGCGTGGCGGGACACACCTCCCTTGCGCCGAGCGCGGATATTGATGAAATTCCGCGACCTGTTGGAGCGCGCCTCCCCAGACATCGCAGCCCTTGTGACAGAAGAGCACGGAAAGACATTGCCGGACGCGGCGGGGTCTATCCAGCGAGGATTGGAGGTCGTCGAGTTCGCGACGGGAATCCCGCACCTGCTCAAAGGGGAACACTCGGAGAATGTGGGAACGGATATCGACGCACACTCAATACGACAACCCCTGGGTGTGTGCGTCGGGATCACTCCGTTCAATTTTCCGGTGATGTGCCCGCTGTGGATGATCCCGGTCGCACTGGCCTGCGGCAACACATTCGTGTTGAAGCCATCCGAGAAAGACCCGTCGGCCGCGGTGATGCTGGCTCGATTGCTCACCGAGGCAGGACTGCCGGACGGCGTGCTCAACGTGATCCACGGCGACAAGGAAGCCGTCAGCGCACTCTTGACACATCCGGACGTCGCGGCCGTGTCCTTCGTGGGTTCGACGCCGGTCGCAAAGTTCGTCTACGAGACCGCGAGCGCCGCCGAAAAGCGAGTGCAAGCGCTCGGTGGAGCAAAAAACCATGCGGTCATCCTTCCTGACGCCGATCTCGACGGCGCGGCGGATGCACTCATCGGAGCCGCGTATGGCTCCGCGGGTGAGCGTTGTATGGCGATTTCGGCCGTCGTGGCTGTCGGCGCGGCGGCGGATCCACTCGTAGAACGGCTACGCGTACGCGCGGAGGCGCTCGTCGTCGGCCCAGGAGACCGGGCCGGTGTCGATGTGGGTCCTCTGATCACTCGCGAGCATTTGGAGCGGGTGCTGAGCTACGTTGATGCTGGGGTGGCCGAGCGCGCGACACTCGTGGTGGATGGTCGCGATGTCCCGGTTGACGGCGCCCAATATGGCGAGGGATTCTTTCTCGGACCAACGCTGTTTGACCGTGTCACGTCGGACATGACCATCTATCGCGACGAGATTTTTGGCCCGGTGCTTGTCGTGCTGCGGGTAGAGAGTCTCGAAGACGCGATCGCGCTCGTCAACCGCAGTCCGTATGGCAATGGCACGGCGATCTTCACACGGTCGGGTGGTGCCGCCCGTCGGTTTGTCCACGACATTCAGGTCGGCATGGTTGGCGTCAACGTCCCGATCCCCGTGCCGATGGCGTTCTACTCATTTGGTGGATGGAAGGGCTCCCTATTTGGAGACCTTCATATCCACGGTTCAGACGGTGTCAGGTTCTACACACGCACGAAAGCCGTCACGACGCGTTGGCCAGTCGGGTCCGAAACCACGGACCTGGCCATGCCAACGGTTTCCTAGGGGACGGTCCCCCGCCCGCGTCAGCGCCGCGAGTCACCACGAATTAGGTTAGGCATGTCGTCATCGTCACCACTGTCGTCACTGATCGGGACCGTCGGCGCTATTGGCGACCGTCTCTCACGTGCCACCCAACGATGGATCCCCGACTCGTGGGTCGTCTGCATGATGCTTACGGTCGCGGCCATTGCGTTGGCCGTCGTCGGCGCCGGAGCCTCGCTGAACGAAACGGTCCTGGCTTGGGGCGGTGGGATGTGGGCGCTTCTCGAGCTCGCGATGCAGTTCACGATCGCCATGATCGCGGCGCACGCGTGTGTCTCGTCACGTCCCGCCCATCGTTTTCTCGATTGGCTGGCCACCCGACCCAACGCGGAGCATCCGGTCCAGGCGGCCGTGCTCCTGGGCATCTACTCGATGGTCATCGCGTACTTCAATTGGGCGGCCAGTGTGGTCGCGTCCGCACTGTTTGTCCCCTTTATCGCGCGCCGCAATCCAAAAGCCGACATCCGTGTGCTCATCGCCGCCGCGTATCTCGGGATTGGCACCGTGTGGCATGGCGGTCTTTCTGGCTCGGCCCCATTGATCCTCGCGACCCCAGGCAACCCGATTCTGCAGGCCGGCAACATCGACCGAGTGCTCCCTGTCACCGAAACACTCTTTCAGCCGTTTAATCTAATCTATCTGCTTGTCATCGCGATCGTCGCGATCGCGATGATCTGGGTTCTCCATCCCCGTAAGGACGCGCGAACCCTGACCAACGCCGAGCTCACGGCGATCCTTCCGACGATGCCGACCGAGGACGAGCCGCGTACACCCGCCGCTCGCTTGGAGGCGTTTCGCGGATGGGTATTCCTGGCCGCGATCCTCATCGCCTATCCACTGGGCCATTCGATCGTCACCCAAGGATTCGGAGCCAGCTGGACGATCAACTCGTACAACGCGGTGTTTCTCGTGGGCGCGCTGCTGCTCCAGGGCCGTCCGTCAAACGTGGTCAGAGCCTTTGCCAACGGCGCCCGCACGGCGTCCGGGGTCATCCTGCAGTTCCCGTTTTACGCCGGCATCTTTGGCGTCATCAACGGCACTGGACTCGGGGCGTGGCTGGGCGAGGTATTCGTAGCCGTAGCCACCACGGATACGTATCCCCTCATCGTGTATTTCTACTCTGGATTGGTCAATGTCTTTGTGCCGTCCGGGGGGTCAAAGTGGCTTATCGAAGCGCCCTACCTGCTTCCGGCGGCGCGAGAGCTCGGTGTCTCGGCCACGACGACCGTGCTGGCGTACTCCTATGGCGACTCGACCAGCAACTTGATACAACCGTTCTGGGCCATCCCGATCTTGACCGTCACCCGGATGAAGTTTGGGGACGTGCTTGGATATACCGGTATCATCGCATCGGTGTTGTTCTTGGTCACGGTCGTGGCGATGCTCATCATCCCATCCAGTCTTTAGTGCCCAGTCGTGAGTGGGGCTTTTGAGCGGGTTGCACCTAAGGAGGGCCTGTGCCGAACAAGAATGCGAAACTGGGCCGTATCGCACGCTGGTGTTTTTTTCTCGCGCTCAGCCTGGGAGTGGCACCCAGCCCAGGCGAGGCCCGCGAACAGCCTTCCGAGGCGGCCACCCAAACCGGTATTGCGGTCTACTACAGCGATTCCTTCCAGGGCCGGCCGGTAGCCAACGGAGAGATCTTTGACCAACGCGGCCTCACCGCTGCCCACAACGGATACGCGCTGGGAACCCGCGTCCGCGTGACAAACCTGTCAAACGGAAAAAGCGTCGTCGTGAAGATAAATGACCGAATCGGACCCGACGACACGTTACTGATCGATGTCACGCGTCGCGCGGCCGAAGAACTCGATTTTATCGACGCCGGCCGAACCACGGTACGACTCGAGGTCGTCGAATAACGACCTGAGACAGGACGAGTGGACTGTCGCAGAGAAGAGTTCAGGGTGGTTCGAGCCGCGACGCCGCGTCGGCCATGCGCGACGAAGGCGCATATTGGGCATACCGAAGAGCAACGCCGCCGACGCGAGCGTCCCGGCTCGAACCACCCTGAACTTTTCTCTGCGACCGATCCCTAGTGGAGCTCGAGACGTGAGACTGCGACCCCTAGCGCACGCGAGTCGGTCGGGGTTGGACCGCTTACGGTCGAGCGAATCTCGATTTCTAAGTCGCCGTCGAGCTGGCATCCGCCGAGCGGGAACGACTGACTCCAGGCGCCGAAAATTTCGCCTTCAAACAGCGCGCAACCGTCGATGCCCAACTCGAGGGTCTTTGGCATCGGACCGGTCATCAGCACCTCCACAAGCAGCTCAGTTACCGACGCACCCACGGTGTCCCTGTCCATTCGAACGACGGCGGTGTCGCTCGTCCAGCGAAACGGCCGCTGACGTGACCATTCGATGTCAAAAAAGCCGGTGGTGGTGACCCCAAACAGATGCCCTGCGGGCTGAAGAATCAAGTTCGGCGCTGATCTCGTATCGCGCCCCGCCGAACGATAGGCTGTGTGGAGCGCGACCCCGCCGGTCTCGTCCACCCGAACCGCAAACACCGAGATCTCATTGCTGCCGGCAACGATATGCGCTGGATCAACCACGACCTCCCATGTGTGCCGACGTCCCGCTACTCTAAACGCGTATGGCCGGGTCATCGCGGCGACAATCCCGTTGACCGCAACGGCCAGCGCGGGCATCTCGGCGTTTTCCGCGAGGTCCACCACAGCCCCGGTGATATGCGCGAGAACAAAGTCCGCGGCAGGGTCAACATCACGAAAGAAGTCCGGGAGGTCGACCTCGACCCGGATGTCGCCAATCCCGCGAATCACGAACTCGTCAACGCTACGTCCGACCAGTTCGTCATGCAAACCGAGCCGTGGCTGGTCAAACCCGTTTGGCGTCTCGAATCTCGCGAACTTCCTCATTACTGTTAGGTCGATGTCCGCATGGATGTCCGAGGAGGCGACCGCCTCCCCTTGTCCGTCGGAAAACACGAGGACTTTCTTGGCTCGATACGAGATATCCGGCGCCAGCGCATCAACCCCATCTATCTCCCAGGGAAGCGTGGCGCCCAACACCCCCGCGATGACCGGCGCGATATCAATCGTCTCGACATTGGCCGTGACGACGCGACCTGCCTCTTGCTTCGGGAGTTTTACAAAGAGCGGAACCGAGGCGATCTCCGCAAACGACTCGGGACGCGGCCGGCGGAACAGGAAATCTGACTGAAAGCTCGCACCGTGGTCGGATGTCACGACGACCAATGCGTCGTCATAGAGTCCGACGTCACGCAGCCGAGCGACCACGTCACCGAGCAATGCATCCGCAAACCGTACTTGGAGGAGGTGACGTTGATAGGCCCGAAGCACCGCCGACTCATCTTCGGTCCATCGCCCCTCCCGATTGAGCCCCGCCATTCGCCCTCCCACCGAATAGCGCTGACCGGAGGGGAGGTGAACCCACGGCTCGTGGGGGAGGAGGACATGCAAGAAATAGAAAGACGGGCGATCCTCGGACGGCGGTTCCACCGCGTCCAAGAACTCCTTCACTTGCACCCGACGGTCACCGTCGCGGTGACGGGCCCACCGACCTCTCCAGTTGTCATTCGCGACAAAGTTCTTCCAGTTCTGGGTGATGGCGGGCAGTCTGTCAGCCAGTTCGGGGGGGGACACGAGGTGCAGATACACAACCGCCACGTCCGAGAGCACGGACCCGAACCATCGGAACACTGACGACTGCGAGCGCCTGCACACAATGTCCGGGCAAAGTCTGGTGATCGGCTCGGCCGCCAGCACGCGATACCGAGAACCCAAAAGCGTAAACAGGTTACCGGGATGCTCGGCGGCCGTTGGCAATCGTCCGACCACGGGTCGCTGCCCCGTCACGACCGCCGGGAGGGCCATCTCGGTCAGGTCCGCTACTGCGGTGGCGCCGGAAAACCACACCGCGTCCTGAGCGAGCGCTTCAAAACTTGGATACAACGACCCATCAATCGAGCCATCCCGACCGAGGAGCGACGGAAGCGGGAGCTGGTCAAACACCACCATCACAATTGGCGGCGTGTGGGCCAGCGAGACCTCTGGCATGACGTGGTCATCCTGGGGGGACCAGACGAGCCCCTGGATACTCGTGGCGGCCAGAAATACCATCGGCACGACGATAATCGCCGGGCTCAGAAAGGTGGCGAACAAACGCAACGGTCTGAGCCACATGTAGGCGGCGGCCAGACCAGCACCCACCGCGGCGGCTATGACAAGAGTCGTCACCAGCTCCAGCGTCCAGCTCCGGTTGAAGATTGGAAGCGCGACAAGCGCCAGCAGGAACGAGACGATCGCCCAGTTGGTAATCGTTCCCACGCGCACTCGGTCGGCACACCAGACCACGAGACCTCCGAGAACGGGGCCGAATGTGCACATGAGCAGCACAAACGCAATGAGGTCAACGGGTCTGGCGGCATGCGCCACAAAGAACTCTGGATTCTCTGCGAGCACGGAAAAAATCGGCTGCACGACGGCCAGACTCCAGAAGGCCGCAAGATGGAGAAAACGCTGACCGCCCTCGACGCCGCGGGGCGAAGGTCTGGCGGTGTCTACCACTAGCTACTCGCGCGACACGACATGAACCAGGATACCGGCACTGCGCTGTGGGTCAGTTGTCGGTCAGTTGTGGGTCAAAAGACCCGACGAGTCGGACATACGTGTTGGACTATCGATCCAAGATAGCTTCTATCTCATCCATGACGCGATCCATACGCGCAATCAGCGCATCATATGGCGCGTCGGTCGCGAGGTCGATGCCGTACTCCTGCAGGAGGTTGTACGCGTAACGCGACCCGCCCGCAGAGAGCACCGCCAGATAATCTTCACGGGCATGCTCGTCGTTGTTCAGGATACGCTCGGCGAACATCGTGCCCCCCGCGATCGACGTGGCGTATTGGAACACGTAAAAGTTCCGGTAGAAGTGCGGGATGAACGCCCACTCCGTCGCATACGCCGGGTCAAAAGCCAGCACCCCGTCATCGGACCCGTGATAGAGGCGAACCAAATCCTCGTAGAGCTCTGTCATCCGTTCGCCGGAGAGCGCTTCGCCCGCCTCGACCAGCTCGTGAATCTTGAGCTCGAACTCGGCAAACATCACTTGACGAAAGAACGTGCCTCGAATGGTCTCGAGCGCAGTGCCGAGATAGTAGAGGCGCTCGTCATCCGAAATATTCGCAAACATGTGCTCTTGCAATAGCACTTCATTGGTTGTCGACGCGATCTCGGCGGTAAACGTGGCATACGCAAACGTCTCGTAGGGGTTGTGACGTGTCGACAACATCGTATGGACGGCATGTCCCCATTCGTGCGCAAACGTCGAGACGTCGTTGAATGTCCCGTTGAAGTTGAGCAAGAGATATGGGTGGACGTCATACACGGCGCCATGCATATACGCGCCCGGGGCCTTCCCGACTTGAGGGTAGACATGCATCCAGTCTCCGGCGAACCCCTCCTCCAACATCGAGGTATACGCAGCCCCGAGCGGGGCCGCCGAGGCCAGCGCCAGAGCTTTGGATTCGGCAAGGTCGAACGTCCGGTCCGACGCAACCAGCGGCGGATAGATGTCGTAGTACGCCAAGTCGTCCACGTCGAGGATCCGTGCTCGCAATCGGAAATATCGATGAAGCGATGGCAAGTGACGATGCGTTGCCTCAATGAGCGTCTGATACACGTCGACTGGAATATTCGGTCCCGCCAGTGCCGCGTGTAGCGCACTCTCGTATTTGCGCGTACGCGCCTGAAACACGTGCGATTTCACGTGGGTGTCTAACGTCTGCCCCAGTGACGCTTCGAATAGCTTCCAGGTCTGCCAGAAGCTATCAAACACGAGTTTACGGTCGGCACGGTTTCGCGCTCCGCGATGCAGCGAATACGCCGCCTGGTCCAATGTGACCTCTTCCCCGGTCGATAACGTCACGGTCGGAAACGGCATGTCCGAGCTCGCCAACATCGCGTAAATTCGCTCTGGTCCTTGGACGACCGGGCCGGTCGCCGCGAGCACGAGCTCAGCCTCATCGGACAATGTATGCGGTTCCTGGCGCAGGATGTTGCGGAGGAACACGGCGTGTTTGTTGAGCCCGTCTTCGCCATGCTCTGCAAGAAAGCGCTCGATCACAACCGAGCCGATCCGGAGTAGCTCGGGTGCCATAAAACTGGTCGCCTCGCCAAACTCCGACAGTAACGCCGCCGCGACGCTCCGCCGCTCTTGCGTGGCCGATACTCGTCGATCCTCATCAGATTCGAGAAACGCATAGACATACAGCCTGGACAGCTCCTTGTCGATGGCGCTTACCGCGTCCAGTGCTTCTCGCAATGCGTCCGGCCCGCCGCCGAGGGTGCCTCGATATCGGGCGAGACCGGCGACAGCTTCGTCGAGCCTGTCCTTCTCCGCGTCCCAGGCCGCCTCGGTCGGATAGATCTCACTGAGGTCCCACGCAATCTGGTCCGGCGTCGTACGGTCTTGATTCTGCGTAGTCGATGTCGCTGTCGTCATCATCATCATTCCCATGACCGCTATAGCCATCCGGAATCCGATCGGCGATATGCGGGTTCGCCGATATGTCGCGTCGCTCATAGCCATCACCCTTTCGCAAGCTGCCGAAGGACATACGGCAAGATTCCGCCATGATGGAAATATTCGAGCTCCTCCGGTGTGTCAATGCGAACCGTGGCGTCGAACTCAGTTGTCGTCCCGTCCGCCGTTGTCGCTCGCACGAGGACGTCACCCCGCGGCGTCAGTCCAACGCCGATCCCGGTGACCCCATACGCTTCGTGACCGGCAAGCCCGAGCTCTGCGGCGCCCTGCCCATCCTTGAATTGAAGCGGCAGAACTCCCATGAACACCAAATTGCTTCGGTGGATACGCTCGTAGCTTTGCGCAATAACCGCTTGAACTCCCAGCAGCATCGTGCCCTTGGCTGCCCAGTCGCGTGATGACCCAGAGCCGTATTCCTTGCCCGCTAGCACGAGGAGCGGCGTGCCCTCCGCCTTATATCGCATGCCAGCGTCATAGATGGACATCTGTTCGCCGGCGGGCTGATAGCGGGTCCAGCCCCCCTCCGTGCCCGGCGCCAGCTGGTTACGAAGCCGAATATTGGCAAACGTGCCGCGCATCATCACTTCATGGTTGCCCCGTCGGCTGCCAAACGAGTTGAAATCCGCGGGGTCAACTCCCCGACTGACCAGATACCGTCCGGCTGGACCGTCGGCCGGGATCGCACCGGCAGGCGAGATGTGATCCGTGGTCACACTGTCGCCAAGCACGGCCAGGACGCGACCATCGTGAATGTCGCCGGGTGGCGACGGGTCGACCGGAAGCTCCTGAAAAAAAGGTGGCTGCTGGACATACGTCGAGTCGGTGTCCCAGGCGAACCGCTGACCACTCGGAGCGGAGAGGTCTTGCCATCGCGTGTCCCCATCAAAGACATTGGCGTACTTCGATGTGAACTGGTCGCGGGTCACCGCGGCGGACATCGCCGTCTGAATTTCCTGCCCGCTGGGCCATAGGTCGCGGAGAAACACATCCTCGCCGGCGGTGTCCTGCCCTAGCGGCTCCGTGGTCAGATCCGTCGTCATCCGACCGGCCAAGGCATACGCGACCACCAGCGGTGGCGAGGCGAGGTAATTCGCCCGGACCAGTGCTTGGACACGTCCTTCGAAGTTCCGGTTTCCGCTCAAGACGGACGTGACAACGAGGTCCCGCTCTTGGATCGCGGTTGCGACCGGCTCCGGCAACGGACCGCTGTTCCCGATACATGTCGTGCAGCCATAGCCGACCAGCCCAAACCCGAGTTGCTCGAGCGGTTGGAGAAGACCGGCAGCGGCCAGATATTCCGTCACCACCGTCGACCCCGGCGCCAGGCTTGTCTTGACCCAGGGCTTCGGCCGCAAACCACGGTCGGCCGCCCTCTTGGCCACTAGACCGGCCGCGACCATGACACTCGGGTTGGAGGTATTGGTGCAGCTCGTGATGGCGGCGATCACCACGGCGCCGTGATCCAGTGAACCATTGGTCGACGGGACCCCCGCCGCCGGTCGCATCTCGCTGAGCACCGTCGAGAAGGACTGTTTGGCCGCGCGGAGCGGCACTCGGTCTTGAGGCCGTTTTGGACCGGCGATGCTTGGCTCGACACTGCCGAGGTCGAATTCGACCAACTCTGAGTAGACCGGCTCGTCGCCGCCAAGACCAAACATGCCCTGGGTCTTTGCGTAAGCTTCAACGAGGTCGATCTGGGACGGATCACGACCGGTGAGCCTCAGATAGTCGAGCGTCATCTCATCAATCGGACAGATGGCCACGGTCGACCCATACTCGGGCGACATATTGCCCAACGTGGCTCGGTCGGCGAGTGTCAAACTCGCCAACCCGGCCCCAAAGAACTCCACAAACTTGCCAACCACACCGTGTTGACGGAGCTGCTCAGTTATTGTCAACACCAGGTCCGTCGCGGTCATCCCTTCCCGCAGCTGACCAGTCAGTCGACACCCAACCACTTCTGGAATAAGCATCGAAATCGGCTGGCCGAGCATGGCTGCCTCGGCTTCAATTCCGCCCACACCCCAGCCCACCACCCCAAGGCCGTTCACCATCGTCGTATGGGAATCCGTACCGACCAACGTGTCCGGGTACGCGACGACGTTTCCATCCACAGTTTCCCGGCACACCACCCGGGCGAGGTGTTCAATGTTGATTTGGTGCACGATGCCAGTGCCCGGCGGAACGACCTTGAAGTTTCGAAAGGCCTCCTGACCCCACTTGAGAAACGAGTAGCGTTCCCGGTTCCGCGAAAACTCGAGCCCGACATTGAGGTCGAACGCGTCCGGCTGCCCAAAATGGTCGACCTGGACCGAGTGGTCGATGACGAGCTCAGCGGCCTGGAGGGGGTTCACGACATCCGGGTCCCCGCCCAGCGCTGCGATTCCATCCCGCATCGCCGCCAGGTCGACCACCGCCGGTACTCCCGTAAAGTCTTGCAGAAGCACCCGGGCCGGCATAAACGCGATCTCGCGCGCTGTCCCCGGTGTCCACTGGGCCAACGCCTCGATGTCGTCGGCAGTCACCGCCCCCCCGTCTTCGCGCCGCAACATATTCTCCAGTAGCACTTTGAGCGAATACGGGAGCCGTGTGACGTTGGGATATCCGGACTTGGCAAGCTCGCTGAGAGAAAAGAGCTGGACGGCCTGCCCGGGGCCAGCCGGTAGGGTGAGGCGTGTTCCAAAAGAGTTCTTGCTCATTGCAATTCAGTCGGCAATCTGAGTCCTTGGGTAGAATTGAACCCACTATCGTCGCCTGACGGCTACCGACGGGGCAAGCTGGCGTCTTTTCCCCTACGCCCGTGGTGACGAGCCCACCGTCATGCGCCGGTCCTCGCCTCGGAGCCCACAGGGGTTCGAGTTCATCGGCAACTACGGGAACCTGCGGGTCGGCAGCCAGCGTCTGTTCCCGTTCGAAACAGTGCTTGGCGGGCGTCAAAAATGTCGCGGGGCGCGTATTCCGTCTTGGGCAGGCCGCGCGGTGCTCGTCGCACTGTCCCTACCCTCTGGGCGAGCTTGCGCAGGACGGTCAGGCCGATGCCGAAAGGCCCCCATCCCCGTGGCCGCGTTAGCTCGCTACGCTGCACATTGACGCGTATGCATAGAAAATGCATCATTATGCATATGCGAACGACGCTCAACGTTGATGACGCCTTGCTGGCAGAAGCCGCCAGGTTGACCGGCGCGACGGGAAAGACGGCATTGGTGAGACGCGGCTTGGAGGCGCTGATCGCACTCGAGAGCGCCCGGCGTTTGGCGGCCTTGGGTGGCACCGAAACGAAACTCCGCCCGATTCCCAGGCGACGGCCACCGACTGTATGATCACCCTCGTCGACACGTCGGTGTGGATCGACCACCTGAGACGGAGTAACGAGCAATTGGTCAAGTTGCTCGACGAGGGTAGGGTCTGCTGCCATGAGTTCGTCGTTGGGGAGCTGGCCTGCGGCACACTCCGCAATCGGGACGAGCTGCTAGCGCTGCTGAAGGCACTGCCGGAGGTCAGGATGGCTAAGCACGACGAAGTCCTGACTTTCGTAGTCAAACGACAACTCTCCGGTCGGGGCCTTGGGTGGGTCGACATGCATCTGCTCGCGTCCGCCCTCCTCGCAAACTGCAAGATTTGGAGCCTCGACAAAGCGCTTGCAGCGGCCGCCACCCAACTGAAGCTTGGTTCGAACTGACTCGTAGTTGCACGCCCTCGAACAGGAACGGCAGACGCTGCGCGAGACATCCTAGCCGAGAGCGGTCGACCAGACACGAGGGCGCGCCTGCGTGGCATCGGTCCCACACGCAGCCTGGGGGCTGCCCTGGAACTCGTCAGCGGTCGAGGTAGCGCCGCGCCCGCTCTCGGGCGGCGTCAGGCGAACACGGTCGACGCGGAGCCAGTGATGATGTCCGGCGCGGCTCCTGCCGCGGCCGAGGGAACTCTGCAGGTCCGAATACATGCTCTGCCGACTCGTACTGGATCGTCGCCATGTTCGGCGAGGCCAAAGTGCGCGTCAGCCATCGATGCATCGAGTACCAGCACTTTGAGTGCAGCCTCTTGGTCCAGCGGCACGAAGGAAGATAGATGGTCTTGGAAAATCAACGCGTCTGGCGCTATTAGCAACGGGGTCCTTAGGTAGAATTGAACCCACTATGACCGCCCGACGGCGACCGACGGGGCAAGCTGACGTCTTTCCCCTACGCCCCTGATGACGAGCCCACCGTCGTCCGCCGGTCCACGCCTCGGAGCCCACATGTCGATTACCGGAGGGCTTCCTTTGGCCGTCGACCGCGCGGTGGCCACTCGCTGCGACACGTTCCAGATCTTCACGAAGTCGTCAGGCCAATGGCGCGGCCGGCCGCTGGTGGCGCACGAGGTCGAGGCGTTCAAGACCAGTGTGAACGCGGCAGGGGTCGGCCCGGTGATCGCGCATGCAAGTTATCTCATCAACGTGGCGTCGCCCGACGCAACGCTCCGTCGGCGTTCTACCGCGGCCCTCAAAGACGAGCTTGAACGAGCGGACGCGCTGAACTTGGCTGGGGTGGTGCTCCATCCGGGCGCCTATACGACGAGCAACGAGACGGACGGCCTGAAGCGGATCGCCGACAGCGTCACTGAAGTGCTTGCCGAACATCCGGCAGGCAGCGCACAATTGTTGCTCGAGCACACCGCTGGTCAGGGAACAGTTCTTGGACACCGGTTTGCGCACTTGGCAACCATCATCGACGGCGCCGGTGGCAGCTCACGTCTTGGGGTCTGCCTGGATACATGCCATCTGGTCGCGGCGGGCTACGACATCATCTCGCCCGCGGGCTACGATGCCGTCTTCACGGATTTCGACGACACGATCGGACTCGGGCGATTGAGCGTCTTTCATGTCAACGACTCAAAGACACCGCTCGGCAGTCGTCGCGACCGACACGAGCACATCGGCGAGGGCTGTCTGGGGACTGCCCCTTTTCAAAGACTTCTCAACGACGAACGGTTTCGCATGCTCCCCATGATTCTCGAGACGGCGAAGACGGCCGGTGGCCGCCCCACGTCCGTGGAGCCAGACCCTTTGGACGTCCAGAACCTGACGGTGCTCCGGAGTCTTGGACACGTGGATAAATAGCTGGAACTCACCCGAAAGCGAGAGAGATAGGACTCAATATGACCCGGCACACGTGGAAGAGACTAGTCGTCGGTGGCATGATGTGTACGAGCGGCTTCTTGCCCACGACCCTGATCGGACAATCTGACCCGTATCGCGCCGAACAAGAGTCCTGGCGCGCCGAACGGGAAGCGAATCTGTTGGCCGATGATAGCTGGCTCACGGTCGCCGCCTTGTTTTTTCTGAACGAGGGCGACAACAGTTTTGGCGCCAGCCCGCTCAACGACATGGTGCTTCCCAGCGGTCCGGACTACGCGGGCGTGTTCGATTTCCAAGACCGAAATGTTGTTGTCCTCGCGCCCGACGAGGCGACGATCGCGGTTGACGGCGAATCCGTCACGAGCGCCCTTCTCTATCCAACGCAAACCGGGCGACACAACGTGACGATTGGCGGACTCACGCTTTGGGTGCACTACAGCGGGGACCGACTCGCGATCCGCATGCGTGACCCCAAGAGCGAGATCCGTCAAAACTTCACTGGTCTGAAGTGGTTCCCGGTGAATGAGCAACTCCGAGTCACGGGACACTTTGTGCCCCACGACACGCCACTCACGGTAGACCTCCCAAACATCCTTGGGGACATCGAGCCATTCACCAGTCACGGATCCGTCGTGCTGACCGTCGGCGGACAGGAAGTCTCCATGCTGCCGATGACGTCTGGGGAACGCCTCTGGTTTATCTTTCGCGACCTCACCAGCGGCTCGGAAACCTACCCTGCGGCACGATTCCTCTATGCCGACGCGCCAGACGACACTGGGTCGGTCATTGTCGACTTCAATCGGGCCTACAATCCTCCGTGCGCGTTTAACCCGCACACGACCTGCCCGTTACCACCCATTGAAAACCGGCTTGGCGTGCGTGTCGAAGCGGGCGAGATGGACTACCACTAGCGGACTGTTACAGAGTGACGTTTCGTATCGCGCGGGCCGCGACGCCGGCCTGGGGGGGCGCGACAAAGGGAGTAGCGCGCTCACGGGGCCTTGTGCCCGGACGTCGGCTTCCAACGCTCCGCGAGAATATCGGCTTTTGCAACCGCCTCGGCGCTCATCATGGCCGCGATTGACTCACGGAACCTGAAAGCCCCGTCCCGGGTTGGCCCTGTCAGCCCGGCAACCGCGAGGGTCATCCACATGTGCGCCATCACAAAGTCTTTGGTAACACCCCGCCCCTCGGCGTAGGCCAACCCGAGCGCGCCTTGCGCCTCCGCGTCGCCTTGCTCAGCGGCCAACCGAAACCATCGCACCGATTCTCCAGGGTCCGGCGTGACGCCTCGGCCCTGGGCGAACATGACGCCGAGCCGGCACTGCGCACCTGCTACACCTTGCTCTGCGGCAAGTCGATATAGCTGGAGCGCCTCGGCCTGTTCGCGCTCACCGTCGGCGAGATGTCCGACAGGAAATTTACTCATGCGCTGTGCACCACACGTGGAACGTTCACAGCAGGGGTACCACGGACGCCGGGCTATTGTCGAATGGCCTCTGCGCGTAGAGGTCGAGGATTCCGCCGGCGTGCGACCACTCCAGTGGCGCCCGTAGGGCACGACGCAAGGACCGGCCCAGCGCCCCTCCCTTGTGACGGTCGACGACCGGGGTCTCCCGACGCACCACATCGAAACCGGCCGTACGGATCAATCTTGCGAGCGTGTCCGGTGTAAAAAACCACAGATGGTGCAGCGCACCGTAGTGCTTCCAGGCCTTGCGCTTGACGCCGAGACGGCTTTGCCAGCTCTTGAGCCGAATACTGAGTCCCCCGATGTTCGGAACGCCGACCAATACCAGCCCGCCGGGAGCCAAGAGCTCGTAGGCGCGCCGGAGTTCGGCCAGAGGGTCCCGGGTGTGTTCGAGCACGTGGTTAAAGCGGACGACGTCGTAACGAGGCCAACCGCCTTCGGCGATGGTCCCAAAGTCGATTGCGGGCAACTGGCCTTGCCAGAGTCTGGCGTTTGTCTGACGAGCCCACTCCGTTAGCACAATGTCGGTGCCGTCAACGACCCAGCCCCGCTCGGCCCCGTAGCGAATGAAAGCGGCGGCACCGCATCCAACATCGAGAAGCGAGCGTCGCCCCGGACCGACCGTTACCTCCAGACGTGTGAGCTGTCGCGCGTAGTTCGCCTTCTGCACGCGGTCGAGTTGAGCGTGCTCTGGAGGATGATAGCCGTCGCCATACACCGCGCGTTCGAGCTGTTCGAACGTTGGGCGAGGGGATTGAAACTCCAGTCCGCACGACTCGCAACGGGCCAGTTGCAGACCCTGAAAGTCCACGCCAAACTGCCGCGGAACGGTTGCGCACATTGGACACGCAACTTCTTCTCGGTCAGTCAACGCACGGTCGACCCTTCCCCTCGAGCGACCAAACAGCGACCCCGCGGGTCCGGACGAAATCTCTTGGGTCATGACGTCACCTATGATGACGACTCTACGCGTGTCGGATCCACTCAACACGGTCAGAACGCGCGAGACGCTTTGCCATTCACACCGAGCCTGCTTTAGGGTGTGACCATGTCCTCACGTTTGACGGAGGCCGATGTGGCAAAGATCGCCACCCTCGCGCATCTTGATTTGACCCCGGAAGAAATCGACCGTTTTACCGGTCAGTTGGCGCAGATCCTCGAGTATGCGGAATGTCTGCAAGAGGTCGACACCAGCGGTATCTCTGACACCTGGCGTTCCCCAACCGACCGCGCGTCGCTACGACCCGATGAGCCCCGAGCAACCCTGACAAACGAACAGGCGGTTGGTAACGCGCCAGTCCCGGCGGTTCGCGGATTGTTCCGCGTCCCGAAAGTGATCGGCTCGTGACAGACCAGGACTGGACGGTTACGAATCTACGGCGGGCGATCGCTCAGAGAGACATCGCGGCAAAGACGGTGTGCGAGACGTTTCTCGATCGGGCGGAGGCCGCTCAGGACCAGCTCAACGTGTTTACGGTCATCCTGCGGGAAGAGGCCTTGGCCCAGGCGACCGAGATCGACGAGCATCTGGACGAGTGGCGTGACCGCCCATTGCTCGGTGTACCAGTGACGATCAAAGACGTCCTCTGTACGCAGGGCGCGGCAACGACCGGTGCATCTCGTATCCTCGCCGGCTTCGACCCTCCCTACGACGCAACAGTTGTCACACGTCTACGCGAAGCCGGGGCCGTCATCATCGGCAAGACAAACTGTGATGAGTTTGCGATGGGGTCGTCGACCGAGCACTCGGCCTATGGAGCCACGCGAAACCCTTGGAACGTTGAGCGTGTCCCAGGAGGTTCGAGTGGCGGGGCGGCGGCCGCCGTCGCGGCGCGTCTTGCGCCCGTCTCTATCGGGTCGGACACGGGTGGGTCGATCAGACAACCGGCGGCGTTCTGCGGCATCGTGGGACTCAAACCGACCTACGGTCGCGTATCCCGCTATGGGCTGCTCGCCTTTGCGTCATCGCTCGATCAGATCGGACCGATGACGCTGACCGTCGCCGACGCGGCCGCCGTGTTCCAATGTCTTGCATGCCAAGACCCCCAGGACGCGACGACGGTTTCGCGACCAGTCGACGACATCGCCACGGCGTTGCCTGGCAACGCGGACGGCACCCGTATCGGCGTGCCCCGCTCTATTCTGGACGGCCAATCGGGCGTCGACGACGAGGCCCGACAGGCATTCGAGACTTCGCTCTCGACCTTGGAACAACTTGGCGCCAAGGTCATCGACATCGAGTTGCCGCATCTTCAGTACGCCATCCCCGCGTACTATCTCGTGGCTCCGGCAGAAGCGAGCTCGAATCTCGCACGATATGACGGCGTCCGCTATGGCTTCCGGGCTCCGAATGACACCGGTGACGACGGGCTCGACGCGATGTATAACCGCACTCGTGATTTGGGTTTTGGGTCTGAGGTGAAGCGGCGCATTATGCTCGGCACCTATGCGCTCAGCGCGGGATACTACGATGCGTACTATCGAAAGGCGCAGCAGATTCGCTCGCTCATCGCGGCGGACTATGAGCAGGCTTTTGCGCAAGTCGATGTCGTCGCGATGCCCACGACACCGGCACCGGCCTTCCGCGTAGGCGAAAAAGTCGACGACCCGCTGACGATGTATCTGGGGGATATCTTCACGGTGAGCGCAAACTTGACCGGGCTACCCGCCATCAACCTGCCGGGGGGCCTGACCCGCGACCGGCTGCCCTTAGGATTTCAGCTCATGGCGCGGCCGTTTGACGAGGCCACGCTATTGAGCGTAGGTGATGCGTACGAGCGCGAAGCACCGTGGTGGCGGGAACGGCCCAGCGGACTGTAGCCAAGTAGTTTGCGAAGGTCCACGTCCCGCGGTGTCGCGGGCCTTCGGCGGCCGCGTGCCCGTGCTCAGGAAGTGCTGTCCGTTTGCTCGAGCAGCTCTGGTGTTCGAAGCTGGTCGGCCGGACCGCCTGGCGCCGCGTGGCTGAGATACTCAACGCGGCCGTCCAAACGCTCGCTCAGACTGCGCACAACCATTGCATTGCGGTCACGCTTCCGAAACTTTGTCAGACCGGCAAAAAAACAGAACCCTACAAACAACGCGAGGAGAAACACCGTCGTCGAAAGCAGCCCGGTCAGGGTGCCAATCAGAATTTCGGGAACATCTGCGGGAGTCAAGATTCGGGTTCCTCGGTAGTGTCGACCTCGTCGGCCTCCGCGCCACCGGCGGCGGCCTCTGCGGCATTGCGTTCGGCCTGCTGTTTTTCTTCGAATGTCGGCGGAGGAGTCGCATCGTAGTGGATGAGGCCCTCGTGCACCTCGGCCATGGCGATCCGCTCCAGCTTCCGGTCGCGCTCGGCCACGGGCCCGCCGTCGGCGTCAACGTTCTCAGAATCAACACGGGCCAGGGCGCCGCGACGAAGCTGCTTGGCCCGGAGAGCCGCGATATCGACAAACATGAACCGACTTTCCACCGGGGGCGCTTTCTCGCGCTCCAGTGCCGGTTCGGCGGCCGCGCCGGTCACGTTCGCCACGCCATCGACCTCGCTGCCTGTGTCTGCCGCGATGGGCTCCTGTTCCTGACTCATAGCCCCTTAGAATACGCGAAAGTCCGTTACGAAGTCGACACCGGAGGCCCGGACTTCACATCCGGCGCTGGTATCTGGACGGCCTGAAACCACTCGCCGTCCAGCACATAGTATGACGGGCGGCCGTTGGTGTAGATGACGGTCCCGCCGATGTCATCTTCGACAGCCACCACGGCTCTGGCGTCTGCTTCAAATCGTTTTATCACATTCATCACAGTCCTCTATCACCTATCACCGGCCATCAAAGCTGATCATAAATATGAGACTACGAATTATTTTAGTATATATCAATAATTAAATCTTATCACAACACGCTCATATATGAAACAAGCCCATCGACCCCGGAGCGTGACGAGTCATCGTGACGGCGCCTCTCGCGCAGGTGTGCGATCATGCTCCGGATGCGGATGCTCTTTATCGGTGATGTCGTGGGAAAGCCCGGACGAGAGATCCTCCGGGCGGCGCTGCCCCGACTCGTCGAGCGTCACGCCATAGGCCTCGTCATTGCCAACGTGGAAAACGCCGCCGGGGGGAACGGCGTCACCCGAGATGTCGCGGAGGGAATCCGGCGCGCTGGCGTCGATGTGATGACGTCCGGCAATCACATCTGGGACAAGAAAGAGGCACTGGACTATATCCAGCGAGAACCACGACTGATTCGACCGGCGAACTATCCCGATGCCCCGGGACGGGGTCACTACGTGGCCCACACCACCGCCGGGGTCGCGGTGGGAGTCATCAACGTGATGGGCCGAGTCTTCATGAACCCCCTCGACAACCCGTTCGACGTCGTGCAACGCGAGATTCACACGGTGCGCGAAGAGGCCTCCATTGTTCTCGTCGACATGCACGCGGAAGCCACATCGGAAAAACTGGCAATGGGCTGGCACCTGGATGGCGAGGTCACGGCCGTGGTCGGGACCCATACCCACGTCCAGACGGCTGACGAAAGGGTGCTGCCCTGTGGCACCGCTTATATCACCGATGTCGGCATGACCGGTCCGCATGATTCGATCATCGGAGTCCAGGTCGAGCCAGCGCTGCGACGCTTCGTGAACGGCATGCCCTCTCGATTCGACACAGCCTCCGGTGACGTCCGTCTCAACGCAGTGATAATCACTGTCGACACCAGCACCGGACTCAGTAGCGGCATCGAAAGAGTGAGCGTCTCCACCGACGACGTCGAGGCTATGGCCTCGGCGACGGCCGCGATTTTGTAAGCATTTACGTGTCACCCCTGTCAAGATGACCGACCCTTTCGGGCTCCCATTCGACGATCCTCCGCCTCCCCCACGGCCGGTGACGAAGCGCCCCCAGCGCCGCGTATTCACGATCAGCGAGCTCACCGCGGCCGTGCGGACTCTCCTCGAAACCAACTATGCGCAAATCTGGGTCGAGGGAGAAATCTCGAACGCGCGGGTGTGGAATACCGGACATCTTTATTTCACGCTCAAAGACCAGGGCGCGCAACTCAAAGCGGTGATGTTCCGGTCCAGCGTGCGATATCTGCGTTTCACACCCGAAAACGGCCAACAGGTGCTGGCGCGCGGCCGAGTCAGCGTCTACGACCCCAAAGGCGAGTATCAATTCGTCTGTGAGCACATCGAACCACAAGGCGTCGGCGCGCGACAGCTCGCCTATGAACAACTCAGAGAACGGTTGGACCGCGAAGGGCTTTTTGATACGGACCGGAAACGGCCACTGCCAATGCTGCCCCGCAAAATAGGGATTGTCACCTCGCTGGACGGCGCGGCAGTGCGAGATCTGCTCAAGGTGCTACACCGCAGGTGGCCCAACGCCCACATCGTCATCAGCCCGACACGGGTGCAAGGCGACGGCGCACCCGTCGAGATCGCGCGCGCCCTGAAGCTGATCGGCCAACTCGACGGAATCGACGTGGTCATTGTGACACGCGGGGGTGGGTCGATTGAGGACCTCTGGGCCTTCAACGACGAAGGCGTCGCGCGAGCGGTCGCGCAGGCCCCGGTCCCGGTGATCTCGGCCGTCGGACACGAAAGCGACAATACGATTTGCGATTTTGTGTCTGATCTCAGAGCCCCCACCCCGTCGGCCGCCGCCGAGTTGGTCGTATCGCGGCACGACGACTTTATCGCCCGCATCGCCCGAACCGAGGAGCGACTGACCGCGGCGCTTCACCGCGGAATCCAGCGACGGCGAGACCGCGTCCACGAGCTCGAGCGCCGCCCTGGTCTGGCTGGGTGGCCGGCCCGACTCGCGTTCCGGAGCCGTCACGCTTCAGAGGTCGGTCACCGCCTCTCGCAGGCTCTCCAAGCGATGCTCTCGGCCCGGGGTCGCCAGGTGCGCACGCTCAGCCACCGCCTCGAAACGTTGGAAATGGGCCGTCGACTCGCCCGCGTGGAGAGCCGACTCGAAACCGCCCGCATGCGCCTCCGACAGGCCGCGGACCAAAGGGTCGAACGCGAGCGCGCCCGACTTGGGGCGGCAACGGCCCGCCTCGAAGCGTTGAGCCCATTGGCCGTTCTTGCCCGTGGTTACGCCGTCTGCTGGAATCGTGAACGCACGGCCGCGGTCCGGTCCGTCGATGACGTCAGCGCCGGCGACATCATACGAGTCACGCTTCATCACGGCGAGCTCGATTGCGAGGTCAGGACAACCGAAGAGTGAGCGTGCACCCTCACCGCTGGCGGGCATCACAGGTCGGCCACGTCGTGCCATCGTGGGTCGACGACGCGCGCGGTCGACGAGTAGGCAGGCGCGCGAATGCGCCGGCCGAGGGGATGACACCGGCGACCAACAAGAGCGGCAGCACCGCGCGGTCGAACATGACACGATATCGGAGACGAGACACACGATGAGCGAACCGAAGATCAAGGACTTCGAATCAGCGCTCGCCGAGCTCGACGGGTTAGTCGCTCAGCTCGAAGATGGCAGCCTCACTCTGGAGAAGTCGTTGAAGCTGTTTGAACGGGGCGTCGAGCTGTCACGATATTGCCACGGCAAGCTAGAGGCCGCGGAGCGACGCCTGGAAGTGCTCAGCGCGCGCGGAGAACCGACTCCCGCTGCGGACACACTTACCGCCATCGGATCGAACGACGAAGCGTGAACACGCCCTCCTCTCACGATCGGCCCCGCTCGGCATCCACTGACGCCGCCACCGCGTATCTTGGTGCGTGTCGGGTCGAGGTCGACCATGCGCTCGAACGCTTCTTGCCCGCCGCGTCTGAAGAGCCCGCGTTGGTGATGGATGCCATGCGATACAGCGTGTTCGCCGGTGGCAAACGACTTCGTCCGTCGCTGGCACTCGCCGCCGCCGACTCGACGACCCAGATGCCCCCGGCAGAAGTTCGACGACTCGTCCTGCCCGTCGCGTGCGCCATCGAAATGATCCATACCTACTCCCTCATTCACGACGATCTGCCGTCCATGGACGACGACACGCTCAGACGCGGGCGACCCACTGCCCACGTCGTCTACGGCGAGGGTCTGGCCATCCTGGCCGGGGACGGACTCTTGACCGAGGCGTTTCGGATCCTCGCCCGCTGTCCAGAGACTGGACCGACCAGCGACGCAAATCCTACCGACGACGCCCCCGTCACGACGGACACCGAGATCGCTCGACGCCGACTACGCGTGCTCGAGCGTATCGCGGCGGGAGCCGGCGTCGGAGGAATGGTCGGAGGCCAGGTGATCGATCTCGAGGCCGCCGGCAAGGTCCTGTCGCCACACCGCGATACGTCGGCGGTGGCGCTCGACGCCCCCGGGCTTCAAGGTATGCACGAGAAAAAGACGGGCGCCCTCATCCGCGCGGCAGCCGTGGCCGGTTCGGTCATAGTTGGCGCCACCGAAGCGGAGACGGACGCCGTCGACAGCTATGCCCGCCATCTAGGTCTCGGTTTTCAGATCGTCGACGATATTCTCGATGTCGAGGGCGAGGCGGAGCAGCTGGGGAAGACCGTCGGCAAAGACGCAGCGGACGGCAAACCTACTTATCCGGCGCTGTTTGGAGTGGACACCTCTCGCCGCATGGCCCGGGAGGCAATCGAGGCCGCCCACACCAGACTCGATCACGCGGGAATACGCGGACCGCTGAGCGCCATCGCAGACTGGGTACTCGCCCGCACGCACTAGTGCACTGTCGTGGAAGAAAAGTAGGAGTGTGCGTGACTTTTTCTCGGCGACCGTCCAGCACTATATAGTCCGTGGTAAAAGTCCCGCGTCGCACCAAGACCGCCGCTGGGCCGGCCGAACAAGGCGAGAAGAAGGAAAATACGGGGAGTATTTGACCGATGAACAACGCGGATCGGCCGGATTCAGCGGCGGTCGACTGCAGCGGGATTTTCACCACGGGCTGCTAGGGTCTAGTCATACGATATGCCCCGTCGGGTGAGACTCGACGTTCTCGTGGTCGCACGCGGTCTTGTCGAGAGCCGGACCCGCGCGCATGCGCTCATCCTCGCCGGACAGGTCGACGTTGACGGCGTGGTCGTCTCGAAAGCCGGAGCCCCTATCCTCGAAGACGCACAGGTCACGCTGAGGACTCCGGACCATCCGTATGTCGGCCGCGGCGGAATCAAGCTAGCCCACGCCCTCAAGGCATTCAACATAGACGTCACGGCGCGGGACGGGCTGGACATCGGGGCGTCGACCGGTGGGTTCACGGATGTGCTGCTGAGATGCGGGGCGAGACGCGTTGTGGCACTCGACGTCGGACATGGGCAACTGGCATGGAGACTGCGAAGCGACCCGCGCGTGACACCACTCGAAGGCGTCAACGCCCGCCGACTCGAGCCAACGGTGCTCCCCGCTGACCTCCGCCGCTTCGACATCATAACGGTCGACGTCGCGTTCATTTCGGTACGGCTCATTCTTGGCCGCATCCCGGCTCTCCTCCGTCCGGCGGCGGATGTCATCATCCTCGTCAAGCCTCAATTTGAAGCCAAGCGCGGAGAGGTCGGTGCCAAGGGGGTCGTCACCGACCTTGCCGTCCAGCAACGGGTGATCAACGAGGTAGCGAACGCGGCTGATGCGTTAGGATTGGAACGCATCGTCACCACTCCGTCACCGATCACCGGAGCGGAGGGCAATCAAGAAGTCTTTCTCCACCTGCGGCCCAGGCCTTCTCAGGAATAGTCAAACGTGGCGGGTGTCGGCGACGCCGACTCGTGGACTCCACGCAAAGTACCGGGAGTGTTCGACAAACGAGTAGCGCCGCCAGACAGGACCGTCATGACCTCCGATGCCCCGGCCCGCCAGCACGACCAACCGATACGAACTGTCGGGATCGTCGCAAAAACCCATCTTGAGAACGCGCCACGGGTCGTCACGGACATTACCAAGTGGTTGACCGACCGCGGTGTGGGAGCGCTGCTCGAAACCAACACCGCGCGCGGCGCGGGACGTCGAGATGAGCTGACATACGCGACGAACGAACTCCCCGCTCATGTCGAGCTTATGCTCGTACTCGGTGGCGATGGAACGATGCTCGGAGTTGCTCGGGGCATTGCGGGTTGCGGCCACAGCATTCCAGTGCTGGCGGTCAATTTCGGAAGCCTTGGCTTCCTCACCGAGGTCACGCTCCCGGAGCTCTACGGCGCCCTCGAATCTGTCATCGCGGGCACAGCAGGGATCGACGAACGGCAAATGCTCCGGGCGACGGTCAGCCGAGGGAGCACCACCCTCACCGAGCGATTGGCCCTCAATGACGTCGTCATTGGCAAAGCGGCCTTGTCAAGCATCATCGAGTTCACCGTGACGGTCGGCGAACAGCTCATGACCAAGGTCCGTGCCGACGGCGTGATTATCGCGAGCCCGACCGGCTCCACGGCGCACAATCTCGCCGCCGGTGGACCTATCGTTCATCCGCTCGTTGACGCCATGCTCCTGACACCGCTTGCGCCGCACACCCTGACCAACCGACCCATCGTGATTCCAAGTGCCCCTCCCGTGCACGTCACCCCCGACCTGGACAGCAGCCGACTATCCGCCTATGTCAGCTTCGACGGTCAATCGGGGTTCAAGCTTGGGGACGGCGACACGGTCACGGTCATGCGTGCGGAGCGCCCGCTGCGGGTCGTCCGAGCGGATGCTCGGAACTACTTCGCGGTACTGCGCGAGAAACTCCAATGGGGACGGCGTTGACATCGTTGGCTGATGTCGCGGCAACTCTCCCGGAGCGGATCTCTCGACTCCCGGAGATCGCGCGGGACCTCCGGTGGACCTGGGACCGGAATGCGCGAGACATGTTTCGCCAGCTTGATTACCAGCTCTGGCGCGCGACCGCGCACAACCCGGTCCACATGCTCCGCCTGGTCCGTCAAACCCGATTCGCGGACGCCGCGACTGACCCGAAGTTTCTCGCGTCTTACGACCAGACTTTGGCGGGTCTAGAGGAGGCTCGCGGCGGCGCCGCGACATGGTGGTCACAACACGTGGACGCACATTCTCAGGGATGTATCGCGTATTTCTCGGCCGAGTTCGCACTCCACCAATCCTTGCCAATCTATGCTGGGGGTCTAGGTGTTCTGGCCGGTGATATCTGCAAAGAAGCCAGTGATCTGGGAATGCCAATGGTGGGCGTGGGGTTTATGTATCCCCAGGGTTATTTTCACCAGCAGATAACCGCCGACGGTTGGCAACGAGAAGATTACGAACGCATCAACTGGGACAGGGCCCCCATCGAGCCGGCGACGATGCCAGACGGCTCGCGCTGCATCGTAGACGTCCCGCTGGGAAATCGGACCGTACGGGTCGGCGTATGGAGAGTGCGACTCGGTCGGACAAAGCTCTATCTCCTCGACACCGGGCTCGAGGACAACGACCCTTGGGACCGAGAGCTCTCCGCGCGTCTCTATGGTGGCGATCACGAGACGCGCGTTCAGCAAGAGGTCATTCTGGGTGTCGGCGGCGTGAGGGCGCTGCGCGCCCTCGGCTCTGACCCTGTGGTCTGGCACTTGAACGAAGGCCATGCCGCATTCGTGGCGCTCGAGCGCATTCAGGAGCTGCTGGCCGCTGGGTACACCTTTGACGAAGCACTGAGCCAGGTGCGGCGGACGACCGTGTTCACCACCCATACGCCGGTTCCCGCTGGACACGACGCGTTCTCGTTTCAGCTCGTCGAGACGCACCTCGCGGGATGCTGGGGTCCTCTCGGTGATCACCGCCGGGCATTTCTCGCCCTTGGCCATCACGACAACGGCTCCGGTCCACTCTTCAATATGACCGCGCTCGCTCTACGCACGGCCACCCATATCAACGCGGTCAGCGAGGTCCATAGTCGCGTCACCCGAGACATGTGGGAGCCCATATGGCCAGAAAGAGCGGCAGCACGCGCCGCGCCGGCCCCAGGCAACCCGACAGACCCTGCAGACCAAGAGCCAGTGCGCACGATCACGAACGGCGTCCACGTGCGCACGTGGGTCGCGCGGGCAATGGCGCGGCTCTTTGATCGGTATCTTGGCCCGGATTGGCGTGACCGCCACGACGATCCCGCGCTCTGGGACGGGGTCGCCGACATCCCGGACCACGAGCTCTGGGCCACCCGACAGGCGCTCCGGACCTACCTCTGCACGTTTATCCGCGAACGCGCCCGCGAGCGATGGTCAGAAGAGCGCGCTGGGCCAGGGCGAGTCGTGGCGGGCGGCACGCTTCTCAACCCCGCCGCGCTCACCGTAGGTTTCGCCCGACGGTTCGCGGCGTATAAGCGCCCGGAGCTGGTGTTTCAAGATTTCGAACGGCTCGCCGCCATCCTCAACGCGTCGAGGACGCCCGTCCAAATAGTCTTTGCCGGCAAAGCGCATCCAGCCGACGAAGCCGGCAAACGCCTATTACAACAGGTGTATCAAGCGGCGCTCGACCCGGCGCTCGGGGGCCGAATCGCGTTCATCGACGACTACGACCTGCACGTCGCCCACTTTGTCGTGCAGGGTTGCGACGTCTGGTTGAACAACCCGCGCAAACCCATGGAGGCGAGTGGGACCAGCGGCATGAAAGCCTCAATAAACGGCGTACCCCATCTGAGTGTCGGGGACGGATGGTGGGCCGAGGGTTACACGGGACAAAACGGATGGCTGGTGCATGGGGCAACCCTGGGCGACCCGCCGGAGATTGCTGACCACGCGGATGCCCAAGCGCTCTACCGTCTACTCGAAGAGCAGGTCATCCCGACCTTTTACGAGAGAGACGAGCACGGCATCCCCACCCGTTGGCTCGCCATCGTACGAGAGGCTATCCGGACCGTGACGCCGCGCTTCAGCGCAAGACGAATGGTCAAACAATACGTCCAAGAGCTCTATCGTCCCGCGCTCGACCAGGCTCGAGCTGACCAGTCCCTTCGCAACAGCTAATGCACCGCCATCGACGCGAGCGTCCCGGCCGCAGCACGCGAAACTTTGCTCTGCGATAGTCCGCGAGTGGCGAGCACGCTGGCCCGGACACGCGATGCTCAGCGCCCCCGGCTCATCGGCTGTGCCATCAGGGAAGGGCGAGCGCGATGTACTCGCTTGGCATGTCGTCCCAGCCGACTGTCGCCACGATGTACTGCTTACCGTCCGCCATGTAGCTGATCGGCGCCGCAGTGGTCCCACCCGGAAGGTCCATTTCCCAGATGACCTGGCCGGTGGCCTTGTCGTATGCACGGAACGCTTTGCCGCCGCTGCCGGGTGGGAGCGCGGCCGCACCCACGTTGGCACCTTCGCCGAGGAAGAGCAGCGTCTTTGTAATGAGCGGCGACACGCGTCCTCCCTGCCCAAGAGGGGGGAGATTCAAGTGTGCGATCGCTGGGTGATCCCGCGGCCCGGCGCCGTTGGCAACGGTCCACAGGATCTCACCCTGGTTGAGATCGATCGCGACCAAGCGGCCATAGGGGGGCTTGAAGAGCGGTAGCCCTTGCGGCCCCCGGATCGGACGCGCGTTCTTCATGACCCAGGCGACATCGGACCGTGGGTTTTCCGAACGCCCGAGTCCAACGACCATGCCGCTGTGGACAGACCCGACATAGAGGATGCCGGACTCAGGGTCGACCCCGGCGCCGCTCCAGTCGGCGCCGCCGACGAGACCGGGCACGACAAAGGTGCCGAGCTTGCCGCCCGGCCGGTCGTCGATGAGAACCAACGGCGTAAAAAGCGGTCCCCAGGCGTAGTTATCCAGGATCGCGATCGCTTCCTGTCGAAGCTCAGGAGTGAAGTCAATGAGATTGTCGATGGTCACCCCCTGCTGGTCGAAGGCGGGTGGCTTGGTGGGAAAGGGCTGGGTGGCCGCATACCACTCCCCCGGAACGTCACCGGGTGTGACTGGCCGTTCTTCGATCGGCCAAACTGGCTCGCCGGTCACTCGATCGAAGACGTACGTAAACGCCTGCTTGCTGACGATGGCAACTGCTTTGATCGGGCGTCCGTCCACAGTGATGTCAACGAGATTCGGGGCGGCAGGGAAGTCGTAGTCCCAGATGCCGTGATGCACCGCCTGGAAATACCAGATGAGCTCGCCGGTCCTCACGTCCAGACAGACAAGGCTTTCAGCGAAGAGGTTGTCGCCTGGTCGATGACCGCCGTAGTAATCGCTGGTGGGTGTCGAAAGCGGCAGGTAGACGTAGCCCAGCTCTTCGTCCCCCGCTGGCGACGCCCACATGTTGGTGTTCCCGGTGTACTCCCACGACGCACGGTCCTCGTTCGGGGGCGTCAGCCATGTCTCGTTGCCCGGCTCACCCTCGCGCGGAATCGTGTGGGAAATCCAGAGTTGTTCGCCAGTCCGGACGTCGAAACCGCGAACGTCCCCTGGTTGATTCTCCTTCCGAGCCGGCATCGTGTGGTTGATGATGTCCATGACGAACGAGCCAATGACGACGACGTCGTTCACGACCAGCGGCGCCGAGCGCCAGCGGAACGTCTCGACCGTGCGGTCGTCATACCCCGTGGTGAGGTCGACCGCACCGCCGTCTCCGAAGCTTGGATATCGCGCGCCGGTCTTTGCGTCGAGCGCCACGAGCTGTCCCTCAATAACCGCCAGGATCCGCTCGTCTTCCCGGTCGGGTCCGTCTGACCAATACGCCACGCCGCGGGTGGCGCCGCCCTGTCGGGTTCCCCGGCCCTCCCGCTCAGGCAATGGGTCAAACCAGACGACCTCGCCGCTTGTCGCGTCGAGTGCCGCGATACTGCCCAGCGCCGTGCTGATATAAACGAGACCACCGACCATGAGGGGCGTGTTTTGCGAGCCCCCTGGGGCCGCGATCGTATTCCCCTGGCGGACGGCGTCCGGAATCGTCGACTGACGCCACACGACCTCTAGATCGTGAACCGTGTCTCGATTGATCTGATCGAGCGGCGAGTATTTTGTCGTGGCCTTGTCCGCCCCATATGCTCGCCATTCTCCCAACTGACCCGCGACTTGACCCGCCGCGCTTGTTGAAACGCCGAGCGTGAGCGAACCAAGGAGCAGGCACCGCACGAATGAGTGGCCACGGTAGGTTGCTGGTGACATCTGCTTCTCCTTGGGATTTGCAATGGTCGCGGCAGGTCGCGACGATATCACAGCCACCCAGTGGCGGGTCGGTCAAGTCCCGTCGCAACCCACCGCGACGTTTGCACTATTCTGGATTGCCAACGCCCATCCACCGAAGAGGTGATGACGATGCCTAGGATCCATGCCTTGTACCTGCTACTGGCCCTGCTGTCCGCTTGTGCGCGACCAACGCCTGCAGGTGAGCAGGCCGACGAGCGCGTCGCGGTCAAGGTCGTCATCGTCACGATGTTTGAAACGGGCGAGGATACCGGCGATGACGCAGGCGAGTTTCAGTATTGGAACGACCGGCGGGAGCTGACGACCGTCTTCGCCACCCCTCACATGCATCACGATATCCGTGTCAACCTGGACACTGGCGTCATGGGGATCGTGACGGGCATGGGGAGCGCCCGCTCTGCCGCCTCCATCATGGCCGTGGGGTTGGATCCTCGCTTTGACCTCAGCCACGCGTATTGGCTGGTGGCCGGAATCTCCGGTTTTGATCCCGACGACGCATCTCTGGGCTCGGCGGCGTGGGCGGAATACCTTGTTGATGGCGACCTCGCCCATGAGATCGATGCGCGCGAAATCCCGGAGAGCTGGGACAGCGGCTATTTCCCTCTCTTCAGCGAGGGCATGGGCGACACGAACCGACAATCCTCTGATCTCGGAGAGGTGTTCCGACTCAACCCGGCGCTGATCGACTGGGCCTTCGAGTTGACCAGGCACATGGAACTGCCCGACCACCCGGCGCTGGCCGCCACGCGGGCGTTGTATACCGACCACGAGGCTGCCCGTCGCCCACCGTTTGTGCTCCGGGGAGACCAATTGGCAGCGATGACCTTTTGGCACGGGCACCTGATGAACGACTGGGCCAACGCGTGGACGGACTATTGGACGGAGGGCGAAGGTGAGTTTGTCAGCTCTGCGATGGAAGACACCGGCACTTACCAATCGCTGGAGTATCTGGACCGGGCCGGTCGCGCCGACAAGGACCGGCTTCTCGTGCTACGCACCGCGAGCAACTACACGATGCCTCCCCCGGGAAAAACCGCGGTTGAGAACCTGCTGGAAGAACGCCACGACGGCTATTCGGGTCTCGATGCGGCGCTGGAAAATGCCTACCTGGTCGGCAGCGTCATCGTCGATGAAATCCTCGCCAACTGGAGCGCCTACGAGAACCGGACCCCTGGTCGCGTGACGCCTGTTCCGTGACAGCTTGGCCGCGTGGCGCTCGGGAAGCTCCCGTGGTGGCAGTCTTTGACGTCCACGCGGTAGCCTGGCATTCTCACCCGGCGGTCTGTGTAGTCACGATCATCTGCCCAAGCTTACGTGGAGAGATCTGTATCTGACGTGGAGAAATCTGTACCAAGTCCCCGGAAGTTGTGGGTCGGTGTATCGGTCGTCGCGGCACTGTGTTGCGCGAGCGTCGGGTCTGTGACCGCGCAGGCGGACCGCCCGACTGTCCGCGCGGTCCGCTTGTCCGAGCTACTGCGTCTCGACGGCAAGCTTGATGAGGCGGTGTATAGGAACACCCTGCCCAACTCCGACTTCGTGCAACAGATGCCGGTCGAGGGCGGCACCCCGACTGAGCGCACCGACGCTTGGGTGCTATTCGACGACAGCGCGCTCTATGTCGCGGCCAGACTCTGGGATTCGGCCCCCCCGGACGAATGGGTCGCCAACGAGATGCGACGAGACACACCCCAGCTCCGGAGCAACGATTCCCTCTGGGTCGGGCTCGACACGTTCCACGACGGGCGTAACTCGGTGGTCTTCCACACGAACCCGCTCGGCGGCATCGGGGACTTCGCCGTGACCAACGAGGGGAACCCCAACCCCGACTGGAACCCGGTGTGGGATGTCAGGACGTCACGTTTTGCCGATGGATGGGCGCTGGAAATGGCGATCCCGTTCAAGTCGCTTCGATATCGCCCCGGGTCGGATCAGGACTGGGGGATACAGCTGCACCGCAGAATCGTCCGCAAGAACGAGATGAACTACTTGGCGGCCGTGCCAATCGCTGTAGGGGGCGGCGGGATCTTTCGCGTGTCGAATTACGCCACACTGGTAGGACTGGAGCCGTCGGAGGGCAGTCGTCTCTTCGACCTCAAGCCGTATGGCATTACCGGAGTGACTACCGACCGGGTGGCCGAGCCACCCGTGCAGAACGAGCGGGATACCGATGCTGGCCTCGACGTCAAGCTCGGGATCACGCACAATCTGACCGCCGACCTGACCTACAACACCGACTTCGCCCAGGTGGAGGTCGACGAGCAACAAGTCAACCTCACTCGTTTCAACTTGTTCTTTCCTGAGAAGCGGGACTTCTTTCTCGAGGGTCGCGGAATCTTCGAATTCGCCCGCGGCCCCAGCGTCAGTCTGCGCAACAGCGCGCTACGCCAGCTCGGGGATCCCACGCGGGGGTTTTTCGGGGGCGCGAACACCCCCATTGTCTTTTATTCGCGGCGGATCGGCCTTGAGGGAGGAGCCGTTGTCCCGATCACCGGTGGCGGTCGCGTCACGGGCAAGGCCGGGCCCTTCGACATCGGCGCCTTGAACATTCAGGCGGGCGACGAGCAAATTTCCGGCGCGTCGTCGACGAACTTCACCGTCGCGCGGATCAAGCGGGACATCCTTAGACGCAGCAGCGTTGGCGCAATCTTCACCAACCGGTCTCTGTCGACAGTGGGCCCGGGGTCAAATCAGGCCTACGGCGCTGATGCCACCTTCTCGTTCTACGACAACGTGAGCCTGGTCACCTATCTGGCCCGCACCCAGACCGCCGGTCGCGACGATGAAGATCTGAGCTATCAGGGACAGTTCACCTACAACGGCGATTTGTATGGCCTCCAGGCCGAGCACCTCTTAGTGGAGGACAACTTCTTCCCCGATGTCGGATTTCTTCGTCGCAGGAACTTCCGGCGCAGTTACGCAGAGGCGCGGTATAGTCCCCGGCCGGTGTCGCTCGAAGGTGTACGGCAATTCCGTCTCGAGGGCAGCTTTGACTATACGGTCACCGCCAACACTGGGCAGCTCGAGACGCGTGAGTCTCAAGTCGGACTCTCGACCGAATTCGAGACAGGCGATCGAATCGGGGTGTCCGTCCTCGAAAGCTACGAACAACTCTCCCGCCCGTTCGAGCCGGGGCCGGGAGTGGTCATCCCACCCGGGGAGTATCGGTTCGCAGATGTCGAGGGTACGTACTTCCTCGGGACGCAACATCGGTTGACCGGGTTGTTCACAGTGCGGGTTGGCGAATACTTCGACGGCACGATCCGGTCGGCGGGCTTTAGCCGGGGGCGGTTCGAGGTGACGCCACAGCTCGCGATCGAGCCGACGATCTCGGTCAACTGGATCGACACACCGCAGGGCTCGTTCCGCACTGATCTCATCGTCTCCCGCGTGACCTACACGTTCACACCGCGTATGTTCTTCAGCGGGCTCGTGCAATACAACTCCGCGAGCGACTCGGTGAGCAGCAACCTCCGCTTCCGCTGGGAGTATCGCCCGGGTAGCGAGCTCTTTGTTGTCTATTCGGAGGACCGTGACACCGACCCATTCCGGCCCGACCGATACGCCGCGCTCCGCAACCGCGGGCTTGTAGTCAAAGTCACGCGACTCTTCCGGTTCTGAACCGCTCCCCAGCGTCGCGGACTCCACGCCGCCGACGGACCTTTGGCGATTCCACACTGAATGTCACACGGCGTTGGCCGGCGGTAGAGCCTTGCTGCCGCAGTCCGCGGAGCGCGGCGTCAGCACGGCAGAATGTCAATCCTTTCCGGACGCTTCCGAGCTACGGTGCTGAATTCTCGGCCGGCGCGCGCGCCGCCCACGTTCTCGTTGTGGCGCGACCTTCCTTACTCCTATCGGCCACGGTCGCGAACTACGCGATCGAAGAGAGCGAGCAGATGTATACGGCGCTGCGGAAGCGCGACATCGACGCCACGTTCATTCGCTGTCCGGACATGGCCCACGGCGGTTCGACGCCCTGGAACATGGTGCATCGCTATCACCATCAGCTCCAGTGGTGGCAGCAGTATCTCGCCCAAAATAAGGCCGCGACTGAATAGACACTGGTATCGGCCAACCGGCCAGTAGTGGCGATTGCCACACCCCAACCCACACATAGAACCCCCGGCCCGTCGGGACGCGAAGGCCGTCTCCCAGATAAAGGGGGACCAGCGTCCGGGTGTCGACACACAACACTCCATCTATGGCCACAATCGCGGAGTCTAAAGCGTCCACCGTCGCTTCGCCGTCTGGCCAAGCCAACATGAGAATGAGCTGTGTCTCGCTCAGCCCGGACAAAATACGAAATATGTTGTGAGACCCTAAGTGCCATGCGCGGTCCCGGTGCCGCGCGCCTTCTGCATTGCAAGTAATTACTCACCTGCGTGGGCGTGCCGGCGTTCGGCGTCCCGCGTCCGTCTTCTTTTCAGCCGGAGGCGCCGTATTGAACTGGGGCACCGGCGTGGGCGCTCTAGCGCTCGCAGGACCTCGCAGTAAGTTGACTGGTACCCCGCGTGGCCGCCCTACCGGTCACCTGGGATCGGTCGTGTCGAGCGTATCGGCCGGAGGACCGCTAATTGGCGGATGGAAAATGATCTGTATCGTGTTGCCAGCTGGGTCGTCGACGTAGCAGGAACGTGCGCCATCGCGATGCGTTCGAGGACGGGTGCGTAGCGTGACGCCCTTCGATTCGAGATACGCGGCCCAGGCGTCTACGTCAGCGGCGGTCCGCACGATGACCCCAAGATGGTCAAACGCCGTCTCCCGTGTCTCGCGGTCGTCACGGGTCGACCGGTGAAGGGCCAGATTGTCGGTCCCGGACGTCAGATACACGTTGTCGGCATCTGGTTCCCACTCGACGCGGAAGCCCAGCCGCTCGGTATAGAACCGCTTCGTGTGGTCAAAGTGCGCCGTCGGCACAAAAAGCGCGACGTGACGGATCCCGAGATGGGGCGTTGGTCGTTGGGCCATGACGGTCTATGTTAGTGTGGCGAGATGTCACCCCAGTCGGCCGCGCAGCCACGGTGCGCTCTGTGCGGCACAAAAGATGTCTCGGAACCACGGGGTGAGGAAAAGTACTGCCGCGACTGCTGGGAAAAAAAGATAGCGGTCGAGGATATTGTCGCTCGGGAGTTCGCGCTCAAGCGATACATTCGGGCCCAAAGCGCCGAGAAGTATCTCGTCTACCATTCGACCCAGAAACGACCGTGCGGCCAGCTCATTGTCGTCGACGATGGATACGACCTGTTTCTCAGCCTCATTTTGTATCCCAGCTTTACGTGGGACGAGCCCGCGTATCACTTGGAAGGCGACCCGGAAGGACGAGCCTTTTCGGAACTCCTGGTCGACGTGATCGCCGCTGAGGTCATCGAGCCTTGGGGCGGCGGCAAGTGGCACCTGGAAATCTTCAAATCGATCAGCCCTGAGCCAGAGGACTGGAACGGTGAGATGTAATATAATCTCACGTTGCTTTACTCTCGCTCCGGAGGACATCTGATGAAACGACTCAGTAACGCGGTGTTTGTAAGCTCTTTGGTGGGTGTCGTGGCCCTCGCCGCGTGCGGAGGATCCAGCGGCGAGGAAGCCGCGGAAGGCGCGGTTGCCGAGATGGTTGAGGTGCCGCCGAGCCCCGAGGCCGTCGCCGCCGCCAACGCGTTGACCTCGCGGCTCGCCGAAACCGAAATCACGCTCGTCCCGACCCAGAGAGGCCTCGCCCCCGTTGGCTACACCCAGCCAGAGGCGCGACGAGAACAAGACTTCATCGTGACGACGATTCGGATCCGAAACCAGGCCGCGAATGCCATCGCCGGTCTCCAGGTCGACGAATTCTGGTTCGACACAGACGGCAATACGGTGACCGGCGACAGCGTCCGTTTTCGCGAGCCGGTCATGCCCGGCGAAGTCATCGATGTCGAGCTGCGAGTACCGCGCAACTCAGCGATGGACCGTAGTAACTACGAGTTCTCCCACCAAAACGGCGACATAGAAGCCAACCTCGTCGACGAACTTCCGGATCCGATCGTTGAGGAAGAAGAGGGTGAGGAAGGCGAAGAGGCTGAGGAAGAGGCCGGCGCCTAACTCGCGGTCCCACCCACCCATCCGAACGCATTACCCTGTGAGCGAGGCACTCGTCCTGTGCTCATAGGGTCAATCCGCCGCCGCTGATATCGCGCCGCGTCGGATCTGCTCGACTCGGAGCTGGCGCAACCGTCAGCCGTTGGACGCCACAACCCGAGAGCCCTCGGCACCCACCACGACGGTGGCTATACTCAAGGGATGGCGATCGATATTCCTCGGATCCAGTCGGCTCTCAAAGATGACCGATTGGACGGATGGCTTCTCTACGACTTTCATGGCTCGAACCGTATTGCCCGCACTATCTGTCAGCTGGACGGGGCATCGAAGCTCACGACGCGTCGATGGTACTACCTGATCCCCGCTCACGGTGAGCCCCGAGGGCTAGTCCACCGCATCGAGCCTCACAGCTTGAGTCAGGTGCCTGGCACGCGAGAGGTGTATGCCGACCGTCAGCAACTGGTCGACGGCCTCAGGACCATCATCGGAGATTGTCACACCCTCGCAATGGAGTATTCGCCGAACGGAGAGATCCCTTATATCTCGCTCGTCGACGCGGGGACGGTTGAAGCGGTCCGTGGTCTCGGAGTCACTGTTGTGTCATCAGGAGATCTTGTTCAGCGTTTTGAAGCGGTGTGGAACGCGGACGCGTTGGCGACACACAGATCGGCATCAGAATGTCTTTACCGGATAAAGGATCGGGCGTTCGCGCTGATCGCGGAGCGCCTCGGCTCACAAACGCCGACGACCGAGTTTGACGTGCAGCGGGAGATGGTGGCCTGGTTCGAGAGCGAGGGCCTGATCACAGACTGCCCGCCCGTTGTGGCGGCCCGTGAGAATGGAGGGGACCCCCACTACCTCCCGACCGCCGACCGATGCCGACGAATCGAGCCTGGCGACCCGATCCTGCTCGACCTCTGGGGCAAACATCCAACCGACGGCGCAGTATTTGCCGACATCACCTGGATGGGATTCGCCGGGCCCGAGGTTCCTGACGAATACGCCAAAGCCTTCTCCGTTATCTGCGCCGCCCGGGACGCCGCTGTCGCGGCGGTGACCAGCGCCGCTTCGAGTGGTCGCGAGCTCCAAGGGTGGGAAGTCGACCACGCGGCGCGGCGTGAAATCGAAAATGCCGGTCTTGGCCAATACTTCGTACACCGGACCGGTCACAGCCTGGGGCAATCCGTGCACGGCAACGGCGTCCACATGGACGACTACGAAACGCACGATACCCGGCGACTGCTCCCTGGAACCGGGTTCACGATCGAACCGGGGGTGTATTTCGACTCATTCGGCCTCCGCACTGAAATCAACATGTTCGTGGGGCAAGAGGGCGCGGCCGTTACCGGCCCAATCCAGACCGAGATTGCCCCGCTCCTTCCAACGTAGTGCGTATATTTGGACGACCTCGGAAACCGCGCGCGACCACTTTCTATGGTTCCATGACGAACCCGAAGCCCACGCCAGCGCCCATGACTGGAGACTCAGAGCGTCGCGCGGGAAAACCACCGGCCACTGGGACATAGACACTGACAGCACCAACGACGAACGGACTGGTAAGCTAATGTCGGGTCCACAATCATTCTGGTGAGTAAGGGCGGTCGAAGTCGCCATCGCTTTCCGGAACGAGCGTTGACAGGCGCGGGTGCTGAAGGCCGCCAGAAGCCCAAGGGATCGAGCGGGGTACGCCCCGCCGGAGGAGATGATGTCTACACGCAGAAGCACGCTGTATTCAGCCGGACTGATTGCCGCAATGTCTATGGTCATCGGCATGGTGATCGCGTCACGTTTTGACATGACGCCGGCCTCGTCTGCCCAGACTTTCGATGTCCCGCCTTTGAATAGCGCGCCGCTGGACGGGCCGATCCATGCGGGCACGTTTCGCGAGATCGCAAGGAACCAGACCGCGACGGTGGTCAATATCCGGACCGAATCGCAGCAACAGAGCCAAAGAAACGACCCCTTTGGCGGCGATGACCTTTTTCGTCGCTTCTTTGGCCAGCCTGACAACCAACCGCGTCAGCGCGAACGCACCGTCCAATCGGCCGGCACCGGCTTCGTCATTGACAAGAGCGGGCTAATTCTCACCAATAACCACGTGGTTGAAAACGCCACCAGCATTGAGATCGACTTCTTCGGTGACGAAGAAGGTCTGTTCTTCGAGGCGGAAGTGCTGGGACGAGACCAGCTCACCGACAGCGCCCTGCTGCGGTTGGTGGAGATGCCGGAGACTGAGCTAGCCGTCGCCGCGTTTGGCGACTCGAGTCAGATAGCGGCAGGTGACTGGGTGATGGCGATCGGCAACCCGTTCGGCTTTGGTCATACCATCACGGTCGGTGTCATCTCGGCGGTTGGTCGCCCGTTTACAGCGGTTCGCGGACGCGCGCAGGACGTGCTGCAAACCGATGCCGCGATCAACCCAGGTAACTCCGGTGGTCCTCTGCTCAATATCCGGGGCGAGGTCGTCGGTATTAACACCGCTATCGCGACCGACCGAGCGGCCAATGTCGGCATTGGCTTTGCGTTCCCTATCAACACAATCCGTGACGTGTTACCGGAGCTCCGAAGCGGGAAGGTCACCCGGGGACGAATTGGCGTCAATATTCAGAACGTCTCGCGTGAGTCGTATCAGGATCTTGGTCTCACAGAGCGCATGGGGGCGGTTGTCTCGTCCGTCGAGCGCGGCGGACCAGCGGACAACGCCGACATGCAACCCGGCGACGTCATCATTCGATACAACGGCGAGCGGGTGGAAAACACCCAGGACCTCCAGAGCCGCGTAGTTGCCACACGACCAGAAACGACCGTGCCGGTTGTCGTGCTTCGGGCCGGAGAAGAGGTCACGCTTGACGTCACGATTGCCGAGCTAGACCTCGAAGCCGGTCCGGCCGCCGTCGTTGAAGAGCCCGTTGATAGCCTGGGCGAAGGCTTTGGGATTTCGTTGCAGGATTTGACCCCGCAAGTTTCGAACCGTCTGCGTCTCCCGAACGGAACGCAGGGCGCGGTCGTCGTCGATGTCGAGAGTGGCGGCTCGGGCGAAGCGAGCGGCATCCAGCCGGGCGATGTCATCCTTCGCATCAACCGCGTCGACGTCTCGGGGGCGACGGAAACGGTTGCGCAGCTCAACATGGTCGAGACCGGCCGCACGGCGTTCTTGCTCATTCAACGCGGCGGGTCACAGATTTTCCTGCAAGTGCTCAAGGAATAGCGCGCGTATGTTGCTCCGCGACCTCATTCGGCAGCGGATTCGCTCCGCGGGCCCAATGCGGTTCGCGGAATACATGGAGCTAGCGCTCTATCACCCAGAGCTCGGCTACTACGCTCGCTCCGATCAACGGTCGGGGCGAGCGGGCGACTTCTTTACAAGCGTCGATGTTGGACCGCTCTATGGCGAGCTTCTCTCGGCCCAGTTCGCGCAAATGGGAGAGATTCTCAGGCCGGGACCTGCGGCCAAGAGCGGCAGCATTGACCTGGTCGAAGCCGCGGCAGGCAATGGTCGGCTGTCCCGCGACATCCTGAACGCCGCGCGCCATTCGTTCCCGGCTTTCTATCGCGCGCTCCGATTGACGCTGGTCGAGCGGAGCGAGACCGCCCGTGCGACGCACGACACCACGCTGCGCGATCACCAGTCCAAGCGGGAACCATCGACGGCCACGCTCCCGGCTCCGATCACTGGTATCGTGTTCGCTAACGAGCTGCTCGATGCCCTACCCGTCCACCCCGTCGTGATGGGCGACCCGGGGCTCAGTGAGATCTACGTCGACATCGTGACACCCAGCGACGGCCGTCCCGTCCGCTTTGTCGAGCGCCCGGGTCCGCCCGGCGACGATGTCGTGCAGCACATCGCCCGTTTCGACATCCAGATTCCGCCCGGAGCCCGGGGTGAAGTCTGCCCCGCCGCCGTCCGCTGGGTCGAAAGCGTCGGCCGCAATCTGGAGCGCGGGTTCCTGGTGCTCGTGGACTACGGCCACGAGGCGCACGAGCTGTATTCGGACACCCACGCGATGGGAACTCTCACCACCTACACGCGCCACGTCGGTCAGACGGGGCCAGACCGAGCGGGAGCCACCCCCCCGTGGCTGGACGACCCGGGAGCCAACGACATCACGGCGCACGTGGATCTCAGTGCCATACAAGCGACGGCGCGAGACTCGGGCTTCGAGACATTAGCGGTCATCGACCAGTCGTATTTCTTGCTCGGGCTCGGCGCGACGCGCCTGACGGAACCAGCTGACCCGGTCGCGGCCATCAAGCACAGGCTCGCCCTCAAGACTTTGGTTGTTCCCGGTGGACTCGGCAGCACCCACAAGGTTTTGATCTTCAGCAAGGGAGTCGACGCGCCGCCACTCCTCGCGTCTCAATTCGCTACACGTCTGACGTAGTGACACGTCCCTCCGACACGGGCGCCCCAAACCTGAACCAAGACTCTGGCCTCGCTCGCAGACCGAGTTCATGACGTCTGGCGATGCCGCTGGTTTTCTGGGAGACGGCGCACGCCGATACCCACCCGTGGTCTAATCTAAGGACCTTCGTCGAGACCACGTGACCTACGTTGAACGGGAGATCAAACTCCGCTTCGAATCGCCGGACGTAGCCCGAGCGGCGCTGATCCAGGTCGGTGCCACGCCGCTCCGCGACCGACGTCTGCAAGATGATCGTGTATACGACTGGCCGGATGGCCGTCTCACCAACGCGCGATGCCTTCTTCGTGTCCGCCGGGACGGCGACACGACGAAGCTCACGTTCAAGGGCCCTCCTCAGGTTGCCTCAATGAAGGTCCGCGAAGAGGTGGAAATAACGGTCGACGACGGAGAGCGTCTCGTGACTCTGCTGAACAGGATCGGCCTTACCGTCCGGTTCCGCTATCAAAAGTTCCGGGAGGAATTTGAGCGACCCGGCGTCGTATTGGCCATCGACGAGACCCCCGTAGGCACATTCGCCGAGCTCGAAGGCGACGAGCACGGCATCACCGCTACCGCCGCCGCGCTCGGACGGAAACCGAGTGACTACATCTTGGACTCCTACCGCGGGCTCTTTCTCAAAGAGCGTCAAGCCAGGGGACTCGACACGGGCCACATGCTCTTCGAGACGCCTTCGGGCAATCCGTCGTAACGTGCCACGTCAAACCACGTCCGTGCCATCGCTCCCTCCGGCACTCGTGTTGACTGCGGGAAGAGGGACACGGCTCATGCCCCTTACGATGGTGCGGGCAAAGTCGGCGGTGCCGGTCGCGGGTGTTCCACTCGTCCTTCGGCTGGTTCGCGCGCTCGCCGACCAGGGCGTACCGGCGGTGGTCGTGAACCTGCATCATCGGCCGGATTCGATTACGTCGGTGCTCGGGCACGGAGACTCGGTGGGCATACCCATTCGGTATTCGTGGGAGACCGTGCTGCTGGGTAGCGGGGGCGGCCCTCGTCGAGCCCGAGAGCTTCTCGGTGAGCGTTTCTTCATCCTCAACGGTGACACCTTGGTGGACGTCGACCTGGCGGCGCTACACGAGACGCACCAACGCGCAGCGGGACTTGTGACGATGGCGATCGCGGATAACCCGAACCCGAGCCGCTACGGCGGACTAACGGTCAACGACGCAGGCCGGGTGGATGGATTTGTCCAACCCGGTCAACCAAGCTGTCACTTTGTCGGGGTCCAGCTTGTCGAGTCCCGGGTGTTCGATCCGCTCCCGGCAAACACACCGGCAACCTTGCTCGAAGACCTGTACTGTCCTCTGCTGGCCAACGCTCACGGCGCTATTGCGACCCATCGTGTCTCGACCAGATTTCGCGAGGTTGGCACCGCGTCCGACTACTTGCAGGTGTCCGTCGAGGTTGCCCGTGGCGAAGGGAGGGGCGACGTCAGCATCGGCACCCGCTGCCAGATAGACGAGAGCGCCGTCCTCTGCCGCACCGTCGTCTGGGACGATGTCACCATCGAGGCGGAATGCCAGCTGACGGATTGCATCGTGACCGATGGCGTTCGGGTTCCGGCCCGCACCATCAGCGAGCGGATGATCATCACACGGGTCGAGCAGGGCGCGAAGTTCACGTCGCTTGCACCTGACGGCCACAATGGCGGATGAAGTCGCTCCAAAGTCGGCACGTGAGCGCGTGCACGAATGGCTGTTGAGAAACGGGTTTCCAGCCAACACCAGCACCCATGCGCTCGCCGGTGACGCATCAACCCGTCGCTACATCCGAGTCAGTCCGGCCGTACACACGTCGCTGGTGCTCCTCCTTCATCCCTCATCGTTCGATCCCGATACAGACTCATTCCTCAACGTCGGCGACCTGTTCCGGCGCATGGCCATACCGGTGCCGACGGTCCGCGGACATGATGCTAACCTCGGCATTGTCGCCCTCGAAGACCTGGGGGATGTGACTCTGCAGGACTATGTGTCGCGGGCTGCCGCGACACAACGGCACGCGCGATATGTTGAAGCTATCAGACTGATTGCGCGTATCCAGACCCAAGGGCGGGCCCAAACGGGAGAACAGTATCAGCCTTTCAGCCTGGCGTTTGACGTCAAGAAGCTTCGGTGGGAGCTCGAGTTCTTTGTCGAGCATTTCTTGGCCGCGCACCGGGCCATCAAACTCACTTCGCAGCGTCGTGCCGGCCTCACCACGGAGTTCTCGGCGTTGGCCGAGGAGTTGGCCGCGGAACCTCGCGTGCTCTGTCACCGTGACTTTCACAGCCGCAACCTCATGTGGCACCGTGATGCACTGTATGTCATCGACTTCCAAGACGCCCGCATGGGGCCAAACACCTACGACGTCGCGTCGCTCCTCAGAGATTCCTATGTCGAACTGGAATCGGCGTTTGTCGATGACATGATCGACACGTTTCGGCGGTCGGTCCCGTCGAATACCGGGGGCGACTTCCCTCGACGGTTCGCCGTGATGTCGGTGCAGCGTCATCTCAAAGCGCTGGGGACCTTCGGTTACCAGGCCACGACGGGAAACCCCCGCTACGAAAACGACATCCCGCGGACACTGCGGTATCTCCGTCAGGTGTTTGATCGACACCAGCGTTTCGACAATTTGCGTTCCATCCTCGCATCGGTGATCCCCGAGCTCGGATGAGTTCGCTGCTGTTACACTCGGAGGCCTATGGCGGTTTACATCGAGGACATCGCCTCCCACGAGGGCCAGGAGGTCACGCTCCGGGGCTGGCTTCACAATCGACGTTCAAGCGGAAAGATCCACTTCCTCACGATTCGCGACGGGACGGGCTTTCTCCAGGGCGTGATGTCAAAGGCGGCGGTCGGAGAAGACACGTTTAGCGCGGCCGACCACCTTGGCCAAGAAACATCACTGGTCGTTCGGGGGGCCGTCCGAGCCGACGCCCGGGCACCCGGCGGCTACGAGATGGATGTGGCGTCGATGACCGTGGTAGGCGGATCCCAGGACTACCCCATTACGCCAAAAGAGCATGGGGTCGAGTTTCTCCAAGATCACCGACATCTGTGGCTACGCAGCGTCCGTCAACAAGCGATCCTGCGAGTCCGACACGAAGTCATCAACGCCATTCGTGACTTCTTCAACGGCCAGGGCTTCATCCTGGCCGACACGCCAATATTGACGCCGGCAGCGTGCGAAGGCACAAGCACCTTGTTCGCCGTCCCCTACTTCGACGACCAGACCGCCTTTTTGACCCAAAGCGGACAGTTGTACGGCGAAGCAAACGCAATGGCGCTCGGGCGGGTCTACAACTTTGGCCCGACCTTTCGCGCCGAAAAATCGAAGACCCGACGGCATCTGACCGAATTCTGGATGGTCGAGCCCGAAATGGCATACGCCACACTGGACGACGTCATGTTGCTGGCCGAACAGCTCGTGGTGTCAGTGGTGAGCCGGGTCCTGGAGACGCGACGGCGAGAGCTCGAAGTCCTCGAACGAAATCTGTCTCCGCTCGAGGCCGTGGCCAGCCCGTTCCCACGGCTTTCTTATGATGAAGCCGTCACAATCCTGACGGACGAGGGTCACACATTTGAATGGGGCGGAGATTTCGGGGGCCCTGATGAAACAGCGCTTGGGCGCCGATTTGACCGCCCGGTACTCGTCCACCGGTTCCCCGCATCGGTCAAAGCGTTTTATATGCAGTCGGACCCGGACCGGCCCGAACTTTCGTTATCCGTGGACATGCTTGCACCCGAGGGATACGGCGAAATCATCGGCGGCGGACAGCGGCTCGACGATGAACAGCTGCTTCGCGAGAGAATATCGGCCCACAACCTACCTCCCGCAGCATTCGACTGGTATCTGGACCTGCGCCGCTACGGTACGGTACCGCATGGCGGGTTTGGGATGGGGGTCGAGCGGGCTGTCGCATGGATCTGTGGGCTCGAGCACATCCGCGAAGCAATCCCGTATCCCCGAATGCTGCATCGGCTCACGCCCTAACCGCGCATCCTCGTGTCTTGACGGCGGGCACGCGTCCCGCATCGATGATTCTGGCCATGCGATCAACCGCGCGGCCTGGCTCGCAGGCCGCCATGAAGGAGACTTTTTACGGACATACGGCTGAGAGCGACACCGCCAGACGGGCCCCCCGTTTTGACGCGGCGAAGGAGTCACTGACGCAGAAAGCTCGCGTCGCGTTGGACTGCCCGCTTAGGGTGCGTCGAGAGAGTGTGGTGGGGCCCGCGGGGGATCGACGGCCACTGTCGCACTCGTCTGGACCCAGTCAACGTCGTCAACGCGGGGTGAATTCTCTGATTAGTGGCCCTGTCTCGGGTCGACGTGCTATATTCTGCTTACGTCGATCCTGCAAAAAAAGTGGGCGTTCGCCCGCTTTTTGTTTTTGCGGGCAGGAAATACCCGGACTAGAGCGTCTCGGGGACCGATTTTTTGGGTGAGGTGGGGCACGAAGACCTCGTAGGCGAGGCCCGGCGGATCGCGGAAGGCGTGGCCGGTACGTTTGGGCTGGATATCTTCGACATACAGCTTCGACGAGAGTCCATAGGGTGGGTACTCCGGGTCTTCCTTGACCGGATAGAAAAGCCCGGCGAGGCACCTATGGGCCCGGGGCACGAGTCGGTAAGCCTCGACGATTGCCAGCGAGTGAGTCGCGATTTGAGCGCGGTGCTCGACGCTGACCTTACCTTTGACCATCGGTATACGTTGGAAGTGTCGTCACCGGGCCTGGACCGCCCGTTGCGGCATCTGGGCGACTGCCGTCGTTTCGTCGGTCGTCTTTCGAAGATCGTCACGACAGAAGCCATTGACGGCCAGCGCCATATCGCCGGCCGCATTGAGCGCGTCACCGATGACTGTGTAGTGGTCGCGGTCGGCGCGCGGACATACGAGATCCCGTGGGCGTCTGTGACACGCGCGCGGCTCGACGTTGAATTTTGAAGACGATGGCTGTGAACAACCCGTTGCAGCAGACGATCGAAGCGCTGGCGAAGGAGAAGGGCATCGAGCCGGACGTCATCATCACCGCTATCGAAGATGCGGTCCTTACCGCGTCCAGGCGGTACTACAAGTCTGACGAAAACCTCCGGACGAAGTTCAACCAGGAGACGGGACAGGTCGAGCTGTTTGCCGTCCGCCAGATTGTCCCCGAGGTGACCGACCCGACCACCGAGATCGGACTCGCCGAAGCCCAGCAGATTTACGGCGACGAGGCTGAGGTGGATATGGAGATCGAGTTCCCAAAGCGCACCGATGTGCTGGGACGGATTGCAGCCCAGACCGCCAAGCAAGTCATATTTCAGAAGGTCCGGGAAGCCGAGCGCGACAACATTTTTGAAGAGTACAACGACCGCGTCGGTGATGTGATGTCGGGCACGGTGAAGCGGTTCGAGAACGGTGACATCGTCGTCGAATCCGGACGGATAGAAGCCCTGCTGCCACGACGAGAGCAGTCGCGGGCCGAAAACTATACCACTGGCGACCGAATTCGAGCCGTCATACGCGAGGTCAACAAGAATACAAAAGGACCACAGCTCATTCTCTCTCGTACCGATCCGATCCTCTTGATGAAGCTGTTTGAACAAGAGGTGCCTGAGATCTACGACGGCACGGTAGTCATTCGCAGCGCGGTACGCGAAGCCGGAGACCGGGCGAAGGTGGCGGTGTATTCCCGCGAGCGAGATATTGACCCCATCGGCGCGTGTGTTGGTATGAAAGGAACCCGCGTCCAAGCCATCATCCGGGAGCTGCGGGGAGAAAAGATAGACATCGTGGAGTGGTCTGAAGACCCGGTGACGTTTGTGACGAACGCGATCAGCCCGGCCCGGGTCCAGCGCGTCACCGTCGTTGACGATGTCGAAAGCATCGTAGAAGTCGTTGTGGAAGACGCTCAGCTATCGCTGGCTATCGGCAAGAAAGGGCAAAACGTCCGACTTGCGGCGAAGCTGACCGGTTGGAGAATCGACATCAAGTCCGAGGAAGAAAAGCGCGCGGAAGTCGAAGCGCGATTTGAGGCAGCGGAGGAATCGGCCACGCTGATCCTTCCGGGGCTCAGCGAAGAACAGTTACTCAAACTCAGCGACGCCGGGCTCGACACCGCGGAACACCTGCTGGAAGCGACCACGGCCAGCATTGGCGAAGTCGCCGGCGTCGAGGAGTCCACCGCTGAGGAGCTGCAGGAAGCGGTGCGAGAGCAAATGGCCGCGCTGGAACAGGCCACGCTGGAGGCGGCCGAGGCGGAGCAGGGCGCGCTGGAGGTGGCCGAGGCGGAGCAGGGCGAGGCCGAAGCGAGCAACGAACATCCCGCGGCCGCAGAGGCACACGGGGCGGCGGCGAGCCCCACGAGGCCAAGCGACGAAACGGTGGCCGCCGAGGACGATACCACGACAACGAGCTGACCACGCTGAGACACGACTTGTCCACAATACGCATATACAAAGTTGCGGAAGTTCTCGACCTCCCCAGCCAGGAAGTCATCGATCTGCTCAAAGAGCAGCACGGGATTGACGTAAAGAGTGCGTCCAGCACGGTCGAGGAGATCGTCGCTCGCCAGTTCGTCGACCGTGTGTCCCGGGACCGAAAGATTGACCTCCCTCGCGGACGGGGGAGCCAAATGTTTAGTGGGCCCGCGCCGCGGCCTGCCGCCAAGAAGGGACGTCAGGCGACTCAGGCTCCCGAAGAACCGCCTCAGCCAAAGCTCGGACCACCGCGTCTGATCAAGTTGGCAAAGGCCGCGCGGGAGGTTGACGAGGACGCACGGAGTCAGCCCGACGTAGAGGAAGCCGGTCGTAATGAGGGGATCGAGTCGGCCGCGGAGCCGGTGGCCGTCGCGGCTACCCCGGACCAAGGTGCCGACACTCCGCCTCCACCGCCGGTCGCCGAAGTTGCGGTGACGCCCGCGCCGGTAGAGACGGTTGAACGGCCGGCGCCGCGGATGCGTGGTCTTCGCCTTGAAAACGAGCCCCCGCGACTGCGCCCGCCAACCATCCGAACCATCGAACCACGCCCGCCCGTACCGATCGCCCCTGCGGTTGTGCCCACTGCGGCGAGCAAGCCAACAGGGGATCAACCAACGTCACAAACCGAGACCGTACCCGTCGCCGTTACGCCGCCGCCGGTCGAGACGCCACCAGTGGCGCCATCCGTAGAGGCAGCATCGCCTGCGGCACGAGGTGTGGTGGTACCCCCACCGCTCGATACGCCACGACCAACGACAAAGGCGCCAACCGCTTCGTCCCCGGCGCCGGCCGTACCCCAGACGCCAGCCATAGCTCGAGCTCCGGCCGCGCCCCAAACACCAGCGCCAACTAGAGCGGCAGCGGTACCACAAACGCCAGGTGCAGCTCGGTCGCCGGCCGCGCCCCAGACACCAATGGCTGCTCAATCGCCTACACCGGACGCACCGAAACCGGCGGCCGCAACGCGAGTAGCCGTGCCGCGGCCGCTGGGTCGCCCGCCGTCAATGTCGTCGGTGATCGCAAAACCAACGGGTCGTATCGTGCCGCCAACCCTCAGGTTGCGGGTCGAGGAATCGCGTCCGCGTCCCAAACGAGCGATCATCACCAGAACCGTGCCAATTGTGCGGCCCACCCCGCCCCGAGGGCCGGCGACACCGGGTCCTGGTACCGCCCGGCCGCCGCTGGGTGGGCCGCGACCACTACCGTCACAGCCCGTTCGCCCCGGCACCCCCCGTCCATTGCCAGCACGGCCAGCGGTTGGTTACCGACCGCCACCCAGACCATACCGATCACCAGGGAGACGCTCCGAGCGACGAACAAAGATTCAAGCGCCGATCGTCCCCAAGCCGCCGCCTCCGATTACCCGCACCATTACCCTCGCTGAGGGCATGACCGTCAAGGACCTCGCGGACCGACTCGAGGTCAAGGCGAAAGATGTGCTGAAGAAGCTCATCGACCGGCGAATGATGCTGACCATCAACACCACTCTTGACGCGGAGACGGCAACGATGATCGCGCGCGAGTTTGGCGCCGATGTCAAAATACGGAGCTTCGAAGAGGAGATGGTCCACATCGAGGCGGAGGAGACAAAGGCCGAAGACCTGGTGCCCCGGGAGCCGGTCGTCACGGTGATGGGTCACGTAGACCACGGCAAGACCTCGCTCCTCGACGTCATCCGTAAGTCGCGAGTCGCGGAACGGGAGGCCGGTGGCATTACACAACACATCGGGGCCTACACCGTCAGCGTCAAGAAACGCCGGGTCGTGTTTCTGGATACGCCCGGCCATGCGGCGTTCACCGCGATGCGGGCGCGCGGAGCGGGGGTCACGGACATTGTCGTCCTTGTCGTCGCGGCGGACGACGGCGTGATGCCGCAAACGAAGGAAGCGATCGACCACGCCCGCGCGGCGGAAGTGCCGATCATCGTGGCCATCAATAAGATCGACAAATCGAATGCGAACCCGGATCGTGTGAAGCAAGAGCTGGCGGAGATTGGCCTCACCCCAGAAGAGTGGGGCGGGGATACCGTCATGGTCTTGGTGTCCGCCAAGAAAGAGGAGAATCTCGACGGTCTCCTCGAAATGATTCTGCTGGTGACGGAGCTGGGTGAGTTCAAAGCGAACCCAAAACGTGTTGCGAGCGGAACGGTACTCGAGGCAAAGGTCGACCGGGGACGAGGTCCAGTCGCAACGATTCTCGTCCAGGACGGCACACTCAATGTCGGCGACGACTTTATCGCCGGCACTGTGGTCGGCCGAGTGCGGGCCTTGATTGACGACGTCGGTGCGCAAGTCAAAACAGTTGGTCCATCCAGTCCGGTGGAAGTCCTGGGTCTCACCGGGATTCCTCAACCCGGAGATGCGTTCCAGGCGGTCGACGACCCGGCGAAAGCCCGGCAGATCGCGCTGCTGCGTTCAGCAAGCGCCAAAGAAAAGGTGCTGGGTGACCGCAGTTCACGAATCACATTGGAGTCGCTACAGCAACAGCTGGCCGAAGGCAGCACCAAAGAGCTCCCGATCATCATCAAGGCAGACGTTCAAGGCTCAGCCGAAGTGTTGGCGCAAACGCTGGCAAAGCTTGGCGACGAGCGCGTCAAGATCGGGATCATCCACACGGGTGTCGGAGCCATCAGCGAATCTGACGTGCTTCTTGCCTCCACCTCCAACGCGATCATCATCGGGTTCAATGTCCGTCCGGACCGCAACGCGGCCTCTATCGCCAAAGCCGAAGGCGTCGATATTCGCAAGCACTCGGTCATCTACCATGTGACCGACGAGATCAAGCAAGCGATGGCGGGCCTCCTTGAGCCAACGTTGCGAGAGCAGCAACTTGGGGCAGCGACGGTGCGAGAAACGTTCAAGGTGCCAAAGTTCGGGACCGCAGCCGGGTGCATGGTCACCGAGGGTCAGATTAGCCGCAGCAGCGAAGCCAAGGTCAGGCTAGTGCGGGACGGCGTCGTCGTCCACGAAGGCCGGATCGGCTCTCTGCGTCGATTCAAGGATGATGTGAACGAAGTCAAAACGGGCTTTGAGTTCGGTATGGCTTTCGAACGATTCTCGGATATAAAAATCGGTGATGTCATCGAGTCGTTTACGGTCGAAAAGGTGGCGGCAACGGTAAGCTAGTGGCGTGTCTTCGTCGACTCGTGCTATCGCTCTGTTGTCCTTGGAGCTGTATCTACCGGCGGCGCGATCGCTGAAGGACAAGCGACGGGTGCTTCGCGGAATCAAAGACCGGCTGCATCTACTCAATGTCGCCGTCGCCGAAGTGGAGCACCAAGAGTTGTGGCAACGTGTGGGACTCGCTATTGTCACCGTCGGCTCTTCCCGGGTGGTTGTCGAGCAAACGCTTGAGAAGACGCTCGATGAAATCGAACGAAGGGACCCCGGTGCAATCACGCGTTCGGATCTTGAATGGCTCAGCTGAGCGACACGCTCCCGGTTTGGCTTTGCGAGCACTGTAGCGATGCCTCAAGGCTCCCGGCCAGCACGAGTAGGCGACCTCATTCGGGAAGAGCTCAGTGTCCTTCTGCAGCGTGAGGTGCGTAATCCCGACCTCCAACGCGTCACGCTCACGCACGTGCGGATGTCCAAAGACCTCCAGCACGCCCATGTTCTTTACACGGCAACGGCTGACCAGGAGGGCCGCCGAGCGCTTGTACGTGCGTTCCAGAAGACCGGGCCATACCTGAAGCGACTACTGGGGCGGCAACTACGTCTCCGATATGTACCCGAGCTCTCGTTTGAATACGACGAGTCGGTTGAGAGACAGGATCGGGTCGCCCAGCTATTCGCAGAGATCGCCGCGACGCGTCCCCCGGACGAAGGCCACGACGGTTGACCGCGGCTGCCTTCGCAGCTTCCCTGTCCCATGTTTCCCTTATGACTTCTGACCTTGAATCCATCGTTGCCGCCATTACCACTCGCCAGCGCTTTGTCCTCTCGTCGCATGCGCGCCCGGATGGCGACTCCATCGGCTCAGAGCTCGCGCTCGCCTACGCACTGCGCGCCCTCGGTAAAGATGTCGAGGTTGTCAATCACGACGCGGTACCGGCTTTCCTGCAGTCGTTCCCGGGTATCGACACGATTACGGTGGCCCCGCACGTGGATGGGTCTTTTGACGCCGCGATCATTTTAGAGTGTGGCTCGCTCGCCCGCACCGAAGTATCGGGGCTGGACGCGTACTACGTCATCAATATCGATCACCACGACGGAAACGCGATGTATGGAGACCTCAACTGGTTCGACCCAGCGGCAGCGGCGTGCGGGGAAATGGTGTATGAGGTCATCACAGCGTTGAATGTCCCTTTGACAGCACCGATCGCCACGCATTTGTATGTGGCCATCCTGACCGATACTGGGGCATTTCATCACTCGAGCATCAGCGAACAGACATTCGACATCTGCCGGCAAGCAGTTGCGGCGGGAGTGTCGGCGCCGGATATCGCGGCCCGTGTGTATCAGCAGGGAACGGTCGGCCGACTACGCTTGACGGGAACGCTACTCGACAAGATGGACGTTGTCGGTGACGGACACGTCGCCGTGCTCGAGGTTGACCGTCAGACGTTGGAACATACCGGGTGCCCACCGGACGACCTCGAGGGTCTGGTCAACATGCCTCTCGCAGCTCGAGACATTCAAGCGGTCGCAATGTTCAAAACGCTGGACGACCATGTGCGGGTGAGCCTGCGGTCGAAAGACAACATCGACGTCCGCGCCGTCGCATCGGCCTACGGCGGCGGCGGTCACTACAACGCCGCTGGTTGCACGATCGAGCCGGGAGATGACGCGGCACGGGCCGACGTCATCGGCCGTGTCGTAGAGGCAGTTTCGACCGAAATCGACGCCCCCACGGCAGGACCGAACCACCTTCGCGACGCATGACCCGGCGGCAATCGCGGAACGGCAACGACGTTGACCCGAGCGGCGTTCTCAGCGGGGTCCTCGTTGTCGACAAGCCGTCCGGAATAACATCTCATGACGTCGTCTCTCGTGCCCGACGATGCCTCAAGACCCGTCGCGTCGGCCATTTGGGCACGCTCGACCCGCTGGCCACCGGGGTACTGCCGCTCGTTGTCGGGCGCGCAACTCGCCTGGCGTCGTTGCTAGCCGAGGGTGACAAAGTCTACGATGCGGCAATACGTCTCGGACTCGTGACCGACACATACGATGTGACGGGGACTCCGACCGCGGTCGAGAGCGCCACGTCTCCGCAGGAGGTCACTCGCGCAGCACTCGACGTCCACCTCGCCCAATTTCTCGGAACGCGCGGCCAGCGACCACCCGCGTACTCGGCCAAGAAAATTCAGGGCGTCCGCGCCTACACTTTAGCGCGACAAAAGCAGGTCAAGACCCTCGCCCCGGTCGAGGTCACGCTTCGCTCGATAGAAGTCCATTCCATGGTGGACGGCCGTATATCGTGTCGGATTGCCTGCGCGCCCGGATTCTACGTGCGGTCGCTGGCCCACGACCTCGGCGAGTCGCTCGGCTGCGGGGGATGTCTGGAGGCACTTCGACGAGAAAAGAGCGGCGATTTCGGGTTGTATCACGCCGTCACCCTGGACGCCCTCGAACAAGACCCGACTTCTATCGCGCAGTGTCTGGTCCCGTTGTCTGGCCTGTTGCCACGGCTGCCACATGTTGTGGTCACAGAACGTGGGATGCAACGCGTACGTCACGGCAACACGCTCGGTCCGGACGACTTTTTTGTGCCAGACCCCGACAGTGCCGAAGCCGTCCCCGAGATTGCGGCTGGGAATTCCGTCAAAGTGTTGGCGCCGGATGGCGATCTTGTCGCGATCAGCGGGCGCGTGTCCGAGCAACCGCAAGGATCAGCGATAGGGGAGACGGATTCCCTGGCTGCGGGACTGAGGCAGGTAAACCTTTTGCAGCCACGGATCGTTCTAGTGTAAACTCGATCGGTTAGCTGCGGAGAAAAACGGTTCTATGCGGCGGTTTGGTGCGCGCGACAGCGCGTTTCTGGTCCGCTCGCGGAGGTTGAGCAGTGGCGTTTTCCAGGGATCAAAAGTCTGACATTATCGGCTCTTATCGCACCCACGACAGCGACACTGGTTCACCGGAAGTGCAAGTCGCAATATTGAGTGGGCGTATCAAGTATCTCACCGAGCACTTCAAGACTCACTCCAAAGATCATCACTCGAGACGCGGGCTATTGAAGCTCGTCGGTCAAAGGCGACGACTCCTAGACTACGTCAAGCGCAAGGACGTGGAGCGCTATACGAGTCTCATCAAGCGGCTCGGTATCCGCAAGTAGACGGACACGCGCGAGAATGAAGGCGGCACGACACTCGGGCCGCCTCCCCCGAGCCGTCCTACTCGACGACGTCTCTTTTGTTGGGAGCAGACTACATGCATACTGGCCAGCTCACAGTCGGCCACGCGGATCTCGTCATCGAGACGGGAAAGCTTGCGAAGCAAGCGGATGGGGCGGTTGTCGTCAGATTCGGTGACACCATGGTACTTGTCACCGCCTGCTACGCGCCTACCGCGCGCGAAGGCATCGACTTCCTGCCGCTGACCGTTGACTTCCGCGACAACACCTACGCGTCGGGACGCATCCCGGGCGGGTTCTTCAAACGGGAAGGTAAACCCACCGAAAAGGAAGTGCTAACCAGCCGCCTGACGGACCGCCCCATTCGGCCGCTTTTCCCGGATGGATGGAATCGAGAGACCCAGATTGTCGCGTGGGTAATCTCGTCGGATGCCGACAACGACCCGGACGTCTTGGGCCTGACCGGAGCCTCGGCCGCCCTGGCGCTGTCGCCAATCCCACTACAGAAGACCATCGCCGCCGTGCGAGTCGGCCTTGTCGACGGAAACTTCATCGTCAACCCGACCTACGCCGACCGTCGGCAGAGCAGCCTCGACCTTCTGATCGCCGGGAGCCAGGACGCGGTTGTCATGGTAGAGGCTGGAGCAACGGAAATCTCTGAAGAAGAGATACTGCAGGCTCTCGAAGCCGGGCATGCGGCGATCAAGGGCATCGTCCATACGATAGATGAGCTGGCCGCTGCCGCCGGGAAGCCAAAGGTCACCATCCCCGCGCCGCACGTTGATGAGGCGTTGGCCAAGCAGGTGGAAAACAGTGTGCGCGAGCCACTCGCGGACGCCATGCGAATACGAGACAAGCTCGCGAGCTACGCACAGGTCGACGCAGTGCAGGAGACCCTGTTGGCGTCCTACGCTGATGATGACGGTGGCTCATCCGACCGTCGATCCCAGGCCAAACGAGTATTCAAGGACCTCAAAGAAAAGGTCCTCCGGGACGAGGTACTGGAGGTCGGCAAGCGACTGGACGGGCGGGCCTTTGACCAGATCCGCGATATCTCGTCCGAGATCGGCCTCTTGCCTCGGGTTCACGGATCTGCGGTCTTTACGCGCGGGGAAACCCAAGCGCTCGTCACCGCAACCCTGGGCACCCGAGACGATCAGCAGAGAATCGAAGGTGTGACCGGTGAGACCCACAAACGGTTCATGCTTCACTACAACTTCCCGCCGTTCTCCGTCGGTGAAGTCAAGTTTCTCCGGGGACCGGGACGGCGAGAGATTGGCCACGGTAACCTGGCCGAACGCAGCCTCATCCCAGTGCTACCGGCGGAAGAGGACTTTCCGTATACGCTGCGGGTTGTCTCTGACATCCTCGAATCGAACGGATCCTCGTCCATGGCGAGCGTCTGTGGCGGTTCGCTCGCATTGATGGACGCAGGCGTCCCGCTCAAGGCACCGGTAGCGGGCGTCGCCATGGGCCTCATCCTGGATGAGACAGAGGGCAGCAATCGTCACGCTGTTCTCAGCGATATCGCCGGCGCGGAAGACCACTACGGGGACATGGACTTCAAAGTAGCAGGGACGCGGGGGGGGATCACCGCACTCCAGATGGATATCAAAGTCGCGGGTGTGACCACAGAGATTATGAAAGCCGCGCTGGCTCAGGCCAAGGCCGGACGTCTTCATATTCTCGACAAGATGGAGTCGACGATCGAATCGCCGCGTGCGGAAATCTCGAACTACGCGCCGCAAATCGTCACGATCACCATCCCCGTCGACAAGATCCGAGACGTGATCGGCCCGGGCGGGAAGACCATCCGGAGCATCGTCGAGAGAACCGGCGTCAAGATCGATGTCGAGGACGACGGTCGTATCAACGTTGCATCGCCGGATGCCAGTTCAGCGCAAAAAGCCATCACAATTATCGAAGAACTGACGGCTAGCCCGGAGATGAACAAAACATATCTCGGGAAAGTACAAAGGATCACCGACTTCGGCGCGTTCGTCGAAATCTTGCCTGGGATCGATGGACTCCTTCATGTATCGGAAATCGCGCACTACCGAGTGGGAGACGTCCGCGACGAACTGCAGGAAGGTGATCAGGTGTTGGTCAAAGTCATCAACGTCGACCCGTCTGGCAAAGTCAGACTGAGCAGAAAGGCGTTGCTCCCCGTTCCGGAAGGGACGAGCGAGAGCGATGCCGCTCCCCGTTCGAGTCGCGGGGAAGGGTCTGGTAGCGATGGCCCACCGCGCGGACGTTCACGTCCGCGCGGACCCAGAGGTCGAGACGGAAACCGGGACCAAGGCGGGCGCTAGCGTCGCTCGCCGCGTGCCAACAACGCGGCGGCGACGACACGGTCGGTGAACGGAGGGTGGGTCGACAGTAGCCATCGTGCGACCCGCGGTGGGCGCTCCTCCGCGAGGCTCTGCGCGGCCAATCGCCGGACACCAGAGATAAGTGCCTGGGCATTGCCCGTCATCCTGACCGCATCCCGGTCGGCCCGACGTTCTTGCCAGCGGAGAATGAGATTGCGGCCGGGCGACAAGGCACCCAATGTGAGACCAGCGACCAGCGCAAGCGCGGGCAACGCCGCGGGGTCGCCAATCGAGGCAACGCCCAGCATCAGCCGAAGGTGGTCGACGACGACGTGAGCCGACCCGCATACCGCGGTTGCGATCAGACCGTCTGAGACAAGGGTCGTCCAGAGGTCTCGGTGGAGATAGTGGGCAATCTCGTGCGCGACGACTACCTCGATTTCGTCGTCGCTAAAGTCAGCAAGCAACCCGTCCGTGAGTAGAACGCGACGCGTTCTACCCAGCCCCGCCAGCGCGGCATTCGGGTACGGCTGCCCCACCCCAGGGGTCCACTCATAGAGGCCGAGCAGCGGAACGCCGACGCGTCGAGCAAGCGCGTGGAGGCGGTTCCGGAGAGACGTTTTCGTCAACGGCCTCACCCGCGACACCGCGGGTAAGACGACCACTGGTCCGACGTGGGCGAGTGCCACCGTTGCGACCGCAAAGAGCCCCCCACTCGCCAGCCACCAACGCGTCGGCCAAAGGTCGATAGCGAGATAGACGACAGTGGTCACCACCGCGACGACCGCTGTGTGCATGAGCATCGCGGCCACGGTTTCGACCAGCCAGCCGACCATTGTGTTCCGAGAGCCGCGATATCGATGCTCCAAAAAAAAACGGCGATACCAAGACGCGGGCAACGCGAGCACGTCGGCCAAGACGGCGAGCATGAGGGCAAAAATCGCCGCGACGCTCAGCGCGGTTTCTGGAAGCGTCAGGAAACGGACCATTTCGCGCGCGCGGTCGACGCCCCACGGGGAGAGGCCAAGTCCGACGCAGGCGATCAACGGGGCGGCCTGGACCGCCAACGCGAACGACTCCGCCCAGCGTCGGTGACGGTGATAGCGGGTGGACTTGTCCTCGTTCACAAGCTCGTGTCCTGGTGTGAGATAAGAGGACCAGAGCCCACGACGTCGTGCAGGATTACTGATTCAGAGAACGAGACCAGCGTTTGCAAGTGGACAGTCGCAGAAAAATTTATCCACTAGTTGAGATCGACAGAAATCAACTTCGAAACACCTGGCTCTTCCATCGTGACCCCGTAAAGCCGATCAGCGATCTCCATCGTCTTTCGATTGTGAGTCACCAGCACAAATTGGGTATAGTCCTGCATCCCTCGCAGCATCTCGACGAAGCGCCCAATATTAGCGTCGTCAAGCGGCGCGTCGATCTCGTCGAGCAGACAGAAGGGACTGGGCTTGAATTTGAAAATGGCGAACATCAGGGCCATCGCGGTAAGGGCTTTCTCTCCGCCCGACAGCAGCTGAACGCTCTGCAGGCGCTTGCCTGGAGGCTGGGCGATGATGTCGATTCCGCTCTCCAGCACGTCGGTGTCATCGATCAGGAGCAGCCCGGCCCGACCGCCACCAAACAGCGTCGAAAAGATTTTCTGAAAGTGATTGTTGACCGCTTCAAACGCCTCCTGGAAGCGCTCGCGCGTAGTGACGTCGATGCGCCGGATCGCATCGCCGGTCGACCGAATCGAGTCCAATAAGTCCTGCCGCTGCGTCGTCAAAAAGTCGAAACGTTCTTCGAGCGTGTCGAACTCGTCGATCGCCATCATATTCACAGGTCCTAGGCGTTCGATCTTCTCTCGAAGCGCGAGAATACGCTCTTCCGGTGTCTGAGGCGTGTCGTCGTCGCCGTCGCGGGGGCTGGTGGCATCGATGGCGGCGTCTGTGTCGCTTTCAGCGTTCAGCGCGTCCTTCTCAGGTTCGGCTCCAGGGCCATGTCGGTCCGAATCTTCTGTCGGATCCGTGTCATCGGTCCCCTCTGCAACGACGGCACCGATCGCATCGAGACCGCTGTCGTTCTCGAGCTGCTCTACTTCGGCGCGGACCAGTTCGAGGGTGAGCTGAAGTGTCTCCTGACACGTCGTTTCGAGATGAGCCAGGTCGGCTTCAGCCGTGACTCGCTGCACATCAAGCTGCGCGATTGCTGCACGCACGTCCTCGAGCGACTCACGAGACGACCGCAACTGGTCGACTTGATCCCCGATCCGTTGGCGGACGTCGTCTGCGCGCTCATCGAGTGTCTTCACGTCGCCGCGAAGCTGATCGAAACGTGAGACGTCCTCGTCCAATTGCGTCTTCGCCGCGACAATTGTGGCCTCCAGCATCTGTCGTTGCGCGGATGCCTGACGATTTGACTCGCGACACCGTTCGAGCCGGTCGTCGAGATCACGCGCCGCATCACCGAGACGTATGACATCGGCGGTGAGCGCCGCCGCCCGCTCGGCCAGCGCCGCATGGCCGGCCTTTGCATCGGTCACCCGAGCGACCAGCGCCTCGACCCGTTCGCGAGCCTCGAGCAAATGGCGTTGCGACACCATGAATCGCTCGTCCGCCGACCGTTGCTCGATCTCGAGTCTCGCGATAGCCTCTCGGGCCTCGGCTTGCCGCGCATCCAGACTCGCTCGTTTCTCCTCCGCCCTCCGTTGCTCGGTCTCTACCAACCCAGTCTTCTGGGCAAGCCCCGCGAGCTCGTCGTTGACCCGAGTCACGCCGAGCTCTAGTTCAAGGAGCTCCTTCTCGGCCGAGTGCTCCTCGGTCTGAAGCGTCTTGACTCCCGCCTCGGCCCGAGTGGCAAGATCCGCAAAGCGAGCCACGTCCACCTCAAGCTGCTTGACGGTCTCCGTTTCCCGCTCCATCTTGGCGTGAAGCTCTCGGATTTCGCCCTTTGTGGTCAGGATCCCGCGGGCCTCTTCCTTGCCGCCACCGTGCACGACCAACGCGCTACGAAAAACCGTGCCGTCCGCGGTGGTAATCGGATCCGCCGTCACGGCTGCGGCCGCCTCGGAGACGTCGACGGAGGGCGCAAACCAGCGTCGTCGGAGCAACGCGCGCACGCCCGATGCCCCAGCCCCGTCCACGCGCACCAGGTCCGACAACGGAGTGAGGCCGGCCACGGGCGGCGTTTCTGGCTCAGACTCTATCGCGCGATCGGCGATGACGAAACCGCAACGGCCGGCGTTCTGCGATGAGGCCAGCATCATCCCCGCTCGAGCATCGGCGATCGACGGGACCACGATGTATTGGACGAGCTCACCAAGGTTCGCTTCGACGGCTCGCTCATAGTCGCGCTCCATATCGAGATGGTCAGCGACCGAGCCCAGATGGACAACAGACTCAGACGACGCCAACACGAGCCGGGCAGCATCGCTATACCCCTCTCGGGCGGCGACCAATTCCTCTATGGAGCGAGCACGAGCAGCCATCGACGCCAGTTCTCGCTCCCGCTCGCGCATCTCGTCTCCGCGGGCATCGCGTGAGTGACGAGCAGAATCCAGCTCGGCTTCGCGGTCGACTCGCGCCCGCCGAATCGTATCGAGATTTTGCCGCACGCCCGCGACGGCACTCACCAACCGCTCGCCTTCGAGAGACGTTTTTTCGGCCGCGGTCGCCAAGTCATCGGATTCGGCCCCAAGTCTCGTCAGCTCCTCAGCAATCGCTGCGGTGGCCTCGACGGCGTTCTCCACCACGTGTTGAAGCGCGGTCGCGGCGTTGATTGCCGCATATACTTCGCTTCGACACGCCTCGACATCCCCTTCCAAACCTTCGATGGCGGACAGAGATTCGACGTGGTCCGATTCATCCGTGCGGAGGGTCGCGGCGGCCGCCTCGCGCTGGGTCTCGCACTCGGCTGACGCCAGGGTCTGCTGGTGCAACTCGACCTCGAGGGGCGCTCGCTGTTGCTCCAGTCGCTCGAGCTCACTCTCGCCCTCGAGCACCGTCGACCCCAGCACCGTTACCTGGCTCTGGTCAAATTCGATCTGCTGCTGACGACGCCCCATCTCCAGCTCGTGGGCATGCGCAGCGTCGCGGGCCCGGGTCGCGCCCTGTTCGGATTCCGCCAGCTCGATCTGCAGCTGCGCATGGGTGTTCTCGATCGCGGCCAAGGTGGCGGCGGCGGCGTGTTCACGTTCACGGGTCTCGTCGAGACGACGGCTGGCCGCGTCGATCGCGCCTTCCAACGCGACGCTCTTTCGAGAAAACTGAACCTTCTCCCACTGTCTGAGCTCCTCGCGAAGGCGTCGGTAACGTCTCGCCTTTGCAGCCTGCCGTTTTAATGCGCCCCGTTGCTTCTCGACTTCGAACACGATGTCGTCAACACGGGTCAGATTTTGTTGAGCTGCTTCAAGCTTCAACTCGGCAGCACGCCGCCGGGTCTTGTACTTCGTGACACCGGCCGCCCCTTCGAGCAATTGACGGCGCTCCATCGGACGAGCGCCAAGGATCTGCCCGATCTTCCCTTGCTCGATCACCGCGTAGGCCTTGACGCCTACGCCAGAGTCCATGAGCAAATCCTGAATGTCGCGCAGGCGACAGACCCGCCCGTCTATCATGTATTCGCTCTCGCCGGATCGATAGAGCCGGCGGGCCACCTCCACGTCGCGAGAGATCACCGGTCCATCGTCCAGGTCGGTTTCGAGATCGGCGAGGTCATCGATCTCAACCTCAGCCGGCACGAACAGATCTATGTCAACCGCACGAGCTAGGTCTTGTGGCGCCTCTGACGGATTCACGTCCGCTGGCTCGACGTCTTCGTTGACGACTATCTCAGCAACATCCGGAGCTGTGCGTTCGTCGCTGACCGCGAGACCGTTGCCGCCGCGCCCCGGGGGGACACGTCGAGCGCCAAGGGCGGCCAGCACCGCCGTGACATGAGACAGTTGTATCCGTACCTCTGCCGTCGCGGTCGGACGTCTGGCGTCACTCCCGCTGAAAATAACGTCCTCCATGCGCTCACCGCGCAGGCTCCGAGCGCTTTGCTCGCCAAGCACCCAGGAAATAGCGTCAATGACATTGCTCTTCCCGCAGCCGTTGGGCCCCACAATCGCCGTCACGCCTCCATCAAAGGACAGCGCCGACCGTTCGGGAAAGCTCTTGAAGCCCGAGATCTCAATGGAGTGCAGCCGCATCGATCTCCTCGACTCTCGTCTCGTTTAGGATCGGCGTCCACGGGGGCGCCGACACAGGGGGCTGGACCACTGCCTTTCGACACAATTTGTCACAGCCACGTCGTACAACAAAAAAGCCGTCCCAACGGACTGACACCTGTCAGTTCTCGTCGAGCGGCTGGAATCGCTCTACCCGATCGTTCTTCCGCCCCAGTGGCAGTTTTCTACTCGTCCGCTTACCAACGGACCCGTCAAGGACCGCGGTCCATCACCATCGCTCACGCTGAGCCCGGGTTCCTGTGCGGGTTCGTGCGTATTGCGAGAGTGCCCCTATGGACCCGGTCGCAGTGTAACAATGTGGCTACGTATTCGGCAACCAGAGACTACTGTCCCGCTACCAGCGTCGACTCCGACCGGAGCTGCAACAGCTGCTCGGCCTGATCGAATAGCGTCATCGCTCGCTGCGTTTGCGGGTCAGCCCTGAATAGATTCTGACGCGCTTCTTCGAGCGTGAACAACGCGATGTCTATCTCAAGATGAATCATCGCGCGGATGAAATCCTCATCCTGTGCAAACCCTTCTTCATCAACGGTGAGACCGCGGTCTTCCAGATGGGCTTTGAACTGGTCCAGAAGGTCGGCGTCGACCTCGAACCCACGGTCTACGAGGACCCGCCCCGAGCTCGCCGCAGCGATCCGATTGTCGCCTTCCGCCGAAAAACGCTCGGCGAATCTCGCAAACTCCTGCCGGGCGGCCAGCACGCGCCCAAAGCGTGACGGGTCGAACCCCTCGATAGGCCCCGGGACGAGGCGGTCAGGTTCAACGCCGCCGCCACTGAACACTTCTCTCCCACCGTCCGTATATTTGCGGTCGGCGACCACATGTTCGCGCGTCTCCTGCTCGCGTAGCGAATAGGTGAGATATTCCTCAAAGCTGGCGTCCCACGGACGCTGAATCATCCGTCCACTCGGCGTGTAGTAGCGCGCGGTTGTCAACGCGAGCCCAGCGCCATGGCTCACTCGATAGACCGACTGCACCAGCGCCTTGCCAAAGGTGCTTTCCCCAACCACCAGGCCTCGGTCGTGGTCTTG
>Ga0310123_10000141_pt1 | contig 62330 bp, 48 predicted proteins | sample CB6_AW_1057_MG_FD_203505 | JGI IMG/M metagenome (GOLD analysis project Ga0310123, IMG submission 203505) | Marine microbial communities from Western Arctic Ocean, Canada - CB6_AW_1057 | ecosystem: Environmental > Aquatic > Marine > Oceanic | place: Canada: Western Arctic Ocean | collected... | reverse complement strand
ACGGTCACGACGGCACCGTTCGCCTCCGGTACCGTCTGTTTGGTGACAGGGTTGACGGAACCTATCTGGCAATCGATTCAACCCACGCGCACATGAACATGCCCGCAACGTTGCTCTGGGCGGAGGGGCTCGAAGATCGTCCTGTCCGGGTCGTGTTCGAGCCGCCGACCGACTCGGGCTGGAAGGTCGCCACACAGTTGTTCCCGACCGACGCGCCGTTCGTGTTCACGGCGCCGAATCTCCGGTATCTGTTGGACAGTCCGACGGAGCTCAGCGATTTCGAGCTGCGTTCGTTTGAGGTGGCGGAGACACGTTTCCGGGTCGCGGTCCATCATGATGCGTCCCCCGATGCGCTCGACCCCTATGTCGCGGCGCTCGAGGCCATCGTGCCGGAGGTCGTGATGGTCTTCGGCGAGTTGCCGAAGTTCGACACCGACACCTACACGTTTATCGCCGACTACCTGTCATACGCCTCCAACGACGGGATGGAGCATCGCAACAGCGCGATACTCACGTCCGGAAAGCGGTTGGACGAGCCCAGGGAGCGGACGGCGCTACTCCTGACCGCGGCCCACGAGTTCTTTCACGTGTGGAATGTCGAGCGAATACGTCCGCAGTCGCTGGAGCCGTTCGACTTTACCGACGCCAACGTCTCTGGCGAGCTATGGCTTGCCGAGGGCTTCACCAACTACTACGGCAAGCTGGTGGTGGCGAGGGCTGGCTTGACCGACGCCGAACACACGGCATCGAGCTTCGGTCGGACGCTCGACTCGGTGATCTCAGGTGCCGGACGGCGCCTCAACTCCGCGGTTGATATGAGTCGGTTGGCCCCGTTCACCGACGCCGCGTCGGCGATCGACCCAACGAATTTCACCAACACCTACATTTCGTACTACACCTGGGGGGAGGCGATCGCTCTCGGCCTCGACCTCACCTTGCGAGTACGCTCGGGTGGCTCGACGACTCTCGATGACTACATGCGCGCGTTATGGCGCCGGTTCGGCAAGCCGGGTGGGAGCGTGTCGGGCGCCGTCGATCGTCCCTACACGCTCTCAGACGCTCGCACGCTTCTGGCCGACGTTGCCGATGACGCGGATTTCGCCGATGACTTCTTCGACCGGTTCATCGAGGGTCATGAGGTGGTCGACTACGCCAGTCTTCTTGCCAACGCCGGTCTTGTCCTGCGACCGGCGTCACCAGGTCAACCAACGCTTGGAGGAGTCCGCCTCGGGGCGGGCATGGTCGTGGCCGAGCTGACGCCATACGGTTCGCCGTTGCATGACGCCGGCGTGAACCGAGACGACATCTTGACGATGCTCGACGGCCAGCGTATCTCCTCCGCGCGCGACCTCGCCCGCATCGTGCAGGGAAAGCGTCCAGGCGATCGGCTTGCCATAGGCTTCAGCCGCCGTGGTCTCAACGTCGAGTCTACCGTGGTGCTCGGAGAGGAATCGCGCGTCGAACTGGTGCTTGTCGAGTCGTCCGGAGCCGATCTCACGCCTCAGCAGGAGGCTTTCCGCACCGCCTGGTGGGGGAGCCGCCGATGACATCCGTGCTAGCACGCTGTTCTCCCGCCCTGGATCCGAGACGGTAAGGTAGTAGAGGTGGCTATCGAGACGCGTGATCCCGTGTGCGGGATGGAGGTCGACCCCGACCAGGCGAAGCACAGCTTCGAGTACAAGGGAACGACCTATCTCTTCTGCTGTGGTGGGTGCCAGACAGGCTTCGAGCGGGCACCCGACCAGTTCCTCGCCGCCACCGGCGAAACCGTCGACCAGGTTGCCGTTGCCTCGGCGGACCCGTTGGCCATGGGCGTCGGCTCCTACACCTGCCCTATGCACCCCGAGGTGGTGCAAGAAGGCGCTGGCTCCTGCCCCGCGTGCGGGATGGCGCTCGAGCCGAGCGTGGTGAGTCTCGAAGAGCCGCCCAACCCCGAGCTCGTCGATATGACCCGTCGGTTCTGGGGCGGCGCTGCGCTCGGTCTGCCGGTGTTCGCCCTGGCCATGACGGAGATGGTGATGGGGGATCGACTGACCCAGCTTGTGCCGCGTGCGCTCTCCAGCTGGATTCAGCTCATCTTTGCCACGCCGGTGGTCTTCTGGGCGGGTCGGCCCTTCTTCGAGCGATTCTGGGCATCGATCGTTCTGCGTAGCCCCAACATGTTTACCCTCATCGGTCTTGGTGTCGGGTCGGCCTATGTCTACAGCCTGGGCGCCACGATCGTGCCGCAGATCTTTCCGATCGGATTCCAGACCGACGGGAGCGTCGAGCCATACTTCGACACCGCGGTCGTGATCATCGTGCTGGTGCTGCTCGGGCAGGTTTTCGAGCTCCGGGCCCGCCACCAAACGGGCGCGGCGCTGAGGTCGCTGCTCGAGCTCGCACCGGATGTTGCGCACCGGGTGCTGGACGCCAATGAAAATGAAGAGGACGTTCCCCTGGCACTCGTAGTGGTCGGAGACACGCTGCGGGTCCGACCTGGGGAGCGGGTGCCGGTCGATGGACTGGTTATCGATGGCCGGAGCGCCGTGGACGAATCGATGATCACCGGCGAGCCGATACCCGTCGAAAAGGTGGCCGGCGCTCGACTGGTTGGCGCGACCGTCAACGGCACCGGCACACTGGTCATGACGGCCGAGCGGGTCGGCAGTGAAACGATGTTGGCGCAGATCGTTCGGATGGTGAGCGAGGCCCAGCGTAGCCGCGCGCCCATACAACGGGTGGCTGACCGACTTGCCGCCGTGTTCGTTCCTGGCGTCGTGACCGTGGCAGTGTTGGCGTTTATAGGGTGGGGGACCTGGGGTCCCGAGCCCAGGTTCGCGTTCGCCCTCGTCAGCGCTGTGGCGGTGTTGATCATCGCCTGTCCCTGCGCGCTTGGGTTGGCCACGCCCATGGCGATCATGGTCGGAACCGGTCGGGGTGCGTCAGTTGGGGTACTGATCCGCAACGCGGAAGCGCTCGAAGTCCTCGAGAAGGTCGACATGCTTGTGGTCGACAAGACCGGGACGCTCACTGAGGGTCGTCCAGAGGTCCGCTCGATCGCGACGGTCCCCGGCGGCAGTGAGGACGAGATCGTTCGCCTCTCAGCTGGTCTTGAGCGGGCCAGTGAGCATCCCCTGGCCGGCGCCGTGGTTCGCGCCGCCGAGAAGCGGGGCCTCTCCCTGCCGCGTGTCTCTGAGTTTCAGTCGGAAACCGGCGGTGGTGTTCGTGGCGATGTCGATGGCCGTCACGTCGTCATCGGGACGCGCGCGATGCTCGAGGGTCATGGCATCGTGACGACCGCGCTCGAGGATCGACGGTTGGAGCTTTCGGCGCGGGGAGAGACGGTCGTGCTGGTCGGAGTTAATGGCGAGTTGGCCGGGCTTCTCGGGATCGCCGACCCCGTAAAGGCGTCGGCCGGAGAGGTCATCCGTCAGCTACAAAATGACGGAATCCGCGTTCTGATGGTGACCGGCGATGCGCGGGCGACCGCAGAAACCGTCGCGGCTGAAGTCGGATTGGCTCTCCAGGACGTCGTCGCTGACGTGTTGCCGGAGGACAAGCGCCGCATCGTGGCGGAACATCTGGCCGCCGGTCGGGTGGTCGCGATGGCCGGCGACGGAATCAATGATGCACCGGCGCTGGCCGAGGCGACGGTTGGGATCGCGATGGGTACCGGGACCGATGTAGCCATGGAGAGTGCCGCTGTCACACTCCTCAAGGGCGATCTCCGTGCGATCGCTCGAGCGAGGGCCCTCAGCCGGGCCACCATGCGCAACATCCGCCAGAATCTCTTTCTCGCCTTCACCTACAACATGATTGGCGTGCCGGTAGCGGCCGGTGTGCTCTACCCGATCTTCGGCTTGCTGATCACGCCGATATGGGCCAGCGTAGCGATGACGCTGAGCTCACTATCGGTGATCGGGAATGCCCTGCGTCTTCGCCGCGCTTCGCTACACTAGAGCCGGCGGATTCGTCCGCTTTCCGCGCTTCGTTTTCCCACACGGGCACCGCCCTTCACGAAGAAATCCGGCTTGGTCTCCTGGCGCTCCGCGGCCAATACCGCTTCCGCCCGTTCGACGGCCAGCCGGGCCGATCGCAGGTCGGGCTGGTCTAGAGCGATTCGTTGCAGGTCCGCAAGGGGCGGCAGTGGGACCTCCTCTTTCGGCTCCACAAGCACACCGATCAATGCGTCCGGCGCTCGATCGAGCAACGTGTGAGGCGGGCTTGGGCAAGACGCTCTTGTTCGCCGAGCAACACGAAATGCTCATAGAGGCACGACAACTCGACAACCGCTTTCAGACTGTCGTGTTGGGAACGTCCACCGGAGACGTACTTGGCCTCCGACCCCGGGATTGTCTGGCATGGCAACGCCAAAGCGGACCTGGTTTGTGAACGTCGCGAAAGTGGTACAGTGCCGGGATGGTCTCTTCCGGATCGTGGAGTTGAGCATGTCGGTATCTCGAGAGCCATTGGTGCTCGGCGTCGTCTCGCTCGTGTCGTGTGCGCTGCCGATGCTCGCGTGCGCTCAGCCCCAGGGGGACGACGACACGGTGGCGCGTGTCGGCGACACTGTGATCACGCTTGGTGACGTCGAGGACGCTTGGCGTCGGGACGATGCCGCGTCTCGCATGAGGATGCTGCAGCAGCTGTACGACACGCGACGGCAGGCTCTCGAGAGAATGATCGGGGAGCACCTGATCGAACGAGAGGCCGATGCCCGTGCCATGACGCGAGAGGAGCTACTCGAGGCTGAGCTCCCCAGCCGAACGCAACCGATCGGCGACCAAGAGGTCGAACTAATCTATCAGCGGAATCAGAATGCGTTCGGCGGCCGTACGCTCGAGCAGACGCGACCCGAGATCCTGGCTTTCCTCGACCAGCAACGGCCGACCCAAGCGCTACACCAGTTCATGGACGAGCTACGGCGCGCGGCCACCGACGTCGTCGTCTTACTCGACCCCCCACGTCAAGACATCGACGTGCTGCCGGAAGACCCGTCACGGGGTCCGGAGGATGCGCCGATCGTCCTCGTCGAGTTCTCGGACTTCCAATGTCCATTTTGTCAGCAGGCGACCGAGACCATCGCACAGATCGTCGAGCGATACGGTGACCAGGTCAGGTTCATCTACAAGGACTACCCCCTCCCAAGTCACGCCGACGCGTTCAAGGCGGCGGAGGCCGGAAACTGCGCGAACGACCAGGGTATGTTCTGGGAATTGCACGACAAGATGTTCCAGACTCAGGATGGCCTGGATGTGGCCGCGTTGAAGACCTACGCGGTCGAGTTGGGTCTCGATTCGGACACGTTTTCGACCTGTCTCGATGAGGGGAAGCACGCCGAGCGTGTCGAGGGTGACCTGGCCGTTGGTCGTGAGTATGGGGTGTCGTCGACGCCAACGATATTCATCAACGGTCGGACCGTGATGGGGGCCGTGCCGTTCGAGACGTTCGACGAGATCATCCAGGAAGAACTCGCGGCCACCCGGCCCTGACGTTGCGATTCTTTCCCTCGCCCCTGACGGCGCGAGAGTTGCAACAGAGTCATAGAAACGAGAGGTCGGTCAGCTCGTCACTTTGTGCACGCTGAGTTCGAAGGGTGCGAGGGCGATGGAGCCGTCGACCGAAATCAAATCGACGCGCGGCGCGTCGAGTGTGCCCTTGAGATCTGTCTCGAGCCGCACCGCTCCCGACGGGGTGGTCCAGCCGTTCGGAACCAGTGGGGTGAAATCTGCCAGGTCGGTCAGCTCGCCGTCGAATCCGCCACTGAGAGCTCCGCTTTCCCAAACGACTTCGGCTTCTCCCCGAACGGTGTTTTCGCCGAGTCGGTCCACATCACCAGAGAGACCGAGTGACAGATTCATCGGGGCCAGGTGTCCCACCCCAGTGGCCATCCCGTCTACTAGACCGCTGACCGACGGTGATTCGAGCGACCCGGCGACCTCCAGTTGTGCGGCCACGTGACCACCCAGATCACCCAAGATATCGGTGACCCAACTCTCGGTCGGCGGTGTAAGGAAAGCAGCGTGACAGACCGACAGGTCGTCACACGCGACCTCGAGCTCACCATTGATGCTGAGCTCGGGCCAGCTGCCCGACACGGCGGTGCCGTCGATGGTTCCGACCAGCCGGGCACCGTCGAAGGACTGGTCAACCGTGAGTTGATACGATCCGTTCCTTCCGACCAGACGCGTCTCTCCGACCCGTCCGCGATCCGAGCCGAGATTGCGGAAGGTCACGGCGCTCGACCGCGGGTCGATGTCAGTCCACTCCAGAGCCATGCTCCCGCTCAACACGGTGTCGCTCAACACGGTGTCACTAGACGACGAATCGGGGAGGGACGGCAGGTCCCTTTCGAGGCTGTCGAGCAGCACCCCAGCGGCGACCGCGTCCCACCGGACGTCAATCGAGCTCGCGGCGTCATCGGAAAAAGAGACGAGCCCCGATGCCGAGACGGTGCCCTCGGCGAGCGTCATCGAGACGGCGTCGACGCGAGTGGCCGATGTCGTCACATGCAGCCGCCCGCTTAGCGCCTCTATGCCGAGCTGGTTCCAGCTCACGCGGTCACTCGACACGGACACCTCCGCGGTGGGGTTGCCCGCCCGGCCGGCGACGCTGCCGACGACAGTGAGCTCACCGGTGACGGAGTCTTGGTTGAGACGGATGGCCAACGGTGCCAGGTTCAACGTGGAGTTCACCGTCAGGTCCAGGGTCGGACTGGAGAGCAGCGACCCGATCTCTCCGCTCGTGGTCAGCACGCCTTCGGGTGATTCGACACGGAGTGTGTCGAATCCGAGTGTCGCACCGTCGAACCAGAGCTGACCGTGTAACCCGGTCAGCCGTGCCTCGTCTCCGTCCAGGTCGATGACGATGGCCGCGGTCAGGTTGACCGGACCCGCGATGCGAGACTCCGTGCCAGCCAGCGAGAGCGTCGTCGGACCAACGTCGACGCTGAGTCGGCGCGCCTCGTCCAGTCACGTCACGCTGAGGCCCTCGACCGCGAGGTCTCCGATCGGAAGGAGTGGGTTCGACGGAATCGCGTTATCCGATTCGGCTTGCATGGACGGCAGGTTGGAGGAGCCGTTTTGGTCGGTGTGAACGGAGACTCGCGGCCCGACGAGTGCTAGCGTCTGGATGGATAGCTCGCTCCACAGAACGGACCACGGAAAATCTATTCGCGCCTCGTCGACGGTGAAGAACGGTTCGTCGGGACGTTCTCGGGTCGCAAGCGTCAGACCTCGGAACCGCACGTCGAGGCCTACGACCTTCACCACCAGTTCGTCGGCGTGCCCAACGATTTCGTACTGCTGCTCCAGTGCGGCAAACACGCGTCCGAGCAGTCGGTTGTGAAAGAAGGGTGACGAGACGAGAATCAGGAGCCCGAGGATGCCGACAAGCACCAGGCCACCCACGAGGCCGAGGCGGCGCTGGGCCGAGGAGAGAGACATTCCGTCTCTATTCTAGCTGTGGGACTCGGAGACCGGCTGACGGCTACTGGAAGGTCGCTTGCTCTGCGAGCCAGGCGTCGAAGTCGGCCGGGCTCTGTGCGTGCACGGCGGCGCGCATGCGGTAGTGACCGAGGCCACACAGCTGGGAGCAGTTGATCTCGAACTCGCCAATCACGGTTGGCACCCACCACATCGGCATCTCTAATCCGGGGATGGCGTCCTGTTTCACGCGCATCGCGGCGATACCGAGGCTGTGGATGACGTCCAACGTGGTGAGATACACGATGACCGGCTTGCCGACCGGGAGGGCTACGTCGTTGATGGTGTAAATGTCATCCGCGCCGCTTGGGTCGCTCCGGTCGAGTCCGATCGCGTTGGTCGGTGTGATCAAGCTTGCATCCCGGCGTCCAAACCGGCCGTCCGGACCGGGATACACGGCATGCCATTCAAACTGCTTGGCGATTATGTGAATGACCGTCGCATCTTCTTCCGGGGGAAACTCGTTGATTCTATCGGCCCAGGCAGGGATGGCAAAGCCGACGAGCAGGACCGCCTCGATCACGGCGATGGCGATATCCAGATAGCTGGAGTTGTGGCTCTTGACACCGACATAGTCGGCCGTTGGATTCGCCGACGCCCTAAATCGAATCAACACCCAGATGAAGAAGATGCCCCATCCGACGAACAAGATGAACATCAGGTAGTGAATCCAGATGATCATCTGATCTATGTCGGCCGCGTGCGCCGATGCTTGTACCGGCAGGCCAAGAAATTCACCCATCGAAACCTTCTCCCTGGTATTGGTCCTGGCTCTGACCCAAAGCCATGCGCGAGCGCTTGATCAAGTAAAAGATGAACCCGACAAATCCACTTAGGACGCCACCGGTGATTCCCAGAAGCGTGAACACGGCCCAGTTCATGCTCTGCCCGATCTGCGAGTCGGGGTCGGCTGAGAAGCAAATCGGACACGCGGCGGACTCGGGCGGCAACAGGACCAGGAAGGCCCCTGCCAACACCATCAAACCGGTGATTCTGTGTGCCATGGTGGTCAACTCCGTTACCGCATGCCGATCCGGCGCGCTTTGCGGGTGAACGCGACTAGGTACATCGCCATTCCTGCTCCGGAGAGCAGCGCACCCAGCGAGAACGCGAGATGTCCCCAGGAGCCCTGGTCCGACGCGTACATGCCCACACCCCACAGAGCGACCATCACGCTCAACGCGATCGACGCGGCGATGAAGACGAGGTGGAACCCCCGGAGAGACATCATCAGTGGGCGTCCTCCGTCGCCATTGGCGCGTCGGCGTTGGGGAAAGTCTTGTACTCCCCGTAGGTATTGGAGTGGCCTAGGATCGGGATAAAGATCAACACCAGAAAGAAGAATGCCGTGAGTAGCAGCGCGGCGTGGATGCTCTTCCGCTCGCCGATCAGGTGCATGAAGTAGGCCGCCACGAACGACCCCTTCGTCGCCGCGATGATCAGGGCCACGGCGATAGCTAGAGGCACCGCGAAGTTGATGTAGGACACGGCGACGGTGACGATCGTCAGCACCAGAAGCGTCGCGCCAATCTTGTAGTAGAGCTTGATGTGGTCTCTGACGTTATCGCTCATAGCGTTCTCCTCGCCGCCCTACAGTAGATACAAGACCGGGAACAGGACGATCCATACCAGGTCGACAAAGTGCCAGTACAGTCCCGCTGCTTCTATCCGGTTGATGAATTGTTCCTTGTTCTTGACCCACATCTTGAGCCCTGGGCCCAGGAAGTAGCTGTTGACCACGACGCCACCGATGATGTGGAGCGCGTGTAGACCGGTCAGCGTGAAGTAGATGGCCAGGTACGTGCTCTTGGCCGGGAGGTCGCCGTGCGAGAACTTGTCGAGATACTCGTAGGTCTTGACGGCCAGGAAGAGTAGCGACAGACCGACGGTCAGCAACATGTACTTCTTGTATCCGGACAGGTTGTCCAGCTTCAGGGCCGCGTAGCACAGGACCATCGTGACGCTCGACGTGATCAACACCACCGTGTTGAACGTGCCGATCGGAACGCTGAGGATGTCTGAGCCCAAGGGCCAGTCGACGGCATTGAGCCGCAGCAGGATGTAGGTCGAGAACAGCCCGCCGAACAGCATCACCTCGGAGGCGAGAAAGAGCCAAATGCCGAGCTTGACGTTGTTGAGCCCGGTGTCTGGCCGTTCGTCGACGATATACGGAATCTCTATCACGTTCTATACCTTGGCAGGCTCGGCCTGCGGTCCGCTCGCGTCAGCTTGCATCACGAAGTCTTCCTTGGCCCCCGGCACGCTGTACTCGTAGGGTCCACGATATGCGGAGGGCGGCGACGCGAAGTTGCCGTGCGGCGGCGGCGACGGAGCCGACCACTCGAGCGTCGTAGCGTCCCAGGGGTTGGCCCCGACCTTCTCGCCCTTGTTGATGCTCCAGAAGAAATTGAAGATGAAGGGCAACTGGAACAGGCCGAGGGTCCAGGCGCCCATCGAGATGACCGTGTTCCACACCAGGACGTCCTGGTTCATCACGTACTCCAGACCACCGTCGGCCATCCGTCGATTCATGCCCGAGAGACCCTGGATGAACATCGGCATAAAGACCACGTTGAGTGCGATAAACGACCCAAAGAAGTGGATGCGGCCCAGGAGGTCGTTCATCTTTCGACCAGTGGCCTTCGGGAACCAGTAGTAGATGCCGCCAAAGAGCGCCAGCAGGGTCCCGGGGGCGACCACGTAGTGGAAGTGCCCGATCACATAGTACGTGTCGTGAAGGTGGATATCCGGCGCCGCCAGACCGAGCGGGAGACCGGTGAGTCCCCCGATCGCAAACATCGGGAGAAAGGCGATGGCAAAAAGCATCGGGACGGTGAACCGGATCGAGCCTCCGTAGAGAGACAGGATCAGGGCCGACAGGATGACGACCGATGGGATCGAGATGATCATCGTGGTCGTCTGGAAGAACGAGCTCATCGTCGTCCCCATGCCGGTCATGAACATGTGGTGCGCCCACACCACGAAGGACATGAAGCCGAGGAAGATCAGCGACGCGACAAGCACGCGGTATCCCCAGAGCGGCTTCCGCGTGTTGTTGGCGATGATCTCACTCACGATACCCATCGCGGGGAGAATCAGGACGTACACCTCTGGGTGAGCCAGAAACCAGAACAAGTGCTGCCAGAGCAGCGGGGTTCCCCCACCGCTGACCTCCAGCGGAGTATTGCTGACCACGAGACCGCTCGGGAGGAAGAAGCTGGTGCCGGCCACGCGATCCATTAGCTGCAGAACCCCGGCCGCCTCCAGCGGCGGGAAGGCCAGCAACAGCAGGAAGGAGGTCACGAGCTGGGCCCAGACGAAGAACGGCAGCCGCATGAAACTGAGGCCCGGCGCTCTGAGCTGCACGGTGGTCACGATGAAGTTCACCGAACCGAGCAGTGACGAGGTGATCAGGAAGATCATGCCTATGAGCCAGAGCGTCTGACCGGTTGTCGCGATGACCGAGAGGGGAGCGTACGACGTCCACCCGGAGTTGGCGGCTCCACCGGGGACAAAGAAGCTGGCAAACATCACGACGCCGCCGATAAAGAACGACCAGTAGCTCATCATGTTGAGCTTTGGGAACGCCATGTCGGGCGCGCCGATCTGCAGCGGTAGGACGAAGTTCCCGAAGCCGCCCACGGCCAGAGGGACGACCCCCAAGAACACCATGATGGTCCCGTGCATCGCCCCGAGCTGGTTGTAGAACTCGGGAAGCATGACGCCGTCGTTGGCCCGCGAGTCGCCCAGCCAGTCGCCAATAATCGGGATCGGCTGGAAGGGGTAGGCGAGCTGCCACCGCATCAACATCATGAGGATAAAGCCGAACATGAGGAAGAGCAGTCCGGTCACGGCATACTGGATTCCGATGACCTTGTGGTCCTGTGAGAACACATACGCTTGCAGGAACCCTAGGTCTTCGTGTTCGTGCGCGTGTTCGGCCGTCGTCACGTCAGACAACTCGTGATTCCTTTCGTTGGTCTGTCGAACTCTTGTGTCCCGGGCAGAACCGGGGAGATCGATCCGCTTCCGTACAGTGAGATAGACGTCCAGCCCTCACCGTTCAACCGGTAAAAGCGCCAGCGTCCGGGGAGATTCTATCTGGCGTGGCTGGGACGCGCAAGGCCGAGACGATTCAGGTTCCGGTGGCTTCGCGGAGGGCGCGTCGCGCGGTGCGGGTGACGAGTGCGGTGACCAGAATGGTCGCGACCAAACCGGCCAGCAGGACCGCGTAGTAGCCAGAATCCCGACCCACGGCTCCGCCAGTCGCAATCTGCGCCACGTCGCCAGCGAGCTTCCCGTAGTAGGTGTAGAGCAGTGAGCCGGGCAGCATACCGATTGATGCCGCGACGTAGTCGAGGAACCGAACTTTGGTTAGGCCGAGCGAGTAGTTCAGCAGGTTGAACGGGAAGACGGGGGACAGCCGCAGCAGCAAGACGATCTTGAAGCCTTCCCGGCCGATCGCCCGGTCGATGGCTGCGAACCGCTCGTTCCCTGTGAGGCGGCCCTCGATCGCCGACCGCGCCACATACCTCGCCGCCAGGAAGGCCAGCGCCGACCCGAGCGTCGCGCCGAGCATGACAAAGATCGTGCCTCGGGCGAGTCCGAAGATAGCCCCGGCGGCGAGTGTGAGGACCGATCCTGGGACGAACCCGACGGTGGCCCCGGCGTAGCCAAGGATGAAGACGACCGGCCCCCACACGCCAAGGCCCTCGACCCAGGCGGCAAACTGGGGAAGCACGCCAGCCAGTTGCCGTCCGACGGAGACGATCAGTCCGGCGGCGACGAGCGCGATGAGGATTCGACCAATCGGGAGGGGACGGGGGTTCTCTCGGTCGGTGTTCATTCTTCTACTGTATTCTGCCTTCTGACTGCTGCTGTCGTGAGTTCAACAGGTCTATACACCGAGGCTGGCGATGCGCGCGGCAGGCCAGGCGCGAAGAGCGAGCATATTGGGCATATGTGAGCGATGAGGAACGCCGCCAGCCTGGATGCAGCGCGGGCCGAATGCATGGACCTGTTGAACTCACAACACTAGCCCCTGTCCAGCAGCAATTGGGAGCTTTCCGTGAAGGGCACTTACGCCGCTGTCATCGTTGTCCAGGTCGTCGTGCTGGTCACGCTCTGGATCTTTTCCCAGCACTTCGGACTCTAGGACTCCCCCGGTGCATTCTCTCGACTGGCTTATCGTCTTCGGGTACCTGGCCTGGATCCTCTATGACGGGATCAGGCGGTCCAAAGGTACACACGCGGTAGAGGGCTATTTTCTGGCGTCACGCTCACTCCCGTGGTGGGCCGTTGGGCTGTCGGTGATGGCCACTCAGATGAGCGCGGTCACGCTGGTCGGCACCACAGGGCAGGGCTATACCGCCGGCGTCCGGCTTGTTCAGCTGTATTTCGGCTTGCCGGTCGCCATGATCATCCTTTCGGTGACGCTCGTCCCGTTCTTTCACCGTGCCCGTGTCTTTACGGCGTACGAGTATCTGGAAAAGCGCTTCGACGCCAAGACGCGGGCGCTCGCCAGCCTACTCTTCCTCGTTTCCCGCGGCTTGGGCGCCGGTGTCATCATCGCGGCGCCGGCTGTGATCCTCTCGATCGTCCTCGGCTGGAGTCTGCCGCTGACCATATTGGCCATTGGCATCCCGACAACGGTGTACACGATGTTTGGCGGTGTCCAGGCCGTCACGTGGGCCGACGTCAAGCAAATGGTCGTCATCGTGGGTGGCATGAGCGCCGCGGTTGGTGCGCTGATTGCCGGTTTGCCCGAGGACGTGGGGGTCGAGTCGGTTCTCCACGTCGCCGGTGCAACGGGGAGGCTCCAGACGATCGATTTCACGTTCGATCTGAACGAGACCTATACGTTCTGGTCCGGCGTGGTCGGTGGGCTCTTCCTGATGCTCGGGTATTTCGGATGCGACCAGAGCCAGGTCCAGCGGTATCTCACCGCGAAATCGGTGGACGCCGGCCGCCACGCGCTGATGATGAGCGCCTTCGCCAAGATACCCCTCCAGCTTCTGATATTGCTGACCGGTGTCCTCGTTTTCGCGTTTTATCTGTTTGCCGTGCCGCCGATGCTATTCAACTCGGTTCACGACTCGCAGATCCGTTCGAGCGGCCGCGCGGGCGAGTACAGCGCGCTGGACGCTGAGTTTCGAACCGCCCATGAAACCCGACGTCTTGCGGCCGAAGAGGCCATGCGCGCCCGCGGGAGCGGTGACCCGACCCGGGTCTCCGCAGCAACCCGGGCGTTTCTCGAGAGCGAACGGCAGGTCGGGGATGTCCGTGGACGCGCGAAGACCCTCGTGAGACAGGTGTCCGGCGACGCGAGCTATAACGATGTCAACTACGTGTTTCCGACGTTCGTTACGACGCAGCTGCCCATTGGCCTCGTGGGTTTGATGATCGCGGCTATCTTCGCCGCCGCCATGTCGAGTATCGCTGCTGAGCTGAATGCCCTCTCGGCCGCCACGGTTATTGACTTCTATCGCAGGCACTTCAAGAAAGAGGCATCAGACCAGCACTATCTTCTGGTTTCGAAGGTGGCGACTGGATTCTGGGGTGCCTTCGCGTCGGTTACCGCACTTTTTGCCGCGAATCTCGGTTCCCTCATCGAGGTCGTCAACCGCTTTGGTTCGTTCTTTTACGGATCTCTGCTCGGCGTCTTCGTGTTGGCCGTTGGCGTCAAACGTGCCACCGCGACGGGGGCATTTTGGGGAATCGTAGGTGGAATGGCCACGGTCATAGTCGTAGCCACGACGACCTCCATCTCGTATCTGTGGCTCAACGTAGTCGGTGCGTTGGCGGTTTTCCTCGTCGGGAGCCTGCTCAGCGGCTCCGGCACGCCTGGTCAGTCCAGGGCCTCCTGACCTTCATCGACAGCAAGATTTTGGCCGATAACCTGAACATTCGGAACCAAAATGGACTACGATCCAATATCGGACTATTTTGGTCGGATATTAAAGTCTCCCCTGGACCACGAAACTGATGACTACTCCACAGCAGACCGTCGAAGAGCTCGCGAACACGGAATACAAGTACGGATTCGTGACCGACATCGAGGAAGATCGGATTCCTCCTGGCCTCAGTGAAGATGTCGTACGCCTCATTTCCTCTAAGAAGAACGAGCCAGAGTGGCTCCTGGAGTGGCGGCTGAAGGCCTACCGGATGTGGCAGGAGATGTCCGAGCCTGCCTGGCACAACGTCCACTTTTCTCCGATCAACTACGACGAGGTCATCTATTACTCGGCCCCAAAGAAGAAGCCACAGCTCAGTAGCATGGACGAGGTCGACCCGGACGTGAGGGCGACCTTCGACAAGCTTGGTATCCCGCTTGAAGAGCAGAAGTTGATGTCGGGGGTTGCCGTTGACGCGATCTTTGACAGCGTGTCGGTCGCCACCACCTTCCAGGACAAACTGGCGGACCTGGGGATCATCTTCGGTTCCTTCTCGGATGCGGTCCAAAACCACCCGGAGCTCGTCAGGAAGTATCTGGGGTCGGTCGTACCACAGTCCGACAACTTCTACGCGGCGCTCAACTCTGCCGTCTTCAGTGACGGCTCGTTCGCCTACATCCCGAAGGGTGTTCGGTGCCCGATGGAGCTGTCGACGTACTTCCGGATCAACGCGGCGCAGACGGGGCAGTTCGAGCGGACCTTGATCGTGGCCGACGAAGGCGCGTCTGTCAGCTACCTCGAGGGCTGCACGGCACCTCGGCGAGATGAGAACCAACTACATGCGGCGGTGGTAGAGCTGGTTGCGCTGGACTCGGCCACCATCAAGTACTCGACCGTGCAGAACTGGTATCCCGGTGACGAGAACGGCAAGGGCGGGATTTACAACTTCGTGACCAAGCGAGGCAAGGCCTTCGCCAATGCCAAGCTCACCTGGACCCAGGTGGAAACGGGTTCGGCGATCACCTGGAAGTATCCAAGTTGCATCCTGCAGGGCGACAACTCGGTGGGCGAGTTCTACTCGGTGGCCGTCACCAACAACCACCAGCAGGCCGATACCGGGACGAAGATGATTCACCTTGGCAAAAACACGACCAGCACGATCGTGTCGAAGGGGATTTCGGCGGGCAAGGGTCAGAACACCTATCGCGGGCTGGTCCGGATTGGTAAGAACGCCAAGAACGCCAGAAATTTCTCGCAGTGCGACTCGCTGCTGATCGGTGACAAGTGCGGGGCGCATACGTTTCCGTATCTCGAGGTTCGGAATACCTCGTCCCAGGTTGAGCACGAGGCATCGACGTCCAAGATCGACGAAGACCAGATCTTCTACTGCCGGCAGCGCGGGCTGTCGACCGAGGATGCGGTGAACATGATCGTGAACGGGTTCTGCAAGGAAGTCTTCAAGGAGCTCCCGATGGAGTTTGCTGTCGAGGCGCAGAAGCTGCTCGGGGTAAGCCTCGAGGGAAGTGTTGGATAAACGTAAGGACTGGAGAAAAGGCGACGCATGCTTGAAGTAAAGAACCTCCACGCCAACATTGGCGGGCGTGAGATTCTCAAGGGGATCGATCTGTCGGTCAAGGCCGGCGAAGTGCACGCGCTTATGGGACCGAACGGGTCCGGGAAGAGCACACTGGCGAATGTGCTGGCCGGCCGTGAGGAATACGAGGTCACGGAAGGTGCGGTGACCTACAACGGTCACGACCTCCTCGAGATGGAACCCGAGGAGCGGGCCCGAGAAGGGGTCTTCCTCGCATTCCAGTATCCGGTGGAGATTCCGGGCGTTAACAACGCTTACCTCCTCAAGGCCGCGCTCAACGAGGTGCGCAAGCATCGGGGCGAGTCTGAGCTCGATGCGATCGAGTTCATGGCCTTCGTCAAGGAGCGGATGCAGGTTCTCGAGATCGACCAGAGCTTCCTCAAGCGACCGGTCAACGAGGGGTTCTCGGGTGGTGAGAAGAAGCGGAACGAGATTTTCCAGATGGCAGTGCTCGAGCCACGGCTCGCGATCATGGATGAGACCGACTCCGGTCTGGACATCGATGCGCTCAAGGTCGTCTCGCGCGGCGTCAACGCTCTGCGGTCTCCCGACCGAGCCAGCGTGATCGTGACGCACTATCAACGGTTGCTCAACTACATCGTCCCGGACTTCGTCCACGTGCTCTCCGACGGTCGAATCGTCCGCTCCGGCGGCAAGGAGCTGGCCATGGAGCTCGAAGAGAAGGGATACACCTGGATCGAGTCCGAGACCGCCGACACCCAGGTCGGTGCCTAGGAGCCCAGCCTCAAGCTGGAAGATAGCCAAGTCATGACCCAAGTTTCAGAGAGTCAAGATACGTATCGCGCCGCCTTCGAGCAGGTGCAGCAGGAGGTCGCCGATGGCGCGGGAGGGCCGGCGGCGCTTCGCGAGCGGGCCTTCACCCGGTTCACCGAGTACGGGTTCCCCACCACGAGGCTTGAGCGGTGGCGGTTCACGAACGTCGCCCCCATTGCTCAGGGGCGATTTTCGCTGGCGGCCGCGAGCGCGGTTGACCCCGCGGCGCTTGCCCCTTACGACCTCTCAGGGGTGGGGCCACGCATCGTCTGTGTGGATGGCCGCTTCGCGCCGCAGTTGTCGAACGTGGGCGATCTTCCCGAAGGTATCGCGATCCGGAGCCTGGCCGATGTGCTGACGGCCGACCCGACGTCTCTCGATCCCCATCTGGGTCAACTGGCTGGCTTCGACGGCGCGGCGTCCTCGTTTACGGCATTGAATACCGGCTTGCTCCACGATGGGCTGGTCATTCGGGTTCGGCCGAACACCGTGATCGAAACCCCGATACACACCATGTTCGCCTCGACCGGGTCAGGACCCACGATGGCTCATCCCCGGGTGCTGCTCGTGGCCGGTGCACACAGTCAGGTTCGGTTGGTCGAGAGCTATGTTGGGCTTTCGGATGCTCCGTATCTAACGAACGGAGTCACCGAGATCTTCGTCGAGGACAGCGCGGTCGTCGACCACTACAAGCTGATCCGCGAGAGTGTCGAGTCGTATCATGTGGCGAGCATGCATCTGCGGCTCGGTCGAAGCGCTAACTTCTCGTCACACGCAATCACGCTGGGTGGAGCGATCGTCCGGAACGACGTGTTTGCCACCCTCGACGGTGAGGGGGGCGAGTGCACGCTGAATGGCTTGTATCTGGTCGATGGACACAGGCTGGTGGACAACCACACGACGATCAACCACGCCAAGCCGCACTGTAACAGCCACGAGCTCTACAAGGGCATCCTCGCCGACCAGGCGCATGCCGTGTTCAACGGGAAGATCATCGTGGAGATCGATGCGCAGAAGACCGATGCGAAGCAGACGAACAAGACATTGCTACTATCGGAAGACGCGCAGATCAACACGAAGCCCGAGCTCGAAATCTTTGCCGACGATGTCCGTTGTACCCACGGCGCCACGATCGGGCAGCTGGATGCGGAGTCACTGTTCTATCTCCGTTCTCGTGGACTCAGTTCGGAGCAGGCTCGCAACGTGTTGATCCACGCGTTTGCCAGCGATCTTCTGAACCACATTCAGATCGGGTCGATCCGCGAGCAACTCGACGCGGTGCTGCTTCAGCAACTGCCAGGGGCCGGGCACACCGCGTTTGCGATGGCGTGAGCATGGCCAACGCGATCCACGCACCATCAGTAGAGTTCGACGTCGAGCGAATACGCGAGGATTTTCCGATCCTTCAACGTTCGGTTCACGGCAAGCCGCTCGTGTATCTGGACAACGCAGCGACGACACAGAAACCCCGACCCGTCCTCGAGACCCTGGAGCGTTACTACGCTCACGGCAACGCCAACATCCACCGCGGCGTGTATCTCCTGAGCGAAGAGGCGACGGCTGCCTATGACGCGGCGCGTAAGAAGGTGCAGGCGTTCATCAATGCCCGGAGCCGTCGCGAGGTGGTGTTCACCCGCAACTCCACCGAGAGCATCAACCTGGTGGCTCAGAGCTACGGGAGGCAGAACCTCGGACCGGGCGACGAGATCGTCATCACGCACATGGAGCACCACTCGAACATTGTTCCGTGGCAGCTTCTCTGTGAGCAGGTGCATGCCCGTCTGCGCGTTGCGCCGATCGATGACCACGGCGAGCTGATGATGGATGAGCTCGAGAAGCTCATCGGTCCGAGAACGAAGCTGGTCGCCGTCGTCCAGCTCTCGAACTCGCTAGGTACGATCAACCCAGTCGAGAAGATCGTCGAGGTCGCGCATACGCACGGTGTTCCTGTGCTCGTGGATGGATCGCAAGCGGCTTATCACATGCCGGTCGACGTGCAGGCGCTCGACTGCGACTTTTACGTCATGACCGGTCACAAGCTCTACGGGCCCACCGGTATCGGCGTGCTCTATGGACGCGAGGCACTACTGGAGTCGATGCCACCCTATCAAGGGGGTGGCGACATGATTCGGTCGGTCACGTTCGAGAAGACCACCTATGCCGACCTGCCCAACAAGTTCGAAGCCGGCACTCCACACATTGCCGGCGCCATCGGCCTCGGGGCCGCAGTCGACTACATCACGGGGATTGGCTTCGCCGGCATCACCGCACATGAGACCGACCTGCTCGAGTACGGGACGGCCGCGCTGCGGGACGTGCCCGGGTTGCGCATGATCGGGACGGCTCCTCACAAGGCGAGCATTCTGGCCTTCGTGCTCAAGGGGGCGCATCCGCATGACGTCGGGACCATTGTCGACATGGAGGGCGTCTCCATCCGGACTGGCCACCACTGTACGCAGCCGGTCATGGAGCGATTCGGCGTGCCCGCTACCGCGCGCGCGTCGGTAGCGATGTACAACACCCGTGGCGAGATCGATCAGCTCGTCACCGCATTGCACCATGTTCGAGAGACCTTTCCGCTATGAGTGATCTACGAGAGCTCTATCAGGAGGTCATCCTCGACCACAACAAGAGCCCGCGAAACTTTCGAGAGCTCGATGGAGCTGACCGGCACGCCGACGGATACAACCCCCTGTGCGGCGACAAGCTGGCCGTCTACGTCAATCTCGATGACGACGTGCTCACCGACGTCAGCTTTCTCGGCTCAGGATGCGCGATCTCCAAGGCGTCTGCGTCCTTGATGACCGATGCGGTCAAGGGAAAGACGTTGGTCGAGGCGCAGCGTCTGTTCGAGAAGTTTCACCGCATGGTGACCGGAGGTGAGGACGACGTCGATCAGGACGAACTCGGAAAGCTGGCCGTGCTCGCGGGCGTCCGTGACTATCCGACCCGCGTAAAGTGCGCGAGCTTGGCCTGGCACACCTTCCGTGCCGCGTGCGACGACAAACACGAGCCGGTCTCAACCGAATAGCGAACGAAGGAGAACTGAGTCATGGGCATTTTGAATTTGAACGAGGTACCTCCATTCGAGACAACGGACGATGCGGACACTCGAGAGACGTCCCCGAAGGGGCCGGCCACACCGGTGGCGCCCATTCCGCCGACAGAACCATCTATTGACACCAGCGCGCTGACGGCACCGTCACCAGCCGCGTCGGCGCCGTCGCCTCCCGTGGAGGCCGACCCGGTCAAGACCCTCGAGCTCAAACCGAAGATCGTGGAGCAACTGGTCACGGTCTTCGACCCGGAGATCCCGGTGAATATCTACGAGCTCGGCTTGATCTACGACATCAAAGTCGATGCCAAGGGTTTGGCGGTCATCGAGATGACCCTGACCGCGCCCAACTGCCCGGCTGCTGTCACGCTTCCGGCTGAGGTTCAAGGCAAGGTGAAGTCGGTGGACGGCGTGACCGACTCACGGGTCGATCTGGTCTGGGAGCCACCCTGGGACAAGGACCGGATGAGCGACGCGGCGAAGCTGCAGCTTGGGATCTTCGACTGAGTCTGCGCCCGCTACAACGGTTCCACCACGACATCGGATATCGCGACCGTCGACAGAAGCTTCATGTTCTCCGCCACGTATGCCTCCGAAAGCGTGGTCACGGGAATCCGTCCCCCGTCTATGGCGTAGTTGTCCTGGGTCGAGAACAGCACGCCACCGACTCGTTCGAACGCGATCCCTTTCCGGAAACGCAGGCCACCGGAGAAGTCATAGCCGAACTGGTCCATCTGTCCGGTTTCCGGGTCAAACCAAAATATGTAGTTGTCATCGGCATCGTTGCTGGTGCCGGGTGTAAACGACACCCTCACTTTGTGTAGGTCTCGACCAAACCAGGGTTCGAGACCGAGGTCCTCGAAGTGGACGTCGCCGCCCTTCAACGTATACGGGAGGAGAGGAAAGAACACACGCGCATCGACGTAGGCGCGTGCCCGTGTCGCAGCTTGCTCGTCGAGGTCAAAGGGCTCGCCGTTTCGCCACTCCTCCACCGTGTCGTTGGTCAACCGTACCCGGCGCTCCCTCCCGTCGCCCCCGACTGTCCCGGTCACCACGTAGTCGTAGCGGGCTCCCTCTCGCGTGGCCTCGATCTGGAACCTCCCCGAACGAGATGAAATCGTCATCGTGGTCTTCGAGCGTTCGTACAGGTCGCCGCCATGAAACTCGATGGCCTTCGCGACGATGGGGGGCAGGTTCTCAGGCGGTGTCTCGGATGTGCCGCACGCCGCGACGAAGACGCATGCGGTGACGACGGTCACCAGGGAAACTCGCATGAGAGACCTCCTTAGCACAGTAGCAATCCGTAGGAAGAGATGAACTGGCATTCTCGCACAACGGGGTAGCCCTTGGGGGCTGCTACACTGTCGGGCGCATGTCGAACCGTCTCCGCGTTTTTGCCCCGGCTTCGGCATCCAACCTGGGCCCCGGTTTTGATGTCATCGGGTTGGCGCTGGAGCGTCCAGGTGACGAGGTCGAGGTCGAGGCAAGTGACGTTCCAGGCGTCCAGATCGTCGAGGTCACCGGCGCGCCATCCCTGAGCGCCGACCCGGCGGAGAACACCGCCGGAGTCGCGGCGGCCGCGGTGCTTCGTCATCTCGACCCGAGCGGACGGCAGGGCGTTCGGTTGTGGCTTCACAAGCGGATGCCACTGGCGAGCGGGTTGGGTAGTTCCGCCGCCAGCAGCGTTGCCAGCGTGGTCGCCGTCAACCACCTTCTCGGTGGCGCTCTGTCGGCGTCAACACTTGTCAACTGCGCGCTCGAGGGTGAAGTCGCGGCCTCCGGCACGTTACACGCAGATAACGTCGCGCCAAGCCTGCTCGGCGGCATCGTGCTGATTCGCAGCTGCGACCCTCTGGACCTGGTGTCGCTACCGGTTCCGGCTGCATTGCGCGTCGTAGTCATCCATCCCCACGCTGAGATCGAGACGGCAAGTGCACGTCGGCTCGTCGCCGAGAGCCGCTTCGAGATCGGTCAGGCCGTCGCCAACCTTGGAAACTTCGGGGCGATGATTTGTGCGCTTCATTCGGGTGACCTGGCCCTGTTCGGACGGAGCATCAGTGATGCACTCGTAGAGCCGATTCGAATGCCCCAGGTGCCTGCCTTCCGAGAGGTCAAGGCGGCCGCCCTTCAGGCAGGCGCTCTCGGGTGCTCGATTTCTGGCTCGGGTCCGTCGGTCTTCGCGTTTGCCGACTCGGACAGCCGAGCCGAGGTGGTGGCCGACGCCATGCAGGAGGCGTTTGGACGAGTGAGTCTGGACAGCGACCGGTATCTGGGACCTGTAAACACGACTGGCGCTCGTGCGCTAACGCAGCCCGATGGTGCAGAATAGGTGACATCGATGTTGTTCTTCACATTCCGCTGCGCCTCGATTCTGGCCTGTGCGTCAACGCTGATTCTCAGCGGGTCGGTTCATGCGCAACTGCTCGGGGTTTTTCGCTAAGCCGGCTCTGGCGGCACCGGCCGCACGACAGATGCGCCAAACGGAACAATGAACCACGCGGCCAGGTACGTGAGGACGCCAAAGACTACCGCGCCTGGAAAGACCGAGAGAACGACCCAGAGGAGACGGACGGCGGTCGGGTCAACCTCGAAGTACTCGGCGATGCCACCACACACACCGCCCACCTTGGCATCAGTCGCGGAACGGTGAAGCCGCCTGTCGGACCACCCTTCACCCGATCCCGCCGCCGTGTCCGGTTCGAGCCCTGGCTCAGCCTCGGGGATGATCAGCCAGGCCACCAGGTAGGCCAGAAACCCCAGAAAGATGGCTCCGGGAACAATCGTCAGAACGACCCAGGCGACCCGAATCAGGACCGGGTCTACGCTGATGTAGCGCGCGATTCCACCACAGACCCCCGCGACCCGTCGGTCCACGCGTGAGCGACGGAGATACCGTCTGCGGGACGCGTCTGGCGGTGCCGGGAGGCGCTGCGCCGCGCCACAGAACTGACAGAACGCCGCGTCGTCCGAAATGTCGCCGTTACATCGTGGACAGGCCATGATCACCACCTTCCAAGTAATACGGCCATCGTGGTGTCACGGTTCCTCGGTCAAGATCTCCGATTGCCAGTGACTCAGCACCTGGAGTGTGGTGGCTCGTTCGGTCGGTCGGAGCATCAGGAATCGGCTGCCGTCTGGGTCGACGTCATACGAAGGGACGTTGCCGCCAGGGTCGCTCAAGAAGCGCCCGGCGAACAGGTGGCGAGGCTGACCCGGTTCGTCCGAATCCTCAGGGACCGCGACGCTGAAGAGGTCGCGTCCGCGCCGATAGAACAGTTCCGACCCGTCGCGTGACCAGACCGGTTCGGTTCCGCCGGTCAGCGAGACCCGCGTCCCGACGTTGCCTGGGTAGCGCCTCAGATACACCTGGTCACCATCTTCACTGTCCGACACGTAGGCCAGCCACCGACCGTCTGGCGAGATGGCCGGGTTGCGCTCGTTGCCAGCGGTTGCGAGCAGAAGCGTCCCCGTGCCGTTGCCGGACGCGTCAATGGTCCACACCCAGATGTCCCGACCACGATCAGGATACGACTCGTGAAAGAAGAGACTCCGACCGTCCGGTGCCCAGGAGCCTGGCGTGCGCCCGTCACCGAAGATGAGAGTTTCAGACACCGGCGGGTCTGCGAGGGTCATGCGATAGATGCGCTGCGGTCCCTCTCGACTCGACGCGAAGGTGATGCGCGTCCCGTCGCGCGACCACACCGTCGAGTGGTTATCACCCTCGTCCGCGGTGAGCTGCCGCCGCTGCCCCGTTTGGGCGTTCTGTATCCAGAGGTCTCTTCTGAACAGGCCACTCCGGATCGTCATCGCAATCTGAGACCCGTCCGGCGATATCCGTGGGGACTGCTGCTGAGCCGCAACGGTGTCGACATCTACGGAAGCGCCCTGCCGGTCGACCCACACCAGCATGTTGTTCGCGGGACCATGTGACCGTTCCGCATAGATCATCCGACCATCGCGAGCCGCGACGAGACTCGATCGTCCGAGTCGGCGGTAACCCTCGGCTGAGCCACTCACTCCGTCCCCTACCACCCGCGCCACCCGCGCGGGTGCGATGACCTCTCGGCGTTCACTGTCGACGGGAACCACGAAGACCTCTCCCCGACGCGAGTACAGCAAATGACCGGTGTCGAGGTAGAAGCCACCGCCGTCGGCCGGGGCGAGGAGAACCCGCTCGTCCTGGTCTTTGACTTGGTCCTCGACCTGGTCCTCGACTTGGTCCACGACCGGATCCTCTTGAGTGGGCAACGCCATCCATGCCAGTCTGGGGTCGCGTTCCGTCCGTCCTACCGTGAAGATGATCGACCGACCATCGGGGAGTACATGCGGCCATCCGTGCGAGACCTCACCGACCTGCGGGTCGAGCTCGGTGAGCTGAGTGGGCGTTGCCGACGACACCCCCATCGGGACGGCCACGACCTGCAGCCCCCGACCGTTGAGCGGCGCAAAGACAATCCGGTCATCAGGGGTCCAGCTGCCCCCGGCAGTGCGGCCCCCTACCGGCGTGACCGCGACCGGAGCACCGCTGTCGATGACAGTCCATTTGAGAAATCCGTCGGCAAAGAATCCGACTCGTCCACCGTCTGGCGAGAAGAAGGGTTGGCTGGCGTTCTCGGTTCCGGCGAGGCGAGTGACGTCGCGCCGATCGAGCCGCCGAACGAACAACCACGTCTGACCCTCGACAACGGCTGTGTAGACGAGCGCGGTTCCGTCCGGGGCCAGCATCGTGTCGATGACATCGTGCTCGAAAGTCAGCGCCAGGGCCTCCATCGGCGGAGGCGCGGCCGGTTCCGGACGGGTGAGCATCCACGTCAGCAGGGCGCTTGCGCCTGCGACGCCGATGACCAGAAGCGCCAATCGTCCGAGGTTGGGTCGGGTCACTCCACTAGTATCGTCGATGGGCTCGCTTGAGCTCGGTCGCAATCGAGCGAACCAGATGGGTCGGCGCCTGCACGCGAGCGGCCGCGCCGAAACCCAGAATCCAGCTCACGAGCGCGGCATCCGTGCAGACATCGAACCGGATGAGGATCGAGCCGTCGGCCAACGTCTCGACCGTCTGTGACCGGTGCCACACGCGCTCGGCGACATACGGCGCCACGTCGGGGGTGAACGTGACCTCGACCCGCTCAGGAGAACCTGCGTGCATGCCAAGCGAGTGTGCGAAGACAGTGTCGCCGATATGCTCGATGACTTCGAAGGTCTCTTCGATCGGAGACAGCCGGCGAATCCTGTCGACGGCGAATGTTCGGACCTGTTCGTAGGCAGGCACATACGCGAAGAGGTAGAGGCTGCCTTGCGCATAGACGAGTCGGTAGGGGTCGATGCGATAGGACTTCTCCTTCCGACTCGACATGGAGTGATAGCGCATCGAGAGCCGTTGTTGCTGCAGAATGGCGTCCAGTAGCCGGCCGACGGTCTTTCGTTGCTGTGCCTCCACGCGCCGAGGCGTTGGACCCGGCTTGGCCTGAATCGCCTCAGGCAAACGGTCGAGAAAGGCACGGAGCCGCGAACCCAGGACGCCGTCCAGTTTGGCGAAGGCCTGCGTCAGGTCATCCTGAAAGGGCGTACCGCTCAGGCATTCCATCAGCGTCCGGCTGAAGTACAACGCCGACAGCTCGCCGAGGGTGAACCCGACCTCATCCAGTTTTTTGAACGGATGCCGGTTCAGATACCAGCGCTTCCGGCCATCGACCGTCTGGTCGTAGAGGGCAAAGCCTGCCTCTTGTAGCGCGTCGAGGTCCCGACGGATCGTCCGGGTCGTGACCCCGGTCAAGGTGGCCAGGTGGGGGATTGTCACACCATGTGACGCCTCGATCTCCCTGAGGACGCGCCACTGGCGAATCATCTCTGCGTTACGTGGCATGAAAATTAGCGCACCTTTGTGCACCCGATCTCGTCTAAATAATAGACGGGGGAGGCGTGACCTACCCTGTCACACCTCCAGGATAGGGTGGTGCAGTCGTTTAGAAACACCTTCTGCACCGAGGAGGGCATGATGCAACACGAAAACAACAGCGTGAACGATGCCACCGGCGCCCGGCAGCTCGACTTTGAGGGGGCGTCACTGCACCGTATGGCCGGTGATTCCGCCCGGAAGGCACCCCAGGCGAGACCGCGGAATCGAGGCCCTGTGTCCCTCTGCGTCGTGTGCGGGCGCTCACGCGCGAGGTTGACCCTGCCCCGTCACCACGGGCAGGCGCCGGTCAGGCTCTGCCTCCGCTGTCACCACGGCGTCTTGCAGCAGCGAAAAATGGTGCGTGCGGGCCTGGCGCCCACCCGCGTGGGACTCGCCTCGACCGGCGCGGCCCGCGCTCCTGGGGCCGGGGGGACAGGTGGGCGTGAGCATCGGGTCGCAGGTGACGCCGGCCTGATTGTCCCGCGTGAAGCGCGTCTCTCCGCAGACGAGAAGTATGCTGCCCTGACCCGCCATCGTCGCCGAGCTCAGGTGGCGGCACGTCGCGCCCTGGAGTCGCAACTCGGACCGGAACGTGAACTACGGCCAGTCCAAGGACCGAATCTTCTTGATCTTGCGAGTTGATGTCGCTGCCTCGAGGTCGTGTGGCCGAGACGGTCACATGCTAGGATGACGTTCGGTCTGTCATTCAGGCCGAAAGAGACGGTGGCGAGACGCCACCGCTACCAGGACCCCGGCACGAGACTCTCGGGGGCACTTTGGCAGAAGAATCGTCGTCGCAGCGCCGGCTCGCGGTCGTTTGCTCTCCGTCAGCAGATTCACGGCTCCAAGCCGCGCGCAGTTTCATCCACGCCTTCCCGCCTGCCACCGAACTGCTACTCGTCGGTGCAACCCGTGATGCGGTCGATGACCTCGTGCGCGAGTCAGTCGATCGCGGCGGTGCGTCCTTCGGACTGCATCGGCTGAGCATTCGTCAGTTGGCATCGAGCCTCGCCGGGCTCGAGTTGGCTCGCCGTGGTCTGGCCATTGCCTCCCCACTGGGAACCCAGGCCGTCGCCGCTCGGGCCGCGTTCGAGGCGCTAGCCGACAACTCACTAGACTACCTGGCGCCTGTCGCTCGGCTGAGGAGTATTGGCCAAACGCTCGCGAGCACCATCGCCGACTTGCGTGATGCAGATATAGACATCGGTCGGCTCGACGCACAGGGCGCCTGTGGCAGAGACCTCAGGGTTCTTGCCGAGCGCTACGAAGAGCAACTGTCCCAGGCTGGTCTCGTGGACCAGGCCGCGCTGTTCCGGATTGCCGCCGAGGCGGTGCCGCACATCGCCGCCCTACCAGTCAGTGGTCCACTGTTGCTGCTCGACGTTGGGGTGCGTGACGATGCGACGGCGGGGTTGATCCGGGCGCTGTGTGCCCGGGCGTCCGAGGTCCTCGCGACCGTACCCCACGGTGACGACTGGACCATGCAGATGCTGGTCGGTCTACCCGGCGCTCGAGTTCAGCCGGTCGCCCGAGATGAAGCGGACGACGCCAGCCAGTTGAGTCGGGTCCGGCGATTCCTGTTCTCGACCGACCGTCCTCCCGAACTGACCGAGCAGCCGGTCGACGTTCCGGAGGTGACGATGTTCTCGGCGCCTGGCGAGGGCCGAGAGTGCATGGAAATGGCACGTGCCGCCATACTCGAGGCCAAGCGTGGGGTGCCGTTCGACCGCATGGCCATTCTTGTCCGCGCCCCACAGCTCTATGCGGGCCTTCTGGAGACAGCGCTGAGTAGAGCGGGTATCTCTGGATGGTTCGCACGCGGCACGCGCGCACCAGACCCATCCGGGCGCGCGTTTCTCGCGCTTCTGGCTTGCGCGGCAGAGGGGCTGTCTGCTCGCCGTTTCGCGGAGTACCTTTCCCTCGCGCAAGTTCCGGCGCTGACGGTTGAGGGCACGCCTCCGACCGCTCCGGCGGCCTGGGTGCCACCAGACACAGCCGAGACGGACCTGCCCGGGCCCGCCCAGTTGTCGCTGTTCGACGTGGGTGGCCCCCTGGGGGACGCTGGTGCGTCGACGGGGGCCGACGGGGTCACGGTCGATGACGACGACGACCAGCCAGTGCTGGCTGGCTCACTCCGGACTCCACTGCACTGGGACCGACTCCTCGTCGAGTCGGCGGTCATCGGCGGTCGTGAGCGATGGGCTCGTCGGCTGAACGGGTTGGCCAACGAGCTGGCACTTCGTCGTGACGAGCACGCGAGCGAGGAGCCAGAGTCGCCTCGGGTGCGGTCACTCGACCGCGATCTGCGTAACCTAGACCACCTTCGCCGCTTCGCGCTCCCCGTCATCGACCGGCTGGCGGCTCTTCCTACAAGAGCGCCGTGGGGCGAGTGGCTCGATGGGCTCGAAGCACTCGTCCCCATGGCGCTCAAGCGCCCAGACCGAGTGCTCGCAGTCCTGGGCGAACTGAGACCGATGGCGCGCGTGGGCCCAGTGCCGTTGGCTGAGGTGCGCGACGTCCTCTCCCTGCGTCTCGCGACCCTCCAGGCAGATCCTCCGTCCAGACGCTACGGTCAGATCCTCGTCGGTTCACCCGAACAGGTGCGTGGTCGGCAGTTCGACGTGGTCTTCGTACCTGGGCTCGCAGAACGGATCTTTCCGCAGAAGCAGCGCCAGGATCCGTTGCTGCTGGACGATGTCCGGGAGGTGCTCAGGGCCCGCCCGTCCGACACACAGACACCCGGTCTGCCCACCCAAGACGACCGAGCGGCCGACGAGCGGCTACTTCTCCGGCTCGCCGTCGGTGCCGCCACCACCCGTTTGTATCTGTCCTACCCTCGCCTGCAGTTGAGCGAGTCGAGGCCCCGCGTACCGTCCTTCTACGCGCTCGACATCGAACGGGCCCGACGAGGTCGCGTACCGGACTTCGTCACGCTGGAGGAAGCGGCCTATCAGCAGGCGAAGGCCAGATTGGCTTGGCCGGCCCCCGACAACCCTGCCGATGCCGTGGACGACACAGAACATGACCTCGCCATTCTCGGTCCGCTGCTCAGGCAGACAGTCACGCCAGAGCTCAAGGGCCGTGCTCGATATCTGCTCAGGTTGAACCCAGGCCTGCGGCGGTCCCTCCTGACACGGTGGGCGCGATGGAAGACCCCGTGGTCGCGATATGACGGTCTGTATGCCTTGGAGGCAGGGGTACAGCAGTTGCTCGAATCTCACCGGCTCGACGCGCGGCCATACTCGGTCTCGGCGCTCCAGCGGTTTGCCACCTGTCCCTACCGATTCCTGCTGTCGACCATCTACCGGCTTGAGCCACGTGACGAGATCGAGCCGCTCGAGCGGATGGACCCGCTGACCCGAGGCCGTATGTTCCACGAGGTGCAGGCCGAGCTCTTCCGCGCGCTACACAAACAGGACGCGCTACCGGTCACGACCGCATCTGTATCGAACGCCGAGCGGTTGCTGGACGAGACGCTCGATCGGGTCACGGCGGCCTATCACGACGATTTGGCCCCGGCCATCGACCGTGTATGGGCCGATGAGGTGGAGTCGATGCGAGCCGACCTCAAAGGCTGGCTCCTGTGTGTGGCGGAAGAAGAGGGAGAGTGGATTCCGATACGAGCGGAGTTTGGCTTCGGCTTTGCGGGCGGTCACGGACGAGACCCCGACAGCGTGCCAGACCCCGTCACGCTCGACGGCCGCTGGAAGTTGCACGGCGTGGTCGACCTGATCGATGCCAAGGCGGGACCCACCGCTGACGGGGCGCTTCGGGTAACCGACCACAAGACCGGTCGTGACCGGACCCGCGACCGCATGGTGGTTGGGCACGGAGAGGTCTTACAGCCGGTGCTCTACGGCCTTGCGGTCGAGCAGGCCCTCGGCCGTCCAGTGAATTCGTCGAGGCTGTTTTTTTCCACAGTCAACGGACGGTTCGGTACGCGTTCGGTCACTCTTGGCGAGCAGGAACGACGACAGGGCATCGAGGTGCTCGAGATCGTCGACCGAGCGCTGGCCGCCGGTGAGCTGTTGCCGGCACCACGGAAGGGTGCCTGCGAGTGGTGCGACTTTCTCGACGTGTGTGGTCCATGGGAGGAACGGCGGGTCAAATGGAAGGATGAGTCGAAGCTCACCGACCTCGCGGCCCTCCGTCGAATGCCCTGATGGCAGACCGTCCGCTGGTCGACGCTGACGCCCGCGAGCGTATCAGGACATCGCTCGACGAGAGCCTGATTGTCGAAGCCGCCGCCGGGACCGGCAAGACCACCGAGCTCGTCGCACGGATCATCAACCTGCTCGCGTCTGGAGCCGCTCGCGTGGACGAGGTCCTGGCCGTGACGTTCACCGAGAAGGCGGCTGGAGAGCTCAAGCTCCGTCTACGCGAAGAACTCGAGCGTGCGCGGCACGGACACGACTCGCTCGCCGCCCTCGACCATGCCATCGCGCACCTCGAGGAGGCACAGGTCGGAACCATCCATGGTTTCTGCGCCGACCTGTTGCACGAGCGTCCGGTCGAAGCGGCGGTCGACCCTCGGTTTGATGTGCTCTCAGAACCAGAGGCTTCGCGGCTCTTCGCCAAGGCCTTTGATCTGTGGCTGGAAGAGGCGCTCGTCGCCCCCCCGGATGGCGTCCGCCGGGCCCTTCGTCGACGGCCAGGTTTTCGCTTCGACGGAGCCGGGGTTCAAAGCAGCACTGGTCCAACCGACCGTCTGCGCGCCGCGGCGTGGCGTCTTGCAGAGTGGCGTGACTTCCCCGCGCCGTATCGGCGCGAGCCATTCCAGCGCCACGCGATCATCGACCAGATCGTCGCCCACCTTCATGACTTCTCCGAGCTCACCGCGAAGGCGACCACCACCAGCGACCGGTTGTATCAGTCGACGAACCCCGCGAGGCTGGTAGCCCGCGCGATTCACGCACGCGACCGGGTGCGACCCCGCCGTCGTGACTACGACGGGATCGAAGCGCAGCTCATCGAGCTGGAAGCGAACCGAAACTTCATCAACGCGCAGCGTGGAGCCGGTGCGAACTACGGTCCAGATATTCCGCGGAGCAAGGTGCTGGAGCGGCACAAGAAAATCGTCGACGTGCTTCACCACTTCCGCCGAGTGGCCGACGCGAGCCTGGTGGCGCTGCTGCAAGAGGAGCTACAAGAGCCGGTCCGGCGATACGACCGTCTCAAGGCAGACGCCGGCCGACTGGATTTCGTGGACCTGTTGCTCAAAGCGCGGGACCTCATTCGAGACCATGACAACGCACGCGCTGCGTTCCAGGCACGATACACGCGCGTGCTTGTCGACGAGTTTCAGGACACCGACCCTTTGCAGGCCGAGATCCTGCTGCTTCTCGTGGCAGACGACCCGCGCCAACGAGATTGGCGCAGCGTCACGCCAAAGCCCGGAAAGCTCTTTATTGTCGGAGACCCCAAGCAAGCGATCTATCGGTTTCGGCGCGCCGATGTCAGCACCTACTACCAGGTCAAAGACGCACTCGAAGGGCGAGGCGTCCCTCTCCTGTCGCTGACCACGAGTTTTCGGGCGGTACCGTCTATCCAGCACAGTATCAACAAGGCGTTCGCGCCACTCATGAAGCCGAAGACGACCGAGTCTTCGGATATCGGGCCTGACCGAGCAGCGTATGTGCCGTTGTCACCACATCGCGCCGACCCGGACGGGCAACCGACGGTCGTCGTCCTCCCCGTGCCTCGACCCTACGGCGTCTGGAGAATGGCCGCGAGCGCCATCGACCGGTCGCTGCCTGACGCGGTTGGCGCCTTCGTGGAATGGCTGGTGAACGAGAGCGGGTGGACCGTCACGGAGAGCGGAACCGAACGCGTGGCAATCTGTCCTCGCCACGTGTGCCTGCTCTTTCGTCGCTTTGAGAGCTTCGGAACAGATGTCACCAGTGGATACGTCGGTTCATTGGAGGCCCGGGGCATCCCACATCTGCTGGTCGGCGGCCGAACGTTTCATGCGCGTGAGGAAGTGGCGACCTTACGCTCGGCGCTCTCGGCGATCGAGTGGCCCGACGATCAGTTGTCGGTGTTTGCCACGCTCCGTGGCTCGCTGTTTGCCATCGAAGATCAAGTGTTGTTCGAGTATCACCAGCGATTCGGTCGGATCAGCCCCTTCAGGATTCCACCGGAGCTCCAATCGCACGCCAATCGGGATGAGTCGCACGCTCGCCTGGCGCCCATCGTGGACGCGCTCATGCTCCTTCAGGAGTTGCATCGACGCCGGAACGACGTCCCAATGACGGCGACGATCGGTCGTCTCCTCGAGGATACGCGGGCGCACGCCGGGTTTGTTATGCGACCAGCTGGAGAGCAAGCGCTGGCCAACGTCCTCCAGATAGCCGAGCTGGCGAGACGCTTCGAGGCGACGGGCGGCCTGTCGTTTCGTGGTTTCGTCGAGTATCTGCGGGAGGAGGCCGACGCGGGTCGGGCCGGAGAGGCGCCAATCCTCGAAGACGGAAGTGACGGCGTTCGGATCATGACGGTGCATCGCTCCAAGGGACTGGAATTCCCAATCGTCATTTTGGCCGACCCGACGTGCAAGCTCCACCGCAAGACGGCCGACCGGTATGTCGATGCGGAGCGTGGACTGTGTGCACTCAGGCTGGGCGGATGGCAGCCATTGGACCTCCTCGATCATCAGGCGGAGGAGGTCGAGCGAGACCGGGAGGAAGGCATACGCCTGGCGTATGTAGCGGCTACACGTGCGCGAGACCTCCTCGTGGTGCCCGGGATAGGTGATGGTCCGTACGAGGGCGGATGGACTGGACCGCTCGACGACGCGCTCTACCCACCGGTGGACGAACGACGCACCCCCGACCAGGCGCCATCGTGCCCGGCGTTCGGAAGCGATTCGGTGTTCGAGCGCCCGCAGGGTGACCCGGCGCGGTCGGACACGGTCGCACCTGGCCTCTATCGTTTCGGTATTGACCGTAGCTCGGGTCCCGATACGGAGCGGCCTCCGGCGACGGTCGTTGATTTCCATTCCGGCGAGGTCAGGTCCACCATCGACGGGGCTCAACCCGACAGTCCCGGTTACGGCGTCGTCTGGTGGGACCCCACCGTGCTGCGTCTTGACGTCGAGGCGCGGTTTGGGATCCGGCAGGAGGAGCTTCTGTCAAAGGACACTCCGGACCAGACAGTGGAAGAAGACCTCGACCGCTACCGCGAATGGAAGCGTTCGAATCAAGAAGTCGTAACCCTCGCTGCGGCGCCGTCCAAGGTCGTCCAGACAGCCAGGGAGCACGCCGAACCTCCTGTCGCTGCTCAGGACGCTGAAACCCTTGACGCGTCGCCGGAGAAAGCCGTGGAGGTGATACAGCTCCCGTTCGACCCAGACCGGCCATCAGGTCGCCGGTTCGGGTCGCTCGTGCACGCCGTGCTCGCAACGGCGCCGTTCGATGGCAGCGTCGAGCCGAGCGATGTTGCGGACTTGTATGGCCGGACTCTGGGCGCCACCGCCGTCGAAGTCGATGCAGCGGTCACGGTCGCTCGGACGGCTCTCGCGCATCCGTTGCTCCAGGGAGCCCGCGCGGCGGCTGCGCGTGGAGACTGCCGACGAGAGGTTCCGGTGTCGGCTTGTTTGGACGACGGCACACTGATCGAGGGCGTCGTCGACCTGGCCTACCGTGACGAAAGTGGCAACTGGACGGTTGTCGACTTCAAGACCGACAAGGAGCTGAATACCGCACTCGAGTCGTACGAGCGCCAGGTGGCACTCTACGCCGACCTGATCAGTCGCGCGACGGGGCAGGTCGCACGGCCCGTCTTGATTCGAGTGTAGTTGTGAGACACTGAATCGGCGGGGTGGGTCGGCCAGAAGCCTGGAGACCGAGCACCCTGCACACAGCGAATCATGCTTTGGGTCGTGCTGGGTGCAATCGGTGGTGTGGTCGTCTACGACCTTTTCCAGCGGAAACACGCCATCCTGCGGAATTTTCCGATCATCGGTCACTTCCGATATTGGCTCGAAGCGGTTGGACCGGAGCTCCGCCAGTACATCGTCACCGACAACAACGAAGAACGTCCCTTCAGTCGTGACGAGCGCCGGTGGGTGTACGCGTCGTCAAAGCTCGAAAACACCTATTTCGGTTTTGGCTCTGACAACGAGATGGAGTCGAGCGGTAGCTACCTGATCATCAAACCCCAGGCCTTCCCGCTCAACGCGCCTCGTAACGCGGATCCGGACTTCGACCCGGACCACAAGATTCTGACAACCAAGATGCTCGGTGAGCACCGTGGCCGAGGCAAGGCGTATCGGCCGGCGTCGGTGATCAACATCTCCGGGATGAGCTTTGGCTCGCTCAGCGGCCCCGCCATCTCGGCGCTCAACAAGGGAGCGGCGCTGGCTGGGTGCCTGCATAACACGGGTGAGGGCGGTGTGTCCCGGTACCATCTGCACGGTGGAGACCTGGTCATGCAGATAGGCACCGGCTATTTCGGGTGCCGGGAGACGGATGGCCGGTTCTCGATGTCCAAGCTCAAGGACGTCGTGGAGAGTCACCCGCAGATCCGTGCCTTGGAGATCAAGTTGAGCCAGGGCGCGAAACCGGGTGTTGGCGGCTTCCTGCCGAGCCGCAAGATCAGTCATGAGATCGCGGAGGCGCGCGGTATCCAGCGGGACGCTGACTGCGCGAGTCCGGCGACGCATAGTGAGTTCACAGATGCGGACAGCATGCTCGACTTCGTGGAGTCGGTCGCCGACCAGACGGGCCTACCGGTTGGCATCAAGTCCGCCGTCGGTGAGTTGGCGTTCTGGGAGGACCTGGCCCAGTTCATGGCGGCTGAGGATCGGGGCGTCGACTTCGTCACGATTGACGGTGGCGAGGGTGGCACCGGCGCAGGCCCCTTGGTGTTCGTCGATCATGTGGCGCTGCCGTTCAAGATCGGGTTCAGCCGCGTGCGTCGTGTCTTCGACGATGCCGGGGTTTCTGACCAGCTCGTTTTCATTGGTTCCGGAAAGCTCGGGTTCCCTGAGCCGGCTCTGTTGGCGTTCGTTCTGGGTTGTGACATGGTCAACGTCGGACGCGAGGCGATGCTCGCGATCGGTTGCATACAGGCCCAGCGCTGCCACACGAACCATTGTCCGACCGGCGTCGCGACTCAGCACCCTTGGCTGGTAGGGGGGCTCGACCCGACGTCCAAGTCAGTGCGTCTTGCCAACTACATCGTGTCCCTCCGGAAGGACCTGCTCTCGCTGGCGCGGACGTGCGGAGTCCCTCACCCTGGTTTCGTGCGCCCGGATCAGATCGAGTTCCTGGACGATCGCTATGGGTCGCGGACGGTCAGCGAGGTCTTCGGAGGCCGTGTACGGTGACTGACCACGTCGTCAGAAAAGGTTCGTGACCAGTAAACCGAAGCCGCGGCGTCGGCCACAGCCGGTAGCAGCCAGGTCGTCAGTCCGGTCCGGGTGGGTCATCGGCGGCGCGGCCGCAGTGGCGGTCGTCGTCGCCGCCTGGGCACTCGTTTCCTCCGAGACGTCGCCGGCCGGGGCCTCCCAACCGCTCACGGTCGTGTCCCTCCGGGCGGACGTGCTGCGTGAGATCCCGCACGATCCGACTGCCTACACACAGGGCCTGCTCTGGCGGGACGGGGCGCTCTACGAGAGCACCGGTCAGTACGGCTCGTCTCGGCTGAGCCGGATCGACCCGCACACCGGGGCCGTGGAACAGCAAGTGTTCATCGCGCCCACCTTCTTCGGTGAAGGACTGGCGCAGGTCGGGGACGAGCTCCTCATGCTGACATGGCAAGCCGAGCGCGGTTTGGTTTTCGACATCGACACCTTTGAGCAGACCCGGGCGTTCCGGTATCGCGGTCAAGGATGGGGTCTCTGCCACGACGACGAGCGTCTGATTATGAGCAACGGGTCGGAGACTCTGACCTTTCGCGACCCGGCAACCTTTGAGGAGATCGGCGCCGTACGTGTGACGCTTCGGGGTCAGCCGCTGGACCAGCTCAATGAATTGGAGTGTGTGGGTGCTCTGGTTTACGCCAACGTCTATCAGGATGACTATCTCGTGATCATCGACCCATCGACGGGAAGAGTTACGCACCAGATAGATGCGGCGGACCTTCTGACCCCTCAGGAGTCACGGAGTGTCGATGTACTCAACGGCGTGGCCTATGACCCCGACGGAGACACCTTCTACATCACCGGCAAGTTGTGGCCCAAGATATTCGAGGTCCGGTTCGTGGAGTAGCTAAGACCCACGTCGGCAGTCGACGACACGAGTAGGGTGCGGCTATCTCGATCGCGGAACGGCGCGCCTTCCTGAACTGGACCCGCCGCCTGAACTGGATCCGCCGCCACCACTCGTGTACCCCCCCGACGTAGCCGTTCCACCCCTGGTCGCACCGGCGGTCCCCCCAGCCCCTGGCGAACTTGCGCCGCCACGTCGACCTGCCTGCCCTGGCAGGCTCACTTCCCTCGGACGCACTCGGGTGTAACCGCGACCGGCATATGCGCGCCCCGACGATTCCTGTTGGGCGACGTCACCAGGAAGAATGACGAATGGGCTCGCCGCCGCACCATACAGGTAGGGATTGTAGCCACCGTACCAGGAGCGCGCACCAAGCGGCGTCACATAGTACGGATAGAGGTCGCCATACCAGATCGGGTCATAGAAGCCACCGCGACTTCCGAAGGCGTTCGACATGCCGGACGACCACGAGCCGCCTCGATTCCGCCTCTCCACCACGAAGTGCTCTGGATATGACAGGGCAACAACCAGGTCGATCACGGCATCGTCGATACCGGCGTCATCCAGGGCGATGACTGAAGCCGAGTCGAGGTCGAGATAGGGCTCGGTCTCGACCAGGAGTGCCTCAACCACTCGCGGTGTTGTCATTTCGTTGGCCTCCATCACGTCGGCGAGGCCGAGTGTTTCTGCGCTGAGCCGTCGCGCCTGACGGATCTCCGCAGGATCGAGGGGTAAAGAATCCACACCCAGCACACTGCGTGCCTCGAGGTCGGGCATCGGCGAGTAGCGGCGCACCTCCAGCTGCTCGCGGTCGCCAAACTGGACGAACTGGATGTCGACCCAGCTCGAGGCCGACGACATCAGGCTGACGCCGGTCACCGTCCGGGTTGGCGCGTCCCCACACCGAAGCTCTGCGGCCGTGAACAGCCGCTGCCCATCCACCGACCAGTCGCTCCGCTCCCAGCCCCGACACCCGTCCTCGTCAACCTCGTGCTGGGTGCCGTCCGCGACCAGACGTCGCTCCACGAGGAGCTGCTCTCCCGCCGTGGCGGTCAAGGAGATGCCGGCCTCCGCTGGGGTCACGCAGACGGACGTCCGGCCGACGATGCTGCGTTCGTCCTGGAGCTGGTCCGCCGTCTCGAACTGTTCCTCCCACAGCTGCCAGCACCCGAGCCAGGGGGCCCACCGGTCGTCCAACTTCATGTCATCCGTCGCGTCGGAATCAGCGTCCTGCGCCACGGCTTCTCCGGCCAGCCCAGAGATCAACATCAATGACACCGCTACTGCACAAGCAACGTGACGTTTTTTCATGACTAATCTCCTGAATGACCCTATCAAAACACAAACTGCACGCCGCCGGTAATCCGCAATCCGGTCAGGTCGATCGACTCGAAATCGACGTAGTCGTCCTTTAACGAGGCGTCGGACCACTGATAGCGTGCCTCGGCTGTCAACAGGACTTGTCGGGCCACTTTGATATCGACACCGGTGAAGAGGTGCGCGCCGGTTGTCCACCCGCTCGATTGCAGGAGCGCGTTGAAGATCGAGTCATCGACGATGTCGACAAAATCGCCTTGCTGTTCGAACCTATACCACACGAGACCGGCTCCTGCGCCAACATACGGAGTCACCGCCGCAGGCACCCAGACGTACTGGCCTACGGCTCGACCACGGGGCAGCACAGCCAACTCGATACTGCCGGAGAGGTTGGCCTGCGACAGGGCAGTCGTTTGCTCGATCTCGAGACCGTCGGCGTCAATCAGCTCGCGGTAGTGCGACATGGCCGAGGATCGACTGAATTCGAACCCGACGAGCGTGTCCAAACGCGAGTTGATGGGCAGGCCCAGGTCGATAGCGATGCCGGGGGCGTTGAAATCGCGCTTCTCGAGGGTCAGGAGGTCACTCGTGAGCTCAAAGATGTCGCTCTCGGCCCTAGCCAGGACGAATGCCCCGCGGACGCCGATCGAGAGCCCGGGTCGACCGAAGAGGAAATCCGGCTGCCTCTGGGTCGTCGCCGCTGCTGCCGCTCCGGCGTTGGCGTCGGGTTCACCTGGTTCGGCCGCCAGCACCGTGAGCGGTGCGAGCAAGACGAGCGAGATCGCTCCCGTCACCTTGATCATCCGAGACACACATCCTTGAGATACACGCATCCTCTCAAAAAGGGTGCAGAGATCGTACCACCTCCAATCGCTGATTTTCCGAAGATGGGCGAGGTATCGCTTGTCCGGAAACCGGTTACCGTGTCCCCATCTCTGGACGTGCTCGACTGCCTTGTCGACCAGTAACGCGCGGCCCCTCCTGGACCGCGGGCGGTCGTCAACCCATGTGCTATGCTGCGAGCAGAGTTGCGGGAAAGTGGGTCGCGGCCTTCCGCGAGGAGCGTGTCCTGGCGCTCTTCTCTGTCCGAGAGGACAGCGCTGCCACACCGGCCCGAACGGGCCGTTTTTCCAACGGAGCACCACTTGCGGCCTTTGGGCGTTGGACGGATCGCTTTGGTCGTCGTGACGCTCGCCGGCGTCGGGTTGGTCTTCCTACGTGCAGCGCCTCTTGGCCTCAACGCCCAGCAGGACTTTCGCCAACTCGTCGAGCAGCGCCGCCAGTCGGAGGAGGACCGACCAGGTCCCGATGAGTTCTATTTCACCAGGGGCGCGTACTCATCGTCGTGGAGGTGGAACTCGTGGGCCATTGATTACCCAAAGGCGGACCGGCAGTTCCTGGCGGCCGTCGATACCCTCATCGACCTGGACGCCGCCGACCACCAGAACCCGGTCAGGCTGGACGACCCGAATCTCCGGCGATATCCGTTTCTTTACATCCTCGAAATCCAAGACATGTCATTGCCGCCCGCCGAAGTACAGGGGCTCCGCGACTACCTGCTAGCCGGGGGCTTTCTTGTTGTTGACGACTTCTGGGGCCAATACGCCTACGAGAACCTCGTGCAACAGCTGCGGACGGTGCTACCGGAGCACCAGATCGTCGAGATTCCCAAAGACCATCCGATCTTCAACACCGTCTACCGGATCGACGAACTGGTCCAGGTGCCGGCCATCGGGAACTACTGGGGGGGCCGGACGACTGAGTGCTATGGCTGCGACGTCTTCATGCGAGGCATTTTCGATGAGAAGGGCCGGCTGATGGTCGTCATTAATGGAAACACCGACCTCGGCGACGCCTGGGAGTGGTTCGAGCGGCCAGAATATCCTCTGCAGTTCTCCAGCTTCGCTGTCCAGATGGGTGTGAACTTCATCGTCTACTCGATGAGTCACTAGACACGAGCATGGCATCTCTCTTCGAGTTCTTCTTCAAGTACCGCCCGCTAATCTTTCAGCAGGGAGATTTTGCGTTTCGCGCGTCGTGGCTGGGCTATCTCGCGGTGGCCGTGGCGGCCGTAGCGGCCTTCGTCACGCTCCGGACGTACGCGCAGGTGCGTGGCAACAGTCGCCCGCTCGACCGCACGCTGCTGACCGCCGTCAGAGTGTCCGCGCTCGCGGTCTTGGTGTTCTGTCTGCTTCGGCCTGTTCTGGTCTTGTCTTCGGTGGTGCCCCAAGAGAACTTTCTCGGGGTGCTGATCGATGACTCCCGGAGCATGCAGATTGCCGACCGGGACGAGATACCGCGCCACGATTTCATCGACGAACATTTCGGTGGCCCAGAGAGCGAGCTTTTGACAGCGCTCGAGGACCGTTTTGCGTTGCGCTTCTTTCGTTTCTCATCAGAGACCAACAGGATCGGGGCCGTCGACGAGCTGAGCTACGAGGGCACACGGACACATATTGGCCGGGCCCTGGAACGCGCACACGAAGAACTGTCAGGTGTGCCGCTCTCCGGTCTTGTCGTGGTCACCGACGGTGCCGACAACGCGGAGGGCGGACTGGGCGAGGCACTCCTCCCGCTGCAGGCGTCCGGCGTTCCGGTCTTCACGGTCGGACTCGGGCGTGAGGAATTCGAGCGCGATATCCAGATGAGCCGCGTCGATACACCCCGCAGAGTCTTGAAAGGTGCTTCGCTCGCGGTTGAGCTGGTGGTCACCCACCGGGGTTATCAGGGAGAGACCGTGACCGTCCAGGTCGAGGACGAAGGCCGTATCGTTGGTACCCAGGATGTGCAGCTCCCGGCCGATGGTGAGCCGGAGACGGTCAGGATCCGCTTCACGGCGGGCGACGAAGGCCCGCGGCTTTTCAGCTTCCGCGTCTCGCCGCGGCCTGACGAGATGGTGACGCAGAACAACCTCCGGCAGACACTGATCGTGGTGGAGGACCGGAGCGAGGCGGTGCTCTACTTTGAAGGCGAGCCCCGGTGGGAGGTCAAGTTCCTGCGGCGCGCGGTCGCAGACGACGAGAACCTCCGCGTGGCGCTGTTGCAGCGGACAGCCGAGAACAAGTACCTTCGCTTGGGTCTCGAGGACAAGGACGAGCTCGCTGGCGGCTTCCCACGCACGCGGTCCGAGCTGTTCAAATATCAGGGGTTGATTCTCGGCAGTATCGAAGCGGCTCACTTTGCCCCCGACCAGCTGCGTATGATTGCCGACTTTGTCAACCACCGCGGCGGTGGGCTCTTGATGCTCGGAAGCCACCGCTCGTTTGCCGAGGGCGGGTACGCCGGCACACCGGTGGCGGACGTATTGCCGGTCGTGCTCGACCCGTCGCGGGCCGATTCGGGGGAAGGGTTCTTTGCAGAAGTCAACGTTGAGACCACTCGTGCCGGTGCCACCCACCCCTCGACGCTTATTGCCGAGACCGAGCAAGCCTCTCTTGACAGGTGGCAGACCCTGCCGCCTGTCACCATCGTCAATCCCATCACCGAGGTGAAGCCAGGCGCTACCACACTGCTGACGACGCCGGATGACCTCGTGGTTCTGGCCTTTCAGCGCTACGGTGCCGGCAAGTCCATGGCGTTCCCGGTGCAGGATTCGTGGATGTGGCAGATGCATGCCGATGTGCCGGTCGAGGATCTCACCCACGAGACGTTCTGGCGCCGGCTGCTCCGCTGGCTCGTCGACGGCGTTCCGGATCAGGTCGTGGCGACTGCTCCGCGGGACCGGGTCGAGCCCGGTGAACTGGTGACCGTTCTGGCTGAGGTGGGCGACGATAACTACGAGGAGTTGAACAACAGCGCTGTCGTAGCCGTCGTGTCCGACCCCTCGGGCAACCTCGTGGAGTTGCCAATGGAGTGGACGGCCGAAAAGGACGGCGAGTATCGGACCACGTTTACCGCTGGCGAAGAGGGCTTCTACGACATCCGCGTCGAGGCTTCGGTCGGCGAGGATCTACTCGGGGAAGACTCAGTCTACGTCCAGGTGGCGCCCAGCGACGACGAGTTTTACGACTCGACCATGGGAGCCTCGTTGCTCGAGCGCGTGGCCGACGAGACAGGCGGACGCTACTACACACCCGACACGGTCGCTGACCTCCCCGATGACGTCCGGTATGTCGGTGGCGGGGTCACGGTCGTCGAAGAGCGCGACCTGTGGGACATGCCCGTGTTGCTTCTCCTCCTGGTCTCGCTGGTGCTTGGCGAGTGGGGCTACCGGCGGTTCCGGGGGCTGGCGTGAGCCGTCGCCGTCTGCTCGCGAGTGTGGTGTTGGGCCTGTCGGTTGTTGTCGGCGCGCCACACGCCTCGGCTCAGCAGACCCATCTCCTCGTGGTCACGGGCCTGGGGGGCGACCCTGAGTTCACGGAGCAGTTTCACACATGGGCCACCACGCTGATCGAAGCCGCGACTAGCCGATACGAAATCCCAGCGGATCAAGTTAGCTACCTGGGTGAGGACCCAGAACTGGCCCCAGATTTGATCAGTGCCCGGTCCACCAGGGAGAATATCGAGTCGGCGGTCCAGACGCTTGGCGAGCGTGCCGGTCCAGACGACCACGTCGTGATCGTGCTCTTTGGCCACGGCAGTTTTACCGACGTTGCGCGGATCAATTTGCCGGGACGTGATCTGTCGGCTGACGATTTTGCCCGGTTGCTCGACGCCTTCGCCGAGCAGCAGGTCACCTTCGTCAACACGGCGAGCGCCAGTGGTCCCTTTATCGAGAAACTGTCTGGTAGCGGACGAACGGTCATGACTGCGACCAAGACTGGACTCGAGCGAAACGCTTCGGTGTTCGGCGGGTTCTTTGTCGCCGCGTTTGCCGACGGTGAAGGCGAAGCCGACCAGAACAAGGATCGTCGCGTGTCGATGCTTGAAGCCTTTACCTATGCTCGGGCGAAGGCGGTTCAGAGCTACGAGGCCGAGGGTTTGCTGACCACCGAGCACGCCTTGCTCGACGACAACGGTGACGGTGAGGGTACGGACGAGCCCGACCCACTAGGTGCCGAGAGCGCCGACGGGATGGTGGCGCGCACGATGTTTTTCTCGAACGGCGTCGGGCGGCGCGCCGACATGGCGTTTCCAGACGACCCCGAGTTGCAGGCGCTCTACCAAGAGCGAGCCACGCTCGTGGCGCGAGTGGACGAGCTTCGACGGGTGCGTGGGGGAGTCGCCCCCCAGGAGTATGAGCGGGAGTTGGAGACGCTCATGGTAGATCTGGCGCTCAAGAGTCGGGAAATCCGTCAGCTCGAGGCCGCCAAGGGCGCGTCCAAGAGCGAGAGCCAAGGTCAGGACCAAAACCAGGACCAGGGTCAGGACCAAGGTCAGGATGAGGTCCGTTGACGTACTCGGTGATGGCATGAACCTGAAGCTGAACGTGAACCCCAGGCGACTCCGCTGGCTTGCCGTGGGCAGCGTGCTGTCGACTCTGCTCGCGTTGGGTGCGTTCCCGCGTGCGGTCGGTCCACGCAGTGATGTCGCGCCTGGCAACACCGCCTACGACGGAAGGTTCACGTTTGTACGGCTCAGCTACGAGATGAGATTCGGTGGCGGTGGAGGGTTCTTCGGTGGCGATCTGCCATGGGCCCACGACTATCCCTGGGCCGAGCAGAACCTCACAAAGATCTTGGAGGACCTGTCCTATCTCAAGGTCACTCGGAGTCCGAATGGGGGTAATATCCTGCCGGTCGGGGACCCCGAGCTCCACAAGTTTCCCTTCGCGTACATGTCAGAGCCCGGCTACTGGACTCAAACCGATGCGGAAGCGGCCAGTGTGGGAAGCTACCTGCTCAAGGGAGGGTTCCTCGTCTTCGACGATTTTCGCAACGAGCACTGGTATAACTTTGAGACCCAGCTCAAACGGGTGCTGCCAGATGCCAAGTTGGTCGAGCTCGATGTGACGCACCCCATCTTTCACTCGTTCTTCGACATCAAGACACTCGAGCTGGATCTAATGTACGACGTTCCCCCGACGTTCTGGGGCGTCTTCGAGGACAACGACCCCTCGCGACGGTTGATGGTCATCGCCAACTACGATGCCGACCTCGGCGAATATTGGGAGTTCGACGGCACGGGGCGCTGGGCGGTCGACGTGACGAACGAGGCGTATAAGTTTGGCGTGAACTACATCATGTATGCGATGACGCACTAGATAGGAGGAGGCAGGAGACAGGAGACAGGAGGAAACCGGAGGCTACGCCGCTTTTGGAAGCGCCTGCAGGGCATCCGATTCTCTCCTGACTCCTGACTCCTATCTCCTGATTCCTTTTGCTAAGAAGGAGAACAGAACTTTGGATCTCGATTTGACACCCGACGAACCTCGTGACCTCGAAGCGGCCGACGACATCGCCCTGGCCGACAAGCTCAAGGCAGGTCGTGAGGCGATCCTCAGTGAGTTGCACAAGCTCATCATCGGTCAGCGTGAGGTCATCGAGCAGGCGTTGCTGACGCTGTTCGTTGGCGGCAACAGTTTGATTGTTGGCGTGCCGGGTCTGGCGAAGACGCTGCTGATTCAGACCATGGCGCAGGTCTTGGACTTGAAATTCAACCGCATCCAGTTCACGCCAGACCTGATGCCGTCCGACATCACCGGCACCGACATCATTCAAGAGGACCCGGAGACGGGGAATCGCAAGATGACCTTCGCGCCCGGGCCGGTCTTTACCAACATCCTCTTGGCCGATGAGATCAACCGGACGCCGCCCAAGACGCAATCTGCGTTACTGGAAGCGATGCAAGAGCATCGGGTGACTGTGCAGGGGCGGACCTACGAGCTTGAGGAGCCATTCTTCGTTTTCGCCACCCAGAACCCGATCGAGCTTGAGGGCACATACCCCTTGCCGGAGGCTCAGCTCGACCGGTTCATGTACCACATCGTGATCGAACACCCGCCGGAGGAGGAGGAGCTTGAAGTCGTCCGCACGACGACCATCGTGCAGCAGCCCGACTTCCGTCATGCCGTGACCGGCGCCGACCTCGTGGCGTTTCAGCGTCTCATTCGGAAGGTGCCGGTGTCAGAGGCCGTGCTTCGCTATGCGCTCAGTATCGTCCGCACCAGTCGGTCAAAGGGCAGCGACGCCCCAGACTTCATCAAGAAATGGGTGGCGTACGGGGCGAGCGTACGGGCTGCCCAGTATCTGATTTTGGGCGGCAAGGCGCGGGCCGTGACCCAGGGTCGGTATCATGTCAACTTCGACGACATCCGGGCGTTGGCCAGTCCCGTGCTGCGCCACCGCGTGCTGTTGAACTTCCACGCCGAATCGGAGGGCGTGACAACGGACCAAATAGTCGCGCAGCTGCTGGACGTGGTGCCGGCACCGGCGTCTCATATGTAGCCTCTGACCGCATGGACTCGACCCACAACGTTCCCGGCGCACGCTTCGTCGACCCGAAGGTGCTGGCTCGTCTGGGCAGCCTCGAGCTCCTGGCGCGCACCGTCGTCGACGGGTTCATCAACGGGTTGCACAAGGCGCCGTATCTCGGCGTCTCGGTCGACTTCGCCGAGCACCGTGGATACATGCCGGGCGACGACATCCGCTTTATCGATTGGCGGGTGTTCGCACGCACGGACCGGTTCTACGTCAAGCGGTTCGAAGCCGACACCAACACGAACTTCTCGGTGTTGTTTGACATTTCCCGGTCGATGAGCTTCGGCGGGAAAGGACTGACCAAACTCGACTACGGGCGTTACCTCGCGGCCTGTCTCACCTACTTCTGCACGAAGCAGCGAGACCGCGTCGGTTTGGTGACATTTGACGAGGATATCGTGACCCGTGTACCGCCCTCGGCCAAGCATCTCGACGTGGTGCTCCACGAGCTCGACCGGATCGAAGCGGGTCGGCCCGGATCGTTCGAGCGGCCACTGTTCAAGGCAACCGAGTTCTTCAAGCGCCGCGGCATCATCGTGGTGATCTCAGATTTCTACGAGGACCCACAGAAGTTGGTCGATGCGCTGAAGCCGCTGAGCTACGGTGGGAACGACCTGATCGTGTTTCACATTCTCGACCAAGCGGAGATCGATTTTCCCTACGACGAGGCCACGAGTTTTCAGGACCTCGAAACCGGTCAGAAGATGCCGGTGGTGCCAGAGAAACTTCGCGAACAGTATCGGCAGCTCGTCCAGGAGCACATCGCCGCGCTGTCGAAGAAATGTAGTGAGAACCGGATCGACTACGCGTTGTTCAACACCGCCACGCCGATCGATCATGCGCTGTTCAAATTTCTGGCCATGCGTCACAAGATGACCAAGGCGCGCTGATGGCTTTTCTGGCCCCGCTATTTTTCCTTGGTGTCGCCGCCCTCGCGGTGCCGGTGATCATCCACATGATCCAACGGGAGCGTAAGGAAGTCCTCGAGTTTCCCTCGCTGATGTTCATTCGGAAGATCCCATTCCATTCGTTCCGGCGTCAGCGGGTTCGGCACTGGTTCCTGTTGCTGCTTCGGTGTGCGGCCGTCGCGCTCTTGATGGCCGCCTTCGCACGGCCATTTTTTCGCGCGCCAGCGTTTGCGGTGATTGCGTCCGGCGCCCGCGAGGTCGTTATTCTGCTCGACCGGTCCTACAGCATGGGATACGGCGACCGCTGGGATCGCGCCAAGACGGCGGCGAACGAGGTCGTAGACGCGCTGGGCCCAGAGGACCTCGCGACGGTCATCTTCTTCGACAGCGGCGCTGAAGCCGGGCCTCGGTCGTCCCTCGATCGAGTCAGCCTGCGAGGGCTCATCAGTGACGTTGAGCTCGGGTCTGGCACCACCCGATTCGGACCGGCGCTCAAGCTGGCCGAGGGTGTGTTCGAGGACTCCGACCTGCCACAACTTGAGGCGGTACTCGTGAGCGACTTTCAGCGGTCGGGGGTTGAGAGTGCGGCCGGCGTGCGGTTTCCTCAGGGCACGATTCTGACACCCATAGCGATCACCGACACGGTAGTCGAGAACACCGGGGTAACCGGTGTCACCTTCGAGCGCGAGTATTTCTCTGGACGTGAGCGTGTCGTCGTAGCCGCGCGGGTCACGAATAGGAGCAATCAGCCCGTGTCCGGTCTTGCGATCAGTCTAGAGATCGACGAGCGTGAGGTGGAGGCGATGACGGCGGAGTTGCCGGCGAACGGGTCGTCGACCGTGAGTTTCTCGCCGGTGACGCTCGGTGACCGACCGGTTGTTGGGGCCGTGAGGACCGGTGGTGACGAGCTCCCGACCGACGACGTCTTCTATTTCGTCGTATCTCCGGGCCAGGTCGTGACGGTGCTGATTGTGGGCAACGACCGGAGAGCGTCTGCCGGCGCGCTGTATGTGAGCCGAGCGCTGGGGATCGGTTCGGCTCCCGCATTCGAGGTGAGGACCACGACGATCAGCAACTTCACCGCAGGCGACTTGGTGGGACGTCAGGTGGTCATATTCAACGACACCCGTCCTCCAACGGGGCAAGCGGCGACGGCTCTGGAGCGCTTCGTCACCGAGGGCGGAGGTCTGATGGTCGTGGCCGGTGAGCGCAGTACTTGGCCGCCCGACGGTCCCGACCTCCTTCCGGGGACGACAGGCGCCGCGGTAGACCGAACCGGGCGCGGTGGTGCACTGGGCTTTATTGACTACAGCCACCCCGTGTTCGAGCTGTTCGGTGGTGCCCGCAGCGGTGACCTCTCGACCGCGCGGTTCTTTCGGTATCGCCCCATCGAGCCGGGCGATTCTGCCAGCGTTCTGGCGAGGTTTGACGATGGCAACCCCGCGCTTGTAGAACGCCGTGTGGGTGACGGGCGGGTTCTGTTCTGGGCGTCGACGATCGACAATTTCTGGAACGACCTGGCGCTCAAACCAGTGTTTCTTCCTTTCGTCCATCGACTGGCCGAGCACCTTGCCGACTACGAGCCACCAACGCCGTGGTACTCGGCCGGGCAGGTGTTGAATCTTGTCGAGCAACGGAGCCTTCTCGCCGACGGGGGGCTTGTCGATGCGAGCCTGGTGGCGGTCTCGCCATCGGGCGATCGTATCCCCGTGAGTGAGGGTGAACGGTCCGGGTTCCTCACCTTGGTTGAACAGGGCCTCTACGAGATTCGCGACGCGAGTACCACCGAGGACTCACCGCTCACGCTGGCCGTGAACGTCGATCTGTCGGAGTCGGACCTCACCACGATCGACCCCGATGAGCTGGCGAGCAGCGTCGCCGGTCGTGCGGCGGCCGGGCCTACCGGCGCCAGCGGTGGCGGCCGCGAATTCTCCTCAGAAGATCTGGAGCGGCGTCAAGGAGTGTGGTGGTACCTATTGATCGCCGCGTTTCTCGTCTTTGTGGCGGAAACGATTGTCTCGAATCGGCTTTCGCGGACGGCTTTGGAGGTGGGGTAGCTGCCCACTACAATGGAGACGATAGAAGGAAGCGATGATGCTGACTCAACCGCTCTTTACCGGCGACCGAGACGAGATTCTCAGGGCGATTCGACACGTGCGCAATCGGTGGCGCCTGCGCGTGGCGCTGCGCAGCGTGGCCGTTCTTCTGGCGGCGGTTCTGGGCACGCTACTGCTGTCGTCATGGGGTTTGGAGCTCTACCGGTTCAGCCCGAACGCCATCGTGTCGTTCCGGGTCGTCACCTACCTCGCCCTGATCGGACTCGGGTGGCAGCTGTTTATCCGGCCGATCTCGCGGCGCGTTTCGGACGAACAGGTCGCCCTCTATCTCGAAGAGCATGAGCCATCGCTGCAGGCGGTCGTCCTCAGCGCTGTTGACGAGGCCAACAAGAGCGAACGCTCGGCTGGCGCCACGTATTCGCCCGAGCTGGTACGGCGTCTAGTCGAATCGGCCGTCGAAAAGATCCGGAACATCGACACGGGGCGGTCCGTCGAGCGGCAGAATCTTCTGGGCTCGTCTGGACTGGTGGGACTGGCTGCCATCTGCGGCGTCTTGCTCTTCCTGTTTGGTCCGGCGTTTCTCCGTCACGGCGTGTCGGCCCTGTTGACCACCGGTGGGAGCCTAGAGGCCGCGAGCCCGTATCAGATCGAGGTATTTCCGGGCGACGTCACCATCGCTCGAGGCACCGACCAGGTCATCACGGCGAGCCTCACGGGGTTCGAGACCGACGAGGTCAACTTGTTCACGCGTGGAAGTTCCAGCGAGCCGTTCGACCGACTGGGGTTGGTGCCGCTCGAGGACGAGGGTGTGTTCGAGGTGCTGCTGTTCGACGTCCAGGAGTCGACCGAGTATTTCGTCGAGGCGCTTCGTGTGCAATCGGCGACGTTTGCCCTCGAGGTCGTCGATCTGCCTTATGTTGAGCGGCTCGAACACGAATATTTCTTTCCTGCCTATACCGGTCTCGAGCCGCGGACGGTCGAGGAGGGCGGCGACATCGCGGTGCTCAAGGGGACCGAGGTCCGGCTCCGTATCTTCCCCACGATCACCACCCCGGGCGGCCAGCTGGTGCTCGACGAAGAGACGCGAACCGAGCTGGTGTCCAACCCGGACGGCTCGCTGAGCGCGGCGCTCATGGTCGAGAAGGAAGGGTTTTACCGGATCGATCTGAAGAGCCCGGCCGGCAAGCTCGTCACGGCCTCACCGCAGTACACCATCGACGTTCTGACCGACCAGCCGCCGTCGGTTGTGTTCCTCGACCCAGGCCGAGATACGACCGCCAGCGCGATCGAGGAGATTTTCATCGAGGCACGGGCTGACGACGATTTTGGTCTGCGGTCGCTAGATCTGGTCTACAGCGTCAACGGTGGAGACGGCGAGGTCATAAGGCTGTACCGGGGTGGGCAGGACGCCCTCAAGGAGGTCTCTGCCGGTCACACGTTCTTTCTCGAAGAGCTCGACCTCGAGCCGGGCGACTTCTTGTCGTACTACGCGCGCGCGACCGACCGTAATCTCGCTCAGCAGAACAAGGACATCAAGAGCGACCTCTACTTCGTCCAGATCCGCGCGTTCAGCCGAGACTTCAGGGCTGCCCAGTCACAGGCCGGCGGCGGTGGCGGTGGCGGCGGTGGTGCCGACCCGCGCGCGCTGTCCGAGGCACAAAAGGAGATCGTCTCGGGCACGTTCAACGTCGTGCGCGACCGAGATTCGCATTCTACCGCGGAGTATCAGGAGAACCTCGTATTCCTGAGTCTCGCGCAGGGGCGCCTTCGTGAGCAGGTTGGAACCCTGCTTCGCCGAATGAACAGTCGTGTGATGCCGGCCGACCCAGCGTTTCGCTCGATTGCCGACATCTTGCCTCAGGCGGCCGAAGCCATGGTGCAGGCGGAGACCGAGCTCCAGGACCTGGATGCCGATGGCGCATTGCCACCCGAGCAGCGCGCGCTGCAGCACCTGCAGCGTGCTGAGGAAGCGTACGAAGAAGTGATGGTCCAGATGGGCGGCGGCGGCGGCGGTGGTGGTGGCGGTCGCAACCAGTCGGTCGAAGACCTAGCCGACCTGTTCGAGCTCGAAATGGACAAGCTGCAAAACCAGTACGAGACGATGCAGCGTGGGCAACAACAGCAGGCTGACAACACGGTCGACGAGCTGATGGAGCGGCTTCGAGAACTCGCTCGTCGGCAGGAGCGTGAAGCGGAGCGTCAGCGCATGCGTTCTCGAGGGCAGCAGTCGGCCCAGGGCAGTGGCAGTGCCGCGCAGCGTGAGCTCGCCGAAGAGGCAGAGGAGGCTGCGCGCCGTCTCGAGCGGTTGGCTCGTGAACAGAACTCCCCGCAGATGATGGATGCGGCAAAACGGCTCCAGGAGGCCGCCGACGCGATGCGCCGGGCGGCTGCCAACAATGACAATCTCGGATTCGCGGAGGCGGGTGCCGCGCTCGACCGACTGCGCGACGTCCAGGATCAGCTACAGCGCGAGCAGACGGGGCGGTTGGAGCGTGACATTAGCGACGCGTTGCGGCGGGCGAATCGGCTGGCGGATGAGGAGCGCGAAGTGGCGTCTGGCGTGAGCCAGCTTCCGTCGCTCGATGACGACCAGCGGATGGAGCGGTTGCAGTCGTTGACCGCTCGAAAGAACGCCATGGAGGCGGAGGTCGCTGACATCGAGCGTCAGCTCGACTCGACGTCTGCCGAGTTCCTGCGAGAGGAGCGGGATGCGTCAGACCGTCTGAAGGACGCGTCGGACAGTATCCGCGACAACAAGCTCAAGGAGAAGATCCGATACACCAGAGGTGTGATCCGGACCCGGGCCGCCGAGACCGCCAGGGCTTTTGAAGAGCAGATTACCAACGACATCGGCGACCTGCAGCAGCACCTCCGCGCAGCGGCAGATGCGGTTGGCAACACCAAGGCCGACGCGATGCAGCAAGCGCTCGACCAGACCCGTGATCTGATGCGCGGGCTCGAGTCGCTCGAACACCGGACGCGGCAGCACGGTGAGCAGGCTCAGGGTTCCGACGAGACACAACCGGGCCAGCAGGAAGGCCAACAGGGGCAGCAGGGTCAGCAAGGCCAAGGTGGTCAGTCGGGCGGTGGGCAGCCAGGCCTGGCCGACGGCCAGGCTGGGATCGGCGACACGTTTGGCGGTGCTTACTCTGGAGGCGGAGTTGGGAATCGCAGACCCGGGTCGTACGATCCCGAGGCCGCTCGCCAGTGGCAGCGCGAGTTCCGTCAGCGGGCAGGTGAGGCCCAGGACATTCGGCGTCTGCTCCAGCAAGAGGACTTCGCCGCGCGCGACCTGGACGAGGTCATTCGGCAGATGCAGGCCCTGGACGACCCGCGCGTATATCGGGATTCTGAAGAAATCGCGCGACTCCAAACCTCCCTGATCGAAGAGTTGAAGCGATTCGAATATCGGCTCAGACGCGAGGTCGATGTTGAGAGCGAAGAGCTGTACTTGGCCGCGTCTGACGCGGTTCCTCCTGGATTCCGCGACCTGATCGAGGAGTACTATCGCGCACTCTCGAGAGAGAATTAGCCGTAATTGGAAACCCTCGAGAGCGAACCCGACCAACCGGCGACGGCGTCAGTCATCTGGATGCATGGCCTCGGTGCGGATGCCAAAGACTTCTATGGGGTGCCAGTTGAGTTGGGGCTTCCCCCTGACCTCCACGTGCGCTATGTGTTTCCGAACGCACCGCAGATTCCTGTCACCATCAACCGAGGCATGGTCATGCGCGCGTGGTATGACATTGATGACATGGGGAGTCGCGGCCAGGACGAGAAAGGGATTCGTCGGTCAGCCGTCCAGATAGACGAGTTGGTGCAGCGCGAGAACGAACGTGGTATTCCGACGAACCGAATCGTGCTGGCCGGGTTCTCACAGGGCGGCGCGCTGGCACTCTTTGCGGGCGTGCGCACTCCGCAGCCGCTTGCCGGCATCATGTGTCTGTCGGGCTACATGCTCCTGGAGGACACTTTGTCAGCCGAGGCGAACCGGGATGGCCGCGGAGTGCCGATTTTCCAGGCGCACGGCACGGACGACCCGGTCGTGCCACATCTTCTCGGTCGGGGAAGCCGCGACCTCCTCACCGAGAGCGGCTACACGGTCGAGTGGCATGATTACCCCATGGGCCACTCTGTGTGTATAGAGGAGGTGCGGGACATCGGCGCGTGGTTGACCCGGGCACTGGCCCATTCGGTCGACGAAATGACCTGACGCTTCAGGTCGGCGTGGTGCACCCCGTCTGAGAGGACCGTCATGACCCTAAGACCTGCTGCACTGGCTCAGCTGGCCTCACTCACGCTGCTGGTCGCCTGTTCCGGAGAGGAGTCTGGAACCACTGTGCCGCCACCGCCCCCAACAGAGACACGGGACGTCGTCGATGTGCTCCACGGTGTGGAAGTCCCCGACCCTTACCGCTGGCTCGAGGATCAAGAGGCGCCAGACACCCGGACGTGGATCGATGCTCAGAACGACTACACCGACTCCGTCCTTCAGGTTCTCCCTGATCGCGAGGCGCTACGGACTACCGCAGCCAGGGTGCTCGAGCGCGATGTCATCGGGCTCCCCCACGAAGCGGCCGGCCGCTATTTCTTCGAGAAACGGCGAGCCGATCAGAACCTCGCCGTGCTGTATGTACGCGATGGCGTCGACGGTGATGACGAGATTCTGATCGACCCGCACCCGATGAGCCCTGACCACACGGTCAGCGTCGACTACCAGGACGTCTCGGCAGATGGATCGCTGGTCGCATACGCGGTCAGAGATGGCGGCGTGGACGAGGTGTCGATCCGTCTTATGGAGGTCGACACGCGAGAGGATCTCGCGGACGTCCTCCCGGAGGCTCGCTACGGCGCGGTCTGGATCACGCCAGACAATCGAGGCATGTTCTACGAGCGATACGGTGACGTCACGCCGCGCGTGATGTATCACGAAATCGGAGCGGATCGTGGCGATGACGTCATGTTGTTCGGTGAGGGGTACCAGCGCCATCACATCCCCGTCACGGTGATGTCGCCAGACGGGCGCTGGCTCCTGGTCCACGTGATAGAGGGGTCATCAGGTCCGACTGAGGTGCACGTTAAGGACCTCGCCAACGACGGTCCCTTCAAGGTGGTCGTCGCCGACGGCGTTTCCGAGAACTGGGCCGAGTTCGCGGGCGACCGAATCGTCATCACCACGAATCTCGACGCACCGAACAAGCGGGTTGTGGTTGTTGACCCGTCGACCCCGTCTGTAGAGCACTGGCAGGAGGTCGTTCCAGAGCGCGATGATGTCGTTGTGCAGGCCGCGTCCCCGCGCGGTGGCCGCCTCGCCGTGTCCTATCTCCGAGATGTTCAACCGGGTATGGCGATTCATGAGCTCAGCGGCGAGCACGTGCGCGACATCGAGTTCGACACCCTTGGGTCGATTGGCGGCGCCGCCGGAAAGTGGGACAGCGACGAGGTGTTTTTCACCTTCCAGACCTTCCACGTGCCGAGCACTATCTATCGACACGATCTCAAGTCCGGCCAGCAGGACGTGTGGGCTGCTGCGGCCGAGCCTGTGGCTCCGGCCGCCTATGAGGTCGAGCAGGTGTGGTTCTCGTCGAGCGATGGCACGAGCGTCCCGATGTTCGTGGTGCACGCGACAGGCTTCGTGCCGGACGGCTCGTCGCCAACCCTTCTGACGGGCTACGGTGGCTTCAATAACAGCATGACCCCCAGCTTCTCAACGCTGGCGACGACGTGGCTCGAGAGCGGTGGCGTCTTCGCCGTGGCGAATCTGCGAGGAGGTGGAGAATTCGGAGAGGCGTGGCACCGGGCCGGAATGCTGGAGAGCAAGCAGAACGTCTTCGACGACTTCATCGGCGCGGCAGAGTTTCTGATCGCCGAGCGCTACACGAGTGCCGAGCATCTGGCGATTCGGGGCGGCAGCAACGGCGGGCTCCTCGTGGGGGCCGTGTCGAACCAGCGTCCTGATCTGTTTGGCGCGGTCGTCTGCACGTATCCGCTTCTCGACATGGTGCGGTATCACCAGTTTCTCGTGGCCGGTTTCTGGGTGCCCGAGTATGGTTCAAGCGAGGATCCTGAACAGTTTGGGTATATTCACGCCTACTCGCCGTATCACAACGTCACGGATGGCGGTCACTATCCCGCCACTCTGTACATTTCGGGGGACGGCGACACACGTGTAGCGCCGCTTCATGCGCGAAAAATGGCGGCGCTGATGCAGGCCAAGAACGGGTCTGGGAACCCGGTTCTCTTGCGCTATCACACGCAGGCTGGTCATTCTGGCGGCCAACCCGTGAGCCAGCAGATCGACGATATGGTGGACGCCGTGAGCTTCATGATGTGGAGGGTAGGGTGACTCGTTACGTCTGGCTCGGACCGGGAGTGATGGCGTTGGCCACGATCGTCGCCTGTGGTGCAGACCCGACACCGGATGACCCTGAAAGGTCGCTCGCAGCAGCGAGTGCGGCCATTGCGCCGGGTATCGATACCGAGCTGTTCTTGGAGGAGATCAAGATATTGGCCTCCGACGAGTTCGGGGGGCGCGCGCCCGGGTCACCCGGTGAGGCGCTCACCATCTCCTATCTCACCGACCAGTTCGGGGCTCTGGGGCTGGTACCCGGCAACCCCGATGGGACATGGGTGCAGGCTGTGCCGCTTGTTGGCATCACGCCCCAGCCGGGCGACGCGCTGGTCGTGAGCACGGGTAACTCCCCAGACACCGTGACCTGGGTCCCGGGGGACGACTACGTCGCGCTGACCAAGCACGTCGTGGACGAGGTCGAGCTCGACGCAGAGTTCGTGTTCGTCGGCTACGGGGCGGTCGCACCCGAGTACGACTGGGACGACTTCGGTGATGTCGACGTGAGTGGCAAGATCCTGCTCTTTCTCGTCAACGACCCTCCACTGGATAACGCGTTCGGCGGGTCGGCGATGACGTACTACGGTCGGTGGACGTACAAGCATGAGATCGCCGCGAAAATGGGCGCGGTGGGGTCACTCGTGATACACGAGACTGGGCCGGCAGGCTACCCATGGGAAGTCATCGGGAGCAGTCCACACGGCGAGTCGTTCGACCTGGTTGCAGCCGATAACAACCTGAGTCGCGCGACTATGGAAGGATGGGTTCGTCGATCAACGGCTGAGTCGTTGTTCGAGATGGCCGGTCTCGACTTCGAGGAGCTGAAGCAGCAGGCTGCGGACCGTTCGTTTCAGCCAGTCTCACTCGGCGTGACGGGGCAGACCAGGATTCGCAACACCCTCCGGACGATTGATTCCCAGAACTTCCTTGCGATGCTCCCAGGGTCTGACGCGCCAGACGAGGTCGTCATGTACGTCGCCCACTGGGACCATCTGGGGAGAGACGAGACACTAACCGGCGACAAGATTTTCAACGGTGCAGCTGACAATGCGACGGGAACCGCGGCGCTGATCGAGCTGGCGCGCGCCTTCACGGAGTCCGACTCTCCGCCGCGGCGCTCGGTGTTGTTCCTCGCCGTGACGGCGGAAGAGCAGGGGCTTCTCGGGTCTGCCTACTACGGCCAGAGCCCGGTCTATCCGACGGCAAACACGGTGGCCGCCCTGAACATGGATGTGCTCAACCAGTGGGGTCGCACGCGGGACCTGACGGTCGTTGGAATGGGCCAATCGGAGCTCGACCGTTATGCCGAGGATGTTGCCGGTCGGTTGCAGCGAGCCCTCGTGGCCGACCCTGAGCCCGAGAAGGGGTTTTACTATCGGTCCGACCACTTTTCGTTCGCCAAGGTCGGAATCCCCGCGTTCTACGCCGACCCCGGCATCGAGTATCTCGAGAAGCCGGAGGGATACGGTCTGCTCAAACGCGAGGAGTACACTGCGAACGACTACCACGCCGTGACGGATGAGGTGAAGTCAGACTGGGATCTCTCCGGCGCAGTCGAGGACCTCACGTTCATGTTCGAGTTGGGGGCATCGCTGGCTGCCACCGACGATTGGCCCGAGTGGAGCACAACCAGCGAGTTCCGGTCAGTCCGGGAAGCAGACCGGACAGGCCACTAGTGCGTCTTCCGCGGTCTTCCGTCGTCCTGGCGCTCTTTCTCCTCCAGACCGCGCTGCTACTGATCGGGATCGGCCGCGAGTATGAGCTCAAGCACGAGGACAACAACGCGCTGCATGCGACGTTCGCGCGGTCGCACCTCGAACTCGGGCTTCAGAAGACTCGAGGACAGAACCACTTCTACAACCCATCGACCGGCGACGTCCAGGTCTATGCTCACCATCCTCCGGCTCCGGCGCTGACGCTCGCGGCCGTCTATCGAGTGACTGGCCGCGACGGTCCGGCGGTGACTCGAGCGACGGCTGTGGGGTTTCACCTGCTGGCCACCTGGCTGTTCTATGGCTTCATGCGGCGCGTTTTCGGACGTGATCAGGAGGTCTTCCTCTCCACCTTTCTCTTCGTCGTGGTGCCCGAATCGACATTCTTTGGCCGAATGATGAACCACGAGGTCCTCGTCTTGCCGGCGGCAGTCCTTCTGGTGCGTGGTTACTGGGAATCCATCCGGGATGGGTGGTCGACGCCTCGATGGGTGACGGCAGTGTTGGTCGGGGCCGCGTGGGCCGCGCTGTCAGGTTGGGCAGGCTTTTTTGCGATGGGGGCCTGTGCCGCTCATGCAGGCTGGGAGCTGTTGGTCCGACGGAATCGCCGGGCCAACCGAGTGCTTATCGTGCTCTCGGTCATGGGATGTGCGCTATTCGCGCTGGATGTGGCTCATGCGATCTGGGTGCTCGGTGGTGATGCGGCCTACCTCCGCGACGTCCTGGAGTCGCGGATGGGGTCGGGTGCCCCGTTTGGCCTCGGTCGCTGGTTCAGCAGGGTGGTGGAACTGCACTGGAGGTATTTTGGACTGACGAGCCTCTTCGCGGTCGCGGCCCTCGCCTATCGTGGTCTCCGGGCGCTGCGGCTCGATGGCGCGACAGATCCGGCAGTCGACGTTGGGTTTCTTTTCTTGCTTGCCGGCGCAGCGTATGTCGCTGTCTTCAACCTCAACGCCCAGCAGCACGACTATTGGCAGTTTCTTCTGTTGCCGGCCAGCGCGATCGCGCTGACGCTGACCTACCGGTGGATCCTGGAGGGGTTGGGCTCCGGCCGTAGGCGGTCTGCTTGGCTCGCGCTGCTGACCCTCGTGACCCTCGACATTTCGGCGACCGCCATCTACACGCTCCAGGAACGCCATCTCCGCACCGAGGCCTACTGCCAGGAGACCGTTGCGGTGTTTCGTCGGGACTTTCTCTGACCCTTGAGGGACGATGGACAAGGAAATCGGCGCGCGCTTCGATGACGTGACCGCCGGGCGGGCGTACTCATTGGTAGATCCGGTCGAAGCGCACGAGGCGCTATCACTGGACCGTGTGTCCCTCGTGGTCGAGAAGGCGGTTGCCGCGGCACAACGAGGTCTCTGGGTAGCTGGTTACGTCGCCTACGATGCCGCTCCCGCCTTCGACTCAGCCCTGGTATCGCGTGGTCTGTCTGGCCTGCCAACCTCGCCGTCAGACTTGCCGGCCCCTTTGGCTTGGTTCGGAGCGTTCTCCGGCCGGAGAGACGAACCTCCAGCGCGGGCTCAGTCCGATGACGCCAGTCCGGTGCGTGTCTCGCGGTGGACGCCCGCGATCGATCGGACTGCCTACGACACCGCGTTTTCCACGGTCAAGAACCATATCGCCGCAGGCGACACGTATCAGGTCAACCTCACCTTTCCGCTGCGAGCGACATGCGCCGAACTTCCCGGACACTTCTACCAATCGCTGGCCGCGTCACAGGAGACAGCCCACGCCTGTCATGTGTGGCACGGGGGAAGGCACGTGGTCAGTGTCTCACCTGAGCAGTTCTTTCGAATCTCCGACAATCGGATCGTGACCCGTCCGATGAAGGGGACCCGCCGTCGCGGGCGGTGGCCGGAGGAAGATGGCGCGTGTCGAGAGGAGCTGCGTCTATCGCCAAAGGATAGGGCTGAGAACGTGATGATCGTCGACCTGATGCGGAACGATCTTGGGCGAGTTGCCCAGTTCGGGTCGGTCTCTGTCGACGAGCTGTACACGGTCGAGCGCTACCCGACAGTGTGGCAGATGACGTCGGAGGTCTCGGCCCGGCTTCGAGAAGACGTCGGGCTCCTCGATGTGTTCGCCGCACTCTTTCCCTGCGGCTCGGTGACCGGCGCTCCGAAGGCGCGGTCAATGGAGATCATCGCCGAGGTCGAGGCGCACGCCCGCGGAGTGTATTGCGGCGCGGTCGGTGTTCTGCCGCCCGGAGACGGTCGGGACGGCGCTTCCTTCCAGGTAGCCATCCGAACGGCGGTCATCGAAGACGGGGTCGCGACCTACGGTGTGGGCGGCGGCGTGACGTGGGACTCGACTGTCGATAGTGAGTATGGGGAGGCGCTGGCGAAGGCGCTTGTGCTCACCCGGCCTTCTGCGGTTGAGGGGCTGTTCGAGACCATCAGGTGGGACGGCGATTGGGTATGGCTCGACGCGCACCTTGCGCGCTTGCAGTCGTCCGCGAGCTATTGGTCGCTTGGCGTGTCCGCCGACGAGCTCAGGCAGTCACTCGACGCCGTGGCGGAGGGCCTGAACGAGCCAACACGCGTTCGGGTGACAGCGTGGGCCACGGGGAGCGTCGAGGTCGACGTCAGTCCCGCTCCAGCTCGTTTCGAGACCGGAGCGGTTGCCGATATGACGCCCGTCAGCGTGGCGATCGACTCGGAGCCGGTCGACAGTAATGAGCCCAGACTGTTTCACAAGACGACCGATCGAGCTGCCTACGAATCTCGTTTGCGGCGTCACCCCGACGCCGAGGACGTTCTACTGGTGAACGAGCGGGGCCTGGTCACGGAATCGACCATCGCGAACGTGGTGTTCCGCTTCGGGGACAGTTGGGTTACTCCCCCCGTCACGGACGGACTGCTCCCAGGTGTGATGCGGGCGCACTTGCTCGCCGAGGGCTCTGTGGTCGAGGAGTCCGTCTCCGTTGAACGGGCCGCCGACGCGAACACCGTGGCCCTGGTCAACTCCGTTCGCGGCTGGCGCCCAGCCGCACTTGACCAACGCTTTCCCGGCTAGTGTCAGGGCGAGCTACGCAGTGCCGCGATCCGACGGAGGACCGGCGGGTGCGAGTAGTGAAGGAACACATGGAACGGATGCGGCGTGAGGTTGCTCAGGCTATCCGCTGACAGCTTCTTGAGCGCGGCGATCAACGGCTCGCTGCCGCCGGTCGTTTCCGCCGCAAAGGCGTCAGCCTCGAACTCGTTTCGGCGTGAGACGGCGTGGACATACATCGATAGAACCATTTCGACCGGCGTAAACAGTAGCCCGAAGAAGACGAGTCCGGCGTAGACTGACATCTCGGTCATACCAAACGCCTGGAAGAGTCCTTCCTGTCTCAGCACAACGGACATAACGAAGAATAGGCCGCCCAGGTACGCGATCTGCAGGACCAGCCCACGCACGATGTGCCCCTTCTTGTAGTGACCGACCTCATGGGCGACGACCGCGACAAGCTCCGGTACGCTGTACTTCTCGACCAGTGTGTCGAAGAGCCCGATCCGCTTGTTGCGGCCGAGACCGGTGAAGAAGGCGTTCGCCTTGGACGACCGTTTGGAGCCGTCCACGACGAAGATCCCCTTCAACGGGAAGGCTGCGGACTCGGCGTAGGCCAGGATCTCATCGCGGAGAGCGCCGGAGTCGAGAGGAGTGAACGTATTGAAGAGCGGCATGATCCACGTGGGCGCGATGAACTGTACGACCATCAGGAACACGATGGCGGCGAACCAGCACCAGAGCCAGGCCAACGAGCCAGCCCATCCGAAGAAGAACAAGATGCCGACCATCAGCGTCCCGCCGATGACGATCGTCAGCACGAGACCCTTGAAGAAGTCGGCGACGAAGGTCGCGACTGTGGTGCGGTTGAACCCGAAGCGTGACTCCAGGACAAAGGTACCGTACAGTCGGAACGGGAGACCAAGCACCGTGGTCGCCAGACCGAGAGTGCCCATGAAGAGCAGCCCCGTGGCGACTGGCCCGTAGCCAGCACTGCGCACGAGCCGGTCGACCCACTCGAAGCCACCCAGTTGCCAGACCGCCAGCACGAGCGCGAGGTTGACGGTACTTCGAAGCAAGCCGAAACGCGTCGTGGCGCGCGTGTACGCCTGACTGCGAGCGTAGGTCTCACAGTCGAATACGCCCTGAAACTCACTGGGCACGTCGGGGCTCAATGCTCGGAGGTTGAGCCTGCTCGTGACGAGCGAGAGTGCGTACTCCCCCAGCAACACGACGAGGATGACCAGAGCATATGTATTCATCGCGTGTCCGACCAGTTCAATATACTGGGTTGCCTCGATCTTGGATTGGACTTGTGGAAGACGAAAGAGGGATCGCCGTCGAACGGACGCCGTTCGTCGCGACACGGCTGGCCGAGGGGTACGACGGAGTTGGCACCCTGCCGGTCCAGGTCATCCTGCACGACGTTCGGAGTCTCTACAACGTCGGGGCCTTCTTTCGTACGGCTGACGCGGTTCGACTTGAACAGATCTGCCTCTCGGGCATCACCGGTCATCCGCCGCATCGGGAGATTGCGAAAACCGCGCTGGGCGCCCAGGACCACGTGCGTTGGAGTCGATCCTCCGACACGCTGGGATACATCGAGACGCTCCGGAATCTGGAGTTCGAGGTCGCTGCGGTCGAGACCAGCTCCACCGCGGTTGACCTTTTCGACTGGCAGCCGCGTTTTCCGGTGGCGCTGCTGTTCGGCCACGAGGTCAACGGCCTCGACGAGGCACTACTGGCCGGTTGCGACACGCATGTGCGACTTCCGATGCGAGGGGTAAAGCATTCCCTCAACGTGGCAACGGCTGGAGGCGTGGTCCTCTACGAGTTGCTTCGGAAGTATCGGGCGCTGTGCGACCCGGGCGACAGCTCTCTCGACCGGCTATAATCCGCACTTCCCACAGGGATTCCCGAGATGTCTACATTCACCTATCAGCCGATCTTCGAGCTCGGACCAGACGAAACGACCTATCGCAAGCTGCCCATTGACGGCGTGTCGACCGTGGCCCTGGATGGGCAGGAGTATCTCCGGGTCGAGCCCGGAGTGCTCCGTGAGCTCTCGTCCCAGGCCTTTGACGACATCGCCCACCTGTTGAGGCCGAGTCACCTGGCCCAGCTCCGCAAGGTGGTGGACGACACCGAGTCGTCCGCCAACGACCGGTTCGTCGCGATGGAGCTTCTGCGGAACGCCAACATCGCGTCCGGACGCGTGCTGCCGGGGTGTCAGGACACCGGCACCGCCATCGTGATGGCGCACAAGGGCGAGCGGGTGCTGACCGGGAGCGACGACGCGAAGGCGCTATCGGAAGGCGTCTTTGACGCCTACGAGCGGCGCAACCTGCGCTATTCCCAGCTGGCCCCGCTTGACATGTACACGGAGAAGAACACGGGCTCCAACCTTCCGGCTCAGATCGAGGTGTATGCCGAGCCGGGTGACGAGTACGAGCTGCTCTTCATTGCCAAGGGTGGCGGCTCTGCGAACAAGTCGTTTCTGTTTCAGGAAACAAAAGCCCTACTGAACCCGACGTCTCTACTCTCGTTCGTCGAGGCGAACCTCAAGACGATCGGCACGTCGGCCTGTCCGCCCTATCATCTCGCTCTCGTGATCGGCGGGACCTCGGCCGAGTTTACGCTCAAGACAGTCAAGCTCGCGAGCACGAAGTATCTGGACCGCCTCCCGACGACCGGGAACGAGCAGGGGCGTGCGTTTCGCGACCTGGACATGGAGCGACAAGTGCTCGAGATCGCCGAGCGCATCGGGATCGGCGCCCAGTTCGGCGGCAAGTACTTCGCCCACGACGCCAGGGTCATCCGACTTCCGCGTCACGGCGCCTCGTGCCCGGTGGGTCTCGGTGTGTCCTGTTCGGCCGACCGTCAAGCGCTGGCCAAGATCACGCGCGACGGCGTGTTTCTCGAGCAGCTCGAGGAGAACCCGGCCGCCTATTTGCCTGACGTGACCGAGCACGAGCTGGACGGTGAGTGCGTCAAGGTCGACCTCAACCAGCCGATGCCTGAGATCCTGGCTGAGCTGAGCAAGTATCCGGTCTCCACCCGGTTGTCACTGACGGGTACGATGGTGGTCGCCCGAGACATCGCGCACGCCAAGCTCAAAGAGCGGTTGGATCGGGGTGAGGGCCTTCCGCAGTATTTCAAGGACCATATCGTTTACTACGCCGGCCCGGCGAAACGGCCTGAGGGGCGCGTGTCGGGGTCGTTCGGGCCTACGACGGCCGGGCGGATGGATTCATACGTAGAGCTGTTTCAGTCGCACGGCGGCAGCATGGTGATGCTGGCCAAGGGCAACCGGTCACGACAGGTGACCGATGCGTGTGCGAAGTATGGAGGCTTCTACTTGGGGTCGATCGGTGGGCCCGCCGCGCGGTTGGCGGACCACAATATCCGGAAGGTTGACGTGCTCGAGTACCCTGAGCTTGGGATGGAGGCGATCTGGAAGGTCGAGATCGAGGAGTTCCCAGCTTTCATCGTGGTGGACGACAAGGGGAACGACTTCTACGCGCAGCTGATGGAGACCAAGCCAGCGACGTTGATCCGGTAGTTGTCTTTGATAGGTTCCCCTGAGCCGGCCTCGCCGACCACGTTCACGCATCGTCAGATCCTCATCATCTTTGGCGGGTTGATGGCTGGGCTGTTTCTGGCTGCCCTGGACCAGACGGTCGTCGCGACTGCCCTCCCCACGATCGTCGGTGAGTTGGGTGGGCTCGAGTACTACTCCTGGGTCGTCA
>Ga0310123_10000140_pt1 | contig 62365 bp, 42 predicted proteins | sample CB6_AW_1057_MG_FD_203505 | JGI IMG/M metagenome (GOLD analysis project Ga0310123, IMG submission 203505) | Marine microbial communities from Western Arctic Ocean, Canada - CB6_AW_1057 | ecosystem: Environmental > Aquatic > Marine > Oceanic | place: Canada: Western Arctic Ocean | collected... | reverse complement strand
GGCCGCGGCCGCCTTTGCACACTGGGCACCACTGGCGATGGTGAGCGAAATTGGGGCCTGCCTGGAGTACTGGGGCGAACCACGTGAGGAATCGGCGTGGACTCGCCCGGTTGTGGTATGAGTTTTTTGTGCTGAACTGTACTTCGAGCGGTCCGGTGACGCGGAAACACCTGTGACCGTTCGCGTTCGTAACTTCCAGTCTGCAAAGGAGAAAGCAATACGAGCATTTGATTCAACTCACGCGGATCGCTAGGCGGAACGGCCGCTTGAAAACGCGGCCACAACTTCGCTCGCATCAATAAGTTACGATGCGGGCGGTTTCCGTCGTTGAAAGACGACGGCCCCATTGAAGCGTGTGTACGCTGACTACATGCCACCACGTCTTTCCGTTCCCGTCGTTGAAAGACGCCGGCCCCATTGAAGCTACACGCAAACGGCTGGTTTGCAGTTTGGTGGGTTCAGTCCAAATAAGGATCCGCTTTGTTTAGTACTGCTTCGTGGCCAGCGATTTAGCTATGCTTTTTCTATCCAACACTGGACGGGGGGTATCCTGAGTTTCTCAATCGCCTTGTTCTCTTCCCGGTCGTCACATCATTTTTCAAAGGAATCGAAGATACGTGGCAACCAACAGACTCAAGCTGAAATTCGAAGATGTCTATCCCGCAGGCCATAAGACACTGATGATGCGTTTTCTGAGGAGTCGATTCAGATAGTGTGGTGAGAGTATTAAGTATTGAGTATTGAGGGACGAGAAATGAGGAGGGCGGAGGGAGGAGTCTGCAAGTTAATATCTTTTAAAACCTCAGCCATTTTTAATTCTTATTGGAAGGGGGATCCCCTCCGTCGCCGAAGGCTATGGAGGGCTAAGGGGGAAGAATCACTTCCCTCTTAAATTATAAAAAACAAGACCCAGCGGGGGTGGGCACCACTAGGCCTTGATTACACCCTTATAAGTGCCCACTAGACGAAGCTATGCTCTACAATTAAATGCGCAGCACTTCCGCGCAAAGCCGGATATCGTAGCTCTAAAATGTATTCGAATTCGGCAATGATAGCATCAATGTAGGGATTTTGCTATTATTAGTCGTAGCACTAAAACGCAATATACGCTTTAAGTTAATTGATTCTTAGCAGACACAGCCAGCAGTCATCATCAGAACAGCGACGGCCTGCAGACGGAGTGACCGAAGCAGGATGGTTGAATAGTGTTGTTCAGATTGCGACATTCATTCCGGAATGAATTCAATGCCGGCAATATGCACGACAGGGTGAAACACCGCCGATCAATGCAGTTTGCGGACGTCCTGTCAGAAACAACCGTTATGACAGCAGTAACAGGTGCTCAATATCTCACCAGTCGGGATTCCTGCCGCTTGTGGAGTGCGATATATTTCCTCGTTGTCGTCGCAACGACCATCTTCCGGAACTGCGACGGGGCACCCGGTTCCTGCTTCACGAATTGATTGCGAAACGGACCGGTAACTGCAACCTGTAAGGAATGTGAAAATGGCTGATGCAGAACCGATCCTGCGTCCTCTGACCCAATCTGACCGCCATGCCGTCGGTGAATTGATATTTGCTTCAATCAATGTCTGGTATGCCAACCACGGCTGCCCTGGACACTTTACGTGTGAGCCGCAGGATGTGGAAATCTTCTTTGATACATACAATGATCTCACGCCTGGCTTGTCGATTGCGGCCGAACATCCGGAAACCGGGATCCTGATGGCGTCATGCTTTTATCATCCGCGTGAGTCGCATGTCAGCCTGGGAATCATGACGGTCAGTCCCAGCCATTTCAGCTGTGGCCTCGGCGCAAAACTGCTCAGGCACATCATTTCCTATACCGAAAACAATGGGTATCCGGCACTGCGACTCACGCAGAGTGCGATCAACGTTGATTCATTCTCGCTGTACAACAGGTACGGGTTCGTTCCGCGCTACAGCTATCAGGACATGTGTTTCAACGTCCCGACGGATGGATTAAATCTGACGCACCCCGGCCGCGATCGTATCCGACCGGCCACACTCGCGGACGTCGACGCCATGGCAGCGGTCGAACAGGAAGTCAGTGGCATCACGCGAAAACCAGATTACCGCTACTGTATTGAAAATTTCAGAGGTCTGTGGAGAGTGAGCGTCATTGAATCCGTACACGGCGATATCGATGGATTCCTGATATCATCGCGGCACCCGGCATCCAGCATGCTGGGCCCCGGCGTAACACGCAGCGAAGACGATGCAGCCGCGCTGATCGTCGCCGAGCTGGATCAGTATCGCGGCCGAACACCGGTCGCTGTGGTTCCGATGGAAAAAACTGCGCTCGTTCGGCAACTGTATGACTGGGGGGCTCGTAACTGTGAAATGCACTTCTGTCAGGTACGAGGAGAATTCCAGCCGTTCAATGGAGTCAATCTGCCAGCATTCCTGCCGGAAACCGCATGAAAACAGAAAATGACGTGCTCAGCTCTGCGGAGGCAAACATCTGAGACAGACATGCTGCAATTGGCCGTCGCTCGCCCTGTGTTACTCTGATAGCATACACTCACTGCTCAGCGACAGGCACTGGTATGCTGCACATCTCTACAGGACCCCAAACACGGAATCGGCGTGAGTTCCTGCAGATCGGGACGCTCGCTCTGGGAGGTCTTGCACTGCCGGACCTGCTCGAAACGCAGGCGGCCATGAGGGCACAAGGCCGTACTGTGAGGAACAAGTCGATCGTGATGTTGTTTCTGACGGGTGGCCCCAGTCAGATCGAGACCTTCGATCCTAAAATGATGGCGCCCTCCGATGTTCGCAGCATTACAGGCGAAGTCAAAACTCCTCTTTTCGGTGTCACATTCGGCGCGACATTCTCAAGGATGGCACGGCTTGCAGACCGAATGGCGGTTGTTCGTTCATTCACACATGGTGAGAGCGATCACACAAAGGCGGTGCAGCAAGTCATGCGCGGCGGCAACAATGTTAACGATGCCGGTCTGGGCTCAATTGTCGCTCGCCTGCGCGGCACGAACCATGTTGAAACCGGTATGCCCACCCAGGTCTACATCAGTGCCAAAGAAGCTGACAAACAATTCAACAAGGAACGCCTGCGATTACTCGATGCGGCCGGGGCGGGGCAAATGGGCGGAGCCTACGGCCCGTTTCCGGCCGGTAGCGGCGCCAAACTTGCGGATAACATGCAGCTGAGGATCATTCAGCCCCGACTGGACGACCGTATTGCGCTGCGCCGCACACTCGATCGTCTCAATCGGCAAATTGATATTCGCGGTACACTGGGAGATTTCGACAAGTTCGAAGCCCAGGCGCTGGACATATTACTCGGCAGGGCGAAGTCGGCATTTGATGTCACTCGCGAAGACCCAAGGTTGCTAGCGCGATATGACACGTCGCACTTTGCGGCCGGCATTCACCAGGACCAGGCATCATCTCTGGGCCACCAGATGCTTCTTGCACGGCGTTTGTGTGAGGCCGGCTGTGGGTTTGTGACAGTCCATAATCCAGGCTGGGACATGCACGGTGGTCCCACACAATACAACATGCCCAACGGCATGCGTGAATTAGGCGGACCGGTTGATCACGCCGTAAGTGCCTTCCTGGAAGACGTGGGCGCCCGAGGGCTGAGCGAAGAAATTCTGCTCATTATCACGGGTGAATTCGGACGTACCACACGCATCAAAGATAACGGCGGACGAGACCACTGGCCTCGACTCAGCACCCTTGCCTTTGCTGGAGGCGGATTGAAAATGGGACAGGTCGTTGGACAATCCAATGCCCATGCCGGTGAACCTCAGAGTGAGCCTATAACGCTCGACCACCTGTTCGCCACCGTCATGCACACACTCTTTGATGTCTCCAGCCTGCGGCTCGAAGCGAACCTGCCGCGTGACATTGCAGAGCTGCTGGAGCGAGGACAACCGATACCGCAGCTGATGTAGTGAAGCGCCAGCATGTGTTGTCCTGAGACTTCGCTTTCACCCCGGTTTGAGTGCAGTTTTCGCAGGACAGCCACTGGCGAAGTGATCGATCATTCTCTGATGGTGCAAACGGCTGGCAGCACACTGCCGAGATTCTTGAACGTGCCATTGGTCTGCACGATTCTTCTGCAAGCGCTGGACGAACAGGATACGACAGATTTCCGGATCAGCCAGGAATCGACAGGGACTCCGCCGCCAATCAGGTCGTCAAACGATCTTCAGTCGGCCGCCAGCGACACGCAGACGAGCTCGTTGTCGTTACGGGCGTAAACACATTGATTTGCGAACGCCGGATGGCTCCAAACCACGTTTCGCCCCCCGGAAGTGCTCGTCGGTTCTAAAACGTGGAACCGGCTGATCTCTTCGTAACCCTTCCGGCTGAGGCGCGCCAGAATCAGGTCTCCTGTTTCATTGAATAGGAAGCAGCGATGCTTGTGTCTGACAAGAAATGCCGTTGCGTGTGAGGCGCGACGTCTTCCGGTTGTCGCCGCGAACGTTTCCCAGAGCCGGTTGCCGGTCATCAGTTCGACGGCTCGAAGTTGTCCCCCGGAGGCACAAACACCGTAAATAATCCCGTCTTCGATATAGGGCACGCTGTTACAACAATAGACCGCGGTCCTGTTTGTTCCCCGCCAGACAGTTTCCGCGGCCGGCCCAGGTACGAGTTTCAGAAGCGCTCCGGCCGAAACGTGCCCGCTGGCGAACAGGAAACTCCCATATTGTCGAGGCACTGTGATCGACATCCCATAATCCGGCTTCAGCGGGACCGACCAGTACAGCGTGCCTGTTTCGGGATCGAGTCCGTTAATGGCTTCGGGATGCCAGACAATCAGTTGCCGTTGTCCCCCCGCAGTAACGATAATCGGAGAACAGTATCCCGGATCTTCGGCTGCCAGTGATCTCCACAGCTCTTCGCCGCTCATTTTATCGAACGCGACCACGACACTGCCCAACCCTCCGACCAGACAGATCAGTTTTGGTCCGTCAATCAGTGGATGTCCGCAGAATCCCCAGAGTGGTGTCGTTGTTTGAAATTCATGGCGCAGCTGTTTCGACCATATAACGCTGCCGTCGGTAACATCGAGGCAGCGCAAATCTCCTTCCGCACCAAGGGTGTACGCTCGATCTTCATCGACTGTTGGCGTGGTTCTGGGGCCGCCCGGATAAGCAATGCGATAGGGGCACTCGTACTCATGCTTCCAAAGAAGCGAACCATCATTGGCATCGAGGCAGAGGACACGTTCTGTTCCTGCTATCTGGCTGCGTGCAATCGGACTGTCAGGTGTCGTACCGGTGGTCCGGACATAATCGAGGACAAAGACACGTCCGTCAGCCACGGCTGGCCCGGAGTAGCCGTCATACACTTCAGTCCGCCAGCGCACAGACAAGCCCTGATCGGGAAATTTTTCCACAATTCCGTTTTCTCGCCACACGCTGTCGTGGTTGGGACCTAGCCAGTGCGGCCAGTCGTCTGCGAACCCACCGTTGCCGAACAAAAGAGATCCCGCCACAACTGAAGCTGCTTGGAAAAGGTTTTTCATTCGAATCGTCCAGAGAAAGAAGAATCTGTCTGGTACCTGTGATGGTCGTCTGAGACAAGTGGGACAGTCATTCTGCATTCGTCGAACACTTGCCCTGGATGGCAGTTGGCGACACGATAACTCTGACCACGAGAGGCGTCGAGCAGTTTGCACCTTTTTCCAGCACGACATCGGTGAAGACGAACATTGGCCCGCAGCAGGTTCTCACCACATCCCGCGTGGGCATCCGCAAATTTCTCATCAAGGAAGCTGACCTGCCTCCACGCCGCGTTCAATCTCGTGCCGAAGTACGCGAAGGAATACGAGCTGACATCCGGACTCTGGCGATTTATTCACGAACATGAAAGGAACAATGTACAGAGCCTGGACACATGGGACCGGATACGGCATGCGACTGCTCAGGCAGTTCCACTGGTTTCACAGCCAGTGCTGTCCGGTGCGGACACGTCATTGAAAACTGTCATTGAGTGCCCGGCCCATAGGTTAAACATCGGTCGAAAAAAAGGATGCCTCACGTGGATACTGTTTCGATTGCGTTTGCCGATCTGAGTCGGAAATCAGTTCCGCTGACCGGGTGAGCATCTTGGAAGTGCTTCCCAACGGACACTACGTCACTGGAAACTGCCACGCCGGTCCGAAGAACCCGCTGGTCATCGAGCCTGATCCGAAAAACAGGACAGTCGTCTGGACTCTGGATCAATTTCGGGTATTCGCGAACTCCATTCGCAACACTGCAGGTCCTCGACGTCCAGGGAGACATCATTCGCTAGGGGGTGTCTCCCCCCACTCTCGCTGCCCAGGATTCCTTTTGTTCGCGCACCGAATTTCTCGAGCATGATGGTCCCGGCAACAAATTTTCTGGCGGCGACGAGCAGGAGCTGTCGTTGCTTGGTGATCGGTTCGTTCCTCCTCTTCAGTGCAATCGTTGCGAAGAACAGGGCGCCCCATACGTATAGGAGGGCTCCGAACCAATCCGGATCGTTGTCTCGTCCGAAGAGCTGTGGAAAGGCGGCGAAAACAGGCACCACGACAAAGGCCGGACAAGAAATTCCGGCGAGATAGCGGAAAATGGGTCGCACATCGAGTTGTTTGTTGCTGTTTGTCACGGGTGATTGCTACGGAAAATTCAACCGGGGACTGTAATGGCCAGGTACGTGGACAAACCACAGGTGGTGAACAGTTCAGGAACGGGGCACTCCAGAGGCGGCCTCTCGGACAACGCGACATTCGTCATCACGCCACAAGTTTCCAAAAGGGAATGTTGTAGTTTTCGCTCCTGCGCAGAACAGTCACTGAGAGTATAGAAAAGGACGCAGCTATCAGTGTTGATATGCGGCAGAAACACGAGCCCGTCATCCCGAACTTCGCGTGTGCAGGTGAGTTGAACGAACTGAAACCCTCTCAGTTGCCAACCGGGATTCGCCTGGATTGCAGTTCGGGCGCCTGATCTTCATGGCGTTCAACGCAGCACTCGTGGCGTTCAATGCTGGAAGATGAATTCCTGAGAGTTCAGAACGGTCCAAAGGATGTCCTCCCAGGCCTCTCGTTGATCTGCACTGTCAGCGATGTGCGCAAGAAACTTCTGAGCGTCACCTGGCGATGGAGAACGGGATAACCCGCATTGGTACAGCTCATCGAGCCTCTCTGCATCGGATCGGGATCCCTGCATCAGCTCACGCAGCATATTATCCGGCCTTGCAACACTGTCTGCAGTCGTGCGGCCCACCAACAACTCGAGGGCCTGCTTGCGGCCGAAGTGCTGTTCGCGAGCACACTCGCAAGTTTCTGTTCCGTTTGGCTGTCCAAACACGCGCAGGAATGGATGCAGTTCGTAGCGGACATATTTGCCCTCCGTATTGATGAGCGTGACAACATCGTTCACCGGCAATTCCACGGCACGCGTTCCGAGAGGTAGTTTGACGGACCCTGCCGGAACTCCCTCGATGTAATCTTCAGTGATCTCAAACTGCTCCGGGATACCGGTCACGCTGGTGATGGCATCCAGCAGGACCTCTGCCGACAGCGGCCGGGCGAGCAGGTGCGAAAAATACCGTTCGTCGTCTTGGTTTGACGGGTTCGGCGCCGAGCTCAGCTGGTATGTCCGTGAATTCACGATGGTTCGAATGAGCGATTTCAGCTGGAAACCACTGGTCACAAGCTCATCAGCAAGAGCGTCCAGCAGTGCATCGTTTGCAGAGGGATTGGAGTCACGAAAGTCATCAACGGGCTGGACAATGCCACGCCCGAAGAGATGAAACCAGGTTCGGTTGGCAAGCGTTTTCGCGAAGAACGGATTCTCTCTGTGTGTCAACCACGACGCCAGTACGGGACGTCGATCCTTCCGCGGATCAAACTCCGGCGATGGTTCACCAGGGAAGCCTGGAATCACTGCCTCGCCACTTGATTCGTGCGTGATTTCAGCCGCATCAAAATCCAGGACGACTGCCATTTGTCGGCGGTCCGGCCGTCCACTGGGACCAGCCTTCCCGATACGGCTGCGTTTTACCTGAGTGAAAAAAGCAGCCAGCGACAGGTAGTCATCCTGCGTCCACCGTTCATAAGGGTGATTGTGGCACTGTGCGCACTGCAGTCGGATCCCCAGGAACAGCTGAGCCGTTGCTTCGGCGAGATCCTTCTGCAAATAGAACGGGTCGGTGATTTTTTTCGGCATCCGCGGGACGCAGTAGAAATTCACGGCCGCATCTTTATACGACTCTCCCCGGGATGTCAGCAGCTGCCGAACAACCTGATCAAACGGGATATCATTTTCAATCTGCCCGTGCAACCACCCGTGATACGTCGACGCCCCGGCGAGCTGAATTGCATCCCGACTGGTACGCAGCACATCCATCCACTTCTTCGTCCAGAAATCGGCATACTCAGTTCGCTGCAGCAATTGATCAGCAAGACGGGCCCGCTTGTCCGGCTCAGTATTCGCTGCAAAGTTTCGCGACTCAGCGACCGTAGGCAGAACCCCGCATACGTCCAGAAAAATTCGACGGATAAATTCTTCATCGGTACACAAGTCCGATGGAGCGATATTAAGCATCCGGAGCTTCGCAAACACGTGATGGTCCACGTAATTGTTCTCCGGGGGCTCCGGCCAGCGAAAGTCCACTGGCGGAGCGGAGATGTACATCAGGCGCACGGACTCCATCTGCCCACAAAAACGACAGAGAATTGCCACTTCCCCCTGTCGATGAAACTCAACGAGACCGGTTCCATCAACGTCGGCAACGGCCATGTCAGTGCTGTTGAACGTCGTCAGATGTGTGACGTCCAGCGAACGTCCATCAGTGTATTCCGCCCGCACCGACAACTGCTGCCACCTTCCCGGAGCATGAAGAACCCGCCTTGACGGTGTCACTCTGAGCCACCGGAGTTCGGCCACGTGCGGATCATTATTTACCCCCTGCGCCTGCCACTCGTGTATCACCTTTGCGAACGTACTGTTGTTGTCGAATCGTCGGCCACCTACATGAGGAATCCGCGTCAGTGCTTTCAGCAGAATCAGACTGTTCGCTGGATCGAGCGAGTTCGTTCGTCGGCCAAGGACATCGCGAGTCAGCTGCTCAATATCCAGTTCGGGATCGTGCCCCCACAAACTCAGCCGAAACCCGTTTTTACCACTTGGCGCCCCATGACAACGGATATCGGCACATCCCGCAGCACTCAGGACCGGCATGACTTCCTGGCGGAAGCTGATCGGCTGCGACATGCCTGAATTTCTGATGGTCACCGGCACGCGCACTGTCAGTTCGCCAACACGAACTTCACACTGTGTCGTACCGTCCCCGCAGCTCGTCGCCCGGCCTCCTGGCGTAATGTGGAGCAAGGCGGGATTCACGACCTCCCACTGGCTCAGACGAGTCAGATCTCGCTGAGTACCGTCCGCATAGCGCCCGGTAACGAGCATTTGCTGAGAATCACGGGGTTCCGTTAGATTGATGGACTCCGGAACAACCTGCAGCGCGACTGGTATCCCGACAAGCATTGCGACCTCATTTGACTCCCTCGCTATTTCTGCCGCCAGGATGTCGCCGGCAGTCAGCAGCAGTGCAGGAAGCAACCAGACGCAGTAAGTTTTGTCCCGGAGACTGCCATTCATCGATAGGTCTCGACTGTTGCAATTCGGAAAATTCCGGTTGCAAATGCGGTGTTCGTTAATTTTGGTGATCGTGAGGATACGTGGCTCATACAGCTTTAGTGAGCTGTCAGCCACGACTGGTCGCTGATGTTGCAGAGTATCTGATCCATCGTGGCAATTTCTAATACGTAAATCTCAGTCCGATCGTTCAGCCTATACCAGAATCTCTTCAATCGCCTGCCCGCCCATCCCGACGCGGACCGGCTGACCAGCCGAGTCCGGGATATGCAGGTCGGGGTCTATTCCCAGGCACTGGTAGATTGTTGCATTGATGTCGGCAGGACTGACGGGTTTGTCATGGACGTAGGCAGCCTGATCATCAGATGTTCCATAGATTGTGCCACCTCGAATCCCGGCACCCGCGAACATGACGGAATAGCAGAACGTCCAGTGATCACGGCCACCCTGTTTGTCGTTAATCTTCGGCGTTCGACCCATGTCGCTCATCACGACCACCAGGGTTTCATCGAGCAGTCCACTGGTTGAGAGGTCTTCCATGAGGCCGGAGAACGTGATGTCGAAATTCGGGAGCAGCAGCTCCTTCAGTATGCCGAAATTTCGCTCATGAGTGTCCCAGCCCGAACCATCCAGTTTTCCTGGGCGTGTCCAAAAGATATCCCAGGTGACATTGACAAACTGGACACCCTCCTGCACCAGCTTCCTGGCGATCAAAGCACTTGTACCGAACAAAGTGCGCCCATACTGTTCTCGAAGGTCCGGTGAAACGCAATCGACGTCAAACGCATCCCTGACTTTCTGCGAAGTCAATAGTGTAAGTGCGTCATCCCGGGACTGCTGAAACTGCTGATGGACTTTTGTGTTACGCAAACGGTCCTCGAACTGCTGCGCCAGTGTGCGGCGGCGATTCAGCCGGTCAAGCGTGATGCCATTCGGCAGCGAAGCCGTAGGTAATTTCGGCACGCCTTTGACTGTCTGTGGCTGATAGGTTCCCGGCGACGGAATATCGCTGTAAGGACTACATTCGGTAAACAGCGGATCGTATTGACGCCCAAGGAACCCGCCGTACGGCCCGGCCCGCCGAATGTGCTGACCCCAGCCCAGCATGCAGGGCATGTGCACATAGGTCGGAAGATCGCTGCCGTCACCACCTAGGTACTGGCACACAGAGCCCATACTCGGTGGCAGGTGGTCCTGTACAACACCAATCGATGGCAGGGGCTCCGGGTATCCGGTCAGACTGGGCATTGGGTTATGACATCCGGCTTTGTGATTCACTGTCCGCACGATAGCGGTTTGGTGCATCCATCGAGTCGTCAACGGCAGGTGCTCGCAAATCTGAATTCCGGGCACGTTGGTGTCAACGGGATTGAACTCACCTCGAATGCCGCTGGGAGCCAGTGGCTTAAGGTCGTACATATCCTGAGTGGGGGCGCCACCAAGCAAATACAGCACGATCACACTTTTTGCTTTTGCACTTCGATTCGGGGAAGACGTTGAGGCAGACGCCTGACCCGACAAACCGGACAGGCCGCCAAGCAACGGTAATGAACCGGCCTGCAAAGCTTCACGCCGCGTGATGCCATCACAGCAACGTCGTGAACTGCCAAGCAATGTGATCATGGTGCCTTCGTTTCGTTCTGCAGGTGTCAGATATCTCGCGTCAATTCTGTCCGTATCTTCAGCTGATATCACCAATGACTGCAAATGCGCTGTCCAAACAGGTGTACTGAGCACAAACAGCGGCAACTTTCCGCACATCGGATGTGATTACACAAACCATTCTGTGGGAAGTCACCCCGTCCTGGTAGCCGTTTTATCTGTGCCAGCATGAATTCCGGCCAATTCACAGCTGTTGCCTGATACCGGGCTCCAAAGCGGGAACAAGACGACGACGGGCCTGCTGTTGCACAGAGGCTTATCCGGTTGGAAATCCAAATATTCGTGCTGCCGTACCTCCAAATATCTTTGTTCGATCATCCACCGACAAATGCGAAAGCAGTTCGGCAGCCTGCCCCCGATATTCTCGGTACGATTCGCCCGTGGCGTCGGCATTGAAACCGCCGCCGTACATCATGCGATCGGCTCCGAAAGCGTTGGTGAGTCTTTGGATCACGGGCTTCACGTCGCGGTGGGGATACTGACTCCGATTCGGCAGTGCGGACACCTTCATCACGGTGTTGCGAAGTCGTGACCAGCGCACAACAACATCATGTTCTTTGATCGTTCCCTGCATCGGTCGTCCGAGGTGGTCGATGACGACGGTGGTGTCGGAAAATTCCCTGATCAACGGTTCAAACCCCGGCGCATATCTGGGTTCGAAATGTAGTTGGATTGCCAGCCCGAGTTCAGCAGCGGTTTTCCATAAATGACGCAACTGCTGTTGCCCAAACGGAGGTAATCTGTCGGGGGCATAGGCGTGAATTCGCGCGGCCACAATCTGTTTTGGGTTCCGTCGAACCAGCGGCGCCATGCCATCAACAGAACCTGGCCGATCGGCGAAGAACAGACACGTCCCTTTGAGTCGCTGTGCGCCGATACGTAAGCAGTGTTCCAGATATCGGTGATCATCCTGATACGGTTCGGGATGAACAACGACGGCGAAACCGACGTCTGCATCGTTCATACAGTTCAATAAATACTCCGGAGTGGCTTTTGAATCAGGTCGATACGGTGCGCGAGTGTGATAGGGAAACAGAGGATCCAGACCACCAAAACAGTGGAGATGTGTGTCAATGATGACAGCACGCTTTTCCTTCGTCACTTCCCGTGTGGCGGCAGCCACCGCCATAGAAAGAGGGACTACACCCGCGGAATAACGAATCAACTGTCGACGGTTCATCGTTTCCATTTTGATTCCTTCCGACAACGCTGGCAACAGGCCGATGAGAACACACCTGGGGCGCAGGAAATTTGAGCCTCCGGGACCCTGCGCCCAGGATCGTTACTCAGTGCTGGCTCGGCAGGTTCACCTCGGTGTGTGTACTGTGATCAGCCTAACAATGCATAACTCATACCAGACTGCGTATCTCCCTCAATGGGCAGACTGGCGCTGACATTCTCCTCGAAACAGATTTGATGGACCATCAAATCAACATTTCCGAAATCCGCCTTCTTACGTTGTCGCATGATCTTTGGACTCGTTTGGAAAAATACCCCTGCTGAGAAAAGGGGTGCTCTCACCGGTACAGGTGCCCCGGAATCAGCTTCCCAAACCACGTTCAGTAGTCAAGAACCGAGAGCGGCCTTGCTGCAATTTTTGAAGCAGAACCCGGCGGACATCCCGGTCTGGGTCAAAAAAAACAACGTGGTCTGATCAAAAGCCAGCGGATCTCCATCTGCCAGGATGCTTCTTTGTCTGACATTCATGATTCTCAGACGTCCATTCGATCGTCTTACGGTTTTTTGCCCGCAGCCTGTTTGGCGGACTGCGGCCTGCCACTTACGTCACCACCGACCCAACGGTAGGGTCGAGGGAGAAGTTCTAGCGAGCGGTCCTCAAGCGGAAGCTTGACCGGAATGTTGCCGCGTTGAGCCGAACGTTTGCAGGCAATGCAGATTTCCAACGCATGCCGCTGAGTCTCTCCGGTGATGCGCGGTGTCACCCCGTCCCTGACGGAATCAATGAAGTCCGTAACCGGGGCCAGGACATTGAATCGTTCAGTCCCCTTCATACCCAGACTCGTGAGCAGAGGTTCCAATTCCCTTCCTGTCTTCAACCAGGGCCATTCGGCATAGTTTGGATTGATTTCCTGACGAGCCCCGCTGTCATCCAAGCCACGAAAAACCTGTGTCATTGGACTTCCATGACGGTCCCAACGTAACAGGGCGTCTTCCGTCCATACCTCCACACCGAGGTGTGGGGGCTGGCTCTCCGTACCAAAGAGTTGACATTCCAGACCGGAGGTCAGACGCATCCGGCCGTTGATACTCAATCCGTGGTCCGTTTCTGAATCCGCCAGCTTTTCCGAAGGGCTTCCCCAGGCAGTGATTTCTGCCACCTGAGCCTGGGTGAAATGTTGCAGCACCAGCAGCCTGGCAGTTCCGCCGGAACAAATCTCGCCCTGGAATGCGTGTACCACCGCCCCCAGCAGACTGCCAAATTCTCCGGCTGCCAGCTTTAAACCGAGTTGGTCAACCTCCCACACAGCACGTTCCATTACACCACCCGCTAAAACCGCACCGTATTTTTTACAGACTTCGATCATCGCATCCGCGTCAGACAGTCTCGCGGCAAATGGCCGGTCCGTTTGAATCCCTTTGACGCCTGATTCGGCACAGGCGATGACTGCACCCTTCATGTGCTTCGTAGGGGTAACGATACAGGCAAGATCCGGAACAATTTTGGCCAGCATCTGATCGGCATCGCGAAAGAGTGCGTTCACGCCGAACCGTTCACCTACCACCTTGCGTCGCTCCGGATTCCATTCGGCAATCGCTACCAACTCCGTGGCGGAGAGAGCTCGAAAAACTTCGGCGTATTGCTGGCCCAGCCGTCCACAACCGATGATGCCGACGTTCAGTGTATTCTTTTTTCCTGAGGCGAACGCCTCAGGCCTGGCCGCCGTCGCCATGCCGGCTGCGAGCATCGATTGCTTTAAGAAGCTTCTTCTGTTTGCGTTATGCATGTGAATCTCTCCCGAAGCAGGATGATTGCTGATCGTTCAGTAATTTCCGGTTTACCGGCATCTGAAGTCGTGAGGCTTCGAACACTGACCAGGAGACCGGATTTCCACAGGTTCGGTGACCACCTCTTTCCAGACGACTATCCTTGATTAAACTTACAGTGTACGAACCACATAAGGACCCACGTCAGGATCCTGGCCGCGAGCAAAATTATTCCCTCCGAGGTACTTAAATTCAAATTCGACGTCCCGCAGTTCCAGGGAGGGAATGATATCCTGATCGCGGTGTCGTAATGTCACTTCAATCCTGTTGTCTCCCGTAACCGGCCATTGCGTCGGGTCGAGTCGGTAAATGAACCAGTAACCAAAAACGCGATACCGAGGTGCCTGCATACGATAGACACGATTGATTTTTCTCAGGCGGGATTCAGACAGCAGCTTTCCGTTCAGTCGGAATTCCAGGCGATCGGTTTCGGTGCAACCGGACAGTCGCAGACGGAGCATCACTTCGTGAACACGGCCGACCTCGTCCCACCGAGGTAAATCATCTGATATCGGCAGCGTCACCTCGTTCGTCCTGTTCACTTTCAATTCGGCCGGCAGCGGTGTTTTGGCGTCAGGCCGAGTGTCGGTAGGCACAAAATATATCTTGTCTTTGTAGGCCATCACATCAGGATCACCAACTTCCCGAAGCTGTTCGTAGAAGGTCGAATCGTATGGCCAGACGGTAAACCACTGGTCCAGGTAGAGTCCATCGATTCCCTGAGCCCAGTAATTGCACGCCGCAGCCCGCACAAACTCGATCGTTCCGTTATCCAGTCGATCTGACGAAATCCTGGTTTTCAGCGCGGCGAGAATTCGGCAGTCGGAGTTTTTGCACGCGTTGACGAGGGGACGAAAATCGGCCAGCGGATCCATGTGATACGCGTAAGTCTCGGCCGCCAGAGTGTCAACGATTCCCAGTCGAACCCATTCACGCACGTCCAGCCCCAGCGAGTAGGCCAACTCGATGTCCGTCGGCACACGTATCACAAGTTCGCGTGCCGAACCGCTGGCTTTCACGGCTTCATGCACACGCTGCACCCAGTCAGTCATGATGGCCCGTCCGGCATCGATCTCCTGGGGATGAAAAAACGCCACCGTCTCGCTCCGATAATTCAGTTGAAGTTCGAAACCGTCGATGGGATAGTTTTCCAGAACTTCCTCGATGAGGGCAAAGCGCTCGTTGCGTACTGCCTCGTGCTTGAAGTCGAGGTTGGTCGCCCCTGCGAAATCCTTCAGGTCTCCCTGTGCACCGATCTCCAAATGTGCGTTGTCCCAGCGAAAAGTGGAACTGCGTACATCGTCTTCTCTGGTCGCGGCACGCCGTGCCTGGTTCACCAGCAGGGCAGGATAAATCCGAATGCCCTTCATTCTGGCACGTTCGCAGACGATGCGTAACGGATCCTGTCCGGCATCCAGAATCATCCTGGCGTTCTGGGCGGCCCTGCGGAACACAGTGTGATTCCACCGTTCGATCGAATCGCCCCAAACTTCACCGACCTGGGTGTCGTGAAAAACCGTTCGACCATCTCCCAGGCCAAACATCAGGGCTTCGACCGGAGTTCCGACCAGCTCGTCCACAGCTGCCTCAAATTCTTCCTTTTTCATAGGCGGTTCATACATATAAATGGCGGGATGGCGGCTGTCGTGGAAAAACATGATCCGAGGCTTCGTACCTGGTCCGGGGATTTCGGGATTGGTTTCCGCAGCAGTCGCGGCGGACGAACCGGCGTTTGCGACAACTCCTGCGACCAAAGCGGATTCCATGAATTCACGTCTTTGCATAGCGTTTGCCTTTCGATTTAGATGCCGATTTTCACCGCTGAATCTTGCAGAGTTCTTCCATATCGATGCGACCCTGTGCGGAACCAGCCAGACAATCTACATGCCATATTCGATTTGGATGTTCAGCTCAGCCAGAACCAGTGGAGCCGCAACCTGCGCATTGCGGTGATGCAGCAGGAAATCCAGATGATTGACTCCGACGTTCAAAAGCTGTCCATCGAATGGCAGATGAAACCAGTGTTCTTTGGAGAACAGGGTCGGCTTGAACTGCATCTCTGCTTCTGCCTGGGAAACCAGCTCACCGTTGAGTTCCAGTTGGAGATCATCATCATCCATGACTTCTTCAAAACGCATGATCAATTTGGCACGCACGCGTTTCCCGACGGCGGTAGCGGCTTCAATATCGTCGCCAATATAAAAATGGATACCAGCCTTTCTGCGCTGCCCGACAGCGTGAATGGCCAGGGGAAGCTGAGCCTCCGGATGAGACCTCTTCCACATTGCGCCTATTTGCCGGTCAATGACATATTGTTTGTTACGATGGCTGAGCTGATTCGGATCACCGATCTCAAGTAAAGCCTCTCGCCATCGATCCCGATTCGAAAGTGGCGCATACCAGTTGAAAATATAAATCCCTTCCACTCCCTGTTTCCAGTAATTCAAAGCGGTCGCTCGGGTCTGTTCCAGCGGATGGTACAAGCCGATTTGTCCAAGCAAAGTGATGTCTTCGTGTTGAGTGGCTTTCACATACTCACTTAGCGACAGGTCCAGCTCATGCCCTCTGGGTGTTCCAGTCGTGATGACATCGAGCATGGCTTCTTCAATCCAGGCCGGAACATCCAAACCAAGTTTCGAGGCGATAGCCAATGACGATGGCACGCGCGCCGCCAGTCGAATTGGTGTCCCCCGACTGGCCTGCACTTCGTTCAGCAAATGCCGAATTCGTCGAATCATTCCGGTGATCAGATGCCGATTGTTCCGGGCTTCGTCAGGTTTGAAGAAGGCTGGGTGGCGCAGAAAGTCCAGTTCGATTCCATCGATGTCATACTGGCGGACGATCTCCTCAATCACTTTGAACTTGTTATCCCGTGATTCGGGATAGGCAAAATTATAACCCGTGGCAAACGCCGGATGCACCGAATCGCCCAGCAACAACTCCGGATGTGCTCTCTTGAATTGACTGTACTGATCGCGGGAGTTCCAGCCCTGCGGGCTGTCGTGAGTATCATTCATGCGAAATGAGGCATAGAACTGCAGCCCTTTCTCCCGAGTTCGATCGGCCAGAGCCTGAAGATAATCGTTTCGATCTTTCAGGACTTTTTGAAGACCTCGGTAGAGTCGGAATTCGGAAGCGTTGTCGAACTGTCTTACATACCGTCCGAACATTTCTCCGACCTGTGTGTCAAAAAGATAAATGTCACTATGTCCCACGCTCCAGAACAGCGCATCGACCTGAGTTCCAATGAAACGATCCACTCCTTTTATGAGCAGATCGTCCAATCCCGAGCAATTCATCAGTGTGTGCCCATCGTCGTTGTAAACGATTCGATAGTTCGATTCGGGTCGCTTCGTTGTGGAACAATGCGACGAAAACACCAACTTGCTCAGGGACAAAGTCGCCACGGATTGCGCAGCGGAACGGATCACAAAACTACGTCGATTCATCTCTGCCAATCACTATAGATTTTTGAGGACGAGTTCTGGTTGTCGACAAGGACGTGGTACTATCGCAACCGTGGGTCTCAGATTCTATCTCGCTAGAAATTTGATTGAATTCGGGGGATGTAGCAGGTTTACTCGCGATTGTCCGATGAACGCGGCGGTGGACTGAACTTGATCTTTCACAATGGAATGGGGACTACGGTGCAGACGTGAACAGGCCACCCGATGGTCGGCGGACGGGCGTTGTCGTGCCGATGCTCCGGTGGGTGTTCCAGCCCGTCTGGGTGGCAAGTATGATATCGCCTGGCAATTCTGCTTATTTCGTTCCTGACAGCGTTGTCACCCACGTGCTGATCAGTCCCAATTCGGCCAACACGCCTGTGCTTGAATCGGTGTCAACTGCTGACGGCCGCTTCTGAGTCGACCGACGGACGATTACATTTCCCGCTGTCGTGACTCTGCCTGGTCACTGGAGGAGACCATGATAAGGTATGAGACGAACCCACACCAACTTCTCCCGTCGAATCGATGTGCGCCTCAGAAGGCCGGTTCTGTAAGTGCTGGATGCGCATGCGAAAAACATCTTCACGGTGAGTTCAAATGTTGCACAGACCGCTGCTCACAACGCTGCCGTCGCATCGTGAAGACATTTGCCATCACCTGAGAGACCATCTTCTGATGTAAACGCTGGCCACCTGCTGTCGTGAACGTGACATTGAGTTCATGGTCGGCCAAACCCCGTTTATAAACACCTTCCATCCGCCCCACAGTACCGCACTGGACGTCATCGACCCGTTGCTATTACTGTTCGGGCCTGCCTGGTTGACGGCTTTCGAATAAGACCTCTCGATGAATATTGAATTCACCAAACTGACACCGTGGCTGGAGTCACTCTCCGGAGTCATGGTATTGTTCATTTTGGGTGCCGCGAGTCTCCATCTGTTCGCCTATCTCATTCTGTGGGTCTGGTATCGCCGCGACCTTCGAGGTATCGCCGCATGTCTGGACGACTTCACACGCGGCCTGCAGTACCGCAGCGTGCTTGCTGGAACATCGCCGCTGATCAATCAGATCGACGCGTTCGTCGCCGACGTTAATGATGTGGTCAGCGATCCTTCCCGCAGCAGCGATCGCCAGACATGTCTGCAGCGCATGCATATACTCGATGAACGTCGCAGTTATCTGGATTCTCTGTCCTTTGAAACCGCAGGTAACGTGACGAGAACGATGATTGAGGCGTACCCACTGGCAGGCGTGCTGGGTACAATTCTTGCCATTGGGTCAGCTTTGCAGAATCCTGAGGCCGTCGCAGATGTCGCAGGTACGATGTCTGGAATCGTGTCACGGTTTGGGGATGCAATCTGGTCAACATTCTGTGGATTGTTCGCGGCAATTCTACTGATGTTCATCAACAGCGTGCTGGAAACTCGGTTCGACCGACTGACACAAAGTCGAACTCATGTACGTGATATGGTGGCTGGCGCAAAGCGCGAACTCGCCATGGTGGCGAGTCATTTGAACGCCGGCGGCAGTGCTGATGAGGAAACTGTCTGATGCAGCGTCGCAGACGACTCACCTTCCAGCTCACGCCGCTGCTCGACCTGCTGCTGGTCGTGATTTTCGCGCAGTACATGGAAGTTCAACACGCGGCGGCAACGGGTGAATGGGTGATTCTTGATCGGCAGACGGAACTGGAAATCGAGTTTCAGCAGCGTCGACAGGATCTGGAGTCTGCCCATGCGGCAACCATGAAGGCCCTCGAAGCGGGTCGTATTCATTATTCGGAACAATTCCAGAGTATTCTTGATCAGCATCAGCAGGCCCGGGCAACGCTGTCCAAAATATTTAATCTGCCTGGCCGGGTGATGGAAGAAGCTCTGAGGCTCAAGACAACAGGGCAAACCGGCGACGCCGAACGGTTGGAGCAGGCGGTCGGTAACCTGAAGAAGCTGCTGGAATCGAGAAACTCCGAACTGCTAAGCTTCATGATCCGCTACGACGAAATGCGAAAGCATGTCTCCGTATGGGAGTTGCATTTACTCGAAAATGGTCAGGCTCTGTTCACCGACGGAATTCTGGTACAGAGGCTGTCATTCGAATCGGCCGAAGAGTTTGGGACACAGTGCTTCATTTTGAGCAAATCATTCGAAGAGCCGCGTCCGCTGACTCTGATCCTCATGACATACGCAGACACGCAGGCTGGGTTTCGTCGCAGTGCCGTTAAAGGGCTGGACATTGCTGTTCAGCGACTTCGTGATGGTGCCGCGGGAACACGATGGTACGATTATTCATTCATGGGATTCCGCCCCGATGGACCTCTCATCCATCCAAGCGGAGCTGATGCCAATCTTTCACAACCCAGAAACCAACCGTGAAACTTCATCCGCGAATCTCTGCAATCCTGCACATCTGCATTCCTGGGGTGGTCATATATTGCGGCGTCGCTTCTGCAGATCAGCCGCTGGCCGCCAATGCTCAACGATTGATTCCCGCCATGGAGAGTCTGGGCGTGCCGTTTCCGGACGACACACTGTCCAGTTTGCAGAAGGCAATCGATGCTGAAGACAGTTTGGGAATTCACGAAGTACTGAGGCAATTCACACTCACGTCCAGTCGAGGACCTGAGTATCGACGACGACAGCAACAGGTCACGGTGCCCGGCGCAGCGTCCCACTACATTTCTGTGCAGCTGGAACGCTGGTTCAACGCTGCCGATTACGGATTCTTCTGTGGTGATCATCATATTCACGGAGCTGGTTGTTCCCATTACACCAGTCCAACTCAGGGTGTGACTGCTCAGGACATGTTCGCTCAGGTCAAGGGCGAGGGGCTGAACGTGGGCTGTGTCCTCACGTGGGGTCCGTGCTTCGACCATCAGAGGCAGTATTTTTCACCCGTGGCAGCAGACATCAGTGATCATCGGACTCTGCTGAAGTACGACCTTGAGATCAGTGGCTTCGGGTCCGCTGCGCTGGGACATGTGTGCCTGCTGAATCTCCAAAATCAAACTTATCCGAAATCCAGAGGTACGAGCAGCCAGGGCTGGCCCACATGGACTGTCTCCGTGCTTCGCTGGACTAAAGACCAAGGAGGAATTACCGGAGATCCACACTCGTCCCTGCGGGTTGTTCCGGATTCGGCCGCAGACTGGCTCCTTGAAACGCTGGATGCAAACCTGGATGAAACGCTGAGCAACGATGAATGCCGTGAGCAGCTCTTACCGGCAGCATTCAGCGACATCGATTCGGATGATTCCGGACAGCTCACACATCGCGAACTGGTTCGCAGTGCGACCCAGGCTGCTGAGGAACTCCCTAATACTGCGATTCCATCAATGGACGGAGGCGGCGCAATGGAGATCTTTGTCAGTGCTGCTGAAGGTGTCTGCGACTTCATCAGTGCAATGGATACTCCTCGAATCGGCAAATGGAATCCGTGGTATCACCTGATGAATTGTGGATTTCCTTTGAAGCTAAGCGGCGAGACAGATTTCCCCTGCATGAGCAGCCGCCGAGTCGGGCAGGGCCGTGTCTACGTTCACATGGGAGATCCGGATCGGATCCGTTTCGCCGATTGGTGTCGTGGAATTGCCGACGGACGATCATATGTGTCGGATGGATTTGCCCATGCAGTCCGCTTCAATGTGAATGACACACCACCTGGACGGGAACCAGTGAGAATTGCGGTCGGGGGCAGCGTCTCGGTCTGTGCTACAGTTGCCTTTGCACCGGAGGTTCCGAAAGCTGTCGCCTACGGCACTCATTCACCGGACACAGGTCGTACCGTTGTGGGTGATACAAGGGTTCTGCATGCCGCCAGAAATTCAGACTGGGTGAACGGTGGCGATCGAATTGTCGAAATCGTCGTCAACGGGAAGCCGGTGGCCGAAGCGGTGGTGTCCGCAGACGGTCGGCCGCATGACCTGGAGTTCACAGTCGACGTGGGTGTCAGCAGCTGGATCACTCTTCGCCAGTTCCCTCAGCTTCATACCAACCCTGTGACAGTTCTCGTCGGAGATCGACCGGTTCGAGCATCACGAAACAGCGCAATCTGGTGCGCCAGATCGACTTAGCTGCTGTGGCACAACCGGCAGCGGTTCATTGCAGTTGCCGAACAACCGGCGGCAAGGCAATGTTACGAACGAGCTGCGGCCCGTTTTCTTGCTCTGGCCTGCGAGTGTCCGGACGAAGGCCTGCTGATTCCGACTATTGAACTGGGTCCGACTTTGGCAGAATAAGCAATGTTTACAGGGCTCACTGTGCCACCATGCAGGATCTGATTATCTACGACATCATTGGGGACATCCACGGCTACGCAGACGAACTTGTGGAACTGCTGGAGCAATCTGGATACACCAAGACCGGGAGCGTTTTTCGTCATCCGAAACGCAAGGCGGTCTTTTGCGGTGACTTCATCGACCGTGGTCCGCAGATACTTGATGTGATTCACATTGTTCGGAACATGGTTGAACAGCAGGCGGCTCATGCCGTCATGGGTAATCATGAATTCAACGCGATCGCATTTCATACGGAATGTTCCGAACAGCCTGGCAGCTGGTATCGGCCTCATACCAGTCGCAATACACAACAACATCAGGCAACGCTGGACCAGTGCCGTGACCACGAACTCGATGAGGCACTCGACTGGTTTCGTGCACTACCGATTGCGCTCGACCTTGGCTCCGTTCGCGTTGTCCACGCCTGCTGGGATCCGAAACAGATCGCACTGCTGGAGACTCGACTGATTGAACAGGATCGCTTCAACCCATCATTCCTTGCGGAAGCTGCCGACTCTGAACATCCAGTGGGTAATGCGATCGAACGAGTGCTGAAGGGGCCGGAGGTAACACTGCCGGACAATGCCACTGTGGTTGACAAAGAGGGTCATACACGACGGCGCGTCCGCATTCGCTGGTTTGAATCTCCCGAAGGACGGAGCCTCGGCAGCTATGCGTTTCCGGTCATACCCGGCCTGGAAGGAATGGCCGTACCAGCCTCGGTCCGCCCGAGTCCCTATCCTCGAAAAGCGCCTCCTCTGTTCATTGGCCATTACTGGCTGGACGGCCGCTGTGACCCACTGCTGGGGCCGAATCTTGCCTGCCTCGATCTCAGCGTTGCAAAGGGTGGAAAACTGTGTGGTTACCGATTCAATGGCGAGTCCGTGCTGAATCCTCACGCGTTCGTTAAAGTGTCGGCGAGGGGTTGTTGAACTCTCCACTGCGATGAACGAATGACAAAATCCGACTTGATCCGAATTCGCGGTGCGCGAACTCATAATCTGAAGAACATCAACGTTGACATTCCCGTTGGACAGATGACGGTCATCACGGGGTTGAGTGGATCCGGAAAGAGCTCTCTGGCGCACAACACAATGTTTGCCGAAGGTCAGCGGCGTTACCTGGAAAGTGTTTCCGTTCAAACGCATCAGATGATGCGGTCACTCCGCCGTCCTGACGTGGATGAAGTGAGTGGTCTGCCGCCCACAGTCAGCGTTGACCAGCGAGTGACCCTGGCGCCTGCTCGCAGTACAGTCGCTGTTACCACCGACATCTATGATTACCTGAGACTTTTGTTCGCTCGATCCGGCGTCGTCCACTGCACGACATGTAACCGACCTGTGCAGTGCCAGACCATCGATGAAGTTGTGCAGCAGCTGCTGCAGTTTCCGGAACGCAGCAGACTCATGCTGCTGGCTCCGCTGGTCCGTGATCAGCGTGGCAGTCACAGGCAGATCATGGAACGAGTGGCACGGCATGGGCTGGTGCGTGTGCGTGTGAATGGCGAATTGCTGGATCTCTCTGAAGTACCTGACCTGAATGCGTCCGAACGCCACAGCGTCGATGCCGTGGTCGATCGACTGATCCTCAAAGCTGGTGTGGAGTCACGAATTCAGGAATCGGTATCTCTGGCCGTTCGTGAGAGCGGTGACGCATGTATCGTCAGCGTGCAGACAGATGGTAACTGGCAGGATCATTTTTTTAACACACGTCACAGTTGTCCGGAATGTGAAATCAGTTTTCCGGAGCCGGATCCAGGTCTGTTCAGTTTCAATACCGGTCGGGGTGCCTGTGCTGACTGTGAAGGTCTGGGCGTCAAAGGTGTCGCCGACGACTCTGCTGAAACAATCGTGTTTCGCCGGCATCGCTGCGAAACGTGCCGCGGAAGTCGTTTGCAGGATTTCCCCTCGCGGGTTCGTTTCGGTCATACGACGCTGCCGGAATTCACGGGACAGTCTGTGGCGGAGGCTCACAAGACCGTGCAACGCTGGCAGCAGCGTCTCCAGTCATCTGAAACCCTGACATCAGACAACTTCGCAATCCGATCGGCGGGACGAGCTGCCGCGGTCCGCATTCTGCCCGACATGGAACGCCGACTGGCAAGTCTCATTCGAGTTGGTCTGGACTATCTGACCCTCGATCGATCGACGCGATCACTTTCCGGTGGCGAATACCAGCGCGCCCGACTCGCCAGTTGTCTGGGATCAGACGTACATGGAGCCTGTTACGTGCTCGATGAGCCCACCAATGGTCTTCACCCACAGGACACGGAGCGGTTGTTGAGGATGCTGTTTGAACTACGAGACGCAGGGGCAACACTCGTCATCGTCGAACACGACCCGGATGTGACGAGAGCTGCAGATCATGTGATCGATCTCGGTCCGGGCGCCGGGTCCGATGGTGGTAAGCTCCTGTATGCCGGACCACCTTCCACCGTTCCTGATGACACGGCCACCGGGCGAGCGTTGACGTCAGGAGCGTCCTTCGCAGTTGCTGACACTGAGACAGCTGAAACCAGGGAGTCAGCATCCCTGCCGAACCGAACCTATGCACACCACGGTTCTGGTCAAAATATTTTTTCCAATGAAAAGTGTTACGCGACGAAGGACGGGCCTGTTGTGGTGCCTGGTGGTCGCAACGGCAATACCCAGGATAGTTTAGCGGCAGCGTCAACCGCCCGGACACTTCATTCCGCAGGTTGCTCTGACCCGGGTGAGTCCCACCTGATTATTCGTGGAGCAGCGCTTCACAATCTGCAGGACGTCACCGTTTCAATTCCGCTGATGCAATTCGTATGCGTGGCAGGAGTGAGCGGATCAGGTAAGAGCAGTCTCATCTGCCGAACACTGTTTCCGGTTGCCCATGCTGACGGGGATCCTCGGTCACATCTGACTGCGGCATTGGTCGACGTCGAATGCCGGGCGATCGACGGTCTGGACAACATTGATCGTGTGGCATTTGTTGACAGTCGGCCAGTGAGTCGTAGTCGCCGGTCGTGTTTGGCGACTCATTGTGGCGTCTGGAATGATGTTCGCGGGTTGTTTGCGAGCACGCGAGAGGCACGAGCTCGCGGAATTTCTGCTGCCAGATTCAGCTTTAATTCCGGAAGCGGACGGTGTTCGGAGTGTAAAGGAATCGGAGTTCAGGACGTGCGTATGAATCTGCTGCCGGACGCGGAGGTACCCTGCCAGGTCTGCGGCGGGCAGAGATTCAGCCGGGAGATCCTCAGCATTCGGTTTGCAAATCGCACCGTGTCTGACGTATTGAATCTACGTGTCGACGAAGCACTGGACGTGTTCTCTGAAATCAACTCAATCGTCGGTCGCCTGCGCCCATTCCAGCAGGTCGGCCTTGGCTATATGCCCCTCGGCCAGTCTGCGTCCACATTTTCAGGTGGAGAAGCTCAGCGGGTGCGTCTGGCAACAGAACTGATTGAGTCGATGGAGAACAGGATACTCTACATCCTTGACGAACCAACGCGAGGCTTGCACCATGACGACGTGGCACGACTTCTGAACGTCCTGCGCGGCTTCGTTGATCGTCGTCATTCGGTGATTGTGATCGAACACAACATTCAGGTCATCAGAGCGGCCGACTGGATCATCGAACTGGGACCCGGAGCGGCCGCTGACGGAGGTCGGGTGATCGCTGAAGGAACACCGGACTTGCTGCGCGATGATCCGGACAGTGTGACAGGCAGGTGGCTCTAGTCAGGCTTGAACCCGACCTGGCCCTGGTGAAGCAAATGGTATGTTGCAATGATCGCGTCCATGGCGGACAATAAATGTCTCCTAGTGCTCTCACCCCTAGTCACTGTTCAACCGCCGTAGTATGCCTCCCATGCGAATGATTTATCCGCTGGCCACGACATTGACGTGTATTCTGGTCAACACGTCGGTCGCGTCGTTTGCCCAGGACCTGACCTACGAACAACATATTCGACCGATCTTTCGAAAGCATTGTTTTGACTGCCATGGTGCTGTCGAAAATAAAGAGGCAGACCTCGATTTGCGCCTCGTACGCTTCGTAACTCAGGGTGGGGAATCCGGGCCTGCAGTAGTGCCGGGCGATCCGGATAACAGCCTGCTGATCCAGCGTGTCCGCGACCGTGAAATGCCGCCCGGTGAAGCCAAAATCAGTGCCGAGGAGTTAGCGATCCTGGAAAAGTGGGTATTGACCGGTGTCCGAACAGTCCGGCCGGAACCGGAATCAATCGGTCCCGGATTGGGGATCACTCCGGAAGAACGGGATTTTTGGTCGTTTCAACCGATCCGGCGTCCGGAAGTCCTGGTGCACGATGAGGATAGTCGTGTCCGCACTCCAATCGATGCTCTGCTGGCTGCAGTGATGCAACCGCGTGGCCTGCAGTTTTCACCGGACGCCAGCCGACGAACTTTGTTGATGCGAGCATATATTGATCTTATTGGACTGCCGCCAAACACTGAAGAAGCTCACGAATTCCTTGGCGATGAATCGGACGACGCGTGGGAACGGCTGATTAAAAAACTGCTCGACTCTCCGCATTACGGTGAACGCTGGGGGCGACACTGGCTGGACGTGGCCGGCTATGCTGATTCCGAAGGAGCGTCCTCCGATGCAGTGCGCCCCTGGGCCTGGCGTTACCGTGACTACGTAATTCGTTCGTTCAACGGGGACAAGCCATTCGATCAGTTTATCGTCGAGCAGCTGGCTGGCGACGAACTGGCTGGTCCGAAAAATGGTGACCTGACCGAACGACAAATCGAGTTGCTGGTCGCCACCGGGTTCCTTCGCACAGCTGCTGATGGTACGGGGAGCGGTAATAACGATGCCGAGGATCGTAACCAGGTAATGACTGACACGATCAAAATTATCAGCACCTCGTTGATGGGACTCAGTGTTGCCTGTGCTCAGTGTCATGATCACCGTTATGATCCGATTCCACAAACTGACTACTATGCTTTGCGGGCCACATTTGAACCCGCCATGGACTGGCAGGCCTGGAAGACGCCGTCCCAGCGGCTGGTGTCGCTGTACACCGCTGACGATCACACAAAAGCCGCTGAGATTGAAGAGGAAGCAAAGAAAGTTGCTGCTGACCGGGCTGCCAGACAGTCGAAATTCATTGAGGAAGCCATTACGAAAGAACTCTCGAAGTACGATGAACCACTTCGAACACGGCTGCGGATGGCGTGGGAGACTGCAGGCGATAAGCGGACAGCCGAACAGATAAAGCTGCTGAATCAGTTTCCCAGCGTGAACATCAGTCCCGGCAATCTCTATCAGTACAATCAGCCAGCAGCCGACGAACTGAAACAAATTGACAAACAGATCGCCGAGGTTCGGGCAAAAAAACCAGCTCACGGGTTCGTTCGCGCACTCCTTGAACCGCCCGGCCATATCCCCCTGACGAGGCTGTTCCATCGCGGCGATCATCGCCAGCCAAGGTTTGAAGTGGCGCCAGCGTCACTGACAGTCGCGGCACCGGAAAACGAGCGACGGTTCTTCAGTCCAGACAGTCCGGCACTGCCCACGAGCGGTCGACGTCTGGCCTTTGCCAGGTGGCTGACCAGTGGTCAACATCCGCTGGTTGCGCGGACGATTGTGAATCGTGTCTGGCTGCATCATTTTGGTCGAGGCATCGTGGAGACACCGACCGACTTCGGTCGTCTGGGAACCCGGCCTACTCATCCGGAACTGCTGGACTGGCTGGCCGCTGAATTCATGGACAGTGGCTGGAGCCTGAGTCATCTCCACACCCTGATTATGACTTCGACAGCCTACCGTCAGTCATCTGCGCGTTCGGAAACGTTCAATCAGATTGATCCCGACAACAGCTACTACTGGAGAAAATTGCTGCTGCGGCTGGAGGCTGAGATTCTTCGAGACCGCATGCTGGCTGCCACCGGACAACTGGATCGGACTCAGTTCGGCAGGCCAGTGCCAGTCAAAGAGGACGATGCCGGACAGGTCGTTGTGGATGACTCACAAAGACGCCGTAGTCTGTATATTCAACAGCGCCGGAGTCGACCGGTCGCGTTGATGAAGGCGTTCGATGCTCCGGTGATGGTGACGAACTGCGACCGACGTTCATCGTCGACCGTAGCGACACAGTCACTAATGCTGATGAACGGTAGTTTTGTCCTCACGCAAGCCGCTCATCTGGCCAGGCTGGCAACGGGAGATGGTGAAGCAACGGCCGAGCAACAGATTGAAAGGGCATGGCAACTGGCCCTGTGCCGGCCGCAAACGGCTACTGAGCGTCGAATTTGCCTGAAGTTTCTCGAAAATCAGTTAACAACTATGAAGAGCGAAGAGACGAAGCTGCCGGAAAACATTACTCCAGATCAGCAGGCCATGACAAATCTGTGCCAGGCCTTGCTGACATCGAACGAGTTTCTGTATGTGCACTAACGGGACATCGAAACTGATTTGAAACCACCAGCTGAGATCAACTTTCCTGGTAGTTTGACTGAGTTATTATTTCCGCAATGGTTATGAAAGAACCCATGAGCGATATCCGCCCCAAATTCGACAGCCATCCGCCTGTGTCAGGAATTCCGGTCGGATCTCGTCGCGCATTTCTAGCCGAGAACGCGATGGGTCTGGGAAGTGTAGCGCTTGCTGCGCTGCTCCGACAGGACAGACTTCTGGCGACGCCGAAGAACATTGCGAAGAATCCATCTCACTTCGACCTGATGAAAAAACATCCGCACTTTGAGGCTCAGGCGAAGGCGATGATTTCGTTGTTTCAGCATGGTGGTCCGTCTCATATGGATCTCACGGATCCCAAACCGAAACTCACTCGGTATCACGACACAGAATTCAAAGACGATGTCCAGTTCAGTTTCATCAATCGTGCTACGAAGAAACTGAAGGGCAGCGACTGGAGATTCCGTCCGCATGGTGAATGCGGCACTGAACTGTCAGAGCTGTTGCCTCACACAGGCGGAATCGTCGATGACATTTGCCTTGTGCGATCAATGCACACCGGTGCCAATGGCCACGAGGTATCAATCCGCTATTTTCATGCTGGCATTCCAGGCGTTACCGGGCGTCCGACAGTTGGGTCCTGGCTGGTATACGGACTTGGCACTGAAAGCCAGAATCTGCCGGCGTACATGGTACTGACCGATCCAGGCGGACATCCCGTTGACGGTATTCACAACTGGTCCAACGGGTTTATGCCCCCGCTGTTTCAGGGAACAGTGTTGAGACCCAAAGAACCTCGCATTCACAATCTGGATGCTCCGGCTCATTTGCGAGGGACGCTTCAGCGACAGAACCTTGCGTTACTGGATACGTTGAACCGACACCACCTGGAAAGACACCCGGGTGAAGCCGATCTGGAGGCTCGGATCGCCAGCTATGAACTCGCCGCCAGGATGCAGTCTGCCGCGTCAGAAGCACTCGATGTTTCCAGGGAAACGAAGGCAACTCAGAATCTGTATGGTCTGGACAATGATGCGACGCGGGAGTACGGCACGCGGTGCCTGATTGCTCGTCGCCTGGTTGAACGAGGCGTACGGTTTGTGCAGCTCTTCCACAGTGGACAGCCATGGGACAATCACACGAACATTCGTGACAATCTGCCCAGCATCTGTCGCAAAACCGATCAGCCATCGGCAGCGCTGGTCCTGGATCTCAAGCAGCGAGGCCTGCTGGACAGCACTGTCGTTCACTGGGGAGGAGAGATTGGCCGATTGCCGGTGACCGAGAACCACGGTGATCCGGCAAAAGCCGGACGAGACCACAACGGTCAGGGCTTCAGTATGTGGGTGGCCGGTGGAGGATTCAAAGGAGGAATGACCTACGGAGAAACCGATGATTTCGGCCATCGTGCTGTCGTGGATACAGTGACACCGAATGATTACCAGGCCACACTCCTGCATTTGTTCGGACTGGACCCGGAACAGCTCTTCTATGTTCACAACGGTCAGGTCAAAGAGATCACGAATGGTCGAACAGCACGGATCGTAAGTGACATCCTTAAACGTCCGCCAGTGGTGTGACAATCGATCATTGTTTACGGGATTCCCTATTTTACGGTTGCCATTACTTTGATGCTGCTGGTCGTTTTCTTCCGGACACAGAAACATATCTGGGCAATGCATGTGAAGACCAAGTGTGAACATTCATCGACGTGACGCAAACGAAATGAGAGGCACGTAACGCGTCTCACGACGAAAACCGAGCAGTTCATGTACATCGGCAACCGACTCATTGCGGTGGCAGAGGAATCCCCAGCAGACGATTCGTGGCTCGGAGCGAAAACGGCTTGGAATAGTGCAAGACCTGTACCGCGTTGTTAGGAGGCGGTAGCGGCGTAAGCTGCTCAAGCACAAAGTCGGCCGCACCTGGGTGGCGGCTGATAGTGGCAATGAAACCGAGAGAAAAGGCGCGGATGGGAGGGGCATAACGTTTGGTCAAATCAGGTACAGCGACCGGTCCCGTGTCGATTTGCCACATGCTCTCAGCACTGCTGTCCGGAAAGCCGTCACGGCTCACATTCATCGTCTTTACCGGGTACTCGATCACAGCCCGCAAGCCCGTGGTCGCATCGGAGACTTCAGTCTGCGCAATCAATGTGTGCCCCGCTTCCGTGGCGCGCATCGCAGGTTCGAATTGATCGGTCGCTATCAGGTACGCCGACGTCGCCGACCATAGCTGGAGTCCCAATTCACCCCAGTTGTCCGTCGTGTCAGTATCCACCTCGCGATATCTCTGTGGATCGAGTTTCCGCCGGAAGATCACAGAGGTGCGGTCCCCGATGATCCAGGTGAAATCGTAATTTGGATCGTAGAACAGCGTGGTGGCTCCTGGCTCGAAACCGGCCTCGCTGTAGTCCTTCCGCAAACCATAAGTATCCTCACTCTTGCACGAAGCTCCGAGGTAATAGACTGTTGCCGTGCCCGCCACGTCGTCGTACACGATGGTACGGCTCTCGATGGCAACGCGAACGGCGTCGGTTCCCGTGTTGTATGGCCACATGTAGGAGTGGGCATAATCCAGGCACGCGACGCCATCAGGGGCATCGAGAATCCCGACCTGGTTTTTCTCAGCCGCGTAAGATGATCTCATTGCATTTTCTGACAATGACCAGATACTGACCAGGACGAGCAGCACTTGAATCAACGTTATTGGTTTGCGCATCGGTAACTCCTTGGCCCCACATCGGATTCCGAACTGTTCCTAGATTGAACTCCGCCGACCAGCCTGACTTAACCGGCATCTGATATCATACAATGCTGACCGGCGCGAACGGGGCCAGTCAGGCCATGAGCACGAACTGTGAGGATCACTACTCGCTTTCTATGACAGTTCTCACAGCCAGTCGCCTCTCGTTTCAGCTGCCAACGCATGTCAACGAAAATCTGTCACATTGCGGACTGTTTTATTAACAACACATCATCGACAACAATACATTTGAGTAGAAATACGTTTCTTCGTTTGGGCTGCGAGTTGCTCGCTGAAACAGGATGAACCGTCTCCGTGTGCAGTTGAAGACCAGCCCAGTCGCACCTGCGTGTTGTCGGAATTCGACCATAATGCAAAAGATGCGAATCCGTATCAACCACCAGTGGTCCTGACTTGAATCACCCTAAATCAGACGTTGATTGACTGAATCTCAACGTCCACGGTGAGGCGGCTCGACAAAAGTGAGATCACGGAAGGTGTGGTGGCCCCGGGCCCCGCAGTACCGGTTGGGTATGTTGGCCATCGTATTCCGTTTTCCGTGCCTGCCACGACAACACTGCCTCGGATCGGGGAACTCCTGGATGACATTCAATCCACTGCATTGCTGCATCGCGCAACCCATTTGAAAGTTGGTTCTGCCGGAAATTCGACATTAAAGATTCGTACATTCACGGTCAACCTGGAATCAATCGCTGTTGACGGAACAGATACTGGCATTGAACTCCCGAAACCTGCGCTGGTTCCTCAATACACATCGCTGCAGGTGGTATTCGGCCATCAGGCCCTGTTTCAACGCAGGGTGCCAACGAAGCAACTGCCCGTCGCGGATGCTTCACCCGTCACTCAGCGCAAGCAAGGGGTCACAGTCGCGTCAGCCGTAGCCGCTGCGGTTCATCGGGTCCCTCAGGAGCAGCAGCAGTTGTCGTGCCTGGTTCGTGAATCTGAAAACGTACACAGGTTTCGTGCTCGCTGCGACTGAATCTGTGTCACTGAGTGCCAGTGAACTGCTGATTTTGTCAGTGACCACAGATTCGGTCGATATCAGACTGGATGGTGCAAAAAGGACAGACAAACTCGGAGAGGAAATCGTCGAACCGATCGCAAAGCTGACTGCAGACTCGATGGAAGTCATCAGGCTGCAATTCAGCAGCTAATGGCTGTGTCGTCATCAATCCATCGACCGGGTCACATGATTCAGCCTCGGCCGGCCACACAGCTGTTGTGATCGAACTCCGTTATGAACGGCACAAATCCTGGCCGAGGAAGTAACATAGCGCCATTTTAAGCCTCAGTCACCCACCAGTCTTGGCCATCGCGTTGGACACGGCGGTACAGTGTGTCTCGCTCAACCGGTTCCCGGCCGGTTTCGCGGATGAGGTTGTGCAGTTGCTCGACTGAGTTTCCTTCAGGCGTTTTCGCCCCGGCGTCGTGGTAGATCAGTTCATGCACCACAGTGCCGTCCAGATCGTCAGCACCATATCGCAACGCCAGTTGAGCCGTCTGCTCCCCCATCATGATCCAGTACGCTTTGACGTGGTCGAAGTTGTCCAGCATCAAGCGTCCGATGGCCACCATGCGGAGGTCAAACAATCCATCCGGCTTCCGGATATGGTTGAGCTCCGTGTTTTCCGGATGGAATGCCAAAGGAATGTAGGTCTGGAACCCACCTGTTTCATCCTGCTGCTCACGGAGCCGCAGCAGGTGGTCGATGCGATGTGGAGCAGATTCAAGATGGCCATAAAGCATGGTCGCATTCGATCGCAACCCAAGTCGATGAGCTGCTCGGTGCACGTCAAACCAGACAGCGGAATCGGCCTTGTGTTCACAGATCCGGCTGCGGACTTCCGGATCAAAGATTTCAGCTCCACCGCCAGGCATACTGCCAAGGCCGGCGTCGATCATCTGTTGTAATACCCACTCAATCGATTTCTTTGTGATGAAACTGAACCAGTAAATTTCAACCGGCGTCCAGGCCTTGATGTGAATCTGAGGGCACGTCTCGTGGAGCGTGCGAATGACGTTCACATACCAATTGAACTTTTTCCTGTGATGCAATCCTCCCACGACATGAATCTCTGTCGCGCCGCCAGCCTGACCTTCCAATACGCGTTCACGAAGCATGTCGTCGGTAAATGTGTAGGACTTGTCATCCTTCAGGTCCGCACGAAAGGCACAGAAGCGGCAACGATAAACACACACATTGGTAGGATTCAGATGAATATTCGTGTTGTACCATGTCACGTTGCCATTCTTTTGTTCTCGTACCTGATTCGCCAGGTAGCCCAGCGTATGCAGGTCTACTTCCCGTTCCAGAAAGAGACCGTCATCAAAAGTCAGGCGTTCACCACGGTTGATTTTTTCCGTGACGGATTCGAGAGGTGAGAAAAGCGTCGACGACATGTTGGGATTCCAGGCGGGATTCCCCGCAGCCAGTTGATCAGTCAGCAATGCCGCAGCCAGACATCAAGACAGCCCGCCGCTAAAATACCGAAGCTCACGATCGCATTCACGTTGAAGAATGCAGTGTTCACTCGATTCAGATCATTGGCACTCACCAGTGAATGCTGGTAGAGCAGAATTATGCTCAATAGCACCACGCCGACCAGAAACGGCCTGCCCAGATCAGTGAGCCACCAGAGAGCAAATAAACTGATCACAGCTGCGACATGGCTGAGAAACGCAATATACAAGGCGTGTCCAATGCCGAGTCGTGAGGGCAGACTGAACAGCTGACGATCACGATCAAAATCGGCGTCCTGACAGGCGTAGATGATGTCGAACCCACCGACCCAAAAGAAAATCATCGCAGCAATCAACAGGGGTACTCGGTCCACCGTACCGGTGATTGCGATCCAGGTCGCAATCGGGGACAGCATCAGGGCGGCGGACAGCCAGTAATGGCAAAGACTCGTCCATCGTTTGGCGACAGAATAACCCAGCAGGAATGTGAGCACAGGCAATGACAGAAAGATCGGCAAACGATTGGGCAGAAACAACAGGGTCGAGACGATGAAGCCGCCACTCATGAGAATCGTGAAAAAAATGACGGACCGGACACTCAGAACTCCCGCCGGTATGTGTCGTTTCTCAGTGCGGGGATTTTGAGCGTCTACGTCCCGGTCTACCAGCCGATTGAATGCCATAGCAGCTGCTCGGGCAAAGCCCATACACAACAGAATGCCGATGAGATCTTTCCAGCGAAATGTACTGTCCGGCTGCTGCCACGCCAAAACTGCGGCGAGCAAGGCAAACGGCAGCGCAAAAACGGTATGACTGAACCGAATCAGCTCCAGATAATGCCGAATTGATGATGTTGCGAAGACTGATGTCATGCTCAGTGAAAACAACGTGAAAGGTGTTTGAAAAGAAAATTCATGGCGCTGATATCCGGCGAAAGGAGATAGATTGCCGCCAGCCCTGAAATGTTACACGTCACAACGTGTAACGTTCCCATAGTCACGTACTTTCCGGACAGCAGGGTATCGTGATTCTTTGAAGTGCTCATCCTGTTTAATGGATTCTGCTGAGGGTGCGGCAATAGTAACCGCCGGCTACGCGCCGATGTAACGGGAATAAATGGCTCTCGCCACCACAGGATCTTCAGTGCCCCGAATGATTGCTCGGCCATCCGGGAAAACACTAATCTCCATCGCTGATTCTTCAAGAACGATACGAAGCAGAAAAGGATTGGACGTTACAGAACCAGCCGATTCCAGGCGATGAGACAGTTCTTCCAGAGAAACACCGAGTTTCCCGGCTGGAGAAACCTGGACCGCATTCCGGCCACACAGCACGGTGGATCCGGATGCCGCCGAACCGTCGAGGAACGGACGTTCGCCATTTTCGCACGCGGGGCAGTTGTTCTGTGTTCGCAGTGCAGATACGTCCATTGGCCGCATCGTGCCGTCCCACGCATCTACTAAGCTCAGCTGAAGCGGCACATCAGCGGCGTGACCACTGAGAATCCTCAGAGCAATCGAGGCCTGCAGTGAGGCAACCATGCCAACAGCCGGTCCGAGCACTCCGGCCGTGTCACACGTTTCGGTAGAGCCGGGCGGCGGGACGTCCGGAATCAGGCATCGGAGACACGCCGATCGTCCCGGAAAAACAGGCATCACCTGGCCCGCACTGCCGGTGCAACCGGTGAATATCCATGGAATACCCAATTCCAGTGATACGTCATTGATCAGATAACGGGTCTCAAAGTTGTCAGTGCCGTCGAGAATCAGATCCATGTCCTTTGCCAGTGACTGAATGTTTCGATAGTCCACATCGGCCACATGTGGTTCGATTTCGACATGAGAGTTAACCTGGGCCAAACGGCGTGCCGCCAAAATTGCTTTGGGAAGGTGGTCCACGACGTCCTGTTCGGTGAACAGCATCTGCCGTTGCAGATTGCTGAGTTCCACGAAATCCCGATCGACAATCCGGAGCGACCCAACGCCAGCACGAACGAGCTGATCTGTTACCACACATCCAAGTGCTCCGCAGCCAACCTGCAGGACACGACTCCTGCGCAGCGCGATCTGCCCGGTCTCACCGACGCCCGAAAACAGCATCTGTTTTCGATATCGTGCTAATCGTTCCATTGGAAACCTACTGCCCGCCATTCAGTTCGTTGATGGCCTGTGGCAAATCACGATCAACGAGTCCTTTGACTCCGCGACCCTCGTCCACTCTGTCAAAGACATCCCATCCAATCGCTTCGTTATCAATCTTCCAGTATTGCTCCATTTGACCACGATCAACCGTCTTCAGTGGTCGCATCAGACGGAATCCGACTCCGCGAGCCGGGGCATCAGTGAACCACCAGGGACTCTTGGGAAGGTTTGGGTCAGTGTGTTTCCATTCAGCATGAACTGACAGCATTCTCGACGCACAGGTGCATTGATCTGCCGGAAGTTCCCAGCTTCCGCCACAGACCTTCCGCTGGTCTGGAGTCTTCGCATGAATCCATTCCGTCGACGCATCCAGAACCTGACCGGCGTCCGCAGTGGACAGTTCGTCCGGACCATCCAGTACTAATTCCGCGACGTTGCCGTGCATATCAAACAATCCCCAGGGATTCGGTTTTTTCAACCCAACAATTTGGCTTCCTCCGCCGTGCACCGTAGCTTCAAACCAGGCAAATTCTGAAAGCTGGTCTGACAAATCACCAAAGTGATATGCTGTTGTGGTGCCGGCACGACAGGCATGTTCCCATTCGGCTTCGGCCGGAAGCCGGTACTGCTGGCCTGTGATGGCTGACAGCCATTTCGTATATTGTTTCGCCGAGTACTGGGTGATGGTTACGGCGGGCTGCCGCGGATTGTCACCATATGCGAAAGTATATGTCGGTTCGTACAAAGGAGTGGGAGCTGTGATCGCGTCGATTTCATTGTCGTCATTGACCGTTCGCTGCCGAATGATCTGAAACTGCTTGAAGGTATGATACAGATCCATGAAGATCTTGTACTCAGCCCACGTGACCTCGAAACGCCCCATCCAAAATGGTTCGACGCGATACCGTCGATGATCGGTTCCGACGGTGATCTCGCCTCCCGGAATCGGCTCCATCTGAAAAACAATGTCGGTGCCGGGGATCAGCATTTCATATCGCACCATGAATCCCTGATCTGTTGCGACGAAGCGGCCGGATTCCGGCTGTTCAGGAACCAGGCCGGGCAACATGTCAGACGCCAGAACTGTGGCTGGCCACCAGGAAATCAGTATGATGAATAGTCTCATTCGGGAAGCGACCAGATAAACCGGGCTGACGCGCTCTGCTGCAGGATGAAAGGTCAGATTAGAAATTGTTGTGGCGGCAGCGTTCGAATACAAGACCCTGTTCCATTTGATGGTATGACTTTAGACCTGTTGCACTGCGATCTGCACCGAATCCGGCCTTTGCACATGGATCAGTCAAAGCTCAGGAAAACGACACACAACCGACTGCAGCAGTGGCGCATCGGATGGCTTGTGGCCAGTCTGTCTTGCCTGTGCAGAATGGCAATGTCGGCCGATGAACGTCAGCCGCTCACTTGGGACCATGTCTACGGTCGTGAGCGAATCGTGATTCAAGACCCCGCACCTCAGGACTTCGTATGGCTGGATGATACAACGCTGCTGCGCCAGCGATCGTCGTGGGAGAAAATTGATGCCATCACCGGGCAGAGCTCGCCGTTCTACGATACGAATCGTCTTCGTGAACGTCTGGCTGAGTCAGTGGTGTCCGACGAGGAAGCAAAGGAGATTGCTGACGGCCACTGGACTCTGCACGACCCCCGGCAACGTGTCTGCATTCTGCAGACTAATCAAAGATTAGTTCGTAGCGGACTGGATGGCGATCGGATTGCCGTCGTGGACGGGCTGCCGGAAAAAGTGGAGCTGCTGACACTCAGCCCGACAGGCAACGCCTGCGCTTTTGTTGCGGAAAACAATCTGTGGTGTGCTGATTTTGAGTCGAATCAGCTACGTCAATTAACATTCGAGATGCGGCAACAGGTTCGAAATGGCAAGGCCGACTGGCTTTACTTTGAGGAAGTCCTGAGACGAAAGTGGAAAGCGTTTCGATTCAGCCCCGATGGTCAGCTTCTGGTTTTTCAACAGTTTGATGATACGAATGTGCCCACCTTTTCGATTGTGGATCATTTGCAGACGGAACAGACGATAGAGGTCTATCATTTTCCTAAAGCCGGAGAACGTAATCCCGCCGTGAGGCTGGGGATCGTGGCTGTTGGCGGTGGTCCAGTCACGTGGGTGGCAACGCCGCACGATGACGATACAACTTTGATCACACACTTCGGCTGGTATCCAAACAGCAAACAGATCTACTGGTACACCCAAAATCGCAGCCAGACATGGCTGGACGTGATCCGCAGCTCCGCCGAATCCGGCGAGAGCGCCGTTGTGCTGCGAGAGACCACAGGTGGGTGGGTCGACCAGCCGGGAGACCTTCGTATTCTGCAGAACGGTAACTTTCTGTGGTTAAGCGAACGTTTTGGCTGGAAGCATGTGGAGCAGGTGAGTGCCGATGGAAAGACACGGTGTCCGTTGACTTCTGGTCCGTGGGACGTCAATCGAATTCATACCGTCAATGAAGAGACGAACTCAATTATCCTGTCCGGAACGCGGGACTCACCGATCGCGGACAACATCTACCGGGTTTCTCTGGAGAGCGGATCTGTTTCACGATTGACTTGGGAAGCAGGAGATCATGTTGTGTCGGTTAACCCGTCCGGGAGTTTGCTGGTCGACACATGGAGCAGCCATCAAAGAAGAACGTCAGTGACGGTTCGTGCCACTGGGGGACAATTCGAGAGACAGATCCACCGGGCGACACCGCCTGAGGAATGGGACGAATTTGATTTTGGGAATGTCAGTTTCCGTGAGGTGCCACTGGCTGATGATCAGTCCTGCCGGGCACTGTTCGTCTTTCCACCGCATTTTGATGCGTCACAGTCACATCCGGTTTGGCTGAAAGTCTATGGTGCTCCGCGCTATCAAAAAGTCAAAGATGAGTGGAACACTCGCCTGGCTGACCACCTCCTGGCCACTCATGGTGTGGTCGTGATCTATTTCGACCCGCGCACAGCAGGAGGCCATGGAGCGTTCGGCGCATGGAAGGCCCATCACCAGCTGGGAGTGGAAGAAACTCGCGATGTGGAGGCTTTGTGTGCATGGCTGAGTGAACAATCCTGGACAGACGGGAGTCGGATCGGCATGAGCGGCCACAGTTACGGCGGATTTCTGACCAGCTACGTAATGACTCACAGCGATTGTCTCGCCGCCGGCATCGCCGGATCGCCGGTCACCGACTGGGCCAACTATGATACGATCTACACCGAACGTTACATGGGAACTCCGCAGGACAATCCCAAAGGTTACCGTGGATCGTCAGTTGTGGCGGCTGCATCAAAGCTTCACGGTCGGCTACTGCTGGTGCACGGACTGAGGGATGACAATGTCCATCCTTCCAACACTTTTCAGCTTGTACGAGCGCTGCAAAAATTCAATCATCATTTTGACCTGATGGTTTATCCGCGCGCCCGTCACGGGATCCATGATCAGCATTACGAGAGGCTGTATTTCGACTTTATTCTGAACTCGCTGGGGATTGTGGTTGAGAAGCTGTAGAACGTTTTTTTCGAAATCGCCCCATCGCAGCGAGGGATGTCTCACTCAAATCGGTCGTTAAATACGGTCGTAGCTGACGCCGCCACCATTCGATCTCGGAAAATTCGAACTATAGTTGAGCTGACTGCGACGACGTTAACACGTCAGACCATTCGCTTAGTTAACGAGTGTCTGCCGTCGCTACTGCACAATTTCCGGTTTGTTCCCGACCCGTTTCTGGAGTTATCTGCGGAGACGCTGAATTCAGTTTTCCAGGCCCGTGGTCTGCCATTCCCGCACTTGGGTGCGAATGTCAAATAACTGATCCAACGCTGCCTCCAGTTCCTTTGTGACGTCGGAATCGGTCTTCTGAGGAAAAATGTTTCAGCTTTTCGTTCAGTACATGGCCCATACGTTCAGTCCCAGGAAGTTGCCGCACGAACTTTGTACCGGATTCTGCCTGCTTGCAATTCTGACAATAACTGAGATGCTCAACATTTGAATCAAATCCAGGATGCTCCGTTTGATCGGACAGAATGAATTCCAGCGAATCACCCTGACTGTATTCGACGTTCATTCTGTTACCTCGGTGGGTTCAGTCTGGCGAATGACAACGTTCTGGACTTCTCGCCGGAGCTTTTGTATGAGGCGACTGTGTGTGCCATAGGCGGCTCCATCGACATTTTGAGCTGCATTACAACCTCTGCCACTGAATCATCTTCCATGGCTGCTCGCCAGAACGCCTTCCCGGCCGAGATCGGACAGGTGGATACGACATGCTCAGCAGCCCAGCGAAATACCGGCTGATCCGGCTGTTCGTCAAATTCCGCCGACGGCAGATCACACGCATCCGGGGTGATGTCCAGCAGTTCGTCTTCGCTGCTCAGTCCAAGGATCAGACTGTGTCTGGTTTTCCGAGCGTGTCACATTGCGCAATCCGGTGCATTTGTTTGCAGTATTACACTGTCCTGCCTGAGAATCTTTCACTGAAATCGCAGGATTCTGCGAAGCGTCGGAAAATCAATGGTCGAAATTATTTGGAAACGCAGGTGCATTCGTGTCCTATCGGCCTGCTGTCACGGACACGCGCGACATCTGCTGCAACGGTCACACTTACGATTCAACACAATTTGATGATGATTTCTGGAACAAGCAGCAGGCTCCTCAGACAGCATGATTGAGAAAACCCGATGCAATGGATCATCGCTGTTACTGCATTGTTTCTCATTCCGGGTCTGATCCTGACATGGTTCATGGCCGGCTCGCTGGTTGCCGCTCATCCGCAAGTAGTGGGAGATGCACCAGCTGATCTGCCGGCGATATCGATTTCGCTGTACAGTGAATCCGGAAGCTGTCTGGCGGGATGGCATATACGATCGTCAGGCCGTCGCGGTGTCATTGTCCTGGTTCATCCCTATCGTGGGTGCCGCCTGGTGATGGTTAATCGAGCTCGATTACTGCATTCCCAAGGTTATTCGGTCGTCATGGTCGACCTTCGGGCACATGGGGAGAGTTCTGGAAGCAGAGTGACCATTGGATACCTGGAACGTCACGATGTGAAAGCGGCCGTGGAATTCGCCCGTACCAGCCATCCGAACGAATCGATTGGAGTCATCGGCTTCTCGATGGGCGGAGTGGCCACTCTGCTGGCATCACCGCTGCACGTTGATACGATTATTCTGGAATCGGTTTATCCGGACATCTGTGCGGCCGTGACCAATCGTGTGCGCGGAAAGCTGGGTGCCTTTTCGGCGATTCCGATCCTGCTGCTGCTCGTTCAGCTTAAGCCTCGACTGCGGGCTTCAGTCTCGGATCTGCGTCCCATTGATCGCCTGCCGGAGATCGACTCTCCGGTCCTCATCATGTCCGGAACTGGAGATCGTTACACCACAGAGGCTGACACAAAGGCGATGTTCAACGCCGCGGTCGCCCCCAAAGAGCTGTGGCTGATTGAAGACGCTGGTCACGAGGACTTGTACGAGTTTGTCCCTCGTGACTATGAAAAACGGCTGCTGAGCTTCCTGAAACAGCACCTGCCATCAGCAGTGACTGCTCAGCCAGCATAGAGCGACTGGCCTGAGTCTGTTCCAGACAGTCAGTTCGCAATACTCAGCGCACAAGTCGAATCCACCTGCCGACATCAGCTCGTTTTACTGTTCGGCGAACCACACATCCATGCGTGCATGCATCGTGTAGAGCCGCCAGGCTGTTCCGTCATGCACCAGCATTCCGCTGGACTTATTTCCTTTCACGGGCAGGACCGGACCTCGTGAGAGCTTTGTCCACTGCATCAGGTCCCTGGATTGCGCGAAATAAGTGCACCACTGGCGAGGCTTCTGTGGAGTGCCGGTGCCGTGGAGCACAGCGTAATAGCAGTCGCCAATTTTCACGACCTGATTCATGGCGATCATGAGGGCATCGTAGGCTCCCGGGCCCGGTACGATGAGTGGATCATCGGAGACGTTGGTCCAGACCTTCCTGTCGGCAGAATGCGCCAGCCAGATGCCGGCATCCCGGCGTTCGTAGAATAAGTGCCAGATGTTGTCTTTGATCAGGACTGTTGGTGTTCCGTACGGACCGGGTTTGATAGGGTCGCCGTTTTTGCGTCGCACATCCAGTTTCCCAATGTGCACCCAGTGAATACCGTCGTCAGATTCAAGCAGCTGCGGTTGATCACGTGCTCCCTCAGCGAACATGAACCAGCGACCGTCCTGTTTGACGATCATCATGTCCTCGGTCCAGACTTCATCAAAGATTGGGTCATTCGACCAGCGTTTCCAGCTGATTCCGTCTTCAGAAGTGGCGTAGCCCATTTTCATCGTAAGGGGCTGTTGTTCGCTGCTGTATCCGGTGTACCACAGCTTCCATGTGTCACCGTCTTTCATAACCCAGCCACGCTCACGGATGAGCTGATCCCATTTACCAGGCCGGCCGGTGAACAATGGGTTAGCAGCACTCCCCTTCCACTTCATGAACGGCACTGAAATATCGTCGGCATACAGAACGACCGACTCTGTTTCCGCACACAGCATCGCCAAGATGACCAACGCGATTCGGGGTGCTGAGCGCATCATGGGAGGGCCTCAATCGAATCCAACGCGACAGCCAGACGATTCCAGATTTCTTCGACTGGTTCAATGCCAACACTGAATCTCAATAACCAACGCGATGCACCGCAATGTTCGGCGAAATCCAGTTCGGCGTAGTGGGCAAGCATCGTGTATGGGCAGCAAAGTGTAAAGTTTGTTCCCAAATTGGGTCCCTTAGACACCTGGAGCCGGTCAAACACGCCGGGTGTGGTTGATTCCGCATTCTTCAACACAATTGAAAACACTGCGCCACAGCCGCTGTCGCTGACGTCGGCTGATTGCGGAAAGAAAACCTGATCGACACCAGGTTGCTGCCTGAGCCGTTCGACAAGCACTCGTGCATTGCGGACACTTTGATCCGTACGTGTCTCCAGATCTCGCGAATTTTGTTCCAGAACCTCGGTATCGAGGTCGCTGAGTGTTTCTTCGAAGTCGTCATCGAGAACAGTACGGAATGCTTCGTACCTCTGACACTGAGGATTCAACACAATCGCACCGGCCAGTACGTTGCCGTAGCCACTAAAGTATTTGGTCAGACTGGTCACAACTGCATCGCAGTGTGGCAACACCGACTTACGACTGCAGGCTCTGAGCGTATCGTCCAGAATCATGAGGGAATCATGCTGTTTTGTGATTGATCGCAGGTGCGTCAGGTTGGGAGTCACCAGCAGCGGGTTGGTAGGAGTTTCACAAAACACTGCCGAAAATCTGCGTTTGGGAAAGAGTTCCATCAGTCTCATTTCATCGGCGGCATTGCCCATAGGCAGAAACGTATGAATGGCACCTGGAAACCGTTCCTGAATTTTTAGTGTATCCACATACGGAAAGCCGAACTGGCATGTGGGTCGCCCGGGATTCTGCCGGGTGATTGTTCTCCAAGCAGCAGCAATGGCCCCCATTCCCGACGAGAACAGATAAACATTAGCGTCTGAAACCTGATGAAGGTCAGCGACCCGCCTGCGGACGACAGCTCGGGTGTCGGTTTCAGTGACAGTGACGGGTATCTCCGCCATAATCAACCTGGCCATGCGTGACGACACTAGTTCTCCGGCGTGCTGCCAGTATTGTTTTAGCAGCGGAAATTCATCGGGATCGACGGCCACGGCAACGCAGGGTTGACTGGGAATTGGCTGTGACACAGCCGACTTGCCACCAGCGTGCTGAACATAGCTCACAGCCCGCCCGGCGGCTGCCGCTGTCGCAAATGGCAGGCCTGAACCGTTCGAAAACAGTCTATGGCATAATTGTCGGACGTCAGGGTGAATGCAAAAACGCGGATAGGCAGCCTGCAGACGATCAATCACCCGGGGGTCGCCTTCTTCGTACGCAACATTGTGATCCCAGAGCGGCAGGCAGGCTGAAACCGCATCACGATCATCCGGCATGGGAAGACCGAGGTGGTCAGACTTCCAGCGAGGAGATGAAAGTAGATCGGCAGGCATGGTGGAAAGAACAGGTGCGGAGCAGTTCGAGGTCTGGTGATTCGGCGACGGACCACTTGTAGGGTAATTTCAGATGTCGATTCCGTGATTCATATACAGCGCCGGTTGATCGGTCCTGGGTCGACCAACAGCTTCAGCAGGAACACCAGCAAACGTGGAATGCGGAGGAACATCTGTCAGCACCACACTGCCGGCTCCAATCTTGGCTCCTTCTCCGATTTCAACGTTACCGAGAATCTTTGCGCCGGCGCCAATCAGCACACCACGCCGTACTTTGGGATGGCGGTCTCCGGTGGACTTCCCGGTGCCTCCCAGTGTCACTTCATGCAGCATGGAAACGTCATCGCCGACAACAGCTGTTTCCCCAATGACCACAGAAGTTCCATGGTCCATCAAAATCCCTTTGCCAATGCGGGCCGCAGGATGAATATCGACTCCAAATATTTCCGATATTCGGTTTTGCAGATGGACCGCCAGCAAAGTCCGGCCATGCATCCACAGCCAGTGAGCGATCCTGTAGGCTGCCAGTGCATGTACTCCCTTGAGATACAACAGCGGCACCAGGCAGCACTCGATAGCCGGATCTCGCTCCCGTACAGCCAGAATATCGGCCTGGATTGATTCCGAGATCCTTGGATCAGACGTCATAGCCGTCTCCATGATTTCACGAAACTGCATGCCGGACAGCGTCTGAGACTTCAGTTTTCCAGCCAGATGAAAACTGACAGCGTCACTGAATCGGTCGTGATTGAGAATTGTCGCATGCAGATAACTGGCCAGCATTGGCTCCGAATCCACATGCCCAAGCGCTGCCTCTCGAATTGAAGTCCAGACAGACTGTCCTTCAGCACGTATAGTGGCCTCTGAGTTATTTTTGTTTTCGGTCACGGATGAAATTCAACGGATTTCGTTTAGGTGGCCTATTCCGCAGGTGAGAGCTGAATCACGACCAGTCTGATCAATTGACCGCAACTCACAAGCGGGACGTTGGGTTTGGCAACAATTGAAGCAGTTTCTGCCAGGCTGTTCATGGGATTCGGGGACGAATCCCGGTTTTCGCACAGATTCCCGCCTGGAAAGCTGCTCGGACCGAGTTGCCGACTTGTGCCTATGGTAGTCAAACGCTCAGGTCGTATGCCTGTTCGAGACATATCCGGCCAACTCGACGGTTTGGCCCGGCCCACGCATCTGTCTGTCTGGTGGTCAAGAATACTCGTTCCTACAATAGTCCAGTCGACAGGCCACACTCGATGATTTTCTGGAAGGACCCAAAATGAAGACATTCGGCAAAAACCAATGGATGACACTCGTGTTCGGATTTGTGGCTGGCGCTGCAGCCGTCTGGCTGTGGCCGCAGCGGCCTGTTGCCGCAGGCACAGCCAATACTGCCGATAAGTTCTCGATGGTGACGGTTCCCGTGGAAGGAATCGCGGATACGGAAGCCGTCTTCATCCTCGATCACCTCACCGGGATTCTCCGTGGAGGCCGCTTGAACAATCAAACCGGGAAGTTCGCACATCAATACGTGCACAATGTTGCCGCCGACTTTCAGGTGGCAGTGGGCCAGAGAAATCCTGAATACTGCATCGTTTCAGGACCGGTTCAACTGATTTCCCGTGGCAATCAACCCTCCAAAGGGGCAATCTACATCGCCGAGAAAAACTCGGGGGCCGTCATTGCGTATGGTTTTGCATTGCCACGAGGACGTGGCGTTCCGGTGCCGATGTCTTTGACTAAAATCGACTTCTTTAATTTTCGCGAGGGAATATGAACTCAGACGGGGAGCCCACGCCGATCCGAAACCTGGCGCCGTTGCGGGATGCTCCGCCCGATTTGACAGCAGAGAAAATGATCGGTGTAATCCAGTCGCTGGCGATGCCGGAGCCGATGCTACTCACGTTGACAGGGTGAGGCTTCAGCCGAGCCACATGTAACGGACGACCCTGACTCGACAGAATGTTACTCACCCGGAATTGTCATTATGGGACCTCGGTTGGTACCGCACCGCCCTGGAGGGCGGGTTGAGTCAACGCACCTGTGAAACCTGAGGATTCAAACATGTCCCGTCCGTGGTTGTTTCGGCCACACGACACGGCTGCTGTCACTCAGCTGTCTCAGGAATTGAAACTGTCACCCCTGGTCGCTCAGGTGCTGATCTCACGTGGCCTGAATTCAGCAGCTGAGGCGCGAGCGTTTCTGAGTGCCCGACTGACGGATCTGTTCGATCCATCGCAGCTGCCGGGCGTGGATCAGGCAGTCGACCGTATTACGGCGGCGATCAAGGACAAACGTCGGATTACGATTTACGGTGACTACGACGTTGATGGTGTTACTGCAACCAGTGTGCTGTGGCATTGCCTTTCGCTGGCTGGCGCCACTGTGGATTACTACATTCCATGTCGAATGGAAGAAGGATATGGCCTGAATTCAAACGCCATTCGTCAGCTGCACACAGAAGATCCCGGGCGGTTGCTGGTGTCAGTCGACTGTGGGATCGCCAGTGTCGACGAGGCAGCGATCGCTGAGGAACTGGGGCTGGAACTGATTGTCACAGATCATCACCATATTGGCCCCGAACTTCCGTCAGCTTCCTGTCTGGTTCACCCGCGTCTGCCAGGCACCAATTACCCCTTTGGAGATCTGTGTGGAGTTGGCGTTGCGTTCAAGCTGGCATGGGCCATATGTCAGCGACTGGGAGACGGTAAGAAGGCCAGCCCTCGCATGAGGGAATTCCTCAAATCCGCTGTGGGTCTCACCGCGATCGGGACAGTGGCAGACGTTGTACCGCTGGTGAAAGAGAATCGCGTTTTTGTCCGATACGGTCTGCAAAGCATCAGAGAAAATCCATCATTAGGTCTCAAGGCTCTGATGGCAGTGTCGAAACTGGCGGACAAGCCCCAACTGACGGCGGAGGACGTCGGCTTCGGTCTGGCACCTCGAATCAATGCTGCCGGCCGACTTGGTCAGGCTCGGCTGGCGGTTGAACTTCTGACAACCTCCGATCCTCAGCGCGCAGTGTCGCTCGCTGACTATGTTGATCAACTCAACACCAACCGCAGGACGGTTGAGCGTCGCATCTTCAAAGGCGCTAAAGAAATCGTCGAACGACATCCTGAATGGCAAGATCATCCCATTCTGGTACTCGCCGACCATGATTGGCATCCAGGGGTGATCGGGATCGTCGCCAGCCGGGTTGCAGAACACTACGAGAAACCAACAGTACTGATTGCACTTCGGGACGACGGAACCGGACAGGGCAGTGCGCGGTCATGGGCTGGATTTGATTTGTACGCAGGCATCGCAGCCTGCGCGGAATATCTCATTGGCTTTGGAGGACACAAAGCGGCGGCAGGCTTGCGGATCGACTCCCGGCACATCGACAAGTTTCGCATGAATCTGGCGCACTGGACAGAAGCAAATTTCTCACATCAGGAATCAGATTCAGCTTTGCAGGTCGATGCAGAAGTATTGCTTTCCGAAATCACTCGTCGTGCAGTTGAGGAATTGAATCATCTGGGTCCGTTCGGGGAAGCAAACCCGATGCCGCAGTTCGCAGCCACAAATGTCGAACTCGTTGAGCCCCCGCGCACGATGGGCGAAGGTGATCGACATCTGTCAATTCGTGTTCGCCAGCATCAAACGGTGCTGCGGGCCGTAGCTTTTGGTCGCGGAGAGTGGGCCGAAGAGATTGCTGCCGTCCGAGGACGATTGTCAGTGAGTTTCGCTCCAGTGATTAATGCGTTTCGAGGATTTGAACGCGTCGAATTACGGCTGATCGACTGGAAGGCCGCCACTTGACGTCCACGAATGTCGATGTTCAGTTTGTGCCGGGAGTCGGCCCGGATCGCGCAAAACTGCTGCGCAAACTGAACATCCACACCGCCTTGGATCTGCTGCATCATTTGCCGCATTCGTTTAACGACTTCAGCAATGTGCGGTCGGTACCACGTCTGGAGACGGATGTCGAGCAGTCCGTCCGCGGCGTCATCGTCAGTCGCGATTTCCGAAAGCTGACCAAAGGTCGCAGCCTGGTTGGAGTCCTGCTGGACTGTGACGGTCACTTTGTTCGGGGCACCTGGTTCAATCAACCATGGATGTTTCAAAAGTTCAGCGAAGGCGACCTGATTGTCTTCAGCGGGAAACCCAGATTTCGGTCCGGTCACTGGGAGTTCAGCAGTCCCCTCTTGCATTTTCTCACAGCCGAGGATGACGATCTCGGCGGCACCACGGGAGTACTGCCTCGTTATTCGCTCACCGACGGGATTTCGATGACCCGAATGCGGCGTATGACGGCCGGTGTCGTGGAACATTTTTCCAGTCAACTCATTGATCCGCTCCCCGCGGATTTCCGCAGGTATCACAACCTGCCGGACGTCGTCGATGCGATGCACGCTGTGCATTGTCCCCGGTCAGTGCAGGACTTTCGTCAGGGCCGACATCGACTCATTCTCGACGACCTGCTGGAGTTTCAGCTGGGACTGGCATTGCGTCGTCGCCAGTGGAATCTCACGTCCAAAGCACGCTCAATTCCTACACCCTCAGTCGTTGACGCCCGAATTCGGCGGTTGTTTGAATTTCGATTCACTGACGGTCAGAACGCAGCGGTCACCGAAATTGTTGCTGACCTTCGTGAATCCCGGGCCATGCATCGGTTGCTGCAGGCCGATGTGGGAGCTGGAAAAACTGCTGTTGCCGTGTATGCAATGCTGGCGGCTGTAGCAGCCGGTTTCCAGACTGTTCTGATGGCTCCAACCGAATTGCTGGCAACCCAGCACTGGCAGACCTTCAAAGAGCTGCTCAGCCATAGTCGGGTGAGACGTGGATTTCTGACTGGAGGACTTCCTGCTGTACAAAAGAGCCAGCTGCTGGCGAAAATCGCCTGCGGAGAATGTCAGTTGATCGTGGGAACGCAGGCCCTCATTCAGGATGCCGTGCAGTTCCACAATTTGGCTCTCGCGGTGATCGATGAGCAGCACCGATTTGGAGTTCGGCAGCGAGCTCGTTTTGGTGCTGAATCTGAATCGCCACATGTTCTGGTGATGACGGCGACTCCGATTCCTCGCAGTCTATGTATGACACGATTCGGCGACCTGGATATTTCAACTATTCGCGAAATGCCGCCAGGCCGTCAGCAAGTCATCACTTCGCGTGTCTCTGAGCGGGTTCAACAGCGAAAGGCGTGGAATTTCGTATGCCAACAGATCGGGAAACGACGACAGGCTTATGTCGTCTGCCCAAGAATTGAGGGCCAGAATGAAGACGACGTCGCCGCGGCCGAAACTGTGTACCGGCGACTAGCATCGTCCGAATTGACTGGTCTGCGCGTTTCCCTGCTGCATGGTCGCATGCATCGTGACGAACGATATGAAGTGATGAACCGATTCCGCAGTCACGAAACGGATGTGCTGGTGAGTACCACGGTGATTGAAGTGGGCGTCGACGTCCCCAATGCGACGATTATGGTCATCTATCAGCCAGAACGCTTTGGCCTGGCCCAGTTGCATCAACTGCGCGGACGTATTTCCCGAGGTCGCTCTCAGGGATACTGTTTTCTGTTCTCCGACAGCGGTACCCCCGAAGCGGAAGCTCGTCTCTCTGCCCTTATGGAGTCGTCAGATGGCTTCCTGCTGGCAGAGAAAGACGTGGAGCTGCGCGGCCCGGGAGACGTGCTGGGAATTCGTCAAAGTGGAGCGCTGCCTCTGCGAGTTGCCGATCCTGTACGCGACATTTCCATCCTTGCCACCGCTCGCCGCATGGCTTTCGACCTTGTCCGGACGGGAGAATTTGATGGTCCGGACTATGCAGCCTTGAAGCGTCTGGTTCTGGACCGCTTTGCGGACGTGCTTGAGCTGCCCCGCACCGGATAATTGAGCTGAACTTTGGATATCCCCTCAGATCCGCTGGCGCAACCAGCGGCCGCCCAGATACCGCCACGACAAAACAACTCCACGGAATGTGATATCGACAAACATCCCGGTCCATGCCCCGAGCAGCCCAAATTCCAGGTAGACACCCAGCAGCCACGCCAGAGGCAACCGGAACAGGAGCGTGCCGGCAACGGTAGCAATCATCGGCCAGCGCGTATCTCCCGCTCCGTGCAGCGCAAACTTCAGAACCAGGGACACGATGAGAGGAATCTGGAACAGCGCCAATACACGAAACGGAGCGCCGCCGGCCATCATTATCTGCGGGTCGCTGTGCATCACTCGGTAGATTGCTTCCGCACCGAAATAAAACACGATCGTTACAATGATGCCCAGCATACAACATTGAAACACAGCACTTATGCCTGCTCGAAATGCGCGACGTATTTTTCGGGCTCCCAGACACTGGCCAATAATCGCTGCGGCTGATTGGCCCCAGGCGATGGCTGGCAGATAGGTGACCGCTTCAACCTGCACTCCCACCATGTGAGCCGCGAAAATCACGTCCGCGGAAAAGGGCATCCCGGTGATGTTACGGATGATGATCAGAAAAATGAATTGTCCCAGCCAGGTAATCAAATTGTCGGCTGCCGCAAATCCGCCCAATCCAATGAGTCGTTGCATGATCAGCGGATCCAGCCGCAGCAGACGCAAACGAAATTTGAGTGCACCACTTCCGAATACCAGAACGCAGCTCATCATCAGACCACCAAGCAGTCGTGCGCAAACTGTTCCAGCTGCGATTCCGTAAATACCCATCGGTGCCACCCATTCCGTCGGTGCCATCACCGGACTCTGGGGGCCGATTCCGTATACGAAGCAACAGGACAGAAGCATGTTCAGGACATTGATCATTCCCAGTACCATCATGGGTCGAGCCATGTCACCGGATCCGCGCAGAGCTGCCGCACCCACAAATGTGATGCCGGTCAGCAAATGACCGACCGCATCCATTCTGAGGTAATTCAGACCAATAACTCCTGTTGCACCTTCCAGACCGAACGCCGCCACGAATGCTGGTGCCAGAACATACAGCAGCGCCGACATTCCCACGCTGCCGAATTGCCCGGCGATCAGGGCGACGTGCATCACTCGATTGGCCTGAGCCGGGTCACTGGCTCCCAGGTGACGAGCCACCATGGCCGTGGTTCCCACACTAACGGTGCTCACCAACAGTCCGGCCAGCCAGCCAATGTAGGCAGCCATGCCGATGGCGGACGTCGCTGCTGCGTCAATCCGACCGCTGAGCCAGGTGTCGAACAACGCCACGCAAAAAGTCAGCAGCTGCTGGAGCAGCGTCGGAAACGCGAGGATGAAGATTCGCGGTCCGAGATCACTATGCAGAATCTGGTGGGTCCTGAGTGTCCTGTTACCACCGGAATCCGTGGCACTGGCGTCTTTCACCTGTAGAGGCAGCTTTCTGGTAATTGGATCTGCAAATGCCACGTGGCTCTCAGGCCGCCAGCAGCTGTTGTCAGGAGGCATTGCCTGAGACCGCTGACACAGCAGACAGTGGCTCAAGATCCTCTTCCATGACCCCGCGAATCCGGGGATACAGCAGCACACACTCCACAACCATCCACATCTGCAGGCCAAGGATCGCAGTCGCGAATCCTGTCAGCAACCACTTGTCGTTGTAAATCCAGCCGGTTTCAGGATTGAACAGCTGCCACAGCAGAGCAGTGGTCGGCAGGATCGTCATCGCGATCGCGGGAATCAGAGCGAAAAGCACCGGCAGTCCGCGGCGAGCCAGATAGAACACCAATACAAGGAATGCGAGACCTGCCAGCAGCTGGTTGGTGGCACCAAACAACGGCCACAGAATCAATCCACCCATTCCTGGCTTGTTCTCCGGCCCTCCTGGAATCATGGCAACCAGACTGCCCAAAGTGACTGCACACAGAGTCGCGCCGTATTTGCCTGCAAGCGGCCTGATGTGCAACGTGGTTGCAAGTTCCTGAATCACGTACCGCTGCAGCCGTGTGGCCGTGTCCAGTGTCGTTGCTGCAAAACAAGCGACGAGAACCGCAATGATGCCAACACCCAATTTGAGCGGCAGCCCCAGAGCGTTCATGAAGTTTGCCCCACCCTCGACAAAAGCTCCGACTTTCGCACTCAGTTTGAAGCTGGCCCAGCTTCCGTCGGCCTGATAGACATTGCGCCACGCTGCCTCTCCTGTGATGGCCGTGCCATTCTTAGCCACCACAGGAGCCCATTCACCACTTGTGTTTGTGATTTGTCCCATTCCCAGACCGGCGCAGCAGGCCAATATCACCAGCACAGCCAGAGCGCCTTCGAGTAACATGGAACCATAGCCAACAAACTGGGCATCGGATTCACTGCTGATCTGCTTGCTGCTGGTCCCACTGCTGACCAGACAATGAAATCCACTGCACGCACCACAGGCAATTGTGATGAACAGGAACGGGAAAATAGGTGGTGCATCTGCCGGCACCGACGTAGCAATCGCAGGGGCACTGCCGGCAAGGTCTGCCTTACCGGTACCGCAGGCCATCGCGAAACCTGCGACCAGCAGTACCAGTGCAACCAGCAGCTGATGGCTGTTAATGAAGTCCCGAGGTTGCAGCAGCACCCAGACCGGCAATACCGAAGCGACAAAGCAGTAAGCCATCAGGATCACAGTCCATGTGATCACCGAAGATCCGTCAATCAGGATCAGTTCCGGCAGCTGCAGCTGAAACATCTCCGTATAAACACCCAGCAGGACGGAACCATACAGAATGCCCAGTGCAAGGAGTGAAGGAATCATCAATGATCCCTGGCGTCGATGCACCCACACTCCCACGCCCACTGCCACAGGCATGGCGATCCAAACCGACAGCACAGATTCAGGATAAATGGTGAAGATACTGGCAATCACCAGACCGAAGATGGCGAGGACGATGGTCAGTGCGAAGAACAGAATCAGCAGGAACAGCAGTCGCGCCCGACGATTGATTAATCGCCCGGCGACTTCACCAATCGTCTGCCCTCGGTTACGCAGCGAAATCATAAGTGCGCCGAAGTCATGGACCGCTCCGACAAAGATCGATCCCAGTACCACCCATAACAGCGCCGGCAGCCAGCCCCAAAAAACAGCGATCGCCGGGCCCACAATGGGGCCGGTCCCGGCAATACTGGTGAAGTGGTGACCGAACAGCACATGCCGATTCGTCGGGACATAGTCGATGTCGTCCCGCAGTTCCCTTGACGGAACAAGGGCAGCTGCGTCGGTTCGAAATATCCGCTTTGACAACCAGCGCCCGTATGTATTGTATGCTACGATAAAGCTGACAAACGAAAGAACGGCTACCAGCAATGTCATCATATCGAAAACCCCAAATCCTGTTCGACCGATGTGGTTGATCAACTTGCCGACACATCGTACCAACGGCATCCGGAACGCGGTGCTTCGAAGCCGCACGAGGCCACAATTTAGCAGCTGGCCAGCTGCGGCTCGACAGAGAATCCAGGAGCAATCAACGTGAGCAGGCAATCAAACATGGATTCACCAAGGATTCTCGTTCTGGGCTCCATCAACATGGATCTGGTTGTTCGGTCTGAGAAGCTGCCCATGCCTGGTGAGACGTTGCTGGGACACGAGCTGAGGCAGATCCCAGGCGGAAAGGGTGCCAATCAGGCCGTTGCAGCCGCTCGACTGGGAGCCGGCGTCACCATGGTTGGCCGAGTCGGTGACGATGGCTTTGCTGCTCAGCTTAAGCACGAACTCATAGTAAACAACGTCGACGCCGAACGTGTAGCCACCACCGACAATTATTCCAGCGGGGTCGCGTTCATCAACGTTGATGACGAGGGCCAAAACTGCATCACTGTGATTCCAGGAGCTAACTCACAACTTTCGTGTGCAGACGTGCGCGCTCACCAGTCTGCGTTCGATAATGTCGATCTTCTCATGCTGCAGCTGGAGGTTCCTTTGGAAACAGTCGTCGAAGCGATCGAGATTGCCCAATCCAATGCCATACCGGTTCTCCTCGATCCCGCGCCGGCACCACGGCATTTCCCTCCGGAAATACTGCAGGTGGATTTTCTCTGCCCAAATGAAATCGAGGCGAGAAACCTGTCAGGACTGCCCGTCAATGACGTCACAAGCGCTGTCAAGTGCGCGAAAATTCTTCAGTCGCGCGGCGCATCAAACGTCATCATCACCATGGGAGATCAAGGGGTGGTGATGTGTGACAATACCGGGCATTGCGAACATTGCCCTGCTTTTTCAGTTGACGCGGTCGATTCGACTGCCGCAGGCGACGCATTTGCCGCCGCATTTGGTATTGGGGTCGCTGAGGGCAATACTTTGCAAGATGCCGTGCATTTCGGATGTGCTGCCGGGGCTGTGGCCACATCAAGAGTCGGCGCTCAGCCGGCTATGCCCACACGCAGCGATATCAGTGCACTCATGTCACTGCGGCAATCGTGATGTCCACAGCTGTATCACGGATTCCAGCCGTTTGAGCGGGCCTTGCGTGGACGTCGAGTCTCCTGGCAAAACAAGTGCGGGTCGGCGATCGGCGGAGCTTCAGGCCGCTGAAATTTTGTATTGTGGGGCACCGTAACGATTCCGGAATCACTCACTGTCAGGTCATTCGCCAGGTCCTCTTTGATGTCGTAGCCGATCCGTGTGTTTTCCGGAATCCGAACACCCTTGTCGATGATCGCTCGACGAATTCGACAATACCGACCGACATTCACGTCTTCGTACAGAATGGAGTCCCGCACGTCCGCGAAGCTGTTGACTCGGACACGCGGTCCCACAATGCAGTGATCAACGGTGCCACCGGAAATCACTGATCCAGCGCACACCATACTGTCAGTGGCTCGACCTATGCGCGGCTGGCCCGAGGCATCATCATTGAACACAAACTTTGGCGGTGGCAGCGGTGGTTGAGCCGATCGAAAAGGCCAGGAAGGATCGTACAGATTCAGTTTTGGACGGACACTGATGAGATCCATGCTCGATTCGTAATAGGAATCAATTGTACCAACGTCCCTCCAATAGCCCGGTTCCCCGGTGTTGGCATCCACAAATGGCCAGGCACGTACGACGTGCGCCTCAATAATGGAAGGTATAATATCCTTGCCGAAGTCACGATGGCTGTCAGGCTGGTTGGCGTCCTCGCACAGACGTTCGAAAAGAAATTCTGTGCGAAACACATAAATCCCCATTGAAGCCAGACAATTTGACGGATCTCCCGGAATCGGACCGGGATCGTCCACTTTCTCTTGAAAGCTCAGGATTCGACGAGATTCGTCAGCCTGCATCACGCCGAAGCGACGGGCTTCCTGGCGAGGAACCGGCAGACAGGCGATCGTGCAGTCCGCCTCTGACTGCATGTGATCATACACGAAGCCTGCATAATTCATACGGTAGATGTGATCTCCACTGAGTATCAACACGTGCGACGGTCGCAGCTGTTCAATGGCATAAATGTTTTGATAGAGCGCGTCGGCGGTTCCCTGATACCAGTTTTCATCGACACGCTGTTCAGGCGGGCGGATGCGGATGAAGTCTCCAAGTTCAGTGGACAGGAAATGCCAGCCGTTTTCGATGTGACGCTCCAGGCTGGCGGCCTTGTACTGTGTCACCACCAGAATCTTCCGAAGCCCGCTGTTGATACAGTTGGACAGGACAAAATCAACGATGCGGAAACAGCCGCCAAACGGCACCGCCGGCTTACTGCGCTCGCGCGTCAGCGGATCCAGTCGGGATCCTTTGCCTCCGGCGAGTATTACTGTGAGCACGTTATTCACAGGAGCTCCCTCCTAATTCCGTTCGCCGCCTCGTATGAACCGTCGTTTTAGCGTTTTTCAAAGATCTCTGCGAACGCGACTGCCAAATATTGAATTATCCGTCTATTGAACAGTGACCGACTCTGAAGGGTCCCCCAGCCGGAACAGAATTGCCCCCGGCAACATCACCAGAGCCAGGGCTGCGAACACGATGAACCGCGGACCATAGGGTGACTCATCGGTCGCCAGCGCATCAGTCACTACATTTAACAGACCGATAAACACTGCTGAAGCGACAATCCCAATCCAGCTCAGCAGATTCAGGGCTCCGATCACGCGTCCCTTCTGTTGAGGAGGGGGAGCCTCCTGAATGTACACCTGGATGGGAATAACGAACACACCGGCTGAGACTCCGAGAAAGAACATGCTGATCCGCAGCAGCCATTCAATCGGATCCGCCTGTAAAACGCCGGCCACGATTGATTCCTGAGCTCCCGATGGCCGTGGCAATCCCAGCATTCCACTGCTCAGCACGGTAATAATCACCAGTGCCAGCACAATCATCCAGCTACCAGTTTTCACCCACATCGAACCATCGCTCCGTTTTTTGTTCATCGTCCCGGAGATGAAACAGCCCAAGGCAATGCCCACGCCAATCGACGCTGCCATCAGGCTGGTCCGCGTCTTGCTGAGTCCCAAGGTCAGCTCGCCCAGGCTGTTGACGGCTGGCTGTGTGACGCCGCCGATAAACCAAAACAGCATGGCCATCATAAGGCAGTTGCGCAATGTCGGCTGACTGAAAATCAGGTGCCACGTTTCACGCGGTACAAACAGCATTTCAAAGCGCATCGGCAGATGAGGATTTGGTGGCTCCGTATGGGGGATCAGTAGTGACGTGAGAGTTCCGGTCAGTGCGATTCCGACGGCAATGACACTGGCATACCACAGTGAGTCATCGAACAGATCCAGCGCAATACCTGCCAAGGCCATCCCGAAAATAATGGCCAGAAAGGTCGTCATCTGAACAGCACCGTTGACTGGCAACAGTTGAGTTTTTGAAAAAAGTTCCGGAAGAATCCCGTACTTCGACGGACCAAACAAAGCACTTTGCCCGCCCATCAGACCCAGTACACCGATGAGCAACATGAGCTGAAATTGCTGAGACAGATTGCCCATCAACAGGACAAGCAAAGCGCAAACCATCACCATGACTTCGCCAACTTTGCAGAGGACGATCACTCGCCGTCGTGAGAAGCGATCGGAGACGTAGCCGCCCAGTCCCGACAGCAATACGAACGGCAGGGCAAACGCGACCATTGCATAAGGCTGGAGGTCAATGCCCTCGCCGGATTCATTCCGTGTCACGCGATCGAATTCAACGCATTTCAGCAGGAGCATCTGTTTGAAGTAGTTGTCGTTGAATGCCCCAAGAAGCTGAGTGAAGAGAACTCCGGCAAAGATCGGACTGGCAGCCAGTGCCATTTTTTCTGGTTCCGGCTCAGACATCTTCGGTGACGAGTATCGATCCGGAGGCAGTCGGTTGGGCAGCTTCGACACACAGCTCCCTCCTGGAGAGTTCGATAAACGGGACACGTGTATGTGTTTGCCGCCGAAGGTCGGGAGTTATTTCCAGTGGCATCTGGAGTGACCTGATTCCGAACCCACACTGACCGCCAAGGCAGCTGTCACGCTGCTTCAGAAAACACTCCCCCCCCGTTCACTTGTCGAGAACTGAGTTGTTCGACAATGTAGACGACGGTCGAAATGTCGAACACCCGGCGATATCGGAATCGTCACAAAAGTGTCTAATATCTGAAAAGATCTAAAGAGGGGATCTAAAAAGGGAGGGGATCTAAAAGGGGACATTCTGGTTTTCGACCGATTTTCATCTCGTAGAATGTCCGAATGCCACGAACTGCACGTGCAGCGCAAGGGGGATATGTCTACCACGTCCTGAATCGTGGTAACGCTGAAAACGATGTGTTTCACAAGGACAGTGACTTTGATGCGTTTGTCCGTTTGATGACAGAAGCTCACGAAAAAGTCCCAATGTGACTGGTTGGCTACTGCCTGATGATCAACCATTTCTATTTGATGCTGTGGCCGCTTCAGGATGGCGATCTGAGCCGCTGGATGCAGTGGTTAATGACATCCCATGTGCGACGCTATCACCGGCACTACCAAAGCAGTGGACACATTTGGCAGGGTCGTTTCAAGGCGTTCCCTGTCCAGGAAGACGCGCATTATCTGACTGTACTGCGATATATCGAACGCAACCATTGAGAGCAAATATGGCGGATCACAGGCAGGACTGGGAATGCTCCAGTCTAAAGCCAACTAAATGCAGCTGTCCGGACGGGCTGCTCAGTGATGGACCATTGTCAAAGAGTTTACAATGGACTCAGTTCGTGAATCGAACCGAGACAGAAACGGAACTGCGGTCCGTTCGCCGCAGTGTGCAAAGGGGGACTCCATTCGGTCAACCTGACTGGCAACAGGGCACCGCGCAACAATTGGGGCTGGAGTCGTCACTCCGACCCCGCGGCAGATCCAGGAAAGTGTAGAATGTCCCAGTTCGAGGTGTCCGCAAGATCAAATCAATGTGGCGTATCGCATCAATCGATGTGTGCGGTGTGATTTTGATTTCTGAATCCCTTCCGGGTCAGCATCTCGCAAAACACGGAGACAAATAATTTACGAGTATTCCTGGCCGATAACATCGCAACATTTTAGAGACTGAGCCAACAACATCTGTGGTGCACACGACTCCTGACCCATGCGGGTGATACGAAGGTCTGCGACTGTTTCCGGTGGTCCAGTAACGGCACTGGATGGACAGATGTAAGGGTTGTATCCCTACCAGCACGTCACTAGACTCCCTCGCTCGCAACTCAGCATTGTGAGCAGGAGGCATGACCTGCAGCCTGCGGGCGGATAGCTCAGTTGGTAGAGCACAGGACTGAAAATCCTGGTGTCGCCGGTTCGATTCCGGCTCCGCCCAATGATAAAACATTGGGCGTCCCGTGTCGTCGGGAGCCCTTTTCCTTTTGAATACCGCCAATCTCAACCGGACACAGCAGGAGCGGGTTGAAACAAGTTTGACATTGCTGCCGTCACTCGTTCCATGCCGGTCTTTATTGCATGAGCGTAGATCATGGCCGTGACGACCCTGGACGCATGACCGAACAGATCAGACACGTTATTGATCGGGATGCCACTTTCCAGTAACAGCCTGGCTATCGTGTGTCTCGTCTTCCGCCAGTCGATACGATGATGCCGCTCCCGGGCCGTGCGCCAGCTCGATCACTTGGTGGTTCGCCAGTGCAGACGACACTCCAACGGCCAGTCCGTGCAGATGCCGTCCATGCCACTGGCCCGGGACCTGTCCCAGATGTCGGGACGACGGTCACCGATCTTCAGGCTCAGCCAGACCTGTTTCTTCAATTGGTGGGCGTGGTCCATTTCCTTGCGACTGGGGATGAAACCGACCCAGAGACAGTCGGCCAACGGGTCCTTCAATGCGGCGGCAAAGTGCTTCGAGTCGTAAATCTTCACAATCGTGGTTCGCAGCTTCGGGTTGGCATCTTTGAAGCGACGACTGGAATCGGCCGGTTGGCCGAAGGCGAACAACTGGTCAAACAGATCGTATTTTTCGACCACGCGGACGATTTTGGACTCGATGCCTGGCGAGATCACTTTCATGTTCAAAGCGATCGTAATCGGAGTGCGTTGTCGCTGACTGATGACCCGGAAGGCCTCGTCAAGAGTCGGCACCTTCAGGCCCCGGAATCGTGGATGGAACCAACTGCCGGCATCGAGCTTCTTGATCTGAGCCAGGGTCAGGTTGCCGATCTCTCCGGTACCGTTGGTCGTTCGATCGACCGTGTTGTCATGGATGACCACCAATTGCCCGTCCCGGGTCTGGTAGACGTCCAGCTCGATCGATGCGCCCAGGGCGATTGCCGACTCGAAGGCCGGCAGTGTGTTTTCCGGCGCGTGACGAACCAGCCCGCGATGAGCAAGCAGGATCGGTTCGGTGTCGGTGTCGGTGGCGTTTGGCTGAGCAACTGCCAGAGAGGCCGTTGCTGAAAAGACCGCGACCGCAAGAAACAGGTGCCTGACACAACGGCAGTCAGTGGTTGGGGCGTGCATGAGGAGACTCTTGTGGGAGAGGCCGGGAAACCGGGAAGATGCTGCTGGGAGGGTACCCGGTTTGTCGGATGCATGCGAAGCGGAGCTGTTGTTTTGGGTGGCCTTCGGACTTAAACCGGTGAAGATCGCAATCTCACGTTGCGTCAATGGTTCGCTGAGGACCTGGTCACTCATTGTCCCACCTTAATCGGGGTCATCGGAGGTAAAAGTTTCCGCCGGTTCGGTGGCGTCCATGGCCAGAAACCCCGCGGTGCCGTGTTTAGTTTTGAATTCGGCCGGTGCTTCTTCTTCTGCTCGAACGAATTGTTCAGGCCGTTGATGCTGCTCAGCGGAACCGCACTACTCACAACCGGCAAGTCTTGAGCAGGATTGTGATCGAAAGTCGTTTCACGGGACGGTTCCCTCTACAATCGTCACTTCAATCCTAAAGGAATGTTCTCAGGTCGTCTTTGTCTTAGGTGGCAGCAATGGCGAAACATCGTCCTGTCGATCTTCGGGAGCTTTCTGACGGATCCAACCGGGATGTTCAGCTTTGGTATCGGCTGCCACACAGCCTCTCCAGTTTCTTTTGGGCCGCTGGTTTTGCAGGTCTTTTTGGGCTCATCAACTTTTCAATGTTGCTTGCCGTCAATTTTGGGTAACGATTTTATGGCGTGCCTCTGTTCCTTGTTCCACTCACGGTCAACATCGTTGCCACTTTCAGCGGCGCATTTCTGATAGAGCACTGAAAAGTGTTGTACGACGCTATTGAATGGAGTTTAGAGAATCGCCCCGCGCATCTTGGGTTCGGCAACGCTGAGCATCATGAAGTACGTCTTCGCCGGGGGCATGTGGATCGCCTGCCTGCTCGGGTGAAATGCAGCCGGAGATGCCCAGCGTAGTGCCTGTCGTGTCACCCTGCCTGTTGGAATCGGCACGTATCGCCAGGTCGTTGTTAAACACACGACAGACGATCGACTGCGTTCTGGAACCTTGGCAAGTTCCGTGACCGTGTACGTTTTCACCGAACTGACTGCGGTGATCGCGTGCGTTTTTCCAAAAACTCAAGCCAGCCGCCGGCGTCGATAAAACATGCCGGCCGTGTCGCAGTGCGAGCACGATCCCGAATTCCAAGGCTTGTTTTCGAGTCGTACGCCATCCATGCGCCCGAAGATTTGCCCGCTCCAAGAAGTCGTCAAGCCGCCGAATTTCGTTTTTCGTTTTCTCTTGTCCCCAACTGGGCCGAAAAGCTTTTCGCGTTCCGGAAAAGTCGGCAGCACGTAAAGTGCCTGCCTGTACGTGACGTCCAAAATAGCGAACAATAAAACCACTGGTTTGCACACAGTCGTTGAAATGCCGAGGTGAGATCTCTTTACGTTGCAATCGTCCGTTAACCGACTCCAGATAATGATTGACGAGATCAGCAACCCCAACCCTATCAGCGGCCGTTGCTGTGCCTGCTTGCCGTTTTGGACCTCGGCCGGCAAGGATTTCGTCCTGCTGATCGACGTAACTCAGCAGGGTGGCATCTGGATCCTTCCAGAGACGGAAGAACTTTTTCCCTAGATCTTTTTTGCCCACTGCCCGTTCCTATGAGCATACATGGGAAATTCAGGGCGTGGCTTGTCTGGCTTCTTCGTGCTTGGCATACTTCGCGGCTCGTGTTGTCAGAGTGATGGCTAGCGGGCGTCGTATCAGTCAAAGGGCGTCGTGAATCCGTTGCCGGATTACTACAAAACACTGACAGAAAAGCACAGGAGGGTGTAGCTCAGTTGGTAGAGCAACGGACTTTTAATCCGTAGGTCCAGGGTTCAAGTCCCTGCGCCCTCAATCTTTTTACTGGTCTTAAAAAGACATCTCATCCTGAAGTCTCTGACTTCCGATCAAACTTCCGACTGTTGCTGACTTCCGATTGCTTGAGTTCGTTGAAGGCCTGCCAAGCACTATCCGCAACCTCGTCAGCTTCCTCATCTGCGTAAAAGCCAAGCGTGGTCTGGAGGCTCTGGTGTCGCATCAGGTCCTTCAGAACCTTGGGCCTCGCTCTGGAAGCCCATCGAGTACCGAAGCTCCTCCTGAGGTCATGTGCCGAGGCAAACTTTTTCTGTGACACTCTTACGCCCGCAGCTCTGCCTATTGCCGAAATATGAGCGGAGACGGTATCCACTCGTGTCAGGTCTCCCAGGTTACGTTGTGACAAGATCTTGAACACGCGACCGGTCCTCTCTTCCTCGGAAACAGCTTCCAGCATTTCCACGAATTCAGGAGCGATGGGCGTGAGCCTTTCCTTGCCGCTCTTGTCCGTTTCCGCCGGGATAAGGAACATGGGCCTTCTTCGGTACAGGTCCACAGTAATTAGGCCAGTGTTCTGGTCCCAGCTGAGGGTTAGTGCTTCGCTCAATCTGAGACCTCCGAAGAATAAGCCTCTCAGTAGTTGCTGGAAGCTGGATGCTGCTTTAGTTCCGACAACGTCAGCCGTCTTTACCAGCATCCTGTCCAGCTCCTCCGCCGTAATTGCCCTGCCTTTTGCCTTTGGGGTTGAGGCTCCCTTCGGCATCTGCACGTGAGGTGCCTTCGGGATCATGCCCAGTCGTTCGGCGCGTCGCAGCAGTTTTTTGAGATTTCGCAGGTGCTTGGCAACAGTCCGTTTCGCCATCTTCCTCGGCAGTCCTGCGGTGAATTTCCTGATCATGTCCGCGTTGAGCTGCTGCACGGTCTGCGGTTTGCAGATATCTTCAAGCTTGGTGAGT
>Ga0310123_10000139_pt1 | contig 62563 bp, 50 predicted proteins | sample CB6_AW_1057_MG_FD_203505 | JGI IMG/M metagenome (GOLD analysis project Ga0310123, IMG submission 203505) | Marine microbial communities from Western Arctic Ocean, Canada - CB6_AW_1057 | ecosystem: Environmental > Aquatic > Marine > Oceanic | place: Canada: Western Arctic Ocean | collected... | reverse complement strand
CGCCGATCGCTCGGGCAAACCCCGCCGCGCCCACCACAGCCTCGCCGGAATGTAGATGACCAGGACCAGCTGTGTGATGAAGGCCAGGTGAAAGTGGCCGGCCAGCATCTGCACGGCCAGGATCACCGCCAGCATCGCCAACTCCCGGCAACGCGGCCGCACCAGGAATCGCTCGGCCACCCACAACGCCGCCGGCAACCACGTGCCCCCCAGGATCGCCCACTCGAGCACGATTCGGGGCGGAAACCAGCCGTAGACGTAGACCAGCCCGGCCAGCCACCCGGCCACGTCACCCGGACCCAGTTGCCTCGTCAACCGCCAGGCAAACAGGAACGCCAGCAGATAATGCCCCAGTTGCACGGCGTTGTAGGCGGTGCTGACATCCAGCACCGCGTACAGCAGATGGAACGGATAGAACAACCCCGTCTGGCTCTCGCCCACAACCGGGTAGCCGTGCCCCACCCGGTTGTTCCACAGCGGCACCTCGCCGGCAGCCAGCCGCTCGGAGAGGTACGCCTTCTGGGGGAAGAAGTAGGTGTAGGTGTCCCCGCCCAGCAGACCGCCGCCGGAATACAGCGGCCACCAGAAGATCAACGACAGTCCCAGTCCGACCAGGATGGCCACCAGCCAGCTGCGCCACGAGACGGCAACGGGCACGGGATCAGCCGAACCGACCGCGGTCGTTCTCTCGGTCGGATCGACTGTCGGAGAATCGGTCACGGAACGCGGAGTCCTGGCAACGGGTTTCGATGTGTCAGCGGACCAGGTAGACGGGGCTCGACCACGCCATGTGGCCGTCTTCCTGCACGACGTGGACGTACAGCGGATTGTCGCCTGCGTGGAGTTGCTCGGGCCGCGGCCGGAACACGAACGAAAAGTCGCGGGGGCCGTCCGGGGGCGGCAGACGATAGACGTTCAACCGCTGACCCAGCCCGCCCAGGTCCCATCGTCGACCGCGTGGACCCAGCCGTTCCAGGTCGACACGAAACTGTCCGTGCGGTGTCTCGACGGTCAGGGTGCCGTGGCGGGGCCGGGCCAGCGTCGTGATCACTCCGGCCACGCCGCCGGTCGTGATCGATTCCCAGGCCAGTTCGTTCGTCCCCGCCCGCTGACAGCACTTCTCGATGTTGTGGAAGTTGATCGGAACGAAGTCGATGATCCGGTTCCGCGGAACCCTCACCCGGCCGTCCCAGGTCACCTGCCGACCCCGGCCGCGGACAGTCGCTCCCCGCCACAGCAGCTTGACCCGGTCGCCCAGGTCACCGGGACCCCACGGCCGCTGGACCCCGATCACCTCGGTCCCGTTGCGGAATTCGACCCGCTCGATAGGTGCCGTCCCCTGCACATCGACCCGGAACGTCGGCGGGTCCGAGTCACCTGCCCCGTCGATCACCGACCCCATCGGCACCCCGTCATCGGTGGCGACATCCAGCCCGATCCGGGCACCGGTCGTGGCGTAGACCCGTCGCTGTCGGTACGCCTCCCATACGCTCCGACGATCCAGCTTCTCGGCCAGCACACAGGTCAGTCCGCCGTAGCTGCCGAAGGTGCTCGCCCCAGGCCAGCTGGCGCCGGGACGACCCTTGTGGCCATCGGAATTGGCGACGATCGCCACGCGGTACCCCGACCCGAAGGCGTCCTCGAGCATCCACTCGAAGGTGCCCCACGCCGAATGCACCTCGACGGCACGTTCGAGTCCCTCGCGGTGCCGCGTGAGATCGGCGTAGCGACCGCCGACATGAGCGATCAGCATCGGGTCCGGACGAGTCCCCTCGAGCAGGTCGAAGAGTTCTTCGACCGAGTCGGCCGTCGGTTCCGCCGAGTCGGTCTCGTCGACCAGCGCCCGGCTGCTGCGGTAGATCGACCCTCCCTCGCGGCAGAACACCACGTTCCGGTCGCCCCCCAGTCCCGTGTTGCCGCTCCACTCCCAGCCGGGAAACGTCACAAAGCGACCCGGCCGATTCATCGCGGCAGTCACGTCCTGCAGGTGCTGCCAGAACCCGTCGGTGATCTGGAAGTCATTGCCCTGGTGCGAGGCGATGTCGATGAAGGCCCGGTCGCGAGCGAACCGGAAGTACTCCTCGACGGTCCCCGTCCCGATCGTCTCCTCGCTCTGTCCGTGCAGGTCCGCCCAGTAACGACCGTAGGGCTGGTCCCCTCGCACCACCACCGGGTTCGTCTCGGCCACCAACCCCGTCTCCTCGTCTCGGACCTCGACGGTCTGACAACCCACCTCGGGAAATCCCGGGTGAGCCAGCCGCCGCGAGCGACCCACGGGATTGCCCCAGCGATCCTCGAGCCGCCAACGGATGTCGAACCGCCGACCCGGCCGCACCAGCGATGGGGCCACGGCGACCAGCCGCACCGGTTCACCGGCGGCAATGCGGAACTCGGGCTGTTTCTCCAACGCCCGGTAGACGTAGGTGGCGTAACGGTCAACCAGCACACGGAGTTCGAGCGTCTTCTCGGCAAACGTCTGCATCCGCCAGCCCGGTCCGCCGCCCGAAGTATCACCGAGCGTGAGCGTGATCGTCTCCCCCTGTCTCAGGTACCCCTGCAACACCTTGACGTGCAGCGTCTTTCCCCAGGGCCTGACGTTGTCCTTCACGTCCCAGCGGAGTGCCAGGTGCGCTGCGTTGGAGGCGACGGCCGAGGTGTAGTTCGCTGCGGACGGATCGTCGAACTGCGGCGTGCCGCAATCGGTCGCGTAACGCATCACCAACTTCAGCGATCCGGTGTCGTCGATGCCGGCGAACCCGGCGGTGTAGGTCAACCGGCACGTCTGCCAACTGCCGGCCGGGACGTTTCCGACCAGGCTGCAGCGGACTCGGCCAAGATCTTCGGACGGCGGGGTCATGTCAGAGACGGGATCACGTCGAGTCAGGAAGCGGGGCGTCGGTGGAGCACGATGTAGTAGAGTGTGCCGGCGTCATCGGTGACCAGCCGCAGCACCTCCCACGGCCCGGCATCCTGCTTCAGTTCGGGCACGTCGTCGACCGATTCGACCGTGCTGTAGGGATGCTGCACATCGATCACGATGTAGTAGTCCTGCCCGGCCACCGGCTCGGTCAACTCGGCATCGCTGTGCCGATGGTACTTGCTGTAATCGTAGGAGCGGGCATGGTGAGTGAACCGGGGGTGGACAAAGTCGGTCGAGAAGACACGGGCGGTGTCCGGAACCAGCGATTCGACCTCGGCGAACAGCTCGGCACGACGGCCGGTCTTCAGCAGGGTCGCACCGTGGTGATCCGAACCGGGATCCCAGAAGGCCAGGCCCAGTGGCCCGGCACTGTAAAACAACCCGCAGGCCATCGCGGCCGAGAGGGCAAACCAGCCACCGCGGGACGCCGCCGCCGGATTGCGGTCGACCAGTCGACCCAGTCCGCCGGCCGCTGCCCAGTAGAGGATCGGGATCAACGGTGCGTGGAAATGATGAAACGGCACGACCGGCTGCCCGGGCGATTCGCCGGTCGAGAACTCCAGCAGGCACAGCATCGCAAAAACCGGCGCCGCCACGGCCAGGCGACCGACTCGGGCCAACGGCAACATCCCCACCGGCAACAGCAGTGCCAGAGCGTAGAACGCCGTCCTCGGGCTGAACCACTTGGCCAGCACCAACCCGGGCCGCTGGATCGCGGTGCCCAGTATCGCAGCAGGCGTCTCACCCAGTTCGCCGAAGTACCGCGCGTAATGAGGCACGTCGCCACGGAAGGCGGGGATCACCACCAGCAGCACCAGCAGCAACCAGCCGACTCCACCGGCAGCGATCCCGATCCCCCAGGCCACCAGCTTGCGACGATCCGGACCGCCAGCCGTCCGAGACGCTCGCCAGGCCCAGCAGGCACCCAGCGGAGCAATCACCAGGCAGAAGTCCTCCTTGGCCGCCAGTGCCATCAGCAACAGCACCGCCGCCGTCTTCACCCGTCCCGACTCCCAGCGTTCGATCCCCCACAACAGCAACGGCACGCCCAGGCTGATCGGACGGAACGTCTTGCCGTCGATCGCGATGTCCAGAAAGTGCACGGGAAATGCCAACAGGTAGGCCACTGCCAGGAACAGGGCCAGTCCGTCAGAGCGTGTTTCCCGCCAGGTCAGCCTCAGAACGGCCAGGGCCCCGGCCGCCAGTGCCGCTGATTCACAGAGTTCCAGGAGCCGGTGCGACGGCCAGATCCAGTACAGCGGGCTCAAGAACAGGTGAGCCACCTGGGGATGCTCGCCCAGGAACAGGCGGCCGTCATCCAGGTAGCTCCGGAAACCCTTGCCGTGCCACGTGTTCCACAGGTGCTCCTCGTACATCGCCGAATCGCCGTGCGGAATCAGCAGGTTGTTGTAGCGGGCCCAGTTGATCGCCGTGGCACACGCCGTGTAGATCGCCACCGCCACCAATGCCAGCACCCAGGTCCGTCGTCCCGGCGACATCGTCGGCTCCAGCGATCGACTGCCGACCGGCCAGGCCGTCGCCAGCCAGACCGACAGCCACCCCGCCAACGACATCGCCTCGACCAGCGACACGGTGCGAATGGCCAGCTCCTCGAGCCACGCAGATCCGGCCAGCACGCCGGCCACGCGCACCAGTTCCCAGGCTCCCGGAAGCAGCCACCAGGACCAGCCCCGCAGCGCCCAGTCGGCCGCCTCGATCCGGGTGCCCCGGCCCGTCCTGCGGCCGGCGATCACCGATCCGGCCAACAGAAACATCACGGAGATCACCGCCAGGGTGCCCGCCAGAGCCGGGAATCCCGCCACCCTGCGAACTTCCCCCGACTCGGCATCCACCATCCCGCCCAGCTTCCCGGCCACGTCGCTCCAGGTGGCCGTGCTGAACCACTGCGAGGCGAGAGTGCGGTCGTTGAGGACCGTCTGCAGGAACATCGCCTGCAGGGCCACGCCGACGACGAGGACCAGCCAGGGCAACGGCGAATAGCGACGTGAGGGCGTCGCGGGCATGGGCGGTTCGAAGAACGGGGACGGAACGGGAATGGAGCAAGCGGGGGGGGGAGCGTGGAGAGGGACCGCGGATAGTAGAGCTTGCGGGCCGTTGGGGCCATGCGGGTTTGGCACCCGTGGGCCAGCCGGTGATTCCTACGTCGCCGACCACCGTGGTGGTTGATCCGACCGGGTGCAACCGGACGATTCCAGCTATAATTCCGCCGATGCAGCACCCCTATGGTGACATCCCCGAGCTGACCAACCTCGAAGCCGGACGGGGCATCGTCCGGATCCCCGTTGAACAGGACGTGCCGTTCACACCGCGAGTGCGGGCACTGGTCGACACGCCGGAGTTCCAGCGGCTGAGACAGATCACCCAGCTGGGACTGGTGTCACGAGTCTACCCCGGAGCGACCCACACCCGGTTCGAACATGCCCTGGGTGTCTTCCACAACGCGTTGCGGTACGTCTGGCAGCTGGGCCGCGATCCGAGGTTCTGCGAAACGGTCGACCGGCACACCGTCGAAGTGCTGATGGCCTCGGCGCTGTTGCACGACCTGGGTCACTGGCCGTTCTGCCACCCGATCGAAGACCTGAAACTGCCCGGGCTGCCGCCTCACGAGGCCTTCGCCGCCGAGTTCCTCTCCGAGGGCAGCCCGCTGGCGGTCGTGCTGCAGCGGGACTGGGACATCCAACCCGACGAAGTACTCGACGTGCTGGTGGCCCGCACCGACACTCCCGCCATGCGACTGGTCCGCTCGATCCTCTCGGGCCCCATCGACATCGACAAGATGGACTACCTGGGCCGCGACAGCCTGCACTGCGGTGTCCCCTACGGCCGCCATTTTGACCGCAACCGACTGATGACATCCCTGGTCACCAACGAAACCGGTGACGGGCTGGCGATCTCGACCAAGGGCCGCACCGCCGCCGAGCTGATGGTCTTTGCCCGCTACGTGATGTTCAGCGAGGTCTACTGGCACCATGCGGTTCGAAGCGCCACCAGCATGTTCGCCCGTGCGTTCTTCCACCTGCACGACCAGCTGGACCTCGAGATGTTCTTCCGCAAGAGCGAGGCGGAGACGATCGAGGAATTGCGGCGGCGAGCCGCTGACGGACCGTGCAGCGGATTGCTGGAAGGCATTTTCGGCACCCAGCGGGAACTCTACAAGCGGGTCGGAGAATTCAGTTTCTACGAGGCTCCCGAACTGTACAGGCGGCTGGCCCACCAACCCTACGACTGGCTGGTCGGACTCAGCGACGCGCTCGCCGAAGAGATCTCGGGCCGGCTCGACCACGCCGTCGCCCCCACCGACCTGCTGATCGACGCTCCGCCGCCCCACCGGGAAATCGAGTTCGATGTCGAGATCTTCTCGCCCAAGACCGGGACCTATCGGCACCTGCGGGAGGTCTCACCGGTCGTCGACGCACTGGCCCGCACCCAGTTCGACGACTACGTCAAGAGGGTCCGCCTGTTCGCCCATCCGCGGCTCGCCGCCCCGTTGTCCGATCCCGAGCAGTTCTCCGAGTGCCTGGAACGAGCTCTCGAACGCGTCGAACCGGCCGAGACACCACGGGGGAAATGAGGGTCGCTGGTACGGCCGATTGGTGTCTGCTACTCTGCGCTGCTTGCGGTCGCTGCCGGCCCGGTGAATGACCGCCGAGGGACTGAGGCAACAAGCCATGAACACCGCCGCAATTCCCCAGGCGATCCCGGGCGCCGAAACCCAGACCGAGCGGGCCATCATCTCCCGGTGGCCCTCGATCTCCTCGACCGTCATCGGCCGCGTGATCGGTGGCCTGCTCGAAGCCGCTCCCACCATCCGGCTGCCCGGGCTGAACGTCAACCTGGCCTACGCACCGGCCCTGCTGCTGGCACCCATCGCGGCAGTGCTTTACCTGATGACAAAAGTCACCGGGCGACGATACACGGTGACCAGCAAGCGAGTCATGGTGCAGGACTCGCTGTCCAAGACGATGCACAGCCAGGTCGCACTCGAGAGCATCAGCGAAGTGGCCGTCGCCCCGTACCGGCCGGGCCAGGAATTCTTCTTGGCCGCCGATGTCGTGCTGCAGGACAGCGCGGGCGAAGAGCTGATGCGGATGGAAGCCGTGACAAGACCCGGGGTGTTCCGGCAGAACATCCTCGAAAGCCGCGACGCGCTGATACAGGTCCAGGCCGCGCTGGCGACGATCCAGGCACGGGGTGACGACTAGGGCACGGGGCCGACCCCCCCCGCTCAGTCCTCGATCCCCAGCCGGTAACGCAGCTGCTCGAACTGCTCGGCGAAGGTGTCGGTCGAGCTGTGGACGTGCTCGGCCTCGGTGATGAACTTGATGTCCTCGCTGCACGACACCCCGTGCTCGTCGAAAACCTTCTCGAACTCGTCGAGGTCCTGGCCGTAGAGCGTGAAGATCTTGTGCTCGTCGAACTGGACCTCCATCGGGATCTGCGGATTCAACACCGCCACGCCCGTACATCCGTCGTCGATCAGCATCTCCTCGAAGTCGTACAGCACGCTCTTGAGAATCGGCAACTCGATGCTCTCGCGGTAGTAGTCCTCGTGACCGTCGCCACGGGTGTGGTGACTCGTCTCCAGGACCACGTTGACCTCCGCACCAAGTGGGTCAAGCAGATCGACGAAGAGATCGAGGATCTGCTCGCGCGAAATCGAAGCCATTAGCACCGGGATCGCGATCCCCGTCTCGTTGTCGCTGTAGGTGTCGTGACGGAAGCCCGTCCGAGGCACCACCTGCAGGTCGTACGATGGCCGTACCGCGTCGGTCAGCACGAAGTTGCCGTAACGGGCAATCTTCAGATGCGTCTCCAACTGGTCATCGGTCAGGTCCGAGAAACTGCTCGCGGCTCGACCTGGAGCCGGTTCGCGTGTCTTGGCAGAAATGAATTTCTTCAGGAAGTCCATCGGTCCCCGCTCCCCAACCGGCCGGATCAGCCGATGGCCGACCCGAACAAGAAAGGAACTTGTGATCGATCGCCCTGCTTGGCTCCTCGATTGCCCTGTTTGGCTACGCACGAAAACCTAGCACGTGAAATGGAGCGAGGCTGGCTCCCAAGCCGAACTCCGAGTAAGAAAACACGCAAAAAGGGACCGATTCTACAAATCCGGGTCAATTTGCGGTGTAAGAAATACAAGACAACCTGGTCCTGACCACGTGTTTGCGTTGTTCTCCAAATTGACAATAAATCCACAAATCGTTATCAGAAAACACGTTATGTAATATCTGTCCGGCAACAGTAAGAACCTTCGGTATCGGATGGCACGGGGGGTGCAATGAAATAGAGTCGAGTGAGAGAGACGCCGGCTGTGAGAGGCCGGCCCCCACCGGCCCTTGGAGAGGGGCCTACTTCCCACCTCAGTTTCACATCACCACATCACACCTGGACGGGCCGAAAGGACGTGTGAGAAGCGTCCTTTCGGTTTGTTCTTTTAACACGTCTGTTTGATCGCGGCGCGGACCCGCTCTCTGCAATCCCGTCGCTTGGCTCAGCCACGGTCCACGGCCTAGACTGTCCCGGGTCACATCCGCCACCCGACGGCAGACTGCACTTGGCTGAACCGAAGCGAGAAGAGCTCAACGTCAAGTTGAAGCGTGGCATCCTGGTCCGCGTCTTGGACCGAAGCCAGCGGTGCGATCGTGATGAGGCGTTGGACGAGATCCGTGGTCTGGCGACGACGGCCGGCGTGCAGGTGGTCCACGAAGTGATCCAGGTTCGCCCTCGTCCTCATCCGGCCACCTGCCTGGGCAGCGGCAAGGTCGAGGAGTTGCTCGAGCTGATCGAGGCCCACGAGGCCCAGCTGGTCGTCTTCGACAACAACCTGACGCCGGCTCAGAGCCGCAACCTGGAAGAGGCACTGCAGACGATCATCGTCGACCGCAGCGAGGTGATCCTGGACATCTTCGCCACGCGAGCTCAGACCTACGAAGCGAAGCTGCAGGTCGAGCTGGCCCAGCTGCTCTATTTCCGCCCTCGTCTGAAACGGTTGTGGACCCACCTCGAGCGGATCGAGGGTGGGATCGGCACGGGTCGCGGTCCGGGTGAGCGTCAGATCGAGACCGACCGACGGTTGATCGACAGGCGGGTGTCCGAATTGCGGCGGCGGTTGAAGGAGGTCGAGAGTCGGCGTCGGCGCGAGGTGGCTCGTCGCGCCGACCACCTGACCGTCTCGCTGGTCGGTTACACCAACTCCGGCAAGAGCACGCTGATGCAGGTGCTGACCCGAGCCGATGTGCTGGTCGCCGACAAGCTCTTCGCCACGCTCGACACGCGAACCCGCCGCTGGGAGATCCCCGGCTGGGGCGGGGTACTGCTCAGCGACACGGTCGGTTTCGTCCGCAACCTGCCACACCACCTGGTCGCCTCGTTCCGGTCCACGCTCGAAGAAACTCGCCGTGCCGATCTGCTGTTGCACGTCGCCGACGCGGGTCATCCCCGAGTGACCGACCAGATCGCGACGGTCAACGGCGTGCTGGACGACGTTGGAGCCAGCGACCTGCCCCAGGTGCTGGTGCTCAACAAGGTCGATACCGTCGAGGACCGGACCGACATCGACATCCTGCGTGCCAAGACCCAACACTGCGTCGCGATCAGTGCCACGTCCGGACTGGGCCTGGACCGGCTGTCGGTGGAGGTGTGCGAGATGCTCGGCGAGGGGGAGGTGGAGGTGGAGATCGAAACCGACATCGGCAACGGCCGACTGCTGGCATTCCTCAACGAGCACGGCCGGATGACCGACAGCGAATACAACGAACGGACGATGCGGTTGATCTACCGTATCCCGCGGCGGTTTGCCGAACAGATCCACGGCAACGGCACCACGGTGACCGTGCGGTAGTTCTTTTTCTTCCGCAGCGGCGAACCACTATCATGGGCACCATGTCCGAGCAGTGTTATCTGGGAGTGGACCTGGGAGCCGAGAGTGGCCGCGTGGTGGCGGGACTCTTCGACGGCAGCTCGATCCGCCTGGAACAACTGCACCGATTTGCCAACGGCCCGGTCAACGTCGGCGGCACGCTGAGATGGAACGTGCTGGGACTGTGGCAGGGCATCCGGGAGGGCCTGGCGGTGGCGGCCGACCGTTTCGGCGATCGGATCCGAAGCGTCGGTGTCGACACCTGGGGAGTCGACTACGTGCTGATGTCGGCCACCGACGAATTGCTGGGCCTGCCGTGGCATTATCGCGACAGCCGCACCACCGGGATGCTGGCGACCGCCTGCGAGAGAGTGCCCCGTGAGGAGATCTTCGCAGCGACCGGCCTGCAGTTCATGGAACTCAACACGCTCTACCAACTGTTGGCGATGAAGCGAGACAATCCCGCACTGCTGGACCAGGCCGAGCGACTGCTGCTGATCCCCGACTACTTCCACTGGCTGCTCTGCGGCAGCCGGGTTGTCGAATTCACCAACGCAACGACGACACAGTGCTTCGACCCGGCGAGGAACGACTGGGCGAGGGAACTGCTGGGGCGGTTCGAACTGCCCTCGGAGATCTTCCCCGAGGTGGTGTCGCCGGGAACGACACTGGGTCGGCTGCGCGACGACGTCGCCGCCGCCGCGGGACTCGACCGCATCGACGTCATCGCCCCGGCGACCCACGACACCGGCTCGGCCGTCGCCGCGGTGCCCACAGACCGGACCGGCGGCTCCAACTGGACCTACATCAGCTCGGGCACCTGGTCGCTGATGGGAGCCGAGCTTCCCTCGGCGGTGACCGGGCCCGAGACGCTCGCGGCCAACGCGACCAACGAGGGGGGCGTCGACGGCACCTTCCGCTTGCTCAAGAACATCATGGGCCTGTGGCTGGTCCAGGAATGCCGCCGGTCGTTCGCTCGCGACGGGCGAGACGTCGACTACGGCACGCTGACGCAACAGGCCGCGGCGGCTCCCCCCTTTGTCTCGCTGGTGAACCCCGACGACCCCTCGTTCCTCAAGCCCCCCTGCATGCCGACGGCCATCCGTGACTTCTGCCGGAGCACCGGACAACCCGAACCCGACAGCGACGGAGCGATGGTCCGCTGCGCGCTGGAGAGCCTGGCCCTGAAGTACCGCAACGTGCTCGAACAGATCGAGTCGTTGACCGGAGAGACCAGCGAGGTGATCCACGTCGTGGGAGGTGGATCCCAGAACGAACTGCTCAACCAGTTCACCGCCGACGCCTGCGGCCGGCCGGTCGTTGCCGGACCGGTCGAAGCCACCGCGCTGGGCAACGTGCTGCTGCAGGCCCGCGCCACCGGTGCCCTCGATTCGCTCGCCGACATCCGCGAGGTCGTCGCCAACTCGACTCAACCGACCACCTTCACCCCCACAGCCCCCGCCGCATGGGACGACGCCCGAAACCGCTTCGACACCCTGGGCGGCTGATCATTCCAGGCCCACCACCCTGACACCGTTCCCGGCCACAGGAAACAAGACACCACGATGGGACTCTTCGATCGCCTCAAGCGCGGACTCAGAAAAACCAAGGACCTGCTCCGCTCGGACATCCGTGACCTGTTCCGTGACGGTCGGATCCTGGACGAGGACCAGCTCAGACAATTCGAGGGTCGGTTGCTGAAGACCGACATGGGCGTGGTGGCCACCACGGCCGTCATCGAACAGCTGAGGGAAGAGCACGGTGGCCGGACCGTCGACGTCGAGGCGGTCTTCGCAACGGTCAAGGACACGCTGAAGAACCTGTTGGCCGGGGTGGCCGGCCAACAGCCCGACTGGGACAACGACGACCCCCTGGCACCGCTCTCGTTCGCCCCCGAAGGTCTCACCGTGATCCTCGTCGCCGGAGTCAACGGTGTCGGCAAAACCACCTCGATCGCCAAGATCGCTCACCTGCTGATCTCCTCGGGCCGCAGTCTGCTACTGGTCGCCGGAGACACCTACCGGGCCGCGGCGGTCGAGCAACTGACGTTGTGGAGCCAGCGGCTGGGATGCGAGATCGTCACCGGAGAATCGGGCAGCGATCCGGCCAGCGTGGCCTACGCCGGCTGCGAGAGAGCAATCGAGGCGGGAGTCGACTGTTTGGTGGTGGACACCGCCGGGCGGCTGCAGACCAATCGCAACCTGATGCAGGAACTCGAGAAGATCCACCGGGTGATTTCCAACAGGGTGCCCGGGGCGCCCCACGAAAGCCTGCTGGTGCTCGATGCCACGACGGGCCAGAACGGGATCAGCCAGGCGAGGAACTTCACCGAGATCGTCGATTGCACCGGGATCGTGCTGGCCAAGCTGGACGGCACCGCCCGAGGCGGGATCGTCGTTCCGATCCGGCAGCAGATGGACCTGCCGGTCAAGTACGTCGGAGTCGGCGAGGGCGTCGAGGACCTGGAACCGTTCGACGCCAACTGGTTCGTCGAGGCACTTTTCGCCGACGACTCCTGAACCAACCGGCGGCGGCCGATCACATCGGCGCAATCCGCCGGGTGCCGACATCGACGCCGTACCGGATCGACGCGTCGAAACTGGCCTTGAGCAACCGCATCTTGTTGTCGGCCGCGGTGGGATCGTCCCAGAGGTTCTCGAACTCCCACGGGTCGGTCTCGAGATCGAACAACTCGCCGATGTCCTGGCCGTGGTAGACGGCCAGCTTGTGACGACGGTCGCGATACATCGTGCCGTAGGTCCCCGCCACCTGGTCACCGTCACCCGGTGAGTCGACGGGCTTGGGCGTGTCGGGAGAACCGGTTCCGATGAAAGCCGGGTCCAGCGCGTCGTAGTACTCGCTGCGAACGAAATCCCGATGGTGATCGGGAGAAACTTCTCCGGACAGCAACGGCCAGAGACTGATGCCCTGCAACTGCTCGAGCCCGTCGGCTCCGGCAACATCCACGATCGTGGCCGACTTGTCGAGCAGTTCGACCAGCGCGTCGCTCTGCACCCCCGCCTGCACCCGGCCGGGCCAGCGGAAGATCAGCGGCACCCGCACCAGGCCCTCGTAGAACCGGCAGCCCTTGTAGAGCAACCCGTGGTCACCCAGGGACTCACCGTGATCGCTGGTGAAGATCACCAGCGTGTTCTCACGCTGGCCGGTCCCATCCAGGCAGTCCAGCAGCCGGGCCAACTGGTCATCGACCTGGGCGATCATGGCGTAGTACAGCGCCTGGATTCGGCGTCCATCGAAGGTCTCGGGGTCGGCCGCCAGTGTCTGGAAGTCAACCTCGGCCAAAGCCGCCTGGGCCGCGAGGTCGCTGTGGCGAAAATACGGCCCCGGCATCTGCTGGGGCTTGAAACGGTCGGAGTAGACCCGGGGCGGAATGAAGGGCGGGTGAGGGTCGTAGACGTTCACGCTGAGCATCCACGGTTCGGATCGATCCTGGGTGATGAACTCGATCGCCCGCTCGGTTGCCCAGGTTGTCTGGTGCAGTTCGGGAGGCACCCGGTCATCGCGGCCGCGGAGTTCATCGAGGTTCCCACCCTGCCCGCGGACCCACTCGGCGTAGTCGTGACCCTCGGGCCAATCATCACGCGGAGCATGGCTGAACTTCCAGTAGCGGTATCCGTCCTCCTCAAGACGCGGCTCGGTCCGTCGACCGGCACTCTGAAGGTGGAACTTGCCGATCAACCCGCAGTCGTATCCCGCCTCGGCCAACCGTTTGGAGACCAGCTTGGGATGCCCCGCGTAATTCTCGTTCCCGTTCCGACAGTTGCGGGCGCGGCTGGGGTAGAGCCCGGTCAGGAAACTGGCCCGGCTTGGAGTGCAGATCGGACTCTGGCAGTAGCAACATGTCATCGCCGTGCCGTCGGCAACCAGCGAATCGATGGCCGGAGTGTGGACGTGGGGATTGCCCAGTGCGGCGATGGTGTCGAACCGCTGCTGGTCGGTGCAATACCAGAGAATGTTGGGGGGCGAGGTCACCGGACGGATCCGCGGGTTTCTACCAGGGGGCTTCGAGCAAATCGACGATCTGGCGGGCCATCCGGTCGATGACCACCTGTGATGCCGTCGCCATCGATTGCCCCGTCTCGGGAGAAAAACTGGCGTCGGTCATCAACGTCACCGTCGGGCTGTCGTCGGCCACCACCCGCTGAGCCAGCACTTTCTCGGTCCTCGTGTCGGTCCAAGTCACCTCGACGGCCAACTGCAACTGCAACGTCCGAGGATCATCATTGCGGGTCTCACCCAGCACATCCTTGTAGGCACCCAACACGCGACCGATCAGCCTCGAATCGGCCGACCCGCCGGGAACGACCCGATAGGGCAGACGGCGCTGGATCTCCTTGTGCACCGCTTCGGTCAATCTCAGGCCCAGGCCCGGCCGATCGTCATTGCAGGCAAACACCGGCACCGCAATTGACCGGACCTGCTCACGATGCTGAGGCCCGACCAGGTAGCCGCACCCGCTGCCTGTGGCGATCACTCCTGTGGCCAGAACCGTCAGCCCCAGGACAGACCGGGCGATCGAATGAGACGGTGTCTCGCGGATTCGAAACCGATGGGGCGAGGAAGAGAACATGAGGGCCTGTCGCTTCCCGGTGTGACACCGGGACGTGCCCCTGGCCAGCCTGCGGTCCAGACTCGCTAGGGGATTTGACGGGTTGTCGACTGCGGAATTGACTGTGGTATCGGCTGCGGTGTCGACTGCGGTGTCGACTGCGGTGTCGGCTGCCATGTTGGCTCTGAGACCGGGGTATCGGGAAACGTGGGCGGCTCGTCCAAATCGGGCGTGCCGGCAGTCGTGCTGCGGGGCAGCTCATCGATCACATCACGCGGTGGTGAATCAGTCGCGGCATCCGGGATGCCGGGCGGCGGATTGCCGGCGGCCTGCACTTCGCTGATCATCCAACGGCCGTTGGCGTAATCGGGTCCCAGTTCCAGGAGCATCCGCCGCGCCCGTTCCGCATGATCCGTGCCGTCAAAACGGGCGAGGATGCGGTTCAGGTGAACGGCCATGGCCTTGGGCAGGTTTTTCTTCCTGTAGAACTCGACCCGCTGCCACTCCCGTTCGGCCCGGGCCGTCTCGATCGAGTCAATCTCGCCCTGCAGCCGCTGCTTCTCCTTGATACCAGGAAACAACCCCAGCGTACTCCGCTTCAACTGGGCGGCCTCATCCAATGGTGTCTCGTCGTAGGCGGATCCCTGGTAGCCCATCAGCCGGACATGGGATCCGAGCAGGAAGGCCGATTCCAGGTAGGGGCTGTCGGGGTAGAGCTTGCGGAGGTTGCTCAGGATCCGGTCGGCCTCGCGAGTGTCGCCCCGTTCCAGGTACGTGGCGGCGGCCAGCATCAGCGCGTCATCGGCCAGGTGGCCAGTGGGATCGTTGAGCCAGATGGTCTTCAGGGTCCGTAGGGCACGGCCACCGGTGTCGAAGACGGGTCTCGTGCCATCGGTCATGTTCGGGACGATCGACAGCCTGGTGAACCAGTGACCGGTCGTGCCGGGTTCGGATCGGCTGGCCGGAGCGGTGGCATTGGCCGGACGGATCTCGGCAGCGGCCTTGAAGTTCTGGGAGTCGAGCCAATAGCGACCGATCTCGAAAAGCCGTTGGCTGGCGCGGTCGATGTGCCTCGTCGAGGGGAAGTCGGCGAGCAGTTCGGTGTAGGAGTCGTCGGCCGAGGCGAACTTCTTGAGATGAAACCGGCTCTCCGCCAGCAGGAACAGGGTGTCCTCGCGGAACGATGCCCGGGGATCGACGAGGTTGGGGTTGAGGTCGTCACCGATTCGGCGGTCCTTGTCGAGCTTCTTGAGGAACGTCTTGCGACTCCGCTTGGAGAAATCAAAGAACCGTGTAGGGCCCTGGCCCTTCAAGTCGACCAGCAACGACTCGGCCTCGGCGTGTCGGCCCGTCTCGGCCAGGTTCCTGGCCCGTTCCAGCCGCAGACGCTCTCCGGCAGTGGGGCCCTGGCCCAGGTCGGGGTGCTGGTCGGTATCGACTGTGGCGGCATCCTTGATCGCCGAAAAGGACCTGCTCAACGGAGACGTGAGCATGTCGAGGCCGCCGACTTGGATCGATTGGCACCCCGCAGAGGCGCCCAGCAGACAGAACGTGAGCAGGGCCGCAACATGGCCGACGTTGGGTTTCATGGTCATCCCTGACGAACTGGAAGGCCGATGCGGAGCGGCCCGTGGAGATGGATCGGGCTCAGAGGGGCAGGAAACGGAGCATCTTGGGACGACGCTCCAGGACATGACAGATCGCGGGCGTCACCACTCGCCGCAACTCCGAATGCCGTTCCATCGGCAGTTCGAGAGTCTCGACATCCGGTTCAGCCAGCCGCGCCAACACCGCGGCCGTCTCAGCCGTGATCATGGGGGAACCGTACTCCGGTTTCTGACACCGCGAACAGATCAGGCCTCCTGATGAGACCCAAAAGGAGAACTGCCGTTGTGGTTGTGGATCGGTCTGTGATTCGGTTTGTGGATCGGGGTTCACCCGGGCATCGCACGACACGCAGCGATCGACGACAGGCATCTGGCCAATTTCACGCAACAGCACCATCTCGAATCGGAGCAGCACCGGGCGGACGTCGCCGTCTTCGGCAAGCCGCTGCAGCGCGAGCGTGGCGTGGTCATACAGTACCGGGTGAGGGTCGTAGTCTTCGGTCAATCCCGACAGCAATTCGGCGACGTAGTAGCCGGCGTAGAGGCTGTAGAGATCGCGGCCGGGGGGCCGGAATCGGGAAATCAGCTGGGCTTCTGTGAGGAGATCGAGGCTGGCAGACGGCTTGCGGAGGAACACTATCTGACACGTCGCGAGCAGGTCAAGAGCAGCCTCGAAGGGACCTTTCAGACGTCGTCCCCCCTTGGCGACGGCCGCGATCTTGCCGAATTCACGAGAAAACAGCGTCACCACTCGGCTGGTTTCACTGAAATCCGCAACGCGGATCACCATCGCCTCGGTCTTTTCCATCGGAGTTCCGTCCACGGCGAGTGTCGGGTCCGGCATTGCCGACCCTGACACCTCATCTAGCACATTCGGCCGACCGCGGGAATCCGTGCTACACTGCCGCCGCTCGCGGTCCCCTGACGGACGCCTCAAGATGAGCCTCGCCGGCACTTCCGACTCCGCCGAATCACGATCGGTGTCGAACCTCGAGGAGACACTGGCACGAGTCGCCGGGGGGATCCTGGCCCGCGGTGTGGCGGTCGACGAGGTGGCCGAGACCATGCGGCAGGCCATCGTCGTCTCGATGCTCGACACTCGATGCCCCGGGCTGATGGCTTTCGGACTCGACCCGACCACCTGCCTGCCGGCCGACCTCGCCGGGAGTCTCGACACGTGGTTCTCGGAAACCGATCCGGCCGACATGGCCCAGAGATTGCTCGAGTGGGAGGTCCGGGAGGCAACCGGAGACGAGCACGAGATTGCTCTCGAGGCGACCGGTCCCTCGCTGGTCCTGGCCCCGTCGCCGGCCGCTCGTCGCAATCGCGGTGTCTACTTCACGCCCATGCGGCTGGTCGAGAGCCTGGTCGAGCGGGCACTGGCTCCCTGGAACGACGACCCCCGGGGCCTGAGCCGGGTCACGATCCTGGATCTGGCCTGCGGCGACGGTCGCTTCCTGATCGCCGCAGCCCGCTGGATCTGGAGTCGGCTCGAGCAACCCGGGGTCCCGGACCCGGCGATCCGCAGACGGGTGATCGACAACAGCCTGTTCGGAATCGACCTCGACCCGCTGTCCATCTGCCTGGCCCGTCACGCGGTTTGGCACGCGGCCGAGTTGCCGACCCCACCACCGGGAGGGCTGGTGAATCACCTGGTCACAGCCGACGCCCTGCTCGATTGCCCGTTTCCCCGCGACGATGTCGACCGTTTCGACCTGGTCATCGGCAACCCGCCCTTCGGGTCGTTTTCAGGTCGCCAGGCGGTGGCGATCAACCCCGATCTCAAGCAGCGGTACCTCGCCCGCTGGGGTGGCGACACCTGGGACACGCTGCACGGGATGTTCGTCCGCCGAGGCCTGGAACTCGCCCGTCATTCACTTGCACTCGTGCTGCCCACACAGGTCACTCACCTCGAAAGCTACGCAGGCCTGAGATCGGCGGTGACCGAGGAGATGTCCTTGCACGAGGTCGAGGACCATGGGGAGGGAGTATTCGAGGGAGAAGCGGTGGCGCCGGTGGTGACACTGATCGCCCGTCGCGACGATGTCGGTACAGCCGGCTGGACCGACGCGGTCACTCCCGGCTGGGTCAATGAACTCCGCGAGCGAAGCGAAAGCCTGGGTCGATTGGTCGGGGATCCGGGCGTCCACACCGGGAACTGTGCCGGCCACCTGGTGAGCCTTGAAGCAACCGCATCGACGGCAACCGGGACAAGTGTCGGGTTGCTGGAGGGTCGACAGGTGCACCGTTGGCGATGCGATCCGCCCGCCAAGAGGCTGAGGCTGGATTACAGAGCCGTTGAGGGCGAGTACTTCACGATCCGGCCCCTGGACACCTACCGGCGGGCTCGCTTCGTGATCCGGCAGACAGCCCGCCACCCGATCGTCGGCCCCAAGCAGGGAACCGAGTACTTCCGCAATTCCCTGCTGGCACTGTTCGATCCCGACAACGGGTACGACGTCGGCTACCTGGTGGGGCTGCTCAATTCGCGACTGATCCACTTCCTCTACACGACCGAGGTGCGGGAATCAGCCCAGGCGTCGTTCCCCCAGGTCAAGGTCGGCTCGCTACGGAATCTTCCGATCATCTGGCCGGATCTGGAAGACCCGGGCCAGCGGACCGCCTACCGGTCGATCGTCGACGACGTGGCGCGGTTGCTGCAGTTGCGTGGTTCGGGACCGACCGTCGAGGCTCTCGAGTGCCGAATCGACGAATGCGTACTGTCGATCTACGGGCTCAACCAATCCGCTCGTGACGACGTGTTCGCCTGCGAGTGATTCATGGCCACCTCTTTAACGCACCGGACCCGTCCGTAAAAATGGACGGGTCCAGCGACGCTCCGGCCCCACGAGAACTCAATCGAGTCCACGCGGGAAAGTAACCTGTTTCCCGCAGCTCGCCCGGGAAGGTCTAGAAGACATCCAGGATGAAGTGATGCCCTCGGTGGTACGGCCGCTTCTTCTGGTAGAAGTTGTGCCAACCCTCTCGCATCACGGGGATCCGCCAGGTCGGCGAGTATCGGTAATAGAGGTGGTTGAAGCTGCCCTGGGGCCGCTGGAAGTTGTGGGGGTAGTAGACGTAGGGGTAGTAGAAGAACCGTTTCCAGTCGGTCGGCTGCCCCTGTCCGGCGGCCCGCGCCGGCGTCGAACTCACCGAGGCAGCCAAGGCCACGACGGTGGCTACCAGCACGGCGGTCAGAATCGATCCTCGACGCATTGTCTCGTTCTCCAAGTCATGAAGGTCCGCGCGCCACGCGGGCATTACTTCGGTCTATCGACCTCCCGACGACCGCTACAACAGGAAACTTCGTCACAATCGGCCAAACCGGAACCCTGCCGGCAGCGGGGGTTGCTGGTTGAAACGCCGCAAGCTACTCTGCCGCGGTCCACGGAGACGCCCCGATGAGCCAGCCAGTCCGCCGTAGAGGCAACACGAGGAGCAGCCGGATTGGTGAGAACTCCGAGACGCGGACTCTCGCGACAGATCCGCGCGTTGTCGGACACCTGGTCCTGTTCCTGATTGCGGTGTCCGGTCCGGCTACGGCTGACGAGAAGCCGTCACCACCCTCGCCAATCGTGGTCACCGACGTGAAGCGTCATGTCGTGTGGCTGGCCGACCCGGCACGGCGCGGCCGATCGGGAGAAGCAGCCCGGCAGTCGGCAAACTACCTCCGCGATCACTTCCAACGCCTGAAACTCAGGCCGCTCTTCGGCGACAGCTATTTCCAGCCGCTCCCCGGTCGAAAGGACAAGTCGGGCAAGGCGATGACGAGCGGGCGGAACGTCGGAGCAGTATTGCCGGGACGAAAGTCCGACGAGATCGTGATTCTCAGCGCCCACTACGACCACCTCGGTGTCCGCAAGAACGCGGTCTACCCCGGGGCCGACGACAACGCCAGCGGCGTGGCGCTGATGCTCGAGGTCGCCCGCCAACTGGCCACTCGCAAGGCGCCCCCGGCACGTACCGTCGCCTTCGTCGGCTTCGACCTGGAGGAGCGGCTGCTGTGGGGATCTCGATGGTTTGCCGCCAACCCCCCCTGGCCGCTCAAACGTGTCAAGCTGTTCATCACGGCCGACATGGTCGGCCGTTCACTGGGCAACCTGCCCCTGCCGACGGTCTTCTGCCTGGGCAGCGAACACGCCCCGGCTCTCCGGACTGTCCTCGACCGAGTGGGGACTCCCAAGGGATTGGAAGTGGCCCGGCTCGGAATCGACCTGGTCGGCACCCGCAGCGACTATGGCCCGTTTCGCGACCGCAAGGTGCCCTTCCTGTTCTTCTCCACCGGTGAACACCCCGACTACCACTCACCGCGGGATACGCCCGATCGGGTCGACTTCCCCAAGTTGACACGCATCTCGAATCTTGTGCTCGCCGTGCTGATCGAGGTCGTCGAGGGACGGGCGGATCCGACCTGGACCGACGCGGTCAAGTCCGGGCTCGACGAACCCCGAGCCCTGTACAGGATCACTTCGCTGTTGCTCGAGGAAGAACGTCGGAAGGGGCTGACCGATCTCCAGAAACTGCTGATCAGCACCACCCGGAACAAGTGCCGCCAGATCCTCGACGCCGGCAAGATCACCCCCGATGACCGCAAGTGGCTGGTCCGTGCCAGCGGCCTGCTGCTGTTCTCGGTCTTCTGAGAACGCGACGACACGAAGTCGGCCGCATCGCCGGTCACCGGCTTGGCGGCCCACCGCCTCGGCTACGACGGCGGTGACGAGTCCTGCTGTGTGGGCCGGGTCAGGCGATCCATCAGCAACACGGCGGCAAAGCTGACGACCATCAGCAGCACCACTCCGGTGATTCGGCCATTGGTGAATTCACCCGAATCGAACGGCCACAGGGCACGCAACGACCCACACATTGCACCGCACAACACCGCCAGAGTCGCCTCGCGGGTGGTAGCCAGCAACCAACGGAGCAGCTTGCTGAAGCTGACCAGGCCCACCACGCAGCCACACGAAAAGACCGCCAGCGTTAGGAGTGTCTCGGAACTGGCCCGGAAATGGACCACGTCCGACAGCATGCCGATGACGTGGTCGTACTGGCCCAGCACCTTCATCAGGAACGCGCCGCTGACACCCGGCAAGATCATGGCGCAGATGGCGACCGCTCCACAGCCGAACAGGTACAGCCGGCCCTGGTCTGTTTCACCGGCGTCCTGCGGAAACCCGACCAGCACAAACGATACGTTGATCGCGATCACCATCAACACAAATCGCGGCAACGTCCAGTTCCTGATCAACCGCGTGACGACCACGCAGGAACCGGCCACCAGGCCGAAGAACACCGCGTTGACCAACGACGGATGACTCGTCAGCAGCACCTGCATCACCGAGGCCAGGGCCAGGATGCCCGCGACAATCCCCAGGCCGAGCGTCGACAAGAAGGCGAGGTCGATCCGGCCGGCCGCCTCGCGCCAACGACCTCGGACGACCGAACCAGCCAGTGTCGCGTCACAGCGACTGATGGCCGTCACCAGCCGATCGTAGATTCCCAACACCATCGCCACGGTGCCGCCGGAAACTCCCGGGATCGCGTCGGCCACACCCATCAACACACCACCGACCAGCAGACCCAGCCGCGTCCTGTGCATTGTTGGCCGCTGGTTCATCGACGATCCCGAGACAGTCTGGACGGGCTTGCCCGACCGGGGGCAACGCCCGAGAATAGATCCGCGATGGATGGTCGGTGGCCGTCCACGTCAAGAGCACGGCTGAAGCGGGCGTGCATGGTAATGTTCGCGCCGCGGGGCGCGAAGAGGAGCGGGGGAGGACCAGGCCATCAAGGGTCCCGGAATCAGGCTCGACCTCGACGTCCGACGCGTCTGGCGCTGTCCCAACTGCCAGCGAGTCCTGAAGACAGCCGGACACATCACGTGCCGCCGCTGCCCCATCGACGGCGCCTGGATGCAGCTCGACGACAGCGCCCAACGGGCCGCACGGCGGTTCAGCTTCCCGCCGATCACCATCGAGGATGACGACGCCACGGTCATTCCCGAAGAACCTGTGACCGAACCGACGTTTGACGACGACGATCGACCCCGAAAACAGTCTCGTAAACAGAAACGGCGGCGGCGGCGGAAACCTGGTGAGGCGGTCTCCGAACAGGAGTCCGAACAGGAGTCCGAACAGGAGCCCGAACAGGAGCCCGAACAGGAGCCCGAACAGGAGTCCGAACAGGAGCCTGGGCAGGAACCCGTGGCCGATGGCAGCGAGCCCGTAACGTGAGCCGGACGCGGCCGGGAAGCAGGTTGGCGATCGAGGCGGCGGATATCGAGATCCGCGGTGCCCGCGAACACAATCTCCGCGACATCAACCTGAGCCTGCCACGCAACCGGCTGATCGTAATGACCGGAGTCAGCGGTTCCGGTAAGAGCTCACTGGCCTTCGACACACTCTACGCCGAGGGCCAACGACGCTACGTCGAAAGCCTCTCCAGCTACGCCCGCCAGTTCCTCGGCCAACTCCCCAAGCCCGACGTCGATCGAGTCAGCGGCCTGTCCCCATCGATCTCGATCCAGCAGAAATCCGCCAGCCGCAACCCTCGAAGCACCGTCGGAACGATCACCGAGATCCAGGACTATCTCCGCGTCCTGTTCGCTCGAGTCGGCCGTCCGGGGTGTGCGCGTTGCGGTCGCGAGATCCGGGCACAGACATCCGAGCAGATCATCGAATCGATCGGAGCGTTGCCCAGCGGGACCCGTTACAACGTGCTGGCCCCGTTGATCCAGCAGCAGAAGGGCGAGTACCGTGACCTGTTCGACGACCTGCTGAAGCAGGGGTTCGTTCGAGCCCGTGTCGACGGCGAGACTGTCTCGCTGAGCGACAACCTTGGACTCGACCGGCAAATGCGACACACGATCGAGGTGATTGTCGATCGGCTTTCCTCTGGTCGAGGAGGCCGGGGCCGGTTGGCCGAGGCGGTCGAGACGGCCCTGCGTCTGGGAAACGGCACGCTGCTGTTGTCCGTGACCGGGGAGACCGCCAACCGACCCGGCCGACCTTCCACCGAATCTTCCAACGACCGTGACACGCTCTACAGTTCTCTCTACGCCTGTTCCAGCTGTGGAATCAGCTACGAACCCCCCACGCCACAACTGTTCAGCTTCAACAGCCCGCTGGGAATGTGTTTGGAGTGCAACGGACTGGGCCGCCGGCACGATTTCCTGCCCGAGGAACTGATAACCGAACCGGGCAGGTCGTTGTGGCGAGGTGCAATCGGCCTGTTGGGAGCCGTCCGGCGAATTGGCCGCTGGCGACGGCACATCTACCAGGGTGCCGCGGCGGCGATCGAGGCTGACCTGGGTCTCGAAACCGATTCGGTGCTCAATATCCCCTGGACCGAACTTCCCGAGGAGGCCAGGCGGCTGATCCTGTTCGGGACCGGCGACCGCCATATCACTTTCGCCTGGAGATACCGCGGCGGGGTCTGGAAACACGGCGGCACGTTTGACGGGGTGATCCCCAAGTTGCTCGAGTCTTACCACAAGACGAACAACCCGATGCGGCGGCGGCAGCTGGAAAAAGCGATGCGTTTCGCCGACTGCTCGGCCTGCCACGGCACGCGGCTGAACCAGCAGGCCCAGGCGGTCTCCATCACCACCGCCAACCAGCGGTTCGGCCGCCAGGCCGCGCGTCGTCGCCGGAGCCTGCCGGAAGTCTGTGCACTGTCGATCGGTGACGCGGCAGCATTTTTCGAGGACATCGAACTCGATAAAACCGGACGATTGATCGCCGTCGAGGTGCTCAAGGAAATCCGCGCCCGGCTCGGATTCCTGCTCCGCTGCGGACTCGATTACCTCGCCCTGGACCGCTCGGCCCCGACACTCTCGGGCGGGGAAACTCAGAGAATTCGCCTGGCTGGGCAGATCGGCAGCGGGCTGGTCGGCGTCGTCTACGTGCTCGACGAACCCTCGATCGGACTCCACTCCCGCGACAACCAGTTGCTGCTCGAAAGCCTCTGTGACCTCCGCGACCAGGGCAACACGGTGATCGTGGTCGAACACGACGAGGAGACGATACGGGCGGCCGATCACATCGTCGACTTCGGCCCCGGCCCGGGTGTTCGCGGCGGACGGGTGGTGGCCGAAGGGACCGTCGAGGAAATCGAACGGAACCCACGCAGCGTAACCGGACGGTACCTCTGCGGTGACGACACGATTCCCGTGCCGAAGCAGCGTCGAGAAATCAGCAGCAACCGGCTGACCATCAAGGCCGCCCGCCACAACAATCTCCGTGGCATCAACGTTGCGATCCCCCTGGAGGCCTTCGTCTGTATCACCGGGGTCAGCGGATCGGGCAAAAGCTCACTCGCCGACGACATCCTCTGGCAGGTCCTCAACCGCGAACTCAACTCGGGTAAGGGCGAACCGGGAGCACACCGCGAAGTGACCGGGCTCGAGCATCTCGACCGGGCAATCAACATCGACCAGGCTCCGATCGGACGCACCCCTCGCTCGAACCCCGCCACATACGTCAAGTTGCTCGACGCCGTCCGCGAACTCTACAGCAAACTGCCCGAGGCACGGGCCCGGGGTTACAAGCCGGGGCGATTCAGCTTCAACGTCCAGGGTGGCCGGTGCGAGGCCTGTGAGGGATACGGGGCCAGCCGGCTCGAGATGGACTTCCTGGCCGACATCTGGATCACCTGCCCGGTCTGCGAAGGGCGGAGATTTCACCACGAGACGCTCGAGGTGAAATTCCGGACCAAGAACATCGCCGAAGTCCTCGAGATGGACGTGCAGGAGGCTCTCGAGCACTTCCGCAACCATCCCCGGGTCGCCCGGTTGCTGGGGACGCTCGGTGACGTCGGACTCGAATACCTCAAGCTCGGTCAACCCTCCCCGACACTCTCGGGAGGCGAAGCCCAGAGGATCAAGCTCGCACGCGAACTGGGCAAACGGTCGACCGGCAGCACGATCTACCTGCTCGATGAACCCACCACCGGCCTGCACTTCGCCGACATCAGCAAGCTGCTGGACGTGCTGCACGGATTCGTCGACCAGGGGAACACGGTCCTGGTGGTCGAACACAACCTCGATGTCGTCAAAACCGCCGACTGGGTCATCGACCTGGGTCCAGAGGGGGGTGCCGGCGGGGGGCGGGTGGTGGTGGCCGGACCGCCCGAGACGATCGCCGCCTGCCCCGATTCCCACACCGGACGCGCCCTCGCCCCGCTGCTGTCCCCCGGCAACAGGCACACCAACGGTCGCCGGAAGCCGACGACCGGAGCCAGGGGACCGCGAAGAGCGAGATTCCGGAAACGGCGCAAGGAGTCGACCGACATCGTCGTGCGGGGGGCGACACAGCACAACCTGAAGGACGTCAACCTGAAGATCCCCCGCAACCGGTTCAACGTCTTCTGCGGCCCCAGCGGCAGCGGCAAGTCCTCGCTGGCAATGGACACGCTGTACGCCGAGGGACAACGTCGCTACGTCGAGAGCCTCTCGGCCTACGCCCGCCAGTTCCTCGGTCAGATGCCCAAGCCCCGGGTCGAACAGGTCCAGGGACTCTCGCCGGCCATCGCCATCGAGCAGAAGAACACCGGCACCACGCCCCGGTCGACCGTCGGGACCGTGACCGAAATCTACGACTACCTGAGGGTGCTGTTCACCCGGCTGGGGACCCGAGTCTGCCCGACCTGCGAGATCCCCATCAGCCGCCAGACGACCGACGAGGTGATCGACCGCGTCCGGAATCTGCCGGCCGGAAAACGGATCCTGGTCCTGGCCCCGCAGGAAGTCCGTGTCGGCCAGGAGTATGCCAGGCTGTGGCAGTCGCTGCAGGAGGACGGATTTCGACGGGTCCGAATCAACGGGACAACCTGCCGGATCGAAGAGGTCCCCGAGATTGACCGTCGGAGACGTCACACGGTCGAGGTGGTCATCGACCGCATCACACCGGGAAACACCTCACGGACCCGCGTGGCCGACAGCGTCGAGATGGCCCTGGGGCTGGGTCGGGGGGAGATGAGAATCGCCACCGAAAATCTCCAGCGCGACGAGCCCGACTGGGAAGTCGAACCGTTCAGCCTGCACGCGGCGTGCGAGAAATGCGGGCGAAGTTTCGAGGAACTGACGCCCAACCACTTCTCTTTCAACAGCTCGTTGGGCTGGTGCCGGGCGTGCGAGGGCCTGGGCACTCAGCAGGGCACCAACCTCACGGCACTGGTCGCCGACGACTCGAAATCGCTCGCCGACGGAGCGATCGCCGCCTGGCCCGATCCGTCGACGGTGCCGATCTTCGCCTCGACTCTCGACGCGCTGCACCGCGAATTCGACCTGCCCCTGGACGTTCCATTCTCGCAACTGTCCACGGCCGCCCGTCGACTGGTGCTCTACGGCACCGGCGACCGCTGGTTCTCCGTCGAGCTCCCCGACGGGGAGACGATCTCGATGCAGTACAAGGGACTTTACCCGGCAATCGAAGAGGCGTCACGAGTCTCGGCCACCTACCGCCGGCGGCTGCTGGACCTGGTGGGAGAGGTCACTTGCTCGTCCTGCGACGGCAGCCGGCTCAGGCCCGACGTCGCGGCCGTACAACTGCTCGGCCAGACCATCGCGTCACTCTGTGGCCTGCCGCTCGACGACGCGCTGCGGGTTCTGCGAACCGCGAGGATGAGTCGTGACGAGAAGCGGATCGCCGGCGACCTGCTGCGGGAAGCGACCAGCCGGCTGAAATTCCTGGTCGACGTCGGCCTCGACTACCTCACCCTCGACCGACCCTTCCCGACACTTTCGGGGGGCGAGAGCCAGCGGATCCGGCTCGCCGGCCAAGTCGGCCGTGCACTGACCGGCGTGCTCTACGTGCTCGACGAGCCCACCATCGGTCTGCACTCCCGAGACAACCGTCGCCTGCTGAGAGCTCTCCAACGGCTCCGAGATCTCGGCAACACGCTGGTGGTGGTCGAGCACGACCGCGAGGTGCTCGAGACGGCCGATCGACTGGTCGACTTCGGACCTGCCGCCGGGCGGCACGGCGGCAAGATCATCGCGCAGGGATCACCCGCTGAACTGGCTCACAAGACCCGGTCGCTGACCGGCAAGTTCCTCTCCAACCGCCGCACGATTCCGATCCCCGCCACCAGGCGGATGGAGCCGGCCGAGACAGCCGGCGCCGATCCTCCGGGTGGGGCCTGGCTGGAACTTGACGGTGCTCGACAGAACAACCTCGACAACGTCCGGCTGAGGATCCCGCTGGGCACCCTGACCTGCGTCACCGGGGTCAGTGGATCGGGCAAGAGTTCTCTGATCGAAGACACCCTGGCCCGCGCGGTCTCGCGGCAACTGCATCGGACCGGAGACACGCCCGGTCCGTTCGATGCGCTCCGGGGCGTCGAACACCTCAACAAGGTGATCGTCGTCGACCAGCAACCGCTCGGCAACACGCCCAAGTCGAACCCGGGCACCTACACCGGGGTCTTCGACGAGATCCGCGAACTGTTCACGCGGTTGCCCGAGTCGAAGGTCCGGGGTTATCGCCCGGGGCGATTCAGTTTCAACCGGGCCGGAGGCCGATGCGAAGCCTGTGAGGGAAACGGGCAGAAGTGCATCGAAATGCACTTCCTGCCGGACGTGTGGGTCGAGTGCGACGAGTGCCGCGGACGGAGGTACAACACCGAGACGCTGGCGGTGACCTACCACGGCCACACGATCGCCGACATACTCGACATGCCGATCGCCGAGGCACGGAAGCTGTTCGAGAACATTCCGAGGATCCGGGCGCCCCTGGCCACTCTCTGTGCCATCGGCCTCGGCTATCTCACGCTGGGACAACCCGCCCCGACGCTTTCGGGTGGCGAAGCCCAACGCGTCAAGCTCGCCGCCGAACTGGCACGGCCCCAGACCGGCCGCACGCTCTACCTGCTCGATGAACCCACCACCGGGCTTCACTTCGACGACATCGACAAGCTGCTGAAGGTGCTCGAAAGCCTGGTCGTGGCAGGAAACACGGTGGTCGTGATCGAGCACAACCTCGACGTGATCAAGACGGCCGACTGGATCGTCGACCTGGGCCCCGAGGCCGGTTCCGGGGGCGGTCGGATCGTGGCGGCGGGAACGCCAGAGGATGTCGTCGACCAGGCCCGGGCGGCCAAGCGGCGGCGAACCGGTCACAGGTCGTGGACCGGCGAACTGCTGGACCCGGTGCTGCGATCCGGCGAACGGGCCAACCGGGACGTGTTCAACGTGAAGACCGTCTCCGAGAAACGGGATGGTGACCTCGATTTCCGCCAGATCGGTCGCGAAGCACGGATGCCATGGGAACAGGATGGACGCCGCTGGCACACCACCGACCGCATTGCCCACAACGGTCAACCCGGCCGCTGGGAGGGCACGGTGCTCGAAACGATCCTCGACCGACTGGAGAACTGCGACGAACTTCGCTCCGCCGATTTCAATCATCGCAGCGTGGTCACGATCAGCGGACAGGTGAAGAAGAACGGGTGGTTCTTCCACGCCCTGACCGGCGGCGAGTGGCTGGTGACGTTGAAGTTCCGGGTTCGACGCAACACGTTCCACCGCGAGGAGCTTCAGCAGCAACTCGACCTCAAGCCGCTCGACGACGTCGACGAACTGCCGATCTACGGCCGGGGGTCCCGCGTGGGAGTCAAGAACGTCAAGGGGCCATGGCAGGAAGTGACACTGAAGGTCCACTGGCTGCGAGAAATCGACACACCCGAGTTCGAAGCGTTCCTGGCAACCGCACAGGACTCGTTTCTCGAGCAGACGCGTCGTTCGAAACAGAATCTCGAGGACCTGATGCCGTGGACGGTCCTGGGCCGCAAGTGGCACCAGGCGCGAAAGGGGTTTCCGGCCGGCAAGCGGGTGGGGTGGCCCGAGGGCCTGGTCGAGGAACTCGCAGACGGGTTGAACGAAGCCGCCGCGGAGCCGGTCGTCGACTGGACCGGTCGCATGTCGGTCTCGTTCCGGCTGGCCGAGGATGGCCCGGTGTGGGCACAGTTGTGGACCAAGCGGGTTCACTCGGTCGACCTGATCCTGTTCGGTCCATGCGGGGCGATTCCGCTGGGACGCGTGGCCGCCCTGGGCTCAACCCGCGAAATCACCACCTACAAGAATGGTCGTGACGCCGTGAAGATCTCGTTCCGTTCGCTCAAGCAGGCTCGCCAGGCCGACGTATCACGGTTCCTGGCAGAACACCGGGCGGCCTGCGAAGCGAACAAGGACGCCTAGGCCAACCAGCGGCAGGCATCCTTGGCGAAGTAGGTCAGGATCATGTCGGCCCCGGCCCGCTTGATCGCCAGCAGGCTCTCCAGGGCCACGCCCCGCTCGTCGATCCAACCGGCCTCGGCGGCTGCCTTGACCATCGCGTACTCCCCGCTGACGTTGTAGGCCGCCAGGGGAACACCCGGATGAGCCTGCTTGACGCGATGGATGATGTCGAGACAGGCCAGGGCCGGCTTGACCATCAGCAGGTCGGCACCCTCGGCCACGTCCAGCGCCGCCTCGCGCAAGGCCTCGCCCGCATTGGCCGGATCCATCTGGTAGGTCCGGCGGTCACCGAACAGGGGGGCGCTCTCGGCAGCATCGCGGAACGGGCCGTAGAAGGCCGACGAGTACTTCACCGCGTAGCTGAGAATGGGCAGATTGGTGAAATCGGCCGCATCGAGCCCATCGCGGATTGCCCCGACCATCCCGTCCATCATTCCCGATGGGGCCACCATGTCGGCACCGGCACGGGCGTGAGTGACCGCCTGGGTGGCGAGGATCTCCAGCGTCGCGTCGTTGTCGACGTCCAGCGTCCCGTGGCGGTCGTTGATGATCCCGCAGTGGCCGTGGTCGGTGAACTCGCAGAAACACACATCGGTGATCACCAGCAGGTCGGTGCCGCTGGCCTTGATCGCCCGCACCGCCTCGGCCACGATCCCCTGGTCGTCACAGGCATCGCTGCCCACCGCGTCCTTCTCGGCAGGGATCCCGAAGAGGATCACCGCCGGGATGCCCAACGACGCGATCTCCGACACCTCGTCGGCCAGCAGGTCCACCGTCAACTGGCTGTGGCCGGGCATCGAGGAAATCGGGAGCCGCTGGTTCTCACCATGCCGGATGAACAGCGGCAGGATGAAATCCGACGGAGACAACCGCGTCTCGCGGACCATCTCTCGCAGCCGAGGATGAGTCCTCAGGCGACGCATCCGTACGCGGGGAAACGCTGCGGAAGCCGCCGTATCGGGTGAAGTGGATTCGGGTGCGGTTGAAGCCATGTGCTGCCGTCAACGAAATTCGACCAAGTAGGACTCACTCTGTTTTAACCCCCCGGACGAACCCGTTTCAAGCTTCGTCTTTTCCGGTCACCAATCGGCTGATCTGCCGGAATTCGTCGGTCCCGGCCACCTCGCACCACTCGAACAACACGCTCTCGGTCGTCAGCACGACGATTCCCGAATCGGCGAGTCGTGCGAGAGCGGTCCGCCAGTCGAGCTTGTGCCGGCTGGCGACCGCATCTGCGGGGACATAAACACGGTAGCCCTGGGCGGCGAGATCCAACGCCGTCTGGGTGACACAGACATGCGCCTCGATGCCGCAGACGACCACCTGGTCACGCTGATCCTCATCGCCGTCCGGCCCGCCCCAGTCCAGGCACTCGGCACAACTGAACCGGAGCTTCTCGGGGATCTCGCCCAGCAGGCCGGCCAACACCTCCGCCGTCGGCCCCAGTCCATCGGGATACTGCTCGGTCGCGGCGACCGGCACATCCAACACATGGGCCCCACGGATCAGCCGCCGGCAGTTCTCGACCAGCGTCCCTGAAACCGGAATCTGATCCAGCAGCTTCTGCTGCACATCGACCACCAGCAATCGGCTGGCGGTACTCGAGAGCAGTTCGCTGCTGCGAGGCGGGCGAGTTTCCGGCTCGATCATGACCGCACACTTTGACCGCTGGAACGGCGTGCGTCAAACTCCGGGGACCGGCCCCCTCCCCAATCGTTGCGGCCCGCGGGGAACTTCGATAGTTAATGAAGTGATCCGGTCACACCCTCTACATGAGTCCCTCGATGTCCGATACGCTCAGGATCTGTTTTGTCACCACCCTGGTCCTCTGGTTCGCCCTGGTCGCCCCGGCCCAGGAAAAGAAGGACGACAAGAAATCGAAGATGACCCCCGCCCAACGACAGGCACTGCTGAAGACCTTCAACGGCGAATTCGTCGCGATCACTCCGGGCAAGGGGAAGTTCCCGGCGACGTTCGTGATGGGCACCAAGGACGGTGACGCCAGCGAACGACCGGCTCGGATTGTCAAGATCGCTGGAGCCTTTTCGATGGCCAAGTACGAGGTGCCCCAGAACCTCTGGGAAGCGGTGATGGGCAAGAACCCCAGCCTCTGGACCGGACCGAGAAATTCCGTCGAGATGCTCAGTTGGCAGGATGCGGTGGTGTTTTGCCAGAGAGCGACGCTGATGATGCGGGGGGAGAAGCTGATCGGGGCCGACGAGGAGATCCGGTTGCCGAGTGAGGCCGAGTGGGAGTACTGCTGTCGGGCGGGAACGACGACGGCCTACAGCTTCGGTGACAAGGCACAGGCAAAAGGCGACACGGGCAAGCAGGCCGGGCTGCTGGATCCCTTCGGCTGGCACAACGGCAACGCCGCCGGCAATGATCCGCCGGTCGGAGCACTCAAGCCCAACCCCTGGGGCCTGTACGACATGCACGGCTACCTGTGGGAATTCGTCGCCGATGCCTGGCACGCCGACTACAAGGCCGCTCCCGGGGACAGCGGAGCGTGGGACGGTGACGAAAAGTTCGTTTCGCGGGTGATCCGCAGCGGATCGTGGCGAGACCGATACCCTTCGTTGAGGAGTGCCGTACGGCTGTCACTTCCCGATCACGTCAAGAGCGACGCGATCGGCCTGAGGTGCGTCAAGGCGGCCGTGATGGATGGCGACAAGAAGAAGGCGTCGAAATAGCCCGCCACCCGGGCCATCGACCTCGCTGCATCGGAGCCTGCTGCCGTGAACGACTCAACGCCGAAACTGCCCCAAGAGACACCCGTCGGGACCGGTTCGGATCAACAGCCCGAATCATCGTCCGCTGACAAGCCCGAGCGGAAGCGACCGAAGCTGAATCCGACCGGCGGCGACTCGGCCCGGGCGATTCCTTCGAGAACCAAGCCGGTGGCAACCCAGGCCGAGGGGGAACCCACCGTCGAGGAGAGACTGGCCGACGTGGCTGCCGAGGTCGCCAAGTCGCCGACCGAATCGCCCGAGCCGCCGCCGAAATCTCAGCAGGCCGCCGCACCTCCCGTCGATCTGCCCCCCGATGACGACCTCGACGCCGAAATCGAAGCCGAAATCGAGGCCGCCCTGGCCAGCGACGACGCCAAGCTGCTCGACCTGGCCGCCCAGGCGGTCTCCAGCATCGATGGGGAAAACGAAGCTGCGGCCCCCGAGCGGATCGAATCGGAGGAGGATCTCGAAGAAGGGAGCCGGCTGAAGGGGACCATCCAGGCCATCGATGCCGACAACGTCTTCGTCGATATCGGCATGCGTGCCAACGGCATCGTGCCCCGACGGCAGTGGGACAAGAGCGAGCCGGAGGTCGGACAGGTGATCGACGTCGCGGTCGAACGGTACGACGCCGACGAGGGCCTGATCCAGCTGAACCTGCCACGCGGCCGACGACGGGTGGGTGGAGACTGGAACGCCGTGACCGTCGGCATGAAATGCGACTGCATCGTCACCAAGGCCAACAAGGGTGGGCTGGAAGTGCAGGTCGGCGCACTGCGGGGCTTCTTGCCGGCCGGACAGGTCGACCGCGGCTATGTCGAGGATCTCGAACCCTTCATCGGCCAGAAACTCTCGGTCGAGGTGACCGAGGTCGATTCGCGGAAACGCAACCTGGTCGTCAGCCGCCGCGTGCTGCTCGAAGAAGAACAGAAGGACGCCGCGACCGAGTTGTGGCAACAGCTGAATGTCGGAGAGATCCGCAGCGGCACCGTCAAGACACTCAAGGAATACGGCGCCTTCATCGACCTCGGTGGACTCGACGGGTTCCTGCACATCGGTGAGATCAGCTGGTCTCGGCTCAATCATCCCGAGCAGGTGCTGACCCAGGGACAGTCGGTCGAGGTCAAGATCCTGGAGATCGACAAGGAACGCAGCCGGGTCAGCCTGGGAATGAAGCAGTTGACGCGCGACCCCTGGGGGGGAGCGATCGAGGTCTACACCGTCGGCCGGCAGGTCAGCGGAACGGTCACCCGCATCATGGATTTCGGTGCCTTCGTGGAACTCGAACCGGGCATCGAGGGCCTGCTGCACATCAGCGAACTGGAACACACACGGGTTCGCAAGGTCAGCGACGTGCTCAGCGACGGCCAGTCCGTCGACGTGCAGATTCTCAATGTCGACCCCAGCCAGCAGAGAATTTCTCTGTCGCTGAAGGCGTTGACCGAACGGCCTGCCGGAGCCGACCGCGGTGAAGCACCCGACGATGACCTGCCGCCGATCGAACGGATCGAGCCGTCGGCGCTGAAGGGCGGCACCGGAGACAGCGGGAACCTGTTCGGCAACCCGGACGACTTCTAGGCCCGTCTCAGACCATCAGGTGCGACTCGAGCAACATGCGGATCTTCCGCAGCTCAAGCGCGCGGTCGAGATCCCCGTACTGGTCGGGGAAAAAATCGACCGAGAGCGTGCGATCGTAGTTTTCGCGCCGCAGCTGGCTGATCAGGCGACTGTAATCCACCTCGCCCAGCCCCACCTGCACCTGGATCTGGTCCGATGTCGTGTCCCTGAGATAGACGTGGTAGACGTAGGGATAGACCTGGTCGTACGACTCGCCCTTGTGCGGACCACAGATGTAGTACGAGGGATCCAGCGACAGCCCGACACCCTGGACGGCCTGGCAGAGTTCGACGGCCGTGTGAGCGTCCTCGGTCAGGTGACCGGTGCGGGTGCGAATCGACAGTTGCACGCCGGCCGCACTGGCCACCTGCAACAGGTCCTGCAACCGCTCGATCTCGGCATTGAACGGTGTCCCCAACGGCGTCGACGGAACCGTGATCTGGACAACCCGCAGCAGCTTCGCCAGGCGGATGATCTCGGTGAAGGTCTCCAGATCGACGGCCTGCTCGAAACAAAACGCCACCGGGGTCAATCTGGACGAGGCCCGATAGTGATTGACGAACTGCTCGAGATCGGCGATGACCTCGGACGGCTTGAGGTGGTCGCCGTCTTCGTCAAACCAGAACTCGACCCGGCTGTACCCGTAATCGGTCAACAGGCTGCAGGCGTCCAGAAAGGGCAGATCGCCCAGGCAACGGGAAGTCACGGCAACGTACACGTTGAATGCTCTCGGTCACTGCGACATCGGTTCAACCGGAAACACCGCGCAACAACGGCAGGCGCGGCGCGCGGTAATCTAGTCCGATCACAACGATGCTGCAAGATCGATGGACTGGAGTACCTGGTCCGGTTCGGCAGATTGTCCGCATTCTGTGGCCTCGGGGGACCTGCCGTGCCGATAAGAACCCTACGGCGTCCATTGCTCGGATCCGGCATCCGGGAACACACCGAACACACCCAGCACACTACATTCAGTCTCGCGACCGAGGAGATCACTGAAAGATGAAAATGCGAATTGTCTTGAGCGTGGCGACCTGCCTGGCCGTTTCCCTGGCCGTCGGCTGTCAGAATCCTCGCGGTATCGTTCGGGGCCAGACCCCGGCCAGCCGCGCCGTGATGCACGAGAGCAACCAGGAACCACGGGGCGGCCTCCACGGTGGGCACTACCACACGTTCGAGTACAAGGCACCGAAAAACCTCTCGTACCCGCCGGCCAACCAGCAGCCGGCGGTCGTGCAGTACCCCTACTACACGCTGCGTGGGCCGACCGACTTCTTCCAGAAGTAGGATCGCGGGTCGGTCGAGGCGTCCATTGACCGGACCGCGGCCGGTTGGGTTCGGCGACCTACCCCGCTCCCGGCGCAAACCGAAACGGTTCGGCGGTCACCTCGTACCCCGGCCGGATCGCCACGTTGATCAGCAGCCCCAGGGCGATCGCCGTCGCCACCAGGCTCGATCCGCCGTAGCTGACCAGGGGCAGGGTCATGCCGGTGATCGGCATCAGCCCGACGGTCATGCCGGTGTTGATGATCGCCTGGGTGGCTAGCAGCGTGACAATCCCGGTTGCCAGCAACCGCCCGAACGGCTCGCGGGTCGACGCGGCAATCGAAAGTCCCTTGGTGATCAACACCACATAGGTGGCCAGCGTCAGCAGGCTGCCGATCAGCCCGAACCGCTCGCCGATCAGGCAGAAAACGAAATCGGTCCTGGCCGCCGGCAGGTGGTAGGCGGCCGGATCGTCAACCGGCATCCCGGCCAGTTCACTGCCCCAGGTCCCGCCCAGCGACAGCATTCTCTTGGACTGGAACAGGTGGTACCCATCGCCGCGAGGTGCCGGGCCGTCGTCGACCTGTGTCAGCAGCGAAACCACCCGCGACTTCTGCTCGGCGTTCATCCCCAGCCACAGCACCGGGGTCACCGCCACCCCCATCATCCCGATCAGCACCAGATGACGCACCCGGGCACCGGCAGCCAGCAACATCGCGAACAGCATCGGCAGGAACAGCAACGCGGTCCCCAGGTCGGGTTCCTTGAGTACCAGCACCAGCGGCACCAGGGTCAGCAGGAAGGGAGTGAACAGACCCAGGAAGCGGCGGAAGTTGCGACGGAACATCAGGTAGTGCGACAGCGCCAGGATGTAGGTCAACTTGGCCAGTTCCGACGGCTGCATGTCAAAGAAACCCAACGGAATCCAGCGTCGAGCCCCCCGTTGAGCCGGCATCAGGAAGACCAACAACAACAGCACGATTGTCGCACCGAACAGCACGTAGCTGGCCGGACGCAGCGAGCGGTACGGCACCCAGGCGGCAGCGATCAGTGCCGGGATCGCCAGGGCAATCCAGATCAGCTGTCGAGTGAAGTAGAGTCCCGACCCGGCCAAATGGTCACCGCGCGAGATCCCCGCCAGGCCGAGTACGATCAGCAGCGAGGCCGCCGCGACCACGCTCCATGGCACCCGTTTCAATCCCTCGCCCAGTTGCACCGCGTTTCTCCCGTGTTTGACCGCCCCGTCGGCGACCGGCTACTGTCGGGCGGCGAGGTTGTAGTCGATTCTCTGCTCGCGAGGAACCGCAGGTGCTCCCCCGGTTGCCCGGTCACAAGAGACTCGTCGGTCCCCTGCTGCTGGTCGTCGCCGCGACCGGATTGTGGGCCGCCTTGGCTCGTCACCCCCTGTGGCACACCGATCTCTGGGGCCACCTGGCCTACGGCCGCTGGATGATCCAACACGGTGGCGAGACCCCGACCACCGAACCGTTCCTGCCACACGCAGGCGACCTGCCACTGGTCGACACGGCCCGCTGGAGCCAGTTGATCGCCTATCGGCTGATGCGGGCCGGGGGAGTCGAGGCCCTGCAGCTGCTTTACGCCACGCTGGTCGTCGGATGTGCCCTGCTGACAGTCTCACCCGTCCTGGCATCTCGACACCGGCAAAGGATCCCCGCGGCGATCTGTGGAGCCTCGGTCTTCCTGGCCGTCGGCTGGCAGCAACTCCTGATCATCCGTCCTCAGTTGGCCGGACTGGCCTGCTTCGCGGGATTGTTGGCCCTGCTGCACGACCCCAGGCCATCGACACGGCGAGTGATCGTCGTCGGAATCGTGATGGGATTCTGGGCCAACCTGCACGGATCATTCGTCATCGGCTGGTTGCTGCTGGGGTCACACGTGGTTGGGCGGGCAGTCGATCGATTCCGTCGCACCGGCCGTTGGACCGCCTGGAAAAGCGACCGGGTGTTCGCCCATCGTCTCCGGCAGGCCGCCGTCGGATTGTTGGTGCCGTTGGTGGCCACCCCCTACGGTCCCAGCCTGCCCCTGTCGATCTGGCAAATCGGGCAGCACCCGAACCTGGCCGACATCATCGAATGGCAACCTCTGCAATGGCACCAGGCCCAGGCACGAGCGATGCTCGCGAGCATCGTGTTGATCGTTTCCGTGGCGATGTCCGGCCGACGCCGGGTGCGATGCTCCAACTGGTTGATGCTCGTCTCGCTGGGTGTCGCCACGCTGTCGTGTTCGCGAATGATCAACTGGTGGTCACCGGTAGCCGGCCTCGTCGTCGCGCTGCAGGCGGCCTCGATCGGTACGAAACGCCCGGTCGCACCGCCGTTGGCCCCGTCGGAAAGACGCACCGTCCTGCTGGCCGGCCTGGTCGTGGCAGGAGTCGCGATGATCTCCGCACCCGCGGTCCGCGGACTGCTGGCCGAACGAGAAACGCTGCAGGCACGTCGGCCGATGGTCTCGGCATCCACGCCCGTCGAAGTGACCGAGTGGTTGGCCAAGCATCCCCCCGGCGGAACGGTGCTGGCCTCCTACGAGTGGTGCGACTTCCTGCTTTGGCAGGGACCGTCTCGAATTCAGCTGCTGGTCACCTCGCACGCGCACCTGGTCCCCGCAGAGGTCTGGGGAGACTACTTTGAGGTGATCGACGTGGCCTCCGACTGGCGGCAGCGGCTCCGCCGTTACGACATCCGCACCGTGGTTCTCGATCGACACCGCCAGGCCAAGCTGCTCGACGCACTCGCCGCCGACCCCGCCTGGAAACGAGACTACTCCGACGAACTCGCCGAAGTCTGGTCGCGGAAGCAGTAGCTGAAGGCTCCCAGCAGCGTGCCACGAGGCACCTCGTGGCACACCGCACATTGCTTGGCGGCCCGCAGGGCCCCCATCATCTTCACCCGTTCGCCCTGGCTGCGGACAACCAGCGACTCACCGTTGCGCAACTCGCGGAGGGCAATCGTCTCGAAACCGTCCAGCGGCCGTCGCCTGGCCTCCGACAACTGATCCATCCGAGGCAGGTTCTCGGAAACGTACACCCCCGGCTCGGCACTTTTCAGCAAACTCACCAACTCGACCCGTTCCATCTTCCACTCGGCATCGTGTTCGGCAGATGTCTCGTCTTCGGCCTTGTAGACGAAGGTCATCTTGTGCCGATCGAAATTTCCGACCGCATGAGGCTGGAAGCCGGTGACGTGCTCGAGATCGCGGACCCAACCGAAACTCGCCGGCCTCGCGAAATCAAACGACATGTTCTCGTGCAGTGTGTTCAGCGCTTTGCGGGGCGCATTCTCCGACTCGAGCGGCAACCACAAGTCCGATCGGTCACCTGTCGAATCGCTGTCTCCCGGCACCGGGGCGACCGGTTGCCGCCACGTGCGAAGTTGGGCAACCCGGGCCCCGTCAATCGTCGGACCCAGCATGCGACCGAAACCGAATCCCTCGCTGCTGATGAAATTCAACACCTGGCTCGCATGCACCATCTCCAACGACGCCCGCCGAATGTGATAACCCCGGGTGAAGCCTCTCATTCCATTCTCAAGGATAAGCTCGGCCCGTTTCAGTGCGGTTTTTCCCGACTTGGTCAACGGCGGGGGCACGGTCGGGACCTCTGCGACCGGTTTGAGCCGATCCACCAGGGACGCAAACGGGAATTCTCCTCGCGCATGCTCCGCCCGGTTCACCCCGCGGATTCCGGCAGCGAAGATCATCACCAGCAAGACGACCGAAGCCACCGCCAGGAAACGTCCGGTCGACCACCGTCGTGCTCCGCACACCAGGCTCAGCAACAGCAATCCCAACGTCTCGAACAGCAGGAACAGGCTCATCAGGAACAACGAAACCAAGAACAGGATCGGGTAGAGCACTCCCAGGGCGACGATGCTGTCACGGACACCGTGCTTCGATAGGATCCCGGAGTCACCCCGCCGCCGCCGCTGCTGGAGCCAGGCGTACACGCCACAGGTCAACGCCAGCATGACCGCCGAGACGACCAACAGCACGACGAAACGTTCACTGTAACGTTCGGCCCAGTTGTCGAAGTGGCTCATGGAACGATCCCGGTGACGTATGGTGAATCACCGCCACGATCATACCACCCGGGATCGAGATAAGGATCAGCCAATCGTCTCGGCCACTGCCGCCCGGAAACCGGCTTCGTCCCCGGCATCGATCGCCCGCGCCACCGCTTCCAGGCACTCGATCAGCCGCTCGGAAACCGGGACCGCCGTCCCCGGCTCGGGCGTCGCGGGCACCAGCCTCGCAACGATCGCTCCGGCCAGTTCGTCTATCCCCTCACCGGTCAGTGCCGAGACCTTCAACGTCCCGCCGGGCAGTGAACCGTCGGTGACATCGTCCAGGTCGCACTTGTTGGCCACCACCAGCGCTTCGGGCCACTCGTCCATCAATTGCCGAGCCTGGTCATCGAGCGGATGCGAGCGGTCGACGACCAGCACGACCAGGTCCGCGACACCCAGTTCGCGACGGGCGTGCTCGACACCAACCGCCTCGACCTGGTCACCTGCAATCCGCAACCCCGCGGTATCGGCCAGCCGCACCGACCAACCCTCCAGGGCCGTCCGGCCGGTGACCACGTCACGAGTCGTTCCCGGCTGATCCCAGACGATGGCCCGACCGAATCCAAGCAACGCGTTCAACAGGCTGGATTTTCCCACGTTGGGCACGCCGGCCAGGACCACCGTCGGCGGGTGGACCAATCGACGGCCCAGTGTGGACCAATCGAGCAACCCGGCCACGCAGGACGCGGCCTGGTGCTGTTGGTCCCAATCGAACGCCGCCAACCGCTCGAGCGATTTCACCAACACGCCCGACTGCTGGTCGAGCAGGATGGCAGCGACCCGCCAGGTCGTCGCCGCAGCCAGTGCTTCGACCAGTTCAATCTCGACCTGCCTGGTCGGCGACCCGGCCGACCCGGCGACCAGGTCGGCCCAATCGCAATGAATCGCTCCGGACTCGACCAGGTCATCGAGAATCCTCTGAACAGCCGCCGCGCCACCGTGACAGTGCAACTCGACCCGGCTCTCTCCGGTGCGACAGACCACGATCTGTTCGCTCGGCAACACGTGTCCGTCACCGCCCCACAACCCGTAGCAGATCCGGCCAGGATCTTGTGCTGCCAACGGCCGGCCGTTGGCAGCCTCGAACAACCGGTGATGATCGATCAGTTCGACTCCGTCGGAGACCAACAGGCTCGCGACGGCACCGCGTCCGCTCGGGGTCAGGACCGCCACGCGGGCGCCGGTCACGAAGACACCCCCGAAGCGTCCACCCGAAAGACCTCGGCCAGGCCGTACAGTCCCAGGTGGGGCACCAGCCGCGCTTCGGGAAGAGCCGAGGCCAGCAGCGGACCGCCGCCGCCGGTCAGAAACATTTCGGCCGTCTCGTCTCCCAGTGCATCTCTCAGCGCGGCCGCCAGTTCGCGAACCGCTCCCAGTTGTCCATAGAACAGGCCGCTCTTGATCGCCGCCGTCGTGTCCCCGCCGACCGCAGGCGGAGGCCCGGTGCCCAGTTCTTCGAGAGTGATCAGCGGGAGCGACGCGGTGTAGCGTTGCAGCGACCGGGCCAGCAGTCCGAAACCCGGCAGAATGGCCCCGCCCAGGAACACGCCGTCGGCATCCGCCGCGTCGACGGTCGTGGCAGTGCCCGAGTCGACGATGATCACCGGCCGGCCGTCGGTGGACAGCCGATTGGCAGCGACGGCATTGAGCAAACGGTCGATACCGGTTCGTGCCGGCTCGTCGAGCCCTACCCTCAGCGGCAGCCGATCGACATCCTCCAGCACCCACGGGGCCGACCGGCCGCCAGGCCATCCGGCGACCAACGCGTCGCGGACGACCGGATTCGAGCCGGCCACGATGCTCGGTGACCGGACCTCAGGCTCGCCGGGCCAGTTGCTGATCTCGTCCCACGGAACCGGACCATCGGGCGTCACGGCCAGCGACTCGATCAGCTCCGGCAAGCCGCCGGCAGCGGCCAAGTCGAACAGCCCGAACTTGATCCGGCTGTTGCCGACGTCGACGGCCAGCAGCCTCGACGGGATGGGTGAATTCACGGCGTGGGCGCCTCGATGCGTTCGACCAACGCGTCGACGAATCCCTGCGTGTCCAAGTCCCCCCCCAGGTCGCGGGTCAGGCAACCGTCGGCCAGCGTGAGGTTGTATGCGGTCTTGATTCGGTCACCCGACTCACGGCACGACGGGTCGTCACGGGTCTCGGCAAGGTAATTGAGCATCATCACCGACGACATCGTCACCGCCAACGGATTGGCCACGCCCTGGCCGGCGATGTCCGGTGCCGAACCGTGAACCGCCTCAAACACCGACAGTTCCTCGCCGTGGTTGGCCCCCGGCACGACTCCCAGGCCACCGACCAGCCCGGCACACAGGTCGCTGATGACGTCGCCGTAGAGATTCTCCAACAGCAGCACGTCGAACTGGGACGGGTCCTGGACCAGCTTCATGCAACCCGCGTCGATGATCACCTCCTCGTACTCGATGTTCGGGTACTCGGCCTGGTGCACCTGCCGGGCGCAGCGAAGGAACAGGCCGTCGGTGATCTTCATGATGTTCGCCTTGTGGAAGACGGTGATCTTCTTCCTCTTGCGGAGAGTGGCGAAGCGGAAACCCCACCGGGCGATCCGGTCGCAGGCCGTTTCGGTCGCCACCTTCATGCTCATCACCACGTCGGCAGTGACCTGGTTTTCGACCCCGCTGTAAAGACCCTCGGTGTTCTCGCGGATGATCACCAGGTCCACGCCGTCGAACCGGGTCGAGACACCCGCGAGGCTGCGGACCGGACGGACAGCGGCGAAGAGGTTGAGGCGTTGTCTGAGCTGGACGTTGACAGAGGTGAAACCATCGCCCACCGGTGTCGTGCAGGGTCCCTTCAGCGCCACGCCGCAGTGCTGGATTGCTTCGATGGTCGCCTGCGGCAACACCTCCTCAGCCTGCTCCAGAGCCGCCAGTCCGGCATGGTGGACCTGGAACGAAACCGGTGCGGCCACCGCTTCGAGGATCCTGCAGGCAGCGTCGGTGACTTCAGGGCCGATCCCGTCTCCGGGAATCAGCACAACATCATGCAAACTCATCGGTCGAGTGCCTCAACTCTTGGTGAACCCCGGCAACCACCTCGTCTCGTATTTCGACATCGATCCGGCCGTCGCGACAGACGGGAAACAGGAAGTCGGCCACGTTGTTGGCGTGAGCCGGCTCGGTGCGGAAAAGATCCAACGGGCCGAGGATAGTCGCCCCGGAATCGGAAGTGAAGTTCTCGCCCGGTCGTGTCAGCTCACTATTCCCACCCCGCTCGGTGGTCAACTCGTCGATCACCGACACCACCACCTCAAGTGCCTGCCAAACCAGGATCCTGCCCATCGATCCACCTGGTCCACGGAGCGAAAAAGAAACGACGATCGTCAATGCGGGACGAAACAGGCAAGAGTCGTTCGGCGATGGGTAGAGCCGGGCGACCGATCCGGTAGGATGCCGGAACACCCATCAACGCAAACCCACCGACCACCCTGTCCTCCCGGAAACGTCCTCGTCTTGGATTCCCCGTCGACAACCCCCGTTCGATCGGCCCTGTCATTCAACGGGGTCAGCGTGGCCTTCGACACACGTCACCCCGTACTCGAAGGGGTCGACCTGGAAATCGCCGGCGGAGATTTCGTGGCCCTGGTCGGCCCCTCGGGTTGCGGCAAGTCGACGGCACTGAGACTGATGGCCGGGCTGTTGGAACCCACCGCCGGCACAGTCGGCGGATCGGAGGATTCCCGCGTCGCCCTGGTCTTCCAGGAACCCAACCTGCTGCCGTGGCGAACGGTCGCGGAGAACATCCGGCTGCCGCTGGAGTTGCTGGGAGTCGAAGCCAGGGAGACCCAACAGCGGGTTGGCGAGAGCCTGGAACTGATCGGGTTCGGGCAGGCCGACGCGGTGAAACGGCCACGTGAACTGTCGGGGGGGATGCGGATGAGAGTGTCGCTGGCACGGGCCCTGGTCACCCGACCCGACGTGTTGCTGCTCGACGAGCCGTTCGCCGCACTCGACGACCTGCTCAGAGAACAACTCAACGAGGAACTGCTCGAGATCCATTCGGCTCGCGGCACCACCGCCGTCTTTGTCACTCACAACGTCTCCGAGGCGGTGTTCCTGGCCGACCGGGTGGTGGTGATGCCGGCGACCACCGGGGGCGAGTTCGTTCACATTCCCGTCGATTTCTCCAGGCCCCGCAACGCCGCGTTGCGGGCCACCGCGGATTTCGCCCGGCTGGCCGGTGATGTCTCGAGATGCCTGCGGGACGGTGGCCGGGAGATGGTGCGGTGAGTGTTCGATCCTGGTTCCGCCCGACGGAATGGTGGCCGCCGCTGTTGCTGCTGCTGGTCGTGCTGACCGGATGGCAAGCGACCACGTGGTGGTTCGACTGGCCGGTGTTCCTGGTCCCCTCCCCGACCGACGTGGCCGCTGCGGTCGCCGAGGACGGCGACCGGTTGCTGGCCGCCACCGCCCGCACCGGTGTGGCCGCCATCGCCGGCTTCGCCGCCAGCCTGATCGGCGGTGTCCTGATCGCCGTCATCTTTTCGCAATCCCGGCTCGTGCGGGCCAGCTGCTACCCCTACGCGATCTTCCTGCAGACGGTCCCGATCATCGCCATCGCCCCGCTGATCATCACCTGGTTCGGCACCGGGTTCCCCAGCGTCGTGCTGGTGACGCTGATCATCAGCCTGTTCCCGATCATCGCCTCGACCACCTCGGGACTGCTCAATATCGACGAGGACCTGCTCGAACTGTTCCGGCTCTACCGTGCCGACCGCTGGCAGTTGCTCTGGAAACTGAGACTGCCGCACGCGGTGCCCTACCTGGTCACCGGGGCCCGGACCAGCAGCGGGATGGCAGTGATCGGAGCCATCGTCGGCGAATTCTTCGTCGGACACACGACGACCCACTACGGGCTGGGGTACCTGGTCCTCAGCACCTCCCAGCACCTCAAGACGGCACACCTCTTCGCCGCAGTGATCGCATCGGCACTCCTGGGAATAGCGCTGTTCGGAGCGGTGACCTGGATCGGGTCGACGCTGCTGGCGCGGTGGGGGACGAGCGGCGAGGAGTGAGAATCCCCCGCGGCGTGACAACCATCCCCCGAACAACAACAATGACCCGGGCACAACTCACCAGGACATCCCGCATGCCGTCGATCTCTCCTCACCGGCTCCGATGCTGGCCACTCGTGCTGGCGCTGCTGTGCGCGGGTTGCGGTGAGGGCAAACAGCTTCCCGAGGACAACTCCGCCACCGAGATCGTCCGCCCGCCCACGGCGGTGTCGTTGCAGTTGAACTGGTTTCCCGAGGCGGAACATGGCGGGTTCTTTTCCGCCGATGTCCACCAGCTCTACGACAACGCCGGGCTGGATGTGGAGATTCGGCCCGGGGGTCCCGGGGTCCAGGTCGTCACACAGGTCGCCACGGGGCGGGTCCTGTTCGGTGTGACCAACGCCGACCGCGTACTCGTCGGCCACGCAGCCGGAGCCAAGACGGTGGCGGTGATGGCGGCGATGCAGGTCAGCCCGCGGTGCGTGATGGTCCACGAGAACTCGGGCATCGACTCGCTCGAGGACCTGGGCCAGCTCAACTCGCTGGCCGTCAGCAGCACCGCCACCTGGTCGCTTTTCCTCCAGAAAAAGGTCGACCTGGGCGGAGTGCAGTTGGTGCCTTATTCCGGCAATGTCACGCAGTTCCTGCTCGACGACGACTTCGCACAACAGGGTTACTCGATCAGCGAACCGTTCGTCGCTCGTCAGAAATCCGTTCGACCCCGTGTCCTGATGGTCTCGGACCTTGGTTTCAACCCCTACACCAGCGTGTTGATCACGACGCCGGAGGTGATCAGTACGCGGCCCGAGCTGGTGACCGCCATGGTCCGCGCGTCGATCGCCGGGTGGCAGAAGTACCTCGACAACCCCAGCCGGACCAACCAGGCGATCCACGAGCGAAACGAGGAGATGGGTCTGCCGATCCTTGCTTTCGGAGCGAAGGAGTTGCAGACGTTGTGCTCGACCAAGGAGACTCCCCGCAAGCAACTGGGGCGGATGACCGAAGCACGTTGGGAAACGCTGCTGGGGCAATTGGTGGAAGTTGAGGTGATCAAGTCCGGAGCGGTGAACGTCTCGGAGACATTCACGAACCGATTCCTGGAAGGCAAGTGACCCCCCGGACCGGTCGAATCCGTATTGCCATTGCTGATCCCCGACGGGAAAATGACGACAGCGGGCCGGGGGAATCGACACAGCATGCCAGGCATCACCACCAACCGCTCGCACGACGACCCGTCCCACGGCACCCGGGACGGCGGCGGTTTCTGGACCGACGAGGACCGCCAGGCGGTCGGTGGACTGGTCGAAAAAATCCGCCGGGTCGAGCAGCACGCCTTCGAGACCGGTGATCGGCCACTGATTGCCGACGCACACAGCCTGCTGAGCGGCCTGGTGCAGCTCTACGACCTGCTCACCGCGTTTCGCAACAGTCCCGACGGTCGCATCAAGGGTCCCCAGGGTGTGGCCAAGAAGCTGGGGCTGACCCGCAACGGGGTCTACTGCCGACTGGAGATGGTGGGGCTGGATCCCGAGGATCTGAGGAACCCGCCCGGGAACGTGCTGGACCTGATCGCCCGCAGCCGCATTCTCGGCCCGCTGGCCAACCGGTTGCAGGACACCGCCGATTCGGTCTAGTCCGGAAGACCCGGTGCGATCTTCGTTGTTGTGGACGTCGGCGTGCTGTCGGTTGTCCAGACGGTCAGCCCGTCCAGTGACCGGCCGTCGCTACCACCGGTCCGACCACCCAGCACCCAGCCGATTGCGAACAGCAGCGGGTTGGCCACCACGCCGACCCAGAACGTGTCCAGCACCTGCTCGTGCAGCGCCGGGAACCACGCGGCGGCGGCTCCACTGCCAAGTGCCACCCAACCGGTGACCAGGGCGACCGAAACGGCAGTGGCGGTGGCAGCCGACCGGCCGGTGGCTCGCCGGGTGAGCAGCCCCAGCAGGAACAGGCCCAGCAGTCCGCCCCCCAGAATACTCAGCAGTTTCGTCTGAACGTCCTCGACCCCCTCGGCAGTCCGCGACGCATGGATCAGCAACCCGCTGCCGATCATCACCGCACCGGTCGCCAGGCTCAGCCCTCGCCCCACTCGCCCGTAGTGGTGATCGTCGCGATCTCGCCGCCACAGTCTCCGGTAGAAGTCGTTGGTCAAGGTGGCGGCGATGGCGTTGATGCTGCTGTCGAGCGTCGACATGGCGGCGGCGATCAGGCCCACGATCACGAACCCCGCCACGCCGGCGGGAACCTTGGTGATGATGAAATGAGAGAAGATCTGTTCGGGCTCGAGACCGGCGATGGCCGGATCGAACTGGAACCGGTAGAAGACGAACAACGCAGTCCCGACGAACAGGAAGTAGGCCCAGACGGGAAACGTCAGCAGCCCGCCAATCCACAGCGCACGGTTCGCCTCGCGACGGCTGCTGGCTGCCATGTAGCGTTGCACGGTGGTCTGATCGGTACCGAGGATCTGCAGGAAGACGATCAGCTTGGTCAGCATCGTGGCACCCAGCGTGTGGCCGGCGACGTCTCCGGCCGACACCCCGAAGCTCATCTTGTCGTGCTCATCGGCCACGGCAAGCAGACCGCTCAGCCCATCGGGAATACCCCCCAGGAGGATTGGGAGGCAAATCAGCCCGCCGCCGATCAATGTCACGCCCTGCAGCACGTCGGTCCAGATCACCGCCCGCAGGCCACCCAGGACCGTGTAACCGGCCACGATGACACCGAAGACGACGATCACCGCGTCGAGAATCCAGTCCTCGCGACGGCCGATCATCAACTGCAGCGACTCGGAAGCGACAAACAGGATCAGTCCCATCCGCGCCACATGAAACAGGATGAAGGCACTGCCGGCGTAGAGGCGGGCCCAGAGTCCGAAGCGGCGTTCGAGATACTCGTAGGCCGACTGCAGGCCGCCGGCCCGATAGAACGGAATGAACAGCAGCCATGCCACCGGAAGTGCCAGCACGTACATGGCATTTGCCGGCAGGTGCCGCCAGTTCGACTGGTAGGCGGCCGCCGGCAGGGCCAGGAAGGTCATCGAGCTGACGATCGTGGCCATCAGCGAGAAGCCGACGGCCCAGCCGGGCAACGAGCGGTCCGCCAGAAAATACCCGCCGGCGGTGCGGCTCTTTCGTGAACAGATGACCCCGATCGCAGCGATCAGGGCCATCCCCAGGCCAATCACGACCAGGTCGGCGGTGCGGAGTGTCGCCGGCAAGTCACCACCGCGCCAACCGCAACACCCGGCCGGCACGCTCCTTGAACGACGTCGGAACTATTTCGTCTTCTTGGCCTTCGCCTTCTTCTTGCTCGGCTTCTTCTTGCTCGGCTTCTTCTTGCTCGGCTTCTTCTTGCTCGGCTCGATCGCCAACAGGTGCACCTCGAAGATCAGCACCGAATGAGGGCCGATTTCCTGGCCGGCACCGCGGACGCCGTAGCCGAGTTCGGAGGGAATCACCAGCCGGTAGACCGAACCGACCTGCATCAGTTGCAGCGCCTCGGTCCAACCCGAGATCACCCGGTTGGCGGCAAACTTGACCGTTTCGTCGGCCTTCGTCGGACCCTTCCCCTTGAACGACTCGTCGAAGAGCTTCCCGTCGATCAACGTCCCGCGATAGTGCACTTCGACGGAATCGGTCGCCGTGGGCCTGGCTCCTTTGCCGGACTTCAGCACCTGGTACTGCAGACCGCTCTTGGTCGTCTTGACCCCCCTCTTTTTTTTGTTGGCAGCCAGGTACGCGGCGCCGTCCTTCTTGTTCTTTTCGGCTGCCGACTTGGTCTTGGCCTCCCGCTGGACCTGCATTTCCTGTTGGAACGCCGTCAGCGCAGCCTGCAGCTGCTTCTCGCTCAGGACGGGCTTCTTGCCGGCCAGCGTGTCGGAGATTCCGGTGGCCAGCAGTTTCGGATCAATGTCCAGGCCCTGCCGCTTCAGTGCCTCGCCAATCTGCAGCCCGATCGCGTAGCTCGCCTTGTCGCGATTGGTTTTCAGGACCGATCCGGCCGCACCCTTCTTCTTGGCGGTGGCCTTTTTCTGGCCTTTTTTTCCCTTTTTGTCCTGGCCGTCGACCGACGGTGCGATCGCCATCAGCAGAACCGCGAAGCCGAGAGTCAGCGAGAGAGTCAGTTGTCGCATGCCTGTGTACTCCAGCCGGGTGCGATTCGCGATCCGCGGAGTGCCCGGCCGGCACGAGCGGTCGCTCGATAGAGCTTGCAGCCCCACCACAACCCGACCACGACACTCGATGCCGGTGAATCGACACGGCTGGGACAACCGAATCTACCCTACCGGCTCGACATCACGCTGGCCAGTCCGGGACTGTGCCCACCACAGGGCACCGAAAACCACCGCCATCACCACCGCCGCCCACTGATATCCCGTCCAGCCGCCCCACAATTTCGCCTCGGGACGGATGAATTCGGTCGCGAAACGGTAGATCGAGTACACGAGCAGGTAGAGCTTGAACAGGTGCCCGGCAAGCAACCCGTCACGACGCAAAGATGCCAGCACGACGGCACAGCCCAGGTGAAACAACGACTCGTAGATCTGCGTCGGATGCCGCACGATCCCGTCACCGAAATCGACGCCCCACGGCAAGCTGGTGGCGACGCCGTGACAGCAGCCGTTGGTGAAACACGCCAGCCGACCGATCGCAACAGCCACGGGAATCGAGACCGCGAAGCTGTCACCGGTCGAGACCTTCACCCCGCTGTACCACTTGCCCACCTCGACCCCGGCATAACCTCCGCCCAGCCCCAGCATGATCGTCTTCCCGTCGGAAAACAGCGCGCGGCCGCTGAACACCGCCGGCCAGTCGCCATCGACGACGTAGGAAAGAAAAAACGGCAGCTTCGCTGCCAGGAACGCACCGGTGAAGCCGCCCAGGCCGACCATCACGCGTTGCCGCACCGTGAGTCCCAGCCGCGCCTGCCGGCCCTTGGACAACCAGATCGCGGCGGCCACGGCCGCCATCATGATCGCCGCGTAGGTGATGCGACCGGCCACCGTCAACTCTTGGCCACGTCGCCGGTCAGTTCGGCCAACCGGTCCAGCGTCGGCAGCGGAAGATGACCCTCGCGATAGAGCACGTTGTAGGCACAGAAGGGAATCACGTGACCGGAGGGCAGCACGTGATGGATGCAGCACTTCATCACACGCCTCACGTCGAAGTTGTAGGCGTCCAGGAACGAGGTGATCGTGATCCGGAAGACATCCGAGGGATCCAGGTCCTCGGCCAGGCCCCGCTGGAAGAACTCCAGCGCCAGCGGATCGGCGGCGACGTCGAGACCCTGCGGTGAGATCGGCTGGCCGGCCAGCATCGGGAGCTCGGGCACCACGACCTGGTCGGTCGCACCGGGAACCGAACAGCCCTCGGGACCGCAGCACCCCAGCCGCTCGAGATACGTCTCGATCAACTGCCGCGCCCGGGACCGGTTGAAGGTGATCCCGTTGGCCAGAAGGTCGCTGTGTTCGCGGGCGTCGATGAGCCGCATCAGCGGGATCGACCGTCCGCCCGAACGGTAGGCGTAGGTCAGCGTGTGGCAGTTGGGATGGGCACACGGCAGCGGCATGAAATCGTCGGCCACGAACCGGCCGTCGGTCTGCTGCTCGATCAGCTTCACCACCTCGGGAAACGTGACCCGGGCCTCGATCGTCTCGGGCAACACATGCCGGCCGCTGTAGGTGGCCGGCTGCAGGCTGACACCGGTGATCCACGATCGGGCCAACCCGTACTCGATGATCGCCCCCAACTCGTCCTCGTTGACCCCGCCCTGGATCGTGGTGACCAGGGTCGTCCGCAATCCCACCTCGCCGAAAGCCTCGATGGCCTGCTGCTTGGTCTCCACCAGCGGCTCACCCCGAAGCGACTCGTAGGTCGAATCGCGGAACCCGTCGAACTGCAGGTAGATCTCCAGCCGGTCACGATGACGGGCCACCGCCTCGAGGAAATCGCGATCCCGGGCGAACCGGATCCCGTTGGTGTTGATCATCACGATGTCGATCGGCTGTCCGCAGGCGTAGTCGAGGATCTCGAGAAACTCGGGGTGGATCGTCGGTTCGCCACCCGAGAGTTGCAGCACCTCTGGACGGCCCTCGACCTCGACCAGCCGGTCGATCGACCTGGTCACCTCCTCGAACGAGAGATGCTGGCCACCGGGGCCGCTGGAGGCGTAGCACATCGGGCACGAGAGATTGCACGACCCCGTGATTTCGACCAACCCCACGCAGGTGTGCTGTTCGTGTTCGGTGCACAACCCGCATTCATACGGACATCCCTTCCCGGTGGCCGTGACACCGACCTGGCGGGGCACCTTGCCAGGCACGCTGAATTCGAGCCGATCGAAGCTGTTCACGTCGCTGCAGACGAAATCTTCGCGGGAACCGTGGGTCGGACAGTGCTTGCGAAAATAGACCCGTCCGCCCCGCTCGATGATCTTCGCAGGAATCAGTTCCAGGCACTCCGGGCACAGGCTCTGCGTCATGCCGAGAAACGTGTGATCGCGGAAGGGCATCGACATGGCGGAATCGATTTCTCGCGGAAACGGAAACGGGGTCCTAGAAACTCGAGAAGAGGACGGCACAGCCGACGAAGAAGGCACCCACGGCGGCGACCAGGACCAGGACCGCACAACCGACCCCAGTCAATGCCCTCGTCCACCCACCGCTCTCCGACCCGGTGCTCGCCAGCGTCCACTGCGGATCGACCGAATCCAGGGGACTGCCACAGGCGGTGCAGGCGGTCGAACTCAACGGAGTCTGGGCTCCGCAGTGCGAGCAGACGATCGTCATCTCGCCGTCGCCGGTTGCACCGCCGCTGGCCCCCTCAACCATGATTCACCTCAAGTTCGATCGCTCGTTGGTGATGATTGTGTGGTCTCTCGAACTCCAGACACAAGCCTGAACCCACCACCGGAAATACGATTCCACCGGTCGGATGGGGGCTGGCACCCGTCGTGGCGCGGCTGTTGGCGGCAGTTGCAAACGGCAGGTTGAACTCGTAGAACAGGGGCTTGTCCTCGAGCAGGCGACCGCATTTCGGTCTGCCCCGTGTCCTGCGTTTTTCAACGGTCCAGGCTCCGATGCCCACTGCACTGATCACTCCGGAAGCCCTCTACGAACAGTCCGGTCCACACGTTGGCCGCCTGGTGGAGGCGGGTTTCGAGGTGAAATATCCCGAAGATTCCACGTTCACGCGAGGACGACCTCCGGAAGAGACGATCGCCGGGCTGGAAGGCATCGACGCGATCCTGGCCGGTGGAGAGCGGTTGACGGCCGAGGTGATGGAAGGCTGCCCGGGACTGAGAGTGATCGCACGCTGCGGGGTCGGTTTCGACCGGGTGGACATTCCCGCGGCCACGCGGCTGGGCCGCGTGGTGACGATCACCCCCACGGCCAATCACGCCGCGGTGGCCGAGCAGGCACTGGCCTTGTTGTTCGGTGTCTCCAAGCGAATCGCCGTTCACGACAGGCTAGTCCGCTCGGGCGGTTGGAGCACCGAACCGATGCGGCCGATCCGCGGCCAGACGATGGGGATCTTCGGCCTGGGTCGAATCGGCCGCAGCATGGCGGTGAGATGTGCCTCGCTGGGCATGACGGTGATCGCGACCGAGAAGTACCCCGACGAGGCATTCTGTGCCGAGCAGGGGATTGAACTGGTCGATTTCGACACGTTGCTCTCACGCAGCGACGCCATCAGCATCCACTGCCCGCTCAACGACGAGACCCATGGCCTGTTCAACACGGACGTGTTGACGAGGATGAAATCCGACAGCGTGCTGATCAACACGGCCCGGGGCAAGATCATCGTCGAAAGCGACCTGCTGGAAGCACTCCAGAACGGTCCCCTGGCAGCCGCCGGGCTCGACGTTTTCGAGCAGGAACCGGCCTCCGCCGACAACCCACTGTTCGCTCTCGACAACATCGTGGTCAGCCCGCACCTGGCCGGAGCCGATACGACCAGCATCCAGGACATGGCCAACGAGGCAGCCGATTGCATCGCCACGTTGTACGAAGGGAATTGGCCGGGCCCGGCGGTGATCAACCCCGACGTCCAGGCCTCGTGGTCCTGGTAGAAATTCGCCCGCGGCCCATCGACGAGCCAATTCATCACCTTTTCACAGAAACCTCCGAGTCACCAGTCATGACGGAAATCGTCCCGCTGATTGCCGATCTGCATACCGTCCGCTGTGGCGGTTGCAAGGTCCTGGTCGACGATCCCCTGATCGTCAAGTGCTCGATCTGTGGAGCCACGTTCGATCGGGTCGTCTCGAACCACGTCGGGTTGGCCAACCGCCTGAACAACGCACGGTCCGGTGCCGGTGACGACGAAGGGGAGACGGAGGCCGAGGAGGCGACCGCAACCGAGGAACTGGTGGCGGTGCCGCGGAGCCTGCTGTCGGACCTGGCCGGGGCGCTGGCGGAAATCGACGGGGCGGGCCCGGTTGCGGCGGCAACGGCGAAGCTGGCTGAAGCAGCACCGGCGGTCGACGCCGGCGACAACGCCGGGGCCGCGGGCGAAGCGGCTGCCGCAGCGCGGGAGGCCGGATCCCTTGACTGAATTCATCAACCCGGTCAAACAGCGGCTGTCCGAAGGCAAGGTCGCCTGGGGTCTGGGACTGCTCGACTGCTCGGACATGCTCGCCAAGCTCTCGGTCGATACCGGTCCCGATTTTCTCTGGGTCGATCTCGAGCACCGGGCCTACGGGCCGAACGAGGTCCGCTGGGTGCCGATCATCTGCCGGCAGGCCGGTGTGTCGCCGATGATCCGGGTCCCGGGACTGGATTCCAACTGGATCAAGAAGGCCCTCGACATCGGTGCCAGCACGATCATGGTCCCACAGGTCGACACCGCCGAACAGGCGAAGCTGGCCGTGGAGTACTGCAAGTACCCGCCCGAGGGGTCTCGCGGTGTGTCACCACTCTGGCCGATGATGATGAATGTCGAGTGGGACGATTACCTGCCGGTGGCCAATGACGAGACAGCCGTGGTCGTGCAGATCGAATCTCCCCAGGGACTGGAGAACGTCGACGAGATCGCGGCGGTCGAGGGTGTCGACGTCGTGTTCGCCGGGCCCCAGGACATCGCCGCTTCGATGGGAGTCATCGGCCAGCCGCGTCATCCCGACGTCGTCGAGATCCTGGACGGGTTCCCCGAACGGGTGGCCCGGTTCGGCAAGCCGGCCGGCATCACCGATGTCGGTTATGAACACTCGGCCAGGTGGCGCGATCGTGGCTACCGATTCATCAACATCGGCACCCTCACTCACCTGGGAATGACCGGTGTCAGCGAGGCGTTCGAGCAGCTGCGAAACGGCGAGAGCGGCTAGCGACCGCCGCCAATCTGCCAACCGGACATCTCGACCCGTTCCCGGTCGTTCGCTAGGATGCCGCCCGCCATGGACGCCAGCCGCATCCGCAACTTCTCGATCATCGCTCACATCGACCACGGCAAGAGCACGCTGGCCGACCAGCTGCTGCTGCAAAGCGGTGCGATCACACGGCGCGAGTTCCGTGAACAGATCCTCGACGACCTCGACATCGAGCGGGACCGCGGCATCACCGTCAAGGCCCGCACCGTCGCCCTGGTGCACGAGGCCGACGGCGAGCAGTACGAGTTGAACCTGATCGATACGCCCGGCCACGTCGATTTCCATTACGAGGTCTCCCGGAGCCTGGCTGCGTGCGAGGGGGCACTGCTGCTGGTCGATGCCTTCCAGGGTGTCCAGGCCCAGACCGTCGCCAACGCCTACGCCGCGCTGAGCGCCGATCTCGAAATCATCCCGGTGATCAACAAGATCGACCTGCCGGTCACCCGGATCGACGAGGTGCTCGAGGAAATCGAAACCGTGCTGGGACTCGACCCCGACGAAGCCCTGCTGATCAGTGCCAAGGCCGGGATCGGGATCGCGGAGGTCTTCAAGGCAATCCGCGACCGGGTGCCGCCGCCACCGGGCCAGCCCGATCAACCGCTGCGGGCCCTGGTCTTCGACAGCAAGTACGACAGCTACCGCGGGGTGATCATCTACATCCGCGTGATGGACGGCACCATCACCACGGGCGACACGGTGAGGTTCATGCGCGATGGCGGACAGCACGACGTGCTCGAACTGGGACAGTTCCGGCCCAAGATGACCGCGTGCGACCAACTCGGACCCGGACAGGTCGGGTACCTGGTCACCCGCATCAAGGAACTGGGAGCAGTGCGGGTGGGCGAAACCGTCACCGGAGCGTCCCAGGCCGCCGACGAACCGCTGCCCGGATACCAGGAACCCCAGCAGATGGTCTTCTGCGGCATGTACCCCACGCAGGCAACCGATTTCGAGACACTCCGGGAGGAGCTCCAGAAGCTGAGTCTCAACGATTCGAGTTTCACGTTTCAGCCGGAAACCAGTGAAGCGCTGGGGTTCGGCTTCCGCTGCGGATTCCTGGGTATGCTGCACATGGAGATCATCCAGCAGCGGCTCGAGGGGGAGGCGGGGATCGAACTGGTCCAGACGGCACCCAACGTGACCTACCAGGTGCTCAAACGCGACGGCGAACTCATCCGGGTCGACAACCCGCAGAAATTGCCCGACGCGGGATTGATTGACGAGTTGGGCGAACCGTTCGCGCGGGCGACGTTCATCCTGCCGGCCGAGAACATCGGCACGATCATGACGCTGTGCGAGGACCGCCGCGGTCGGTACCAGAACACCGAGTACCTGGGCCCGCAGAGAGCGCAGTTGACCTACGAACTGCCGTTGGCCGAAATCGTCTACGACCTGTACGACAAGCTGAAGAGTGCCACCAAGGGCTACGGAACACTCGACTACGACATGCTCGGGTTCCGAGACGCCGACCTGGTGCGGCTCGACATCCTGGTCATGGGCCGCCGCGTTGACGCGCTCTCGACCATCGTCCACCGCTCGCAGGCCGAGCGTCGGGGACGGTCGCTGGTGAAGCGGCTGAAGGAAGAGATCGCCAAGCACCAGTTCGAGATCCCGCTGCAGGCGGCGATCGGTACGCGGGTGATCGCCAGAGAGACGATCTCGGCAATGCGAAAGAACGTGACGTCCAAGTGCTATGGCGGCGACATCACCCGCAAACGAAAGCTGTGGGCCAACCAGCGGGCCGGCAAGAAGCGGATGAAGCAGTTCGGCGAGGTCGAGATTCCCCAGGAGGCGTTCCTGTCGGTCCTGGACTCCAGTGGAGACCACTAGATGTTACGCCGCGGCAGTGCGATTCGAGGGCTGCTCGAACTGATTGCCTGCACTGCGATCTCGGTGTCGCTGCTCAAGGGGTTCCTGGTCGAGGGCTTCCTGATCTCGACCGGGTCGATGGCCCCGCACCTGTTGGGCTACCACAAGCAGGTCGTGTGCCCGGACTGCGGCTTCGCTTTCGCCCGTGGCACCGACATCGACAGCCCGGCCCATCAGCCCCGAGTGGCCACATGCATCAACTGCGGCCGCATGGGAATCGACGTCGCCGAGGTGCCCCGCAACGAGGGCGACCAGTTGCTGGTGCACAAGCTGCCCTGGGTCTTCACCGAAATCAGTCGCTGGGAGCCGATGGTCTTCCGGCGTCCCGATCGGGCCACCACCGCGTTCGTCAAGCGGGTGGTCGGACTGCCCGGTGAAACCATCCAGCTCGTCGACGGCAACATCCACGCTGACGGTCGGCTCTGCCGCAAGACACTCGCCCAGCAACGCGGCCTGGCCGTGCCGGTCTACGACGATCGCTTCCGATCACGGGTCGCTACGAGCCGATGGACCACCGGGCCGGGCTGGTCCGACCACCACCCCGCCTTTCATTTCGCCGCGATGGACACCCACACCAGCTGGCTGGTCTACCGGCACGCCGACATCGAACAACCCGGCTTCGTCCGCGACCGGTACGCCTACAACCCGCGAGAGCCTCGATCGAGAACCCGGGCGGTCAGCGAACTGCTGGTGACCTTCGAGGTGATCGCCAGCGGGACGCCGCCGCGGTTGACGATCGAACTCGACACCGGCCGTCACCGCGTGGCCTGGGTCCGCGATCCCGCGTCCGGGCAGCAGTGGATGATCATCGACGACCGCCGGTCAAGACCGTCCCGGCTGGCCCCCGTGGAACCCGGCCGCCGCAGGACATTTGAACTCTCGACAATCGACCGCACGCTGCGGGCCGCCGTGGATGGACGGCTGGTGCTGCCACCGCTGGCCCTGTCCGACCCGGCCGGCCCCCCGAAACCTGGCGGAGATGAACTGCTGAAACTGGGCGCCGCGGCCGGAGATCTCGAGATCCACGACGTGCGAATCGACCGGGACGTCTTCTACCGCGACGCGGCCGGGCAGCACGCCACCACCTCGCCCTGGCAACTGGGCCCGGACGAGTTCTTCATGCTGGGCGACAACAGCCCCATCTCGCTCGACAGCCGGTCGTGGACTCGCCCGGCGGTGCCACGACGGCTGGTGATCGGACGACCACTGTTGGTCCACCTGCCGTCTCAACAGTGGTCGATCGAGTCTGGCGAAGGGACCCGGCACATCCGCATTCCCGACTTCAGACGCATCCGGTATATTCGCTGATTGCGGCCACTCCCCCCAACCCGACAGCTACTGCCCCTCGACACCGATGCCCCAATCCGACGAACCATCGAAGACCGAACAGCGGACCAGCGGCAGCGCCACGAACCTGCTGACCGGGGTCGAGCCCGAACGGACGGGGGGATGGCGTGAGACAATCGAGTCGTTCGCGATCGCCTTCATCCTGGCCTTCGTGTTCAAGACGTTCGAGGCCGAGGCGTTCGTCATTCCAACCGGATCGATGGCACCCACGCTCTTCGGTCGCCACAAGCAGGTCGACTGCGAAAAATGCGGGCACGACTACGCGGTGGGAGCCAGCGAGGAATTGCAGGACGACTGGTTCCAGCCGAACCTCCGCATCGCGGCATCGTTCTGCCCCAACTGCCGGCACAAGAACAGCATCAAGGACCTGCCGGTCTTCAAGGGCGACCGGATCCTGGTCAACAAGTTCCCGTTCGAGTTCGGTGAACCCAATCGCTGGGACGTGTCGGTGTTCAAGTACCCCGAGCAGCCCAACATCAACTACATCAAGCGGCTGGTCGGGATGCCCGAGGAGACGATCGTGATCCGCCAGGGCAACCTCTACCGCGAAGCCGCCGACGGCAGGCGGCAGATCCTGCGGAAGGCCGACCCGCTGAAGCAGGACGTGCTGCAGCTTCTGGTCTTCGACAACGACCATCCGGAAACCGGACTGCACCACCGGGGTTGGCCGAGCCGCTGGGCCGGCGTCGACCGCGATCTCGATGACCCCCGCGCCGTGGCCGGCTGGACCGAATCGGCTCCGGGCCCGGGCTGGATGCAGTCCGACGACGGACGCTCGTTCTCACTGGCCTCCTCGAACAAGCTGACCTGGCTCAGGTACCGCCACTACGTGCCCGAACCCGAAACATGGATGGGGCAGGAGAACATCGAGCCGCGGCCGCGGCCGCGGCTGGTCACCGACTTCTGCGGGTACAACTCCTACGAGGGTGGTCTCGGAACCGGACGAGACGAGGACTGCTACTGGGTCGGAGACCTGACGCTGGGTTGCGAGATCACCATCGGACAGGTCGGCGACAGGGGACGGCTGCTGCTGGAACTGATCGAAGGCCGACGCCGGTTCCGCGCGGACTTCGACCTGGTCGCCGGAGGTGTCCGCGTGACGGCGAAGGTCGACCTGAACCGGGCCGAGGACGAGGAGGAGGAACTGGGGCGTTCCGAGGATGTCCGGCTGGGAACCGGCCGACATCGGCTCCGCTTCGCCAACGTCGACGACCGGCTCTGTCTGTGGGTCGACGACGAACTGGTCGATCTGGGTCCCGGAGCATCCTATCGGCACGATGCCACCGACTTCCCCGGCCCCGGGATCGACGACCTGGTGCCGGTGGGAATTGCAGCCTCCGGAATCCAGATGGCCGTCACCCACCTGCAGTTGTTTCGAGACATCTACTATCGCAGCGAGCGGGTCCGCGACCTCGACACCGACGCGGCAAACCCCACCTCGCAGGCGGAAAGCAACGACGAAACGGGATTGATCCGCTCTCTCGACAACCCCCGCAACTGGCACGAACTCTACAGCAGTTCGGCGACCGAGGCGGTGTTCCAGCTGGGCCCCGACGAGTTCCTGATGCTCGGAGACAATTCCGCCAAGAGCAAGGACGGTCGGCTGTGGGGAAACGGCCGGGGGGCCGCCAGGCGACACGCGGTGCCGCGCTCGGCACTGGTCGGGAAGGCCTTCTACATCTACTGGCCACACGGCGTGCCGTTCCTCAACAATGGCCGAGGTTTCCCCGACAGCGAAAACTCACTGTTGAAACACATCCCGACACTCAACCGATGGTTCTACCACGTCACGCTCACTAACGGGCAACCGACACTCTCGGACTATCCCCAGTTCCGCGTGCCGTTCTACCCCCAGTTCAAACGCATGAAACGGATCCGCTAGCCGGTCGTCGGTTGGAACCGGGTCAGGGAGGACCCAGGCAATGCCACTGCTGGACTGTCGAGGACTGGTCAAGGATTATCCCGGCAAACGTGCCGTCGACGGCGTCGACTACACCGTCGATCGAGGTGAAATCGTGGGGTTGCTGGGACCCAACGGGGCCGGCAAGACCACCTCGTTCCGCATGACCTGCGGCCTGATCACACCCACCAAGGGACAGGTCCTGCTGGACGGCACCGATGTCACCAACTGGCCGTTGTACCGCCGCGCCCGCATGGGACTGGGCTACCTGCCCCAGGACGACAGCGTGTTCGGCAAGCTGACCGTCGCCCAGAACCTGCAGGTCGTGCTCGAGTACCTCGGGATCAAACGGTCCGACCGAAAACAGAGGATCGGTGAACTGCTCGACCAGTTCGGCATCGCCGACCGGCACGCCCAGATCGCCTCGACCCTCTCGGGCGGAGAACGCCGCCGGCTGGAGATCGCCCGTTGCCTGGCCAGCCGACCCAGCCTGATCCTGCTCGACGAACCCTTCGCCGGAATCGATCCGGTCACGATCAACAGCATCCAGAACATCATCGTCAGGCTCCGCGACCAGGGGATCTCGATCCTGCTGACCGATCATCGCGAGCAGGAGACGCTCGGGGTGACAGACCGGGCCTACGTCATCTCCGAGGGCAAGGTGCTGGTCAGCGGAACGCCGAGCAAGGTACTGGCAGACCGGCGAGCCCAGGAGATCTACTTCGGGCAACAGGACCAGACCGACTTCAACGCCGCCGCGTGACTCTTGGCGGAGCGGGTCGAGGTCAGAGCCAGAAGGAGAGCGTGTCGAGAACGACGAACACGATCCCCATGAAGATCATGATCGTCAGGAACATGCGACCGGCTCGCGAGAGGATCTTCGAGGGCAACTCATAGCGGCTGGCGCTGTAGACCAGGCTGATCACGATCGCCAGCGGGAACAGGTACCAGGTGCTGTGGGCATCCACCGTCTCGTCTCCCTTGAACGCCGTCAGTCGGCCGATTCACCTTCGGCCAACTCCTCCTCGTCACCGTAACCGTAGGCCGGCCCCTCGAACGCGTCCCAGATCGCCAGCAGGTTCAGCAAGCCGGCGATCCAGGTGATGACCTGCGCGAGTTCGTAGTGACGTCCCAACCGACCGTGGATCTCTTCGAGCGCCTTGTCTTCCAGCGGAACCTGGAACCAGTCCCAGAACTGCCGTGGGACGGTCCCTTCGATCTCACCGGCCCGCTGCCCGTCCCTGACGTCGCAACGAACGTAGCGGAGCGAACTCGAAAACTCTCGTTCGAACTTCTCGTTGTCGCGGCGGAGCTCCGTGGAAGTGATCTCCCCATGAGCAAACACGCGGGGGGTGATCGTCGGCTCGTCGACGATCGTCAACGACACCGCCCGACCGTCACCGACGGTGCCTTCGAACGTCCCGGTATACATCCCGTCCGCTCGACGCCAACTGATTTGCCCTGTCACCGCCTGGATCGGTTCGGCAGACAATTCGACCCCGACTTCCGGAGCAATCGACTCGGCTTTCGGACGGTATCGGAACCGGCCGGTGAACCAGGCGTCGAGTGCCTGGTCGACACCACTTCCCTTGATCCGATCGTCCCGCAAGCGACGTTCCATCTGGAATTCGTCGATCGGTGGCGACGTGTACCTCAACGCCTGACATCGGGCCGTCAGGGCGGGCAGGCCAACCAGAACCTGCGAGAAGTACCCGATGGTACGGTTTCCGCCGGCTTCCCACTTCCAGTAGACCACCGTCCAATCGCTCATCGCCATGCCCGAAAAGAACATGCCGAGGATGCCGAAGAAGTAGATCTGTGCCTTGAAGATCCGCCGCTGGTAAAGATGACCGGCGCCGGGAACCAGAAAGGCAAGCACCACGGCCAGCCATCGGTTCTTCAAGTCGACCTTCGGCGACGTCATCGAGATGGCCGGCCTGCAGGCTGGGGACGGAAACGCTGGGCGCTGGAGAGGCTCATTGTAGGTCTCGCCCGAAAATGCAGCCAGCCTAACCCGATGGCCGGAGACTGACTTGCCTCCGCAACCAACCTCTTCCGCAACCCCGCCAATCCGCTATACTCCGCGCGCCATGGAGAATGAACTACATGTCGCGGAGTTGGCCGTACGGGAGGCGATGGGCCTTTGCCTCGCGGTGCAGGCGACCGTCGACACCGCCGTGCTCGAAAAACGTGACCGCAGTCCGGTCACGATCGCCGATTTCGGCAGCCAGGCCCTCGTCTGCCGATCGTTGGCAATCAACCTGCCGGCGGACCCGGTGGTGGGCGAGGAAAATGCCGGGGTGTTGCGGCAACCCGACCAGTCCGAGTTCCTCGACCGGATCCGAAACGAACTCGCCGCCCGCGGTGTCACAGCCGACGGCGAAACGATCTGCGACTGGATCGACCGAGGTGCAGCGGCACCCTGTGACCGCTTCTGGACACTCGACCCGATCGACGGAACCAAGGGTTTTCTCCGGGGCGGCCAGTACGTCGTCGCGCTGGCGTTGATCGTCGACGGCCAGGTCGAGATCGCCGTCCTGGGTTGTCCGGGTATGGGGAATGCCGACAGCGAGGGGTTGGTCTTCTCGGCCGTCCGGGATGGTGGCACTCGTGTTGCCCCGGCCGCCGATCCGGATGATTCGAGACCCGTGAGAGTCAGTGACTGTGCCGAGTCGATCATGGCACGCCTTTGTGAATCGGTCGAGCCGGGACACAGTTCCCACGACCGCTCGGAGATGATCGCCAGGACGCTGGGCCTGCAGGGCGAACCGGTGCGGCTGGACAGCCAGGCCAAGTACGCGACAGTGGCCGATGGCGGAGCCGAGATATTCCTGAAGTTGCCCGTCGATGCGGATTACCAGGAGAAGATCTGGGACCACGCGGCGGGGTCACTGGTGGTCACCGAGGCCGGCGGAACGGTGACCGACATACACGGACAGCCGCTCGACTTTTCGCTCGGCCGCACCCTGTCAACCAATTCGGGCGTGGTCGTCACCAACGGTCCCCTCCACCAACAGGTCCTGGCCGCCGTGGCGGCCACCGAAACGGACCGGGATTCCGGCAATGGGAATTGACCCGGCGGGATTGACTCTGCTGGTCGTCGTCGGCGTCATCGTGGGGCTGGCCGTATTGAAGACCTCGCCCGACCTGGTGCTGCTGGGCGGACTGGTGCTGCTGGTCATCCTGGGCGTGTTCCCCGACACATCGCTAGCACTCTCGGGATTCGCCAACGAGGGCCTGGTGACGGTGGCGGTCCTGTTCGTGGTGGCCGAGGGCATGCAGCAGACGGGTGGGCTGGGACTGGTGGGCCGGTCGTTGCTGGGACGACCCGGCAGCCTGCCCCTGGTGCAGGTGCGGATGATGCTGCCGGTTTCGATGGCCAGTGCGTTCCTGAACAACACCCCGGTGGTGGCCATGGCACTGCCGGTGGTCAGTGACTGGGCACGCAAGCACCAGGTGGCCGTGTCGAAACTGCTGCTCCCGATGAGCTACGCCGCAATCCTCGGCGGACTCTGCACGCTGGTCGGCACCAGCACCACGCTGATCATCAACGGGCTGATCATCGAATCGAAACATCCCGATCTCGGTGGCTCGGGGCTGGGGATGTTCGAAATCGCCTGGGTGGGTGTCCCGATCGCCCTGATCGGGCTGGTCTACATCCTGGTCTGCTCGAAGTGGTGGCTGCCCGATCGGCGGTCGGCTATTGCGACCGCCTCGGACCCACGGGAATACACCGTCGAGATGCTGGTCACACCGGGCAGCTCGCTGGTGGGCAAGTCGATCGAGGCCGCCGGCCTCCGCCACTTGCCCGGGATGTACCTGGTCGAAATCGACCGCGTTGGACGGGTGATGCCGGCGGTCTCGTCGAGCGAAGTGCTCGAGGCCGACGATCGGCTGGTGTTCGTCGGCGTCGTCGAATCGGTCGTCGACCTGCAGAAGATCTCCGGCCTGGAACCGGCCACCGACCAGGTGTTTGAACTCGACGGACCCCGATCAAATCGACGCCTGGTCGAGGCGGTGGTGTCGGAAGGGTGCCCGCTGATCAACCGCACGATCCGCAGCGGACGGTTCCGCAGCCGCTACGCCGCTGCGGTGATCGCGGTGGCACGGCACGGAGAGCGGATCAACAGCAAGATCGGAGACA